>ENA-OXEI01000201-OXEI01000201.1-human-gut-metagenome-genome-assembly--contig:-NODE-201-length-22189-cov-15.367444_pt1 | contig 22189 bp, 13 predicted proteins | sample MGYA00249361_ERZ652255 | MGnify/ENA primary metagenome ERZ652255 (study PRJEB26925, sample SAMN05826744) | human gut metagenome | biome: ENVO:2100002; feature: ENVO:00000062; material: ENVO:00002003... | reverse complement strand
CGAGATCATGCCTAGTCTCGTGGGCTCGGAGATGTGTATAAGAGACAGAGGTAAGGTTCTGCGTCGTCCAGATAGGAGAAGATCTCAGCCACGGTATCCACGCCCAGAACGGCATAGAGCTTCTGGCGCTCGTCGGGCGTCAGGGCTGCGAGGGCGTCGGCAAGGTCGTTCTCGTGGTAATCCGAGAGCTTTTCGGCCAGCTCTGCCTGCGGCAGGCCGCTGTGGATGAGGGCGAGTATTTCCTGCTGGTAGTTCTTCTGCTGCATCTTGGGTTCCTCCTCCCCTTTTGGGGCATAAAAATACACCGCGTCGTCTTTTGGTCAGACTCCTGCGGTGTATCATGGGCAGATGCATTCAGGACGCGGCAGATTCAATCCATACTGCCTGCATCGCAGGAGGAGCGTTGTTTGGGTTTGTCTAATTGGTCGCCGGACATCGTGTTCGCTTCCTCCTGTACAGTATTTGCCTTTTTCAGCCCCGTCATCATACTACGGCTGGACGATTTTTTCAACCCCTTTTACAAATTTTTTACCAGATTATTGCCAGATCGTATAAAAGAGCAGCCGCTCTCCCGTGAGGAAAGCGGCTGCTCTCAGTTGTTTTGCAGAAGCTTCGCTTAGTATGCGACGCCCCAGTAGACCATGGTCTTGGCGGGCTTGCCGCAGCAGGGGCAGACATCGCTCAGATGCTCCTGCTCGAAGGGCATGCAGCGGCTGGACAGGCCGACCTCTTCCTTCATCTTCATCTCGCAGGCCAGGTCGCCGCACCACATGGTCTTGATGTAGCCGGTGCCCGCCTTGGCCAGCTCCTTGACCTCGTCCATGGTGGTGGCAGCCCAGGTGCGCTTCTCACGGTTGGCAAGAGCGCGCTCGTACAGGTCCTTGCGCAGAGCCTCCAGCTGGGCCGGGATGGCGGTCTCCAGCTCGTCCAGAGAGACGAACACCTTCTCGCGGGTGTCGCGGCGGACGAGGACGCACTGGTTCTTCTCCAGGTCCTTGGGGCCGATCTCGAGGCGCAGAGGCACGCCCTTCATCTCCCACTGAGAGAACTTCCAGCCGGGAGCGTTGTCGCTGTCGTCCAGCTTGACGCGGGCGTACTTGGAGATCTTCTCGGCCAGCTCAGCAGCCTTCTCGGAGACGCCGGGCTTGTGGGCGGCGATAGGCACCACCACGACCTGGATGGGGGCGACAGCCGGGGGCAGGATGAGGCCGTCGTCGTCGCCGTGGGTCATGATGATAGCGCCCACCAGACGGGTGGAAACGCCCCAGCTGGTCTGGAACGGATGATGCAGCTGGTTGTCGCGGCCGGTAAAGGTCACGTCGTAAGCCTTGCTGAACTTATCGCCGAAGTAGTGGCTGGTGCCGCTCTGCAGGGCCTTGCCGTCCTTCATCATGGCCTCGATGGTGTAGGTAGCCTCCGCACCGGCGAACTTCTCCTTATCGGTCTTGCGGCCCTTGACAACAGGGATGGCCAGATCCTGCTCGCAGACGTCTGCGTAGCAGTTCAGCTGCTGCTGGGTCTCAGCCTCAGCCTCGGCGGCAGTCTCGTGGATGGTGTGGCCCTCCTGCCACCAGAACTCGCGGCTGCGCAGGAAGGGACGGGTGGTCTTCTCCCAGCGCACGACGCTGCACCACTGGTTGTACTTCATGGGCAGCTCGCGGTAGCTGTGCAGCACCCGGGACCAGTGGTCGCAGAACATGGTCTCGCTGGTGGGGCGGACAGCCAGACGCTCTTCCAGCTTGTCGGAGCCGCCCATCGTGACCCACGCCACCTCCGGCGCGAAGCCATTGACCAGCTCGCCTTCCTTCTGCAGCAGGCTCTCAGGGATCAGCACGGGCATTGCCACGTTCTCATGGCCGGTAGCCTTGAAGCGGGCATCCATATCCTTCTGGATGAGCTCCCAGATCGCCTGACCATAGGGGCGCAGGATGATGAAGCCCTTCACGCTGGAATACTCGACCAGCTCTGCCTTGACGCAGATGTCGGTATACCACTGTGCGAAGTTCTCCTCCTGACTGGTGATCGCCTGTACGAGCTTTTTGTTGTCTTTTGCCATTTTAATCTTATCCTCCCAAGGCCGTGCGCCAAACGCTCATCGTTCCGCACGAACCCATATATAAAGCCCCGCCGCCTACTCTGCCGTGTGCAGAGGCGCGGATGCGGGGCTTTTTTGCTTGTTGGTCGCTCAGCCCTTGTGGCTGTCCACAAACTTCACCACATCACCCACCGTGCGCAGGTTCTCGATGGCGTCGTCCGGCACCTCGATGCCAAACTCATCCTCCAGCGTCATCACCATATCCACGATGTCGAGGCTGTCGGCCTCAAAATCGCCCATAATGTCACTGTCCATCGTGATCTTAGCGGGGTCGATGTCCAGCTGTTCTGCCAGCAGTGCGCGGATCTTCTCAAACGTATCCATGATAGCGGTCTCCTTTTGCTTTAATTTCGCATCTTCACGCTGCGCAGACCGTGGCAGCCCTTCCCGCCTCCCCTTTGGCGGGCAGACTGTCTCCCTGCGCAGAACGCTCTCTTTCTTTATATCCCATGATATGCTTATTGTCAAGCCCCGTTTTGCTTCCGGCATAATTTTCCGGGCAAAAATTCCGTTCAAAATCTCTCTGCCGCCCCTTTTCTGCTTGACAGAAGGGGGCTATTTTCTTATCATTATAGAGTAGCAAGTTTATGGGGACTGACCAGCAGCCCCAAAGGAGTTTTCAACATGAAGCTTTCATTCACCAAAATGCAGGGCTGTGCCAACGATTATATCTATCTCGACTGCCGCGAAGGCGGTGTGCCGAAAAACATCGCAGCCCTTTCGCAGGACCTCTCCCGCCGCCACTTTTCCATCGGCGCGGACGGCATCATCTGCATCTGCGCCCCGGTGACGGCCGGCGCAGACGGACGGATGCACATCTTCAACGCCGACGGCAGCGAGGCCCAGATGTGCGGCAACGGCGTACGCTGCGTGGCCGAGTGGCTCTACACCCACGGCGTCGCCAAAGAGACGCTCGTCGTGGACACGGGCAGCGGCCCTAAGACCATCACCCGCAAGGGCCGCCAGCTCTGGCAGGTGGAGATGGGCGGATACTCCGCCATGGCGGCGGCTCTGCCCGCCGTGAATATGGGCGAAGGCCCGCTGGTGGACTGCCCCCTCACCGTGGAGGGCAGGACCTGGCATGTCGCCTGCATCAGCGTGGGCAACCCCCACTGCGTCACCGTCGTGGACGATGTGGACAGCCTCAAGCTCGAGGACATCGGCCCGGCCTTCGAGAAGCACCCGAACTTCCCGGAGCGGGTCAACACCGAGTTCGTGCAGGTGGTGGACTCCACCCACCTGAAAATGCGGGTGTGGGAGCGGGGCAGCGGCGAGACCTGGGCCTGCGGCACCGGCACCTGTGCCACCGTGGCGGCGCTGACCGAGCTGGGCGTCTGCCCCGCCGGGGAGGACGTCTACGTCCAGCTGCGCGGCGGTGAACTCATCATCCGGGTGCTGCCGGGCAAAAAACTGCTGATGACCGGCAGCGCTGTCACCGTATGCGAAGGCGTCACTGAAGTTTAAGCATCCCTGCCCTCTCCGTTATGTTTTTGGCACTCCCTCTGAGGGAGCGGCCTGAGAGGGCAAGCCACTTATAAAGAAAGAATTGAGGGAAAGTATCATGAAAATGAACAAACACTACAATGAGCTGAAGGCCAGCTACCTCTTTGTGGACATTGCCCACAAGGTCGCCGCCTATCAGGAGGCACACCCCGAGAAGGAGATCATCCGTCTGGGCATCGGCGATGTGACCCAGCCGCTGGCCAAGTGCGTCGTGGACGCCATGCATGACGCCGTCACCGAGATGGGTACCAAGGAAGGCTTCCACGGCTACGGCCCCGAGCAGGGCTACCCCTTCCTCAAGCAGGCCATTCAGGGCTACTACGCAGGTCGCAGCACCAAGCTGGACGAGGACGAGATCTTCATCTCCGACGGTGCAAAGAGCGACCTCGCCAATGTGCTGGGCCTGTTCGACGTGGACAACACCGTCCTCGTGCCGGACCCCGTCTACCCCACCTATGTGGACGACAACGTCACCGATGGCCGCAAGATCATCTATGGCCGCACCAGTCAGGAGAACGGCTTCCTCGGGATGCCCGACGACAGCGTGAAGGCTGACATCATCTACATCTGCAGCCCCAACAACCCCACCGGCGCCGCCTATACCCGCGACCAGCTCAAGGCATGGGTGGAGTACGCCAGAAAGAACAACGCTATCATCCTCTACGACGCCGCTTACGAGTGCTTCATCTCCGACGGCGAGCTGGCCCGCAGCATCTTCGAGATCGATGGCGCCCGCGAGTGCGCCATCGAGATCTGCTCCTTCTCCAAGATCGCAGGCTTCACCGGCACCCGCTGCGGCTACACCGTCGTGCCGAAAGAGCTGGAACGTGACGGCATGAACATCAACAAGCTCTGGCTGCGCCGCCAGACCACCAAGTTCAACGGTGTGCCTTATGTCGTGCAGCGCGGCGCTGCCGCCGTCTTTACTGAGAGCGGCATGGCTGAGATCCAGCACAACCTCGACTACTACCGCAAGAACGCCAAGGTCATCGCCGACGCTCTGGACGAGTGCGGCGTGTGGTACTGCGGCGGCAAGAACAGCCCCTACATCTGGCTGCGCTGCCCCGGCAGCATGAAGAGCTGGGAGTTCTTCGACTGGCTGCTGGAGAACTGCGGCGTCGTGGGCACCCCGGGCGTGGGCTTCGGCGAGTGCGGCGAGGGCTACTTCCGCCTGACCGCTTTCGGTGACGCCGAAAAGACCAAGGTGGCTGCCGAGCGCATCAAGACCGCCATCAAGGCTCTGTAAATTTTATCGCACAAAAAGAGGGAGGCACCCCGCTGGGGCGCCTCCCTTTTTGCTTGCAGTTCAGCGGTTGAAGGTCGTGCTGAGGGTCGTGCTCCACTCCTCACCGGGGGCGAGGCAGGCCGCAGCAGCACGCTGCTCCCACTCCTGTGGATCGTCCACCGAGGCGGGCAGCGAGTTCCACGGCTCGATGCAGACGAAGCGCAGGGGCTTCGACAGGGCCGACCAGATGAGGGTATAGGGGAAGCCGGCCACATCGCAGACGATGCCGCGGCCCGTGTCCTTCTCGTAGATGCCCAGCGTCCTGGTGCGCAGGCCCGCCATGCAGAAGCTGTCGTTGTCGAAGAGGTCGTTGGTCAGCTGGATGGCCTGCTGGTTCTTCCACTGGTAATAGCATTTGCCCGTCAGCAGACCGCCCCCGCTGGCGTCGAGGATGACCGGGCTCTCGGGCTGGTCGAAGCGGAACTCGTAGTCCTCGACGGTGTGGCTGTCATCGAACGGCACCTGAAAGGCTGGGTGGTAGCCGATGCCGAACCGCAGCTCTTCGGCGCCGGGGTTCGAGACGGTGAGGGTGTGGTGAAGGGTCTTTCCGTCCAGCCGGAAGGTGCTGGTGAGCAGGAAGTCGAAGGGGAACTTCTCCGCCTTCATGGCCTCATCCGGGCGCAGCTCCAGCTGGATGGTGTCGCCCTCTGCCTTCAGCAGGGTGTGCTCCACGTCCCGGGCAAAACCGTGCTGGCCGCCCTTGTAGGTCTTGCCGCCATGGGTGAAGCTGCCGTCTTTAAGCTTGCCCGTCCACGGGAAGAGGATGGGCGCGTGGCGCTTCCAGACCGCCGGGTCGGCCTGCCAGAGCAGCTCCTCCCCCGCCGCGTTCTTCAGGCTGACGGCCTCGGCACCGTGCGTGTCCACCGTAAGGCTCAGAAATTCGTTTTGAATGGTCGCCTGCATTTGTCTGCACTCCTTTTCGTGTGTGTTTTGCTGATTCCAGTATACTCTCCCCGCCCCGAAAAGCCAAGAGGATTCACCCATTCTCTCACGGCGGAATAGGCTGTACCGAGCCTTATCTTGATTTCAAGCAAAGGAGAGTTTTTGTATGGCTACCGGAATTCTGCGCATTCAGGCCTTTGCGGCCCGTCAGTCCAGCCCTGTCGAGGGTGTGACCGTCACCGTCAGCGGCAACGGCTTCACCGCCACCCGCCTGACCGACGCCGAAGGCAACGCCGACGACGTCACCCTTACCACCCCCGCCTGTGCTCTCTCGCTGGACGAGAACAACACCACGCAGCCCCCCTACGCGGTCTGTGACCTCGTGGCCTCCAAGACCGGCTACCGCACCGTCCGCATCCAGGGCGTGCAGGTCTTTCCCGGGCAGGTGACGCTGGCCCAGCCCGAGATGATACCCGACACCGAGGAGATGCGGGACACCCCCAACTCCCCCATCGTCATCCCACCCCACAGCCTCTTCACCGGCGACGGCGGCAGCGGCCCGAACCCGTTCCTCGCCTGTGTGCCGCGGGTGCTGGACCGGGTCATCATCCCGAAAAATATCACCGTCCATCTCGGCAGGCCCGCCGCCGCGGCCCGGAACGTCACCGTCTCGTTCCGCAGGTATATCGCCAACGTGGCGTCCAGTGAGGTGTATCCAACCTGGGCTGACGAAAACAGCCCAGCGGGGCAATCGAACTGTCTGCCGGCTCAGAAATTCCATTCGATCGTTATTTTTTGTTCTCCGGTAAGCGGATCTTTTGGGCTGACGATGACCCGATGGACCAACAGTACAACAAGTTCGCGGGTCAGCTGCGAAACCTGTGCCAGTTCACGGACACGCTGCCTCTGCGTCTGGACTCCACCGGTCTCTTCCTGCTGTTGTTCCAGTTCCGCTTCCAATGTATCGATCCGGGTCTCTGCCTTTTTCACTTCTTTCAGAAAGGTCTGGTTCATTTCAGAAAACTGAACGGCATCGATCAAGCCTGACACCTTATCCAGATACAGCTCCTGCATGGCCTTGCGCCGCCGGGCTGCTTCGCTCTTCAACCGTTTCAGCTCGTCGCGCCTGGCCTGCTCTCGCTGCCGGATGGGGTCATCCTGTTCTGGAAGGGTAACTTTTTCAGGGTCAAAATAGTCTGCCGCATACGCCCGGATACGTTCCAGTACCGCATTCTCCAAGGCGTCCATATCGGTACAGGTCTTGTTGCCGCACACTTCCGGTGCGCGCTGGTGCATCCGGCAGCGGACATAGCGTCTTTGTGTTCCATCCGCTCTCGGCTGACGGCCAGTCTGCTCCATGCAGCTGCCACAGCATCCACAAACCACTTTTTTTGCCAGCGGATGGATCGTTCCCTTCTCGCCGCTCCGGGTGCGCTCCTGCATCATCCTCTGGACCGTTTCAAACATTTCCCGCTCAATAATCGCTTCATGCGTATTTTCTACAACGATCCACTGCGATTTTGGAAGCCAGATCGTCTTTTCAGACTTGTAACTTATCTTTTTATGCTTTCCCTGCACCATATTTCCGATATAAATCTGATCATGCAATATTTGATATACGGTGGGACTGCTCCAAAGAGCCGCATTTGTATTCTTCAATGCACTGCGGTAATGGATGCCATGCAGCTGCTTATAGGCCGTTGGGCTTGGAATTTTTTCATCATTCAGGATGCGTGCGATCTTGTGTGCGCCGATCCCGTTAAGAGCCATGGAGAAGATCCGCCTTACCACGTCGGCCGCTTCCGGGTCGATGATGAGTTTTCCTTTTGCATTTGGGTCTTTGCAGTATCCATACCGTGCAAAAGAGCCAATGAACAGCCCCTCTTTCCGCTTGTGGTCAAGCACCGAGCGGACATTGGTGGACAGATCTTCCAGATACCATTCGTTGATCAGGCCGTTGATCTGGCGGGATTTTTTGTTCGCGGTATCGTTGGTATCCACATGGTCTACCACCGCAATGAACCGAATGCCCCACTCCATGAACTTTCCGTGCAGATATTTTTCCACGAGCTCCATGTCACGGGTGAAACGGGATTGCGTTTTGGCCAGTACCACATCAAACCGATGTTCGCTTGCGGCTTGCAGCATCGAATTGAATGCCGGACGGTTCCGGTCGATGCCGGAATAGTCCTCATCCGAATAGATCTGGTAAATCTCAAATCCGTTTTCCAGGGCGTACTGGAGCAGCATCGACTTTTGATTCTGAATGCTCTCCGATTCACCAATTTTATCTTCATCTTCTTTGCTCAGGCGGCAATAAATTGCTGCTTTCATGATCTGCCCCCCTCTTTTTGTACACGAGCATCCATGCGCAGCATAACGCGTCTCTCCTTCCAATTCAGGGATGCCAGATCAGGCACAGGAGCTTGAAGGAACGGCATTGAGCAATCCATCGATGATATATCGCTCAAATTCCTTTTGAAACCATTCTTTGCGCTGTTCGTTGTTGTCCGAACGAAATTTTTCGTGCAGAATAAAAGGAGTTTTTTTCATCGAATCCCCCTTTTCGGTCCATCTGGTCGTGATATGGGTCACTTCAGTCTATTTCCAGTCAGCGAAATTCAGAACTTTCCATATTTTTCATGCAAAATATTGCAAGACGTTCAAAATCAACTTGAAACGCCTTTGCCGCAATGGTACAATTATATTGTCATTTTATGGAAACTCGGCGCAAAGCCCCGTGCGGACAGGCCGCAAGCGCCGGAGTTCCTGTGGGATGTGTAAGAACAGCTAAGGCAGCACTGCGCTACTGCACCTGCGCAGTATTGCTTTCCGAAAATGTGAGAAAGTATATTTATATGATGAAAAAGATCTCCCGCCGCTCGTTTTTGCAGGTCTGCGGTATTACTGCGGCAGCGGCAGCACTGACCGCCTGCGGCGGCACTAAGACCGAAACGGCTAAAAAAGACGATGCTCACGAAGCCATCACCTTTATGGCACCTTATAAGGAGATAGAAGCCTTTATTGAGCAGGTACACAGCGTTTACCCGGAAGTGAACATCGAGGTCGTGCCCTACAGCGGCGATAACACCACCACCTGTCTGCAGAATATGTTTGCGGCGGGCGACCTGCCGGACGTCTGCACCTTGACCTACTACGACCCCCGGACCGATCTGGTCTCCGACAAGCTGCTGGACCTTTCCGGCTACGATTTTACGGATAACTATGTGGAGTCCCGCCTGCAGGACGTGTTCGACAACGGTGCCATCTACCTGCTGCCCTCGACCTACAACTGCTACGGCATCACCTACAACAAGACCCTGCTGAAGAAATACGGCTGGGAGCTGCCCAATTCTTTCACGGAGCTGGAAGAACTGGCTGCAAAGGCAAAGGAAGCCGGGGTCGATCTCTGTCTGCCGCAGATCCAGTATCCGGGCTACGGTTTCCAGTACCTGTGCAACATTGCGGAAGCCGATTTCCTCGGCACACTGGACGGCAGGCTGTGGCAGCGGGATTATCTGTCCGGTAAGGCAAATGTCAGCAATACCCCCGGCATGATGCATGCGATGGCCTATGTCCAGAAGTGGAAGGATATCGGGATGCTGAACGACTCCGGCGACGCTCTTGACGACAATGTGACCCGGCAGAGGATGACCGAGGGGAACACCCTGTTTTTGATCGGAAACACCAACGGCATTGTGGAGGCAGACGGCAACGCCGATAAATACGGGCTGATGCCGTTTCTCTCGGAGGACGGCACCCAGAACGTTTTTGTTCTGAATGTGAACCGCTTCTACGGTCTGAATAAAAAGCTGGAGCAGGACCCCCAGAAGCTGGAGGATGCGCTCAAGGTGATGCGTGTGCTTTCCACCGTCGCAGGCACCAGCGCTCTGCAGCCCGCAACGGCGCTGAAAAGCAGCCTGCTGCCCTTTAAGGACGCAAAAGCGGACGGTACCTACTATGCCGACATCGCCGATGCCCTGAACGTGGGCAACACCGCGCCCTTTATCTATTCCGGCTGGGAAAACACCATCGTGACCACCGGCCTTAAAATGCTGGATTTCATCAAGGGCAATGCCACCATGGAGGATGTCATCCGTCAGCTGGACGAGGATCAGGACAGTGTGGTGAACGACACCCCGGATGTCATCACTACCGTTACGGAGGAGCTTTCGCAGGAGGACTGCGCCATGCTGGTGGGGCGCTGCTTTGCACAGGCCACCGGCAGCGACCTTGCGCTGGTCTCGCTGAGCACATGGATCCCCGGCAACCCCACCGAGCAGAACCACCACGGCGTAGCGGCCAAACTGTACGCCAAGGATATTACGGATTACGACCTTTCGGTCATCCTGCCCACCGGCTGGAACCGCACCATCCAGACCGTTTCCCTGACCGGGCAGCAGATCAGCGGCCTGCTTGCTTCTGGTTACGACGCCTACGGCAACGGCAAGGGTTACCCCTATGTGCTGGTAAGCCCGGTGCAGCCGGAGGCGGACAAAACTTATCAGGTGGCCATCTGCGGTGTGAGCGACCAGTTGGCTGCGGAGACCACGGTCACAGACAGCGGCGTGGTGGGCATGGACGCCGCAAAAGCCTTCTTTGGCGCATACACCACCATCAGCCGGGCAGATACCGCGTGGAGCTAGGGTGCACCTGAAACAGAACGGACAGGAGATACTGGATGTGAACAACAAAATCTATAAAAGGCTGTTTGGCGGCTTCGGCTTTGTCATCATCGTGTCGCTCCTGACCCTTTTTGTCATGAGTCAGACCTACATCCAGAACCTTGTCTACCATGAGCGGCTGAACCAGATGGAGGAAGTCACCCACCAGATATTCCGCAGTCTGGAAGATGTCATCGACACCCACTGGGACGAGGTGGATGTGCAGTGTAATTATTTGTACAACAGCCCGCTGGAGACCGATACCGACCTCTACCGCTATCTGAAAAAGCTGTCGGAGCTTTCCAATTACCATGAAAAACAGATCGAACTGGTAGCCGTGGATACTGCCGGACATTATTATACCGAGTATGGCCGCATGGGGCTGCTGCGGGGAATGAACTATCTGGAAAGCGCACCGGAGCGGGTCAACTATGTTTCCAACTCGCTGACCAAGGACGACTCCCGGATGGTGTTTCTGGAACAGCTCTCCACCCCCATCACACTGCAAAGCGGAGAGAAAGAGATCACCCTGCGCTACTTCGGCATCTCCCAGAGCATGACCCAGCTGAACGATTATTTCCGCTGTGACGCCTACGAAAACAACAACAGCGTCTATGTGCTGGATAACGATGGCTTCAAGCTGTTCAACGCCAATGACACCGAGCTGCTGAAGGGACACAACGTATACACCGTCCTCTCCCGGATGTCCTATCTGCACGACTCTTCCTTTGCGGGGGCAAAGGAGCGGCTTGCCCGCACAGGCTCCTGCTATTCCAATGCCGTGCTGGATGGGACCGAGTATTTCTACGCCCTGAAGCAGATGGAAAACGCCCAGTGGACACTGGCGTTCCTTGTTCCGGCAGAATATGTGGCCGTGAATACGCAGAAGCTGGTCAACATCGTCATGGTCATCATCATCGTCATTGCGATGGTGTTCTCGGTCATAACAGTTTTCGTCGGCTGGTTTCTCCTGCGGCAAAAGCAGCAGCAGGAGCTGCGGGCTGAAAAAGAAGCGAACCTCCGTCTGGAACAATACAACATCCATCTGACGCAGGTAAACGATGAGCTGCGGCAGGCGCAGGATGCTGCCGCAGAGGCGTTACAATCCGCAGAGCGCGCCAGCAAGGCCAAGACGGACTTCCTCTCCAACATGAGCCACGACATCCGTACCCCCATGAACGCCATCATCGGCATTACCACCCTGATGAAAAACGAGCTGCACCAGCCGGAAAAGCTGGCCGAGCATCTGGGCAAGCTGGAAACTTCCGGCCGGCTGCTGCTGGGCATCATCAATGATATTCTGGATATGAGCCGCATCGAGAGCGGCAAGACCACCCTGAATGTGGAAAAAATGAACCTGCCCCAGCAGGTCAGCCAGCTGGACAGCATCATCCGTCAGCAGGCAGGCCAGCGCCGCCAGACCTTTACGGTAAACACCCATCTGCAGCACGAAAACGTACTGGCGGACCCCAACCGCCTGAATCAGGTGCTGATGAACATCCTCTCCAACGCGGTCAAATATACGCCCAGGGGCGGGCATATCCGGTTGGAGGTGGAAGAGCTGCCCCGGAACGAGCACTTCGCCCGGTACCGCTTTGTGGTGCAGGATGACGGCATCGGCATGAGCGAGGAGTTCCAAAAGACCCTTTTTGACCCCTTTACCCGCGAGGAAAAATCCGGCACCAACAAGGTGCAGGGCACCGGCCTTGGCATGGCCATCACCAAGAGCATCGTAGACCTGATGGGCGGCTCCATCAGCGTGGAGAGCGCCCCCGGTAAGGGTACCCGCTTTGAGGTCGTGCTGGAATTTCCTATTGATACGGGGTCGGATCATGCGCAGAAGGTGCAGGCTCTGCCGGAGGAAGCAGAAGAACCTTCTCCCCTGTCCGGCATGAAGTTCCTCTGCGCCGAGGATAACGCCATCAACGCCGAAATCCTGGAAATGCTGCTGGAATCCAAGGGCGCAAGCTGCACCGTCTGCTCCAACGGTCAGGAGATCGTGGATGCCTTTTCCAGCGTCAAGCCCGGCGAGTACGACATGATTTTGATGGACGTGCAGATGCCGGTGATGGACGGCCTGGAGGCCACCCGCCGCATCCGCAATGGCGAAAATCCGCTGGGCAGGATCATCCCCATCCTTGCCATGACCGCCAACGCCTTCCTTGAGGATATGCAAAAGAGCAAGGAAGCCGGCATGGATGAACATCTCTCCAAACCCGTGGACATTGCAGCACTGGAACAGACCGTAAAACGCTTCCGCGTTACCCCTCCCCATTAAAAAATAGCGGAAAAGCGCGTTTCCGCAGATGAAACACACAAATGATGTAAATGATGTAGAAGAGGGTCAGAACGTGAATACACTTTCCGAGATCGAGGAATATTACAAAGCGCGTGAGCAGCGGCTGTTGAAAAAACTTCATCAACAGGGAGCCGCTCTTGCCGCAGCGGAGCAGGCGCTGAAACAACTGACCGAAAATCAGAAAGTATCGGAGGACGAAACAGCCCGACAGCGCGCCGCACGGGAGCAGCAGCTCAAAGACGAGCTTTATCGGGATCCGCTGACAGGAATTTACAACCGCCGCTATTACGAAGAAGTTGCCCGCAAAACCATCGGCCCGGCGGGTGTCGCACTGATGGATGTGGATGATTTCAAGATCTGCAACGATACCTATGGGCATTACGCCGGAGATATGGCACTGAAAACGGTGGCAAACGCTATCCAGTCCTGCATCCGGAAATCGGACCTGCTCATCCGCTATGGCGGAGACGAATTTCTGCTGGTGTTACCCGGCATTCCGGGAGATTGTTTGCAGACCAAACTGGAACAGATCTGCACCGCCGCGCAGATGGCATCTGTACCCGGCTATTCGCATTTCCGTATCTCGCTGAGCATTGGCGGAACGATACAGTCCCTCGCCGACCCGATGGATAACATCGTTCGCCGGGCGGACCGGCTGATGTATCAGGCAAAGTGCCGCAAGAATGCCGTCATGGTGGAGGTTCCGGGGCATAACATGGCGGCTTTGGAAAAACTTTTGCAGAACAAGTCACAGATCTTACTTGTGGATGACTCCGCAATGAACCGCATGATGCTGACAGAGATCCTGAGGGATAGTTACCATGTCCTGGAAGCAGAAAACGGACGGGAATGCATGGAAAAATTGCAGGCAGAAGCCGGAAACATTGCACTGGTGCTGCTGGACATCAATATGCCCGTTATGGACGGCTTTGAAGTGCTGAAAGCCATGAATGCCAACCACACCATCGAGGATATCCCGGTCATTATGATCTCCAGCGAGGACTCCGATGCGACGATCCGGCGTTCCTATGAGCTGGGCGCAAGTGATTATGTCAATCGCCCCTTCGATGCTCGTATCGTGTACCGCCGTGTGACCAACACCATCAAGCTGTACGCCAAGCAGCGGCGGCTGGTGCAGATGGTCTCTGAGCAGATCCGCGCCCGTGAGAATAACACGGATATGCTGGTGGGTGTACTGAGCCATATCGTAGAATTCCGCAACGGCGAAAGCGGCGCCCATGTGCGGCACATCCGTATCATCACCGAGCTGCTGCTCCGCCGTCTGTTGGAGAGCAGCAGCAGATCCTCTATCACTGCGGAACAGCAGGATATGATCCCGCTGGCTTCTGCCCTGCACGACATCGGAAAAATCGGCATTGACGAAAAGGTCCTCAACAAGCCCGGCAGACTGACCCCGGAGGAATTCGAGGTCATGAAGACCCACAGCATGCTGGGAGCCAAGATGCTGCATGATCTGGATAATTTTGCAGAGCAGCCGCTGCTGCAAACGGCCTACGAGATCGCCCGCTGGCACCACGAACGCTGGGATGGGCGCGGCTACCCGGATGGGCTGAAGGGCGATGAGATCCCCATCAGCGCACAACTGGTCTCGCTGGCTGATGTGTACGATGCACTGACCAGCGAACGCTGCTACAAAAAAGCCTTCTCCCACGAAAAAGCCGTGCAGATGATCCTGAACGGCGAGTGCGGAGCGTTCAACCCGCTGCTGCTGCAGTGCCTGACGGATATTCAGGCTGACCTGAAAGAAGAATTACAGCAGCGCAACTGAGCAATGGATGCAATAAAACAGGAGAACAAAAAGCCCAAATGAAACACAGAATCTCACGCCGTGCATTTCTGCGCGGCTGCACGCTGCTGGCGGCCTCTGCTGCCGTCGGCAGTCTGACTTCCTGCGGCGGAACCAACGCGAAGGACAGCAGTCTTCCGCAGCTCATCGTGGGAAGTGATACCTATCCGCCCTATATTTATCTGAACAATGACGGCGTTCCCGCCGGGATCGACGTGGAGATCGCCACCGAAGCGTTCCGCCGCATGGGATATGCTGCCCGGTTTGAACCGATCGATTGGGAGCAAAAAACAGATCTGGTGGAAAGCGGCACCATCGACTGCATCTGGGGCTGCTTTTCCATGGATGGGCGCGAGGAGGTATACCGCTGGGCGGGACCCTACATGGTGAGCCGTCAGGTGGCTGCGGTGGATGCCGACAGCAGCATCCGGACACTCGGCGACCTTGCCGGAAAGACCATCGCCGTGCAGAGCACCGGCAAGCCGGAGGAGATCTTTCTCAGCGGCTCCGACCCGCGCATCCCGCAGACCGTCGAGGTGTTCAGCACCGAAGACCGCAGCGTGCAGTATGCGATGCTGGCCTGCGGCTATGTGGATGCCATCGCTGCCCATGAGACGGCCATCCTGCAATACATGAAGGACAATTCCGTGGAGTTCCGCATCCTCGAAGAACCGCTACTGGTCACCGGGCTGGGCATCGCCTTTGCCAAAAACGACAGCCGCGGGCTGGACATCCAGCTGAACGCTGTTCTTGCGCAGATGCGCACAGACGGCACACTGGAGCAGATCCTTGGCAAGTATCTTGAACATCCTTCGCAGTATCTGGAGGTGGACACCATTGGCGCGTAAAAACAAAACCATCTCAGATACATGGAGATGGGGGCTCTATCTGGTCATCGGCGTGCTTTTTATGGCCGGCGTCGTTTTTTTCTCGAGTTGGCAGGCACTGCGTGCAACGGAGGCTCGTTTCTGCCAGATCCTTGATTTTGTCAAATCCCAGTCCACCAGCTTTGAAAAGCACAACGATACGGTCGTGGCCAAAACGCTCCGTCGCACGGCGGTATCGGTGCATCAGCTGGCACAGGACCCTGCGCTCGACCTTTCCGACCCGGAATGCCTGAGCAGGCAGGCAGAGCTGCTCTGGCTCACAGGTATTTCGGTCCTGTCTCCGGACGGTACGCTCCTGTGCGAATCCACAACGAACGGCATCGGCTATGCCCGGTTTGGAGAACCGCTCAAAAATGATGCCGTTCTGGACGTTTTCTCTTACCCGCAAAAAACCTACCTGAAGCGGATCCTGCTGGAGGATGGGTCTGCCGTGGATGTTGCGGCACACCGGGCAGAAAGCAAAGAGGTCATCCTGCTTGCCTACCGCTATACCCCGGCAGAATTTATAGAGGGAACGGCCTTGTCCATCCAGAGCGTACTGGACGGCTACTCGGTTGAGACCAGCGGCACATTGTTCATCGTGCAGAACAATCAGGTCATTGCCTCCAACCGCCCGGAGCTCATCGGGCAGGATGCTGCGGACAGTCCGCCGGTGCGGGAGATCCGCAAAGCCGGGGCTTCCGAAACGCTGACCCATACCCACGATTGGAACGGCTCCGGCTGCTATTTTGGAATGTACTGCCACGGAAGATCTTTCGATCTCTATGCGTATACGGATGAAAGATCCGTCTTCCGTGAATCGTTTCCGTTGATTTTGATGGCGCTGGCCGGTTACATCCTGCTTGTAATGGTCCTTCGGGTGCTGCGCCGACGCTCCGTGCAGGAGATGGAGCAGCAGAAAAAAGAGCAGGAGAAGAAGTATCAGGCTCAGCTGGAGGAACAGAACCGCAAACTGGAGATTGCACTCCAGCACGAGGGTGCGGCAAACCGTGCCAAGCGGGAGTTCCTGTTCAATATGAGCCACGATATCCGCACCCCCATGAACGCCATCATCGGCTTCACCTCGCTGGCTGCGACCCATATTGATAATAAGGAACAGGTGCTGGACTACCTGAAAAAGATCTCTACCTCCAGCCAGCATCTGCTTTCCCTCATCAATGATGTGCTGGATATGAGCCGCATCGAGAGCGGAAAAGTAAAAATTGAAGAGAAAGCGGTGCATCTGCCGGACCTCGTCCACGATGTGCGCTCCATCATCCAACCCGATGTTTCGGCAAAGCGGCTGTCGCTTTTCATCGATACCATGGACGTGGAGAACGAGGACATCATCACCGACCCGCTGCGGCTGAACCAGATCCTGCTGAACATTTTGTCCAACGCCATCAAGTTCACTCCCACAGGCGGTACGATCAGCATCCGCATTGCCCAGAAGAACGGTGCGCCCAAGGGCCGTGGCTGCTATGAGTTCCGCATCAAGGACAATGGCATCGGTATGAGCGAAGCGTTCCAGAAGCACATCTTTGAGGCGTTCAGCCGGGAGGAAAGCTCCACCGTCAGCGGCATTCAGGGTACCGGCCTGGGCATGTCCATCACCAAGAACATCGTGGATATGATGGGCGGCACCATCGCGATCGAAAGTGAACCGGGCAAGGGCAGCGAATTCATCGTAGATCTCTGCTTCGCACTCAGCGGACAAAGGGTGGAGCCCAAGCAGCTCCCGCAGTTGGAAGGGCTGCGCGCATTGGTAGCAGACGACGATACCGACACCTGCCTGAGCGTCAGCACCATGCTGTCCAAGATCGGGATGCGGCCGGAGTGGACGATCTCCGGCCGGGAAGCGGTGATCCGCACCCGATACGCCATGGAGCAGGGCGACGAATTCAGCGTCTACATCATCGACTGGCTCATCCCCGATATGAACGGCATCGAGGTCGTGCGGCAGATCCGCAGGGTGATCGGGAAAAGCTGCCCTATCATCATTCTGACGGCCTACGATTGGACGGATATTGAAGAGGAGGCCCGCGCTGCCGGAGTGACCGCCTTCTGCGAAAAGCCGCTGTTCCTTTCCGAACTGCACAGAGTGCTGGCAGAACCGTACGGTGCAGAGCCTGCCTGTAAGCCAGCGCAGCCAGATGCCTCCGAGCTCAAGGGAAAGAAGCTTTTGCTGGTGGAGGACAACGCCTTGAACCGCGAGCTCGCGCTGGAGATCCTGAAGGAAGCGGGCTTTGCGGTAGACACTGCTGAGGATGGCGAGATCGCTGTCCAGAAGATGAAGCAGGCGGCCCCCGGGCAGTACGATTTGATCTTAATGGACATCCAGATGCCCAAGATGGACGGTTACGAGGCAACGCGGCAGATCCGCGCCCTGCCGGATGCTGCAAAGGCAGGCATTCCCATCTTTGCAATGACGGCAAACGCCTTTGAAGAAGACCGTCAGAATGCATTGAAGGCCGGTATGGACGGCCACATTGCAAAGCCGCTGGATATTCCGCATCTGCTGCAGGTCCTTGCAGATGTACTGAAATCATAACGGCTGCCAGCCGACAAAAGCAAAAGCACCCGCAGCAGGCTTCGCAGAGGCTCTTGACCTCCGGAAGCGAATGCTGCGGGTGCTTTATTTCTTTTCTGTCTGACAGGCGTTTGGCTCACAAAATTTTGCGCAGCTCCTGCACGAGGTCGCCGATCACGATGGGCTTGGACAAAAAGCCGTTCATGCCGCTTTCCAATGCGTTGCGGCGGTCCTCGTCGAAGGCGTTGGCGGTCATGGCAAGGATGGGGAGCTTTGCCCGGGCAGGGTCATCCAGTGCGCGGATCTTCCGGGTGGCGGTGTAGCCGTCCATCACCGGCATCTGCACATCCATCAGCACCAGATCATAGCTGCCCGGCGCTGCGGTGCTCACCTTTTCCACCGCCACTTCACCGTTTTCCGCCGTATCGACCCGGAAGCCGTACTCACGCAGGATCTCCTGCGCGATCTCGCGGTTCAGCTCGTTGTCCTCTACCAGCAGGATGTGTCTGTCCTTGAAGTCGGCGTTCTTTTCCGGCAGAAGCTCCTGCGACGCATCTGTCAGCTTCTGGCCGAGGGCGCTCATCAGGATCTCGCGCAGGTCGGATATGAACATGGGCTTTTCGCAGAAGGCAGTCACACCGGCGGCCTTTGCCTCCACCTCAATATCCGACCAGTCGTAGGCCGTCAGGATGATGATGGGGGTATCGTCGTTCAGGCTGCGTATCTGGCGGGTGACCTCGATGCCGTTCATATCCGGCAGCCGCCAGTCGATGATATAGGCGTGGTAGACATCGCTCATCTCGATGGACTGCCGCGCGCGCAGCACCGCTTCCTTGCCGGAAAGGGTCCACTCCGCGCGCATTCCCACCTTGACCAGCATCTTTGTCACGCTGTCGCAGGTGTTGAAATCGTCGTCCACCACCAGAGCCTTCAGACCTTCCAGCTCGGTGATCTTTTCCACCGGGCGGTGCTCTGCCTGCACCCGCAGCGGCACACGAATGATAAACTCGCTGCCCTTGCCCTGCGCTGTCTGCACCTCGATGGTGCCGCCCATCATATCCACGATGTTTTTGGTAATAGCCATGCCAAGGCCGGTGCCTTGGATACGGCTGACCGTGGAGGTGCGCTCCCGCTCAAAGGGCTCAAAGATTTTTTTGGCAAATTCCGGGCTCATGCCGATGCCGTTGTCCTTGATGCGGAACTCGTACTGCCCGCAGCCGCGCACCTGCCCGGCAAGCTGGCGCACCCGCACCGAGACCGTGCCGCCCGCCGGGGTAAACTTGATGGCGTTGGACAGCAGGTTCAGCAGGATCTGGTTCAGCCGGGTCTTATCGCAGTAGACATCCTCGTCGGTCACATCCATCGCGTCCATATAAAGCTCCAGCTGTTTTGCGTAGATCTGCCCGCTGACGATGGTTTTCAAATCGTGCAGCACATCCGAAAGGTTGACTTCCACTTCTTCCAGATGGAGCTTTCCGCTTTCGATGCGGCTCATATCCAGCACATCGTTGATGAGGGAGAGCAGATGGCTGCTGGAAGCAAGGGTCTTGGCCAGATAATCCTTCACCCGCTCCTTGTCGTCGATATTGCTGATCGCCAGTGTGGTAAAGCCGATGATGGCGTTCATGGGGGTGCGGATGTCGTGGGACATATTGGAAAGGAAGGTGCTCTTGGCGCGGTTGGCAGTCTCGGCGGCGGCAACGGCATCCGAAAGCGCCTGATTCACCTGTTTGTCGGCGGTGCGGTCGGACATGACAAGGATGTATTTGGTCCTGCCCTCCACCTCGCTGCCTATGGCGATGTTATGGAACCAGCGGCGCTCTTTGGTTTCCAGATGCTCAAACTCGAGATCCCATTCCCGCTGCTGCCCGCTGAGAAGCCCATCCAGAAAGTTTTTGCCCTGCTCCGGGGCGCCCAGCTTGTCCAGAGTGAAGGCATTTTGCCGGACTTCTCTCCACGGGATGCCCAGCAGCCGCTCAATGTTCGGGCTGACATAATCCGCCTTGGAGGTCTCTGCGTCCACCATCAGGAAAACATCATCCACGTTACGCGAAAGCTTCTGGAACAGCTCGTCCCGGTACGAGATCTCGGTATTCTTCCGGCGCAGGGTTGTATGGCTTCTGCGCACAATGAGCAGAATGGCCAGCACCGCAAGACCTGCGGCGATACCCGCTGCGATCTGCACTGTATGGAACCACAGCTTATCCAGATTGGCATTGACGATTTTGACCGGGACAAGCCCCACCATCGTCCAGCTCTGGACCGCCGTGTCCTCGTAGACCAGATAATAACTGGTGTCGCCCAGCTTTACCTTCATGTTTCCGCTGCTGCCCTGTGCAAAGGCATTGGACAGCTCCAGGATCTGCGCCTCGGAAAGATCGGAATGGTCGCGCAGCATCGCAATGAAATTGTAAATGGTCTCCTTGCGGTTTACAGAATTGTCGATGACCACCCGCCCATCCGGGTAGATGACATAGTTGCTGGCATTGCCCTCAAAGGCAGAGCTGTCCAGCAATCTAAGCACCGCATCATTATAATAAGAGATGGCAACGGCATCGTAGGCAAAGCCCCGGTAGCTGCCCTGCGTTTCGGGACAGATGAACGCCAGCATCTGGGGCTTGCCGGGCAGCGCCGTGTTCACGACGATATCCTCATCGTGAGCGAGCTTTTCGTCCAGATTGGTCTGCAGGCCAAGATAGCCGGTCTCCCCGGTCACGGTCATGTAGTTGCCGTCATAGGTAAGAAAGTAGAATTCGGCAAACCCAGCCTCCTGCTGTGCCGCCCCGATATACGCCTGTATTTCGGCCTCATCCGAGGTAGTTTCCAGAAAGCCGTTGTACAGATGCAGATAGGTCAGGTTCTTGCGCACCATCTCTTTCAGCATATTGTTGGATTTATGCAGCACCTCTTCCAGATGCGAGGTGCTTTCCTGATAGATGGTCTGGGACACAAACGAGATGTACCGAACACTGAAACCGACTGCCAGCAAGACCAGAAGAAGGATGGCAGCAACAGGGAGCCACTTTTGCCGGGGATGGCAGTTTCGTTTGGATCCATGCTTTTCGTCTTCCATCCCGCTCACCTCAGTGTCATGTAGTTTTCAGGCTCTGCAAGCGCTGCGCCGCCGCCGGAGAGATGATCGCGCCATCTGTTTTTTACCCATGTATCTCCGTCCAAAGACCTGCCGCTTTCGCTCGCAAGCAGCGCTTCCATCTGATTTTCCGCTGCCAGACAGGTCACGGTAACGGTGTCGTCGTCCCCCAGCGGCTGTCCGTTCCGGGTGATGCCGGTCAGGGTATAGCTGCCGCCTGCCTCTTTGACCTCCACGGCAATGCCGCTGACCACCGGCAGAGAACCGCGGTTGAAGGGCACAAACCCTCCCTCGCAGCCCTCCACAAAGGCGCGGACAACTTCCTTCAGCTCTGCGCCGGTCATGGTGCGCTGGCGGGACATCAGACCGTTGGGCATGATCATGGAAGCGGCCATTTTCTTGTTATAGTCTGCCTGCAGCACACTGCCGGTAAAGCTGTTTGCGGTGGCAAGCAGCACATCGGTGCCATAAACGCCCCGCAGCGTGTTCGCCATAACGGAGAAGGAGGCGCTGCCGCCGTTTGCGTGGAAGACATTGGAATAGCTCTTCCCGGAGGTCAGCACGATCTCGTCATCGGCAGGCGTTTCTTCGGCAAGAAGCTGGGCATTGAACGCACGATAAGCCTGCTGTGCCGTGTACTCGCCCGCGATCATTTTGGAGACAACGTCCTTGGAGACGGCAAAGAAATCGTTGGAGGCGATGCGGATATACATGTGGTTTTCTTCCACCACATCGCGCACGTCCTTCATGTACTCGGTCAGGCGCAGGGGGACGTTCTGGCTGTAGCTCAGCAGGTCCTGCCCGTCGGCAACGATACGGCTCTGCGCCTCCTCGGAGAGCATGACGTTCAGCACTTTCATGGCTTTTTCGCGGCGCGCGGTGTCCTGCTCGAGGTCACGGTTCAGAGCGATCTGGAAATAGGGGGTGGTCATGATCCACTTTTCGCCGTTCTGGCTGAAGAAGGGCAGGAAGGTCGTGTCGATGCCCTCATCCTGAAACACCTTGACACCGGCGGAGCTGCCAAAGTACATGGCAGCTTCTCCGTTCCGGAACATCCCGGTCACGTCATCGTAGGTGTTCTCGAGGTCATCCGCTGTGAGGTGGGTATCCTGAATGAACCTGTCTCTTATACACATCTCCGAGCCCACGAGACTAGGCATGATCTCG
>ENA-OXEI01000194-OXEI01000194.1-human-gut-metagenome-genome-assembly--contig:-NODE-194-length-22593-cov-15.284808_pt1 | contig 22593 bp, 22 predicted proteins | sample MGYA00249361_ERZ652255 | MGnify/ENA primary metagenome ERZ652255 (study PRJEB26925, sample SAMN05826744) | human gut metagenome | biome: ENVO:2100002; feature: ENVO:00000062; material: ENVO:00002003... | reverse complement strand
TCATGCCTAGTCTCGTGGGCTCGGAGATGTGTATAAGAGACAGGGTCGGGCCGGGTCTGTCTTGCCTTCGCCGTTTACGAGGTCGAACGCGGTGAAGAAGATGCTCGCAGCCTTGGGTACCTTCGGTGTGTCGATGAGTATCGTGCCGACGGTCGCCGCATAGTCGAGTTCGCCGCCATTGACGGTGATGCTGTGTCTGGTGGTGTGCTCACATGCCTCCGGCAGCTGCTTGCCCTGGGCGGGTGCCGCCGCGACGGGTCCGGCGTTGCCGGCGTTCTGGGTGTTCGCGTCGCTCATATCTGTCGCTCCTTGGATGTCGGTGCAACTATACTCCGGCCGGGCAGGCCGTCCTGGATCCTGGCCATGGTTTGCCGCGTCATCGGCGCCGCCTATTCGGCGGCGTCATCCGACTCGACGGTACCTTCCGGCTCATCTGCGCCGTCCATCTCATCGATGCCGTCCAGTCTGGCTTCGTGCAGCGTGGTGTAGCCGGTGTCGGGGTCCTTGCGGGTCACGTATGCCTTGGTGGAGACCTCCAGTATCTCGCCCGTCTTGCTTTCAGGGGCGGAGACGATGACCTGGAAACCCAGTCTCGGCAGTACGGACAGCGCGCGCCGCGTATACCGGCCGTCGGCCTTGATGAGCGCCTCGTCAAGGAAGAGCGTCGTGTAGGAAGGCTTGAGCTTGTTGTCCATGCCGCCGCCGAGCAGGTAGATCAGCGCCGCGCCGTACACGAACGAGGTCAGCTCCTGCAGGGCGCCGCCGGACCGTCCGCCGGTCGAGGTGATGCGTTCGACCTGCCCGTCCGAGTGGCGCACGAGCGCGTAGAACGAGGATCGGCACCGCGGGTCGAGGTTGCGGGCGCCGTAGCTTTTCACGCCGTTGACGTCCCTGATCTGCCCGATCTCGCGGCGCAGCATGTCGATCATCGCGGCGCAGGACGCGAACGCGCACCGGGCCCCGTCAAGATCGTCGTCCGTCTGTGCCGCCTTGCGGTCGTTGAGGGTGCCGATCACGCGGGTCAGGGCCGACCAGAACGCGCGCTCGGGGCGCCGCACGTCCGCGTGCAGGGACAGGCTGCCGTGGTGCGGGCCGAACTGCTGGCCGTCCAGCATCGCGTTGATGCGTTCCAGCTGGTCGTGGATGTCTCCGGCGTCGGTGTCTATCGCGCGTTTGATGGTCAGGAAGCTCATCAGCAGCTTGTCGAGGCAGTTGTGGTATTCGACGGCGGTGGCTTCGACGGTGGCGAGCTTCGAAAGGCTTTCCAACTCGTCCTGGTAATACCGGTAGTCGTCCACGCTGGCGGCGATCGTATCGTCACCGCCCGCATACATCTCGATATAGGCGCCCATCCGCGCCTCGACGGCGGTGCGGGCCGACGCCGCACGACCTTCGAGCATGGAGACGCGCGCCTCCAGGTCCTTGCCGATGCCGGCAATGACACGGTCGGCGAAGGTATCCCCCTGAGCCATACGCTGCGGCGCCCCCGCGCCGATGATCATGTGGGCGCGGGGCGTCGCATCCCCCAGACCGGAGAGACGCTGCTCATATGATTCGGCGAGCGCCTCCTCCACCTCGTCCGTCAGGAGAGTCCGTCCGTTCGTGACGGCTTTTGGCGAAACGTCCGCCGCTTCCCCGTCGAGCGGCCGCGTCTGCGGCTGCGGCTGCGCGGCATGCTCGTCGAGCCATGCCTGCGCTGCGTTCACCGCCTGATCGGCGAGCTCGGCCTGCCGTTCGATGTCGATGCGCTGGCGCTGCGAGCGGTCGAGCTCCTTGGACAGCGACTCCTGCAACGTGTCGAGTTCGGCGAGCTTGGGATTGTTCCTGACCGAGGCGATGGTGCGTTCGATGTCGGCGATCGCCGCCTTCGCGCTGTTCTCGTCGATCTTCTCCCATGCGGTGTATGCGAGCTGGTCGGCGAGTTCGCGCTCTCGCTGCAGGCGGTCGGCCTGTTCCTTCGCGCTCGCGTACGATTGCGCGGTCTCGTCGCATTGGCGTTGCGCGTCCTGGATGCGCGTGCGCAGTTGCGCCAAATAGCTTTCGTTGACGAATCCGATGACCTGCTGACGGTCCTTGATGCCATGCTGGCCGCGTTTGCCGGATTTGATCTGCCCGTCGGCCTGCACCTGCCGCACGGCATGGTCGGAGTCGTCGATGCCGTCGACGCACAAGGCGTCGAGACGCTCGGAGCTGGTCTGCTCGCGCAGCCAGCCGGCGAACGGGGAATCCTCGCGGTAGCGCAGCTTCGAGGACAGCCACACCTCTCCGTCCGTCCCGCCGGTCGCACCCGTGTTCGCGCCGCCGGGCCCGTTCCCGGCTCCCCCGCGTTCGGTGTCGACGAACTGCCAGGTGCGCCGCGCCATGGCGTGCGGGTCGATGGCGCTGACCTTGGCTGCGAATCCACGCTCATGGCGCTTGTCGACGAGGATGGTCTGGGCCATGGATCCGTATGCGGCGTTCATGGCGAGGCGCCAATGCTCCTGATCCTCGCGCACGTCCATGAGCTCCGCGACGTACGGCAGTTCGCTCGGGCCCAGCCCGGTGGCCCGGCACAGCATGGCGCGGGTCTCGTCCATCTGGCGGGAGATGCGGGTGCGCTGCGATTTCTGGCGTTCGTAATCGTCGTTCAGCCGCTGCAGCGTCTGCTTGACGGACGCGTGCGCGGCGTACGTCTGGTTGCGCATGTCGTCCAGCAGTCCCTTGCGCTGCTCATATGAGCGCATGAACGTCACGGCCTCGATGCGCCGCTCGTCCCACGCGTGCTCGTCTTTGGGGAACTCCTCGCCGGCCGCCTCGAACATGCGCCCGATGCGCTGTCTGCCGGCGGTGATGTCCGCCAGCGCGCGTTCCGCCTGCCGCATTTCCGCGTCGAGCCGTGTCAGGTCGCCGCCGTCGAGGCCTCGCATGCGCTCGCGCACCGCGTCGATGCGGGTGCGCAGGCTTTCGATGCGCTTGCCGGCAGCCCGCGCCTCACTGCGTCGCTCGTCACGCAGACGCCTGTCGAGCGGCTGCCGTTCGCTGACCTCGCCGATCATGCGGCGGATCGCCCATGCTCGGATCGTCGCCGAGCCGGACTTCGTGGCCGGGTTCACCGCGTCGAACGAGTGGACCGCGTCACGGGCCGACTCGTAGTCGCCATAGCTGGCAGTGATGGCACGCAACTTGCCCATGCGTCTGGTCTTTTCCTCCATGCTTCGGAAGTTCGCGTCGTAACGCTCGTAATCCTCCACGGTCGCACGGGCCAGGTCCAGCGCCTCGGGCACGCCCAGCACGCCCTGTTTGAAGATGTCGTCAAGGCGGGAGGGGGCGTCGGCCGACTGGATGCGGGCCAGCAGACGGCATGCCTCCGCGCTCAGGCCCATGACATCCCAAATGTGGGTGTGGAACGCCTCGGCGTTCGGGAAGGTGACGCACCCCGGATACGTGGATTTCAGCTGCGTGGGCGTGAACGACGACTCGCGGAACACGTCCATGCGGCGCGGGTCGATCGGCTTGTCCCATGCCAGGTACAGCCGTCGGACGTCGCCGCGCCCGTCACCGGGCATCAGATAGAGGAACTTGCCGCAGGACAGTATCTGACCGGTGGTGAAGTTGCGGTAGGTGTCGACGATCGCGCCCCATATGGACCGGGGCGCGCCGGACTCGTCCCGGCCGCGCAGGTACATCGGTTCGTCGACGCCGCCGGAGCCTCCCACGCCGATCATGCCGCGCAGGTAGGTGTAGTCGCTTCGTTCCGAACGCCCCGAATTCGACGCCTTGTTGAAGGGCGTGCCGGTCGGGTAGAGCAGCGATATCTGCGCGTCGACCAGCGTCGACTTGCCGGATTCGCTCGCGCCGGCGAGCAACGTCACCGGCAGTTGCGAGTCCGTGGAGGGACGGAACTCATGGTAGCCCTCATAGGATCCCCAGTTGACAAGCCTCCTGCTTTCCATCATCCATCGGTCGGCGATCATCTGCATGTCCTTGCCGCTCATCGTCACTCCCCTTCCCGTGCAGTGCCGCCGTCCGAGGCGGTCTCGTCGTCAATGTCGCTGTCGTTCGCGCCATTGGCATCATCGGCGCCCTTGATGTTCTCGGCGGTGCCCACATCGGCGTCGTCATCGAACAGCGGAGCCTCGAACAGTTCGGCGTCGGGTCCCGCATCGTCCGAATCGCCATCGTCATCGGCGCCGCTCGCATCGGCATTCGACGTATCGCCGGCTGCAGACCGCGAGCCGGCCGGGGCCATGTCACCGGCCGGCTCGCCATCGTCGTCCCGGTCCGCGACTGCGAGCCAGCTGTCCGCCAGCTGACGGTCCAGCACCACCGGCACCAGCGGCGTGATGCGGTACATCGTCTCGTCATCGTCGAGCTGCCTGAGATAGCCGTATGTGCACATGACGGACACGATCGCGCCCACCTGCCTGAGCACGCCCTCCTCGTCGTTGCGCGAGGCGAGGTACCCGGCGCCGGTGGCGAGCGCCGCTCGGATCTCCTCGAAGCTGACCAGCCATTCGTCCGGCGCGACGTGGGCGTTCTCGTATTCGAGCACGCGGATGCGCAGGAACGCCAGCAGCGCCGCCTCCTCACGTTTGAGGCTCGCACGGGTCTTGAGCGCGCGCAGCGTCATGTCCGGCCCGCTCACCGCGGTGGCGTACATGACGCGGTAGTGCTCGTTGACGACCAGATCGAGCAGGTCGTTGTTGAGCGAACGGATGACCGCCGCGCGGTTGTCGAGCGCCAGGTCATAGAAACGTCCGCTGATGTAGCGCTCGCGTTTGAGCATGATCGCCACCATGCGCGCGTCAGCGGTCATGTCGCCCGTGTCGCCCTCGAACAGGGCGTATGGGTTGACCGCGCCTTCCGCGTCCGCGCCATCGTATTCGACGTCCGCCGCACCCATGTCATCCGCGCCGGTACTGGCACTGTCGGTATCGGCACTGCCGGTACCGGTCATGTCGTCGCCAATCATGTCCATGTCCGCGTCCGGCTGGGCGGTGTCGTTCGTCAGGTCGCTCATGTCAGTCCTCCTTCACGATGTCGTGCAATTCATCCTCTTGTGCGAGCACTGGGCCGGTGATCCAGTCCCTCGGGCTTCCGTCTGCCGATATGCAATGCCATGCGACGCCGGCTCCGTCCCCACAGCCGAGCTCTCCCAGGAAACCGACGAGCTCGCTTTCCTTCCGCTCGGCTTTCGGCAGCCCGTTGAAGCTGGCGACGATGTCGATGGCGCCGTTCCCGTCGTCCGCGTAGACGGGCGATTCGAGGATGAGCGCGGCCATGCGCCGCAGCCGCGGTCCCCCGTTGTCGATCATCGAACGCAGGTCGGGCGCGGTCGCATCGCCCGGTGTCTGCGGTACGGACAATCCTGGGGTGGTCGTTCGTACCATCGGGCGCGCGGGGCGCGACGGCAGCGGAGGGAACCTGCCGGCCGCGGTATCGGTCCGGTACGGTCTCGCATCGTCGCCCTGATGCGCCTTCGCGTCGGCGTTGACGTGGGCATACAGACGGTTGAGCTTGCCGAGCATCGTGCGGTATCGGGTATCGGTCTGCTGTCGCACCAGACGGCTGATCGCCTCGTCGGATACGCGCATCTGGCGGCGCACCGCCTCGATGCCGTCATAGATGCGCGAAAGCTCGGCACGCACCTGATCGAGCAGGACGCCGGACTCGCCGGCCAGATACGGCGTGTGGGCGATGTCGCGCAGGGCCGCGTCGATCTGCTGCCGTCCCTCGTCGGTGATGATCACCTGGAACGCATCCTCGAAGCGTCTTCCGCTGTCGGACTCGCTGAAGGACCTGCGGTATTCGTCGTGGTACGAGGTCAGGATGTCGTCGACGCTCATGTCGCCCGCCTGCATGCGGCGGCGGAGCGCGTCACCGTTGTCCCGTTCGGTCAGCACGAGTTCACGCAGGTCTATGGGCACGCCGCGCAGCGTGTTGTGAATCACTGCAATCACGTCCTCGACCTGCGATTCGGTGAGCGCCGCATGCCGCTGACCGTGGCGTATCTGACGTATCTCGTGTTTGCGCGCCTTGATCTCCCGGTTGAGCAACGCCACGCGCTCGCCGGGGTCGGCGGTAAGCTGCATGCGCGCATGCTCGATCTCCATGATGATCGAGTTCGCCTGCGCGCCCGACAGCGTGCGGGAGTCATCCTCAAGCCGCGACAGCGCCTCGATCGCACGATGGGCGCGGGCGGTGAGACGGTACAGGAACCGGTGCGACGCGGCGTCATGCGAGTTGGCGAGCCATGCGTAATCGTCATCGCCCTCACGGGTCAGGTCGGCGAGGATGCGCCGGGAGGCGTCCGCGATGGTCTGATCCTCCCTGAGCTGGTATTCGCCGGAGTCGACGAGCCGGGACAGGCTTTGCGAGAAGCTTTCCTCCAGGGTCTCACGGGGCAGCTCGCCGGTCAACGGGTCGAAGGCCGCGCGGAGCAGCGCCACGTACATCATCGAATTCTGACGGAGCAGCAGTCTCAGCACGCCGGTTTCATAGACCGGCCTCAGCCGTTCCATCTCCCGTCGGATATCACCCACGAAAGGCCTCGCTTTCCACTCGTCCTGGCTCGGCGCACGTCACGTTCGCCGGACAAACCACGCTAGCACAAGACGGCGCTATCGGCGTCTCCCGTCGCGTCACCGTCACGGAGAACGCGGCCGCGGCCACTGGTACGCTCACTGCACGAGACCGCGCAGCAGGGCGATCTCCTCGCGATGCGTGGTCTCGGTCAGTTCCTTGGTTTCGAGGATCATCGGCAGCCGTGACAGACGCGGGTCGTTGACCATTCTGGTGAAGAACGGGATGCCGAGGAGGCCGTCGCCGATGTTGGCGTGGCGGTCCTTGTGCGATGACAGGCCGAACTGGGAGTCGTTGACGTGCACCGCCTTGACGCGTTCGAGCCCGATGACGTCGTCCAGCTGCCGCATCACGCCGTCGAAGTCGTTCACCAGATCATAACCGGCGTCCAGCACATGGCACGTGTCGACGGTGACGCCCACGTTCGCCTTGTCATCGACGCCGTCGATGATGGTCGCCAGCTCCTCGAAGTTTCGCCCGCATTCGGTGCCCTTGCCCGCCATCGTCTCCAGCAGCACCATGATGCCCGGCTCCAGCCCGAACACGCGGTTGAGGCCGTCGCTGATCAGAGAGCATCCGCGATCGGGCCCTTGCCCCACGTGCGCGCCAGGATGGATGTTGATGTATATCTCCTGCCCGGTCTCACGGATCGGCGTCAGCAGTCGGATGTCCTCGGCGAGCGCCCGTATGGCGAACTCGCGCTTGTCGGGATCCTTGCCGGCGAGGTTGTAGACGTAGGGAGCGTGGACGACGAGCGGGCCATAATGCTCGGCCGTCAACTGCCGCGCGAATGCGACGGCCCCGGACGGGTTGAGCGCCTTGGATGGCCGCCCGTACGGTGAGCGCGGGAAGAACGCGAATGTGGTGCCGTGTTCCTCATGCGAGCGTTTCAGCAGCGCGCTCCACCCGCCTGCCGTGGACAGGTGCGATCCGATATACAGTTCCTTCATCCGTGTTGTCCCTTCATTCGTATCGTTTCCCGGCGATGGTTCCCGGCTGTCGTGGCGGGTCGGCGCCGTTTTCATTTCGCCGCAGTCGCATCCTCAAGATAATCGCGCAGCACCAGGGCATGATTGACCTGAGGGTCCTTGGCGGCGTACAGCAAGGTCACGTCGGGATACTCCGCGCAGATGCGCAGCAGTTCCTCGGCAGCAGCGTTGGCATCGAGCTCCGTGATGTATTGGGCGCGAAATTCCGCGAATCTGGCGGGATCGTGCCCGAACCACTTGCGCAGCTGGGGAGAGGGGGCGACGTCCTTCATCCACAGGTCCAATGCCGCGCGCTCCTTCGTCATGCCGCGAGGCCACAGACGGTCGACCAGCACGCGATACCCGTCCGGAGCCTCCGGCGACTCATATATCCGTTTGATTGCGATGCCCATGCGTCCCATGATTGGCTTGCGACCGCGGGATGTCAAGCGTACATAACGCAACGGGATGCCAAAACTTGGAGATACGACCGTTTTCGGTGGGAAAGGCCCCCTATCCGCGAGTTTTGGCATCCTGCCGCACGACCCGCTGATACGGTGTTATCCTTGCCCGTACCCGACGAGCAAACGAACGAGAGGAATCGCCATGAACACCATCGAGACCGAACGACTGCTGCTGCGCCCTTGGAAGGTCGATGACGCGGCTGAGGCGGCATCGCTGTTCCGGTATGCCAGCGACCCGGAAATCGGGCTGAGATGCGGCTGGCCGCCACACACCAGCGTCGAAGGCAGCATGCATGACATACGCAATATCCTCGCGGTCGAAAACAACTGGGCCATTACCATCAAGGGCGGCGCGCCGAACAGCAACGCGCCTGTGGGCAGCATCGCGCTCATGCCCGTCAGCCACTACACCGCCGACGCCGTTGCCTCCGATCCTGAACTCACCAAACGCTACGGCAAGTACCTTGGCGACAACGCGCTGAAAGTCGGATACTGGATCGGCCGGCCGTTCTGGGGTAAGGGATACATGCCCGAAGCATTGACCGCCGTGCTCGGCTACGCCTTCGACACGCTGCGCAAGGACGCGGTATGGGGCGGCCACTTCGCCGAGAACACGCAATCCGGGCGAGTTCAGGCCAAGTGCGGCCTGCACGTCGTCGCCGAGTCGAAACAGGATTACTACCCGCTCATCGACCGTCATTATGACCGCGTCTACCGCATCATCACCGCGGGCGAATGGCGCGATGCCGAACACCGGCAGATGGCGAGGATGATCGCCTGATTCACGAACGGGCGTCTCTGCGGCAACGGCATATAATGCAAGACATGACGACCCGCATTGTTCCCATCGAGCCGCAGTGGTTCATGCAGAAGGCCGAAGTCCAATCGCGTACATGGCGCGAGCTCAATCAGGGGCATATCCCGCAGGACATCGTGGATGCGATCACCCCGGCATTCGCACTCAAGCTGACCCGTGGCCACGCCGCCGACCCCAACCAAGTTGTGCTGATCGCGTTGGCTGACGACCGTGTGGTCGGATTCGCGGAGCGGACGACGCCGAGCGTGTCTGGCAACGGCATGGCGGCCTGTTCTTCCGCATCCTGCGGCACTTGGGCCTTGTGGCGGCCTTGGCCTTGATGTTCTTATCCATAATCTGCGCGGCCAGCCGTTGCGCTTCCGGCGAATCCGACGTGACTCCCGTATCGAACAACCGCCTCCATTGCTCGGCATCGGCGAGCATGGAATCCTGCGACTGCCTCAGTCGGCTTTCGCGAATCCGTGAGAGCCGACTGCGCTCCTCCGCATCCAGCCGCGCCCATCGCTCGGCGGCCGCGACGCTGCCAACAGGATAGATCTTTACGCGGCGTCAACCGCAAGACGTGACACGCGACGAGTCGAAAGATTTCGCCGTTCTCCCCCGATCCGGGACGAGAACACCGAACAAATATCATTCCCCTCCCGGCATGACCGACAATCAGATCATGCGGACTGTGCCACACCAGGCCATTTTCACCCGAATATGACGTGGTGTGGCACGCGGCGGAATAACGGCGAATGACGGCGAATGACAAAACGTTGCAAAATGGCGGTTCCGATAAATCAACGCTGGCCACACCAGCGAATGTTAAGGAAAACATCGCATTGTGTGGCAGAACCGTTGCCACACAATGCCGATCTGGGTCATTTTCGCGCTGGTGTGGCCATGCGCTCCTCATTCAGGTCTCAGCGCGACAATACCCGCGCACAGTGATGGGATTCACTCGAACAGCGTCACCCAGTCGGGGTCGCGATGGCTGCGCGAGTATCGAGTTTCGGCGTCGGGTATCCGGCGCCGAGCGGCCGGCGCATCTCTTCTGCCGGCACGTCGGCCTGCATGGCGAGCATGTCGACCGTTATCGCGCGGATGCGCTCGTAACGCTCCCGATCGAAGGGATCCTTGCAGTACGCCAATCCGGTCTGGGCCAGTGCCTGCAGCTCTCTGGCCTGCTCCAGCAACGTGCGGTCTGCGGCGATCATGGTCCGCCCGTCTTCCCATCGCAAGGTCTCATATCCGTCTAAGCTCAGCCATTACGACGTAATCGACCGTCAGCATGCCGATTCCCGGCTCAGTTTCCATCATGCGTACCACTCGGGCCGTCTCAGTCCCAGAAACGGACGCCGTTTGCGGGCCACCGCGGTCTGAGAGATCGATGTCGGCAATGAAAGGAGGATGCCGGCAAGGATCTCGGCATCCTCAACCTGGCCACCACGCTCGGCCAGGCGGTGGGGCCCTCCATCACCTCGGCGGTCAAGACCGTGACCGGCACCTTTACGGCGGCATTTGCCATATCCATCGTCATGGCCCTGTGCGCGGCCGGCTTCGTGCTGAGCCTTCGAAAAGTGCGATAGCCGTGACGGCTTGGATGAGATTCGAGAACTACGTTCTGATCACACCTTGCCACCCATCATGTCAATCGTGCGCCCGGCACCTGCCATTATCGTCGAAAACAGCAGGCCCGGACTGACTGTAAGGTGATTGAGCAGCTGGACATCAGCTTCGGTTCTTGAATCACAGCGGCTTGACGAAATCCTCGCCGTTGAAACAGCCGGCGATGGCGTTGCATTCGACGACGAGTCGCGGATCGATGGCGAGCGTATGATATGAATCTTCAGTACCTCAGTAGACCTTGCCGTGCGCGAGCAGCCGCCGGTCCACATACATCGGCAAACCGTTCAAAACAGCGGGCCGACCGTGCCGACATCATAGCCGGTGCGGTTCTTGACCACATCCGTCGCGGCGAGATGAATCTGACGCAATCCCAGCTCGCGACCCAGTTGCCGCCACTTGAGATGTGCGGCCGCGCTGGCGACTACGGCGAACACGCCCTCCTTGGCCTCCACGATATACATGGCTGCCGCCTGGTTGATGTCGAACACCTGTGCGACGGACATCAAGTCCACGATCGCCGTCTCATGCTCGATGAGCTCGGCGCGACCGCCATGCGCGGCGACAAATTGCCTGATCACCTCATACTTGCTGTTCATAGCCGTCTGCCGTCTTGTTTGCCATTGAGTCCAACAGTCGCACGACCTTGAAATGCTCGAACACCACAAGAGAGTCATCGTTCAGCGAAAAATCCGGGTCAGCGAACTCGTTGCGGTATTCCGGCGCGTTCCAGAAGGACTCGTGGGTATGCCTCCATGCGGCAGCCGTGGTGTCGCCCTCGCCCTCATCGATGGCGTGCCGGTCGGTGATCTTCCCAAGCGGAATAACATCAACCGCGGTGGTGACGAGTATGGCCACCGGCCGTTCACTGGAATCCACCAGTGCCGAGCGTTCGCCGACCTGCGGCAGCGGTTCGTCATCCTCTTCGTATTCAATCATCAATGCGGCGGTCGCGGTCTTCGTTCCGGCAAGAATGAGCCCTACCAGACGGTCACGTTCAGGTCCGGGGAACATGAATTCCGCCTTGGGCAGGTTCCCTGGTTCGGGTGCCGTGCTGATGCGCGTATAGTATTCCAGCCCATCCTCGTGATCGATGCGAGCCCCGCAATGCTGCTGCACCGCAAGACTCGCCCGGTTGTCCTTATGAACGCTCAGGTACGCCTCGTCAATGCCGAGCTCACGCGCCTTGTCGAGCGTGAGCCGCAAGCCGACTGTGGCATATCCACGGCCGCGATATTGAGGGGCGATGCCATAGCCTATATGCCCGGCTCCGACACGCAGATTGTCGTTCAGGCGATGCCGCAAATTGAAGATTCCCACATACGCACCCTCATCATTGATGAGAACGTACTTGCTGCTCGGCACCCAGCCAGGCTGCAGACCGATGCCACGCGATTGTTCTTCAAGCTCATGCACATACACGGCGAACCGCTCGCGGTCCATGCCGGCCGCCTGGTTCTCGAACCCGTTCTCGTCCGCCGGAAACTCAGAGAACAGCTCAAACGTCCGCTCCGGATCCGCCCGCCACACTTCCGTCAACCGCATTCTCGCCCTTTCGTTTCCGCCATACTAGCCCACCCGGATAACAGGGTGCGGACGTTTTCTTGGAGACTGGGCGAAAGGATATCATATGTCCGGTGCCGGGCGGCATGCGGCGGAAGCGGGCCGCCGAACTGTTCGGCGCGGGCGTCGGCCTGCGGCGCCTGTCGGACAGGGAGAAGACCCTGTTGATCGACCGGTTGAGGCCGGCGTGTTCGCTCGGCTCGATGACATGCTTGCCCGGCATCGCGCCGGACGGCCGGGGCGTTCGCCGCCTCCGAGGGCGGGTACGGGTACCGAAGGGTCAAGGCCATGCTCCGAACCCGCGTCTCGGAGAAGGTGCTCCGCAGCCCCATGCCATAACCTGCACCGTCCAAGCCGGCGAAAACCACACCATCATCACCATCGATAACACCACCAGACCTCCAGAAAACGCCGCGGACGCAGAGGACCTGATCCAGCCGTTCCACCGCGGCGACGACACCCGCATGGCCAACAGGCCCGGGCACGGACTCGGCCTGTCCATCGCCAAGGCATGCACCGACGCCATGCAGGCCACGCTCGCCGTCAGCAGGCCCTCACCCGGCACCTTCCGAACCGAAATCAAGCTACCGAACAGGCCGACGCAGCGCCATTGCCCGCAGCAGAAGGAACATGGACACCGCCCTCATGCCAGGCAATAGGCATAATCCTCCTCATTCAGCCCCGTTTGCATCGTCCCCGCGACGTGTGTGGCGGTCGCAATTAGACATTCTCGGCGCACAGATTCTTATCATAGACTGGACGAATGTGTAAAAGATTCGCGCTCGACCTGGATTGGAACGCCATCGCGGCGCAATTCTCGGTGACCGAGGAAGACGTGCGCGGCGACGTTCTCCCCCGCCCCTCGTACAACATCGCCCCAACGCAGAACATCGCCGTCATCGCGCAGGGCAAAGACGGGCATCGACACCTGACCGGCGCATACTGGTCGCTGATTCCCAGCTGGAGTTCTGGCAAGACCCTGCCCTACCCCACCTACAACGCGCGGGTGGAATCCGTTCACGTCAAATCCACCTTCGCGGAATCGACCCGCTCCCGGCGCACGATCATTCCGGCGTCGGGGTATTACGAGTGGAAGGGGCGGCGCCCGTTCTATTTCAGCCCGGAAATGGAATCGACGGCGCTTGCGATGGCCGGGCTGTATTCGTGGCGGCGGCCTTCCGCGGCATCCCTATGGCAGCTGACGGCGACGATTCTCACGTGCCCTGCAGTGGATGGGCCGGCGACGGTGCATGACCGTATGCCGCTGCTGGTGCCGGCCGGTATGACGTCCGAGTGGCTGGATCCTTCAATCGACGGCACCCGTCTGCTCGCGCCGATGCGCAAGGCCGGTGCCGAGCTGTCCGCGCGGCTGCATTTCCATGAGGTCGCTCCGCCGGAGGGCGACGGGCCGAGCCTGATCCGTCCAATCAACCGCGAGGAGCCCATGCGGTTGTTCTAGTTCTGCCGCAGATCGGCGCTTCTTCCCCGATACGGTTGAGCGCACGGCCGGCACGGGCAGCCTCCGCCGACAGGCTGAGCCGCGGCGGACGACGGAGCCGCGTGTAGACGAACGCAACAGGCGTTTGCGTCCTTAAGTGCGCGCCGAAACGACGACCGCGCGCACTTAGGGACGCAAACAGGGCCATTTGCGTTGCTATGTGCGCGCACTTGCCGGTTCGGCGCGCACTTAGGAACGCAAACGCACGGAAACCGCGACTCATCGTCGACAGCCCAAGCCGACCCCGCCATTTTCACCGACCCAGCCGGCCCAACCAACCCGTCATCTCCCACCGGCCCGACCAACGGTGGGCATACCCTGAGCACAGGAACATTCGGTGAACGCCAACGGAGGGGGATTCATGGACGTGTCGGACGCCATCGCGCGGCGGGAGTTCATGCCGACGTACATCTGGCTGGATGTGGCGTTTCTGATTGGTTTCGCGGCGTTGCTGGTGTGGCGTCGCAAATGCATGATGCTGCTGGTCGGGCTGGTGATGGGCGGCGTGTATTTCGCCGTGGGCTATGGCGCGTTCAATCTGCTGACGCATTCACGTTCGATCAGCGGCGGCAGCATGTTCTGGGTGCTGCTGTGGATGAGCGTAAGTTATGGGTTCACGAACTTCTCATGGCTGTGGTTGTGGCTGAGCCGCGACCGCCATCTGGCGGAATGGTCGATACTGATTCTCGTCTGGTGGTTCTGCTGCCCGTTGATGTCGCAGACGTTTACGGCCCGGTTCGCGTCCGGCATGCAGCCGATTGTCATCCAACGCACGACCGGCGCGTACCACGGGTGGATGGCCGTCATCCTGTCGCGCAGGCGTATGGTCGGTCATGCGGTGTGCCGCCGATCGGCATGGATACCTGCCGATCAGGCTCGGGATCGTCGAAGATATCCGAAACACCTGATGTACGAACGTACCAGCATCAGCCCGACGCTGTTGTACAGTCGTACAACAATCGTTCGCACCGCCTGTCAGCGATGGTTTTCGAACCATCCCGCCCAGTCGACGACGGCCTCGATGTTGTTGCCGTCCGGATCCAGCACGAATGCGGAATAGTACCCCGGATGATACGGGCGCGGTCCCGGAGTGCCGTTGTCTCGGCCGCCGACGGCGAGCGCCGCGGCATGGAAACCCCGCACGGCCTCACGGTTCGGGGCGAGGAACGCGATATGCGTGGGCGGCGGCGCGAGCGCGGCATCATCCAGCGCAGACACGTAGAAGTCGGAGTGCGGCGTCCCGTCATCCACGCCGAAACCCAACGTGGGCTCGTGGTGGGCCTTGACGATGTAGCCGAGTGGCGCGAGCGCATGCTCGTAGAAAGCGATGCTGCGTCCGACGTCCCGCACATGCAATGTGATGTGATCCAACATACCTGCCACTGTACGCGCAGCATAAGCCACATGACAGCAGCATTCTATCCGCTTGTTATCCGATATCATCCGCCCAAAGTCCCATCTCGGGCGGAGCAAATGGGACTTTGGGCGGATGATGGGGCGCTTCGCGGGATGGCCGGGACGGCGGAAGACACGACGGCCATGGCAACGGGCACGGCAAACGGCCAAGGCAGGCAGGCGGCAGCCACGGAACATGCTTCTCGCCACGCCCCGCACAAATCATCCTGCGGGATGCCACGGCATCGCAGCATCATATGGCACGATAGACACGTAACGACACGCAAAACAGATACACTGCGCGGAAACGACTCTGGAGGTGAGCAGATGGCCGGACGACGAACGACTCGGCGAACGCGATCAGTCTCGCCTCGTGATGGGCAACCGCCGATCCGGCATGAGCTGTCGCCGACATGGCACGCACGACCCGCCGCGCGTCGGGAACGGCCGCGTCACGGCATGCGACGGACCGTGATCATCGTCGCGGTGATGCTGTGCGCGGCCATCGCCTTGTTCGCCTCGATTCCACGACTGATGCGCTTCGTATGGCCCGCTTCCGGCCCTGAACCACGCCGGGCGTCGGACGCCTACTGCTCCGCGACGCTGTCTTCCGGCGACAACAAGGAAATGCTGTCCGTTGAACAAGCATTGAACGCCGAAATCATCACGAGGGCGGCAGTCAAACGGGGCCTGCCCGATCATGCCGCGACCGTCGCCATCGCCACGGCGATGCAGGAGACGCGGCTGATGAACCTGAGCTACGGCGACCGGGATTCCGTGGGATTGTTCCAGCAGCGTCCCAGTCAGGGGTGGGGCGCGAAAGAGCAGCTGATGGACGAGACGTATGCGGCGAACAGGTTCTACGACGAGCTGGTCAAGGTGCCGAACTGGCAGTCCGTCCCCGTCGAGGACGCGGCGCAGTCAGTGCAGCGTTCGCAATATCCGGATAGGTACGCCGACTGGACCAATCTTGCGCGGACATGGGCGGCGGGTCTGACCGGCGAGACCGGCGCGGGTGTCGCGTGCGCGCTGGAGCCGGCGCAGCCTTCGGACGCGGACATGGATGGTCTGACCAGTGATTTCCGCAACGAATTCCCGACCGTCATGGTATCGCAGCCGTCGAGTCTGGAGCCTTCCTCGAAGACGCAAGACGACGGCGGCGACAAGGCCGCCGACAATTCCGCGGCCAATGACGGCTCGGGCAAGACCACGTCCAAGACACTGACGTTCACAATGTCGGCCGGAACCGACACCGAAAACGGGAAAAGGCTATGCCGCCAAGCGACGGCCTGGCTGGTGGTCCATGCACGGCGCTACGGCATCGATTCGTTGCGCGCGAACGGCATGCGCTGGAACCGCACGGACGGCGTGTGGGCCGGCACCGAGACCGGAGATCTCACCATCACGGCGACGCTGGCCTGATTCCGGCCGCTGTCATGACATCCACACCCGCCGCCCGGCTGGTATAAGACACCTGGTTCCATCTCACGGACAGCGCGCACAGTCAACCCGTGCGTGCAGCTCATTCGCACATCGCCGGCGAGCCCGGCAAAGCGAGACGCTGCGCGACACGCCCGAATTGCGTAGCAGAACTGCAAGCACGCATCCCGGAAAACGGCCTTGTTCCGTCATTCCCGCAGAACATGTAAGACAGTCCTGCTACACAATTCGGGCGTGTCGCACGATGAACCCCGTCAGTCACTCACTCAGCGACCCGATTTCGCCGCGCGGATCTCATCACATAGGCACCGATCGGAACGGTCATCAGGCCGCCGACCACGAACAGCAGACGTACATCTCGACCACATCGGCGAGCGGGCCGAACACGAGCATGCCCGCAGGCACTCCGAATGCCGAGACCGAGGTCAGCAATACCCGCCCCTGCGGGACACGTCGCTCTCCTTTTGCATGAGCGTGTACATGGGCGCGGCAAGCCTGTCAGCGGAATTGGAGAGCACGACGAAACCGAAATCGATGTGGCGCGCAGGGCGTCATCCGAGCTCTCCCCCGGACGACGAAGACGGGCATCATCCAAACGAATCAACGCGACGAAGCCTATGCCGACAATCGCCGTGGACACGTCGACGAGCATGATCATCCACAATGGCATCAGGTTGACGAGGGCTGCGGCGATTGCAGGAGAGGCGATGCTGATCGCCGTCTGCAACGTACCGTTAATCGCGTTGACGCGCAGCAACCACGCCTCCGGAGCGATCTGCGGGATGAACGATTGCACGGCCGGGGTCTGGATTCCGCCGCCTACCGAACGTATGACCAGAACGACAAGAATCAGCCCGGTATCACCCCAGCCGACGGCCATACCTGCCGACAGGCATATGGTCACGGCCGCGATAACGGCATCGGGAAGCATGACCAACAGTTTGCGGTTCCATCTGTCAGCCTAGACACCCCCGAACACGGAGACGATTGCCTGCGGCAGGGCGGCGGCGACCATCGCTCCGGTCATGACCATGCCGGAGTTCGACCGCAAGACCAGGTACCAGATAATAGCGTATTGCACGACGCTGGAGCCGAACAGCGACAGCGTCTGTTCGACGGTCTGCCGTCCGATACAATGCATCACAGGGAGAGCCGTCCATGTCGTTCTTGTTCCGACGCCGCGATCCTGGATCACGGCATGTCTACCGCTACGGGCCGCTGCGCATCACGTGCGTCGACAGGGACGTGCCGATCGACGTGCGCGTCAACGCCCATCTGATGTACAAGGTCGTGCTCTCTTGGGAGGACAAGGCCCGATGTGCCACGCCGTTCGACATGATCGCCCGTGATCTCGGCGAGTTCTGGCTACTCGACCAGTGGTCCACTGGTAGGCCTGCACGGCTGGATCCGTTCGCCGCTCAATTACGGTTCGAGCAGAACCATCCTGCGACTGTTCACCAGCGCATTCTTCCATGCCGCCCATGCCCGCAGGCCACGGTATGTCCAGCTGCTCGATGAGCACCGACACGCCGCCCGCCACCGGGCGCAGCCCGTCGCCGATAGACTGGAGCGATGGGCGAATCGAAGAACAAACCGCCGTTGCGCGCACGCTGGAAGACCATGGAAGCCGCCATAGGCATGGAGATCCGGGAGCACAAAAGCTCGTTCGCGGTGTATGTCGTGCTGCGCGTGCTGGTGATCGCTGTCGCGGTGCTGGAATTCTTCAACGGCGACTATGAGGCCGTGTTCCTGTGCATCCTGACGTTGCTGTTGCTACTGGCGCCCGCATTCGTCCAAGTACGGTTCCGCATCGAACTGCCGTCCGCGCTTGAGGTCATCGTATTGGTGTTCGTGTTCGCGGCCGAGATCCTGGGCGAGATCAGCTCGTTCTATGAGATCTTCCCGTTCTGGGACACGGTGCTGCACACGATGAACGGCTTCCTCGCGGCCGCCATCGGCTTTTCGCTGGTCGACCTGCTCAACCGTTCGGACCGTGTGAAGTTCGAGCTGTCGCCGCTGTATCTGGCGATTGTGTCGTTCTGCTTCTCGATGACGATCGGCGTGGTCTGGGAGTTCTTCGAATTCTCGATGGACATGCTGTTCGGATTCGACATGCAGAAGGACGCCGTCGTGCATTCGATCAGCTCAGTGATGCTCGATCCGGCCCACGCCAATCACGCCATTCATATCAACGACATCACGCAGGTGTCGGTCAATGGGCGCGACCTCGGCCTTGGCGGCTATCTTGACATCGGCCTGATCGACACGATGGAGGATCTCATCGTCAATTTCATCGGCGCGGTCGTGTTCTCCGTCATCGGGTTCATCTATGTGAAGAACCGCGGCAAGGGCGTTTCCGTCATCAGCCGGTTCGTACCCCGACGCAAATCCCACGACCGCGATTACCTGCGGCTTGCGGGCGGCGACGGCGATGCGCCACTCGCGCCGGGAGCGCAGGCTCATCAGGCGCAACGCCAGTCCCAGCACGATCCACACCACCACGATCACCCATGATGCGGATTTGAGCGCGGCCGGGGAGAACGGCAGCACCTGCAATCCTATGATGACGAGCTCGGCCGCGATGGCGAGCACGATGTTCGCCGTCTTCGGCTTGCCGGTCTTGCGGTCGATGGACGCGAATCTCTTGGGCAGGTAGCCCCGCCCTCGCGACTGGGCGGATTGTGTGTTCGTCTACGCGCTCGCAGGTCTGATCGGCACCGTGCACAAGACCATCTGGGCATACCAGGCCAAAGGCATGTTCGAGTACCGCAACGGATCGATCCTCACCCCCTTCAACTACGTGTACGGTCTCCGCGTTGGCCATCGTCATCGCGCTGCGCCGTATCGACCTGGGGTGGAAGGTCGTGCTGGTCGGCGGTCTCGCCGGCGGCATGCTGGAGTTCGCGATGAGTCTGATCCAACAGTATCTGCTGGGCAGCCGGTCATGGAACTATGCGAACGAGCCGCTGAACATCGGCGGGCGCACCACCGTCCCGTTCATGCTGTTCCGGGGGCTGTTGCGCTATCTGATCGTCCGTTTCATCCTGCCGCTCGTCCTGTGGCTCGTGCATCTCATCGACGACACGTGGCACACGCGGCTCGCGACCATACTGCTGGCGTGGATTCTCATCGACGCCGTTGGCACGCTGCCCGCGATCTTCCTGTACGGCAGCGCGCCAACGGCGTGGTGTTTGGCAACTGGTTCGCGCAGCATATCAGGCGGCTTTCGATGACGACTTCATGCGCCTGCATTTCCCGAACATGCGCATGTGAGAGCCACCGCGGGTCGAGCGGCACCATATATCGGCCGCAGGCTCGTTCGGCGGTGATGGCTTATGGGCGTCACGCCAGGCTGGCGCCCAGTTGACGGATGCCTTCGAGTTGGGCCGCGGCGGCCTTACGCTTGTCGGACGAATCGTCGCCCATGGACAGGTTGTCGACGTACACCAGCTCGACGTCCTTCACCCCGCAGTACTTGGCGAAGGTCTGCCGGCAGATCTGATTGTCCAACGACTCGCCGATGCCATCGGACTCATACCATTGCCGCGAGCCGCCGGTCAGCATGATGACCCGCACCGTCTTGTCCGCGAGCGCGCCGGGGGTGCCGTCCGGATGATAGGCGAACCCACGGCAGATCACGCGGTCGAACAGTCCCTTGACCATCGCCGGCATCGTATACCAGTAGATCGGGAACACCAGGGCGATTACATCCGCCTGAGCGAGCCGGCGCTGGATAGGCACGACGTCCTCGGGCATCGGGGCATGGCCGAGATAATGGGCCCGGTCGGCCGCAGAATACACGGGATTGAATCCTTCATCGTACAGGTCCAGCACGTCCGCCGACGCGCCGCGCTCGACGGCGCCCGCCGCGAATGCCGCACCCACGGCATCCGTCATGCTGTCCTTTTCGGGGTTGCTGGTGATGACAAGTATGTTGTTGCTCATGATTCCATTGTCCCGGAAAGCTGGACCGACGACGCGGCGAGCGACGTCAGATCAAGTCGTACGGCATCTGTCCGCGGACCAGCCAGAACACGCCCATGACCAATATCACCGCGCCCGCCCACGGCACGCGCCCGCAGAACACCACGCAGCATATCGCGGCGAACCGCACCGCATAGAACGCCACGCGGCGAGCGCCGCTCCTCGGCGTGGTCTCGCAGGTCATATGCGTGTAGCTGCCGCCGAGAGTGCGGCCTTGTCTGAACCACGGAATCACCCATTCGAACAGCACCAGCATGACCAGCATCGCGATGTCCCCGAACCCGAGCGGGCCGAGCAGCCGCATCCGCTGCACGTCGGCGCCAGGACGGCCCGAAATCATCGTGACCAGCACCATCGCGGCGACGCCCACAGGGGTCGCGCACACCACGACCAGTCCCATGTCGATGAGGAATGCCACGAAACGACGCACGAACCCCGGCCGGGTGACCGTCTGCATATCCGTGCGCCGCGGCGGGAACAGCCGGTCGAACAGCATGGCGCAACCGTATCCGATCACGGCGCCCGACGTGTTCCATATCAGATCGTCCACGTCAAACAGACGATACGAGCAGGGAAACATACCCATCACCCCCGTCAGCTGCATCGTCTCGACAAGCAGCGACGCGAGAAAGCCGACCGGCAGGGCGACCGCGAATTTCCAGCGGAACACCCGTTTCATGATGAAGCCGAGAGGGACGAAGAACACCACGTTCATCACGATCTGCAGGATCGCCGTCAGCCCGTCGGCGCGGATATCACCGATGAACTGCAACGGATTGAGCTGCGGATGCAGATGGTGGGTGGCGCAGTACGCTGCGGGATCGTCCGGCATCGGATACAGCGTGAAGCACAGCAGGCCGATCAGATACAGCACCGTCGCGTACGCCGACAGCGCCGCACCGAAGCCGAGCCGGTTGTCCCGGTGGTACAGCATGGCCAGCACGGGCACGGTCACGATGAACGACACCAGCGGCCATAACGCCACCGACATCATGAACGGCGCCGAAAAGCTCTCGAAGAATCCCATATCGTCTGCTCCTCCCCTGTTGGTTTCACTGTAGCCGAGTCGCAGGCCGCCGGGCCATCCGCCATGAGACCGATATGGACGGCGAGCGCTTCGGCCACGACGGGCGACATTCATCCTCAGGAAGGAGAAGAGAACCGCAGAAAAGGTAAGCACGGTAAACGCGGCGAGGGCCGGACGGAGCCCGGGCGGGTGTCCTCCTCGGCCCCGGCACCCCATATTGTGACGACCGGTCACCCGAACACACGGCGACGGGCTACAGTGGGGAGTAGCTACATAGGCAGGAGGCGCAATGGACATTCTTTTCGTGACCAGCGATCCGGCGTTGGCTTCCGCGGTGAAAGGCACTCTGGAATCCGCCCGGCACACGGTGTCTGCCGCGTCGGATGTCGATTCGCTCGCCGGCGCATGGCCGCACGGCACACCAATGGATCTGGTCATCATCGACGACCTGTCCGCGCATGATCTGTTGGATGAGACCAGACGGAGCCTGTCCCGGCTCATGGACGGCAAGACCGGCGACGGCACCGGCACGGCCGTGCGGCCGCGCACGCTGCTGCTTTCCACTCCCCCGCGCACGCCGAAGGCGAACCCGGACGACACGCCGCAGGTCAGACGGCAGACCCCGTTGCCGACGATCCGCAAAACAGGCCGGGCCAAGGCCGACGGGCAGGCCGCCCGGCCGGCCGCGCCCCCATCGTCTCTGGACGGCGCTTCCAGCGTCCCGCCCATTCACGCGGATGAAACGATCGTCAAGCCGTTCTCGGACGTCGAACTGCTGTCTTACGTGCGCGCGCTGGAATCCGGCGGAGCCGCGGACGAGACCACGCTCATCCACGGCGACCTCATGCTCGACACGCGCAATCGGCAGGCGTTCTATCGCAGCGGCAAGCAGCCGCTGGCGCTGTCTGCGCGCGAATACACGACACTGGAGACGCTGATCCGGGCGAACGGCGAATTCCTCAGCTTCGACGAGCTGCTGGAGAAGGTCTGCGGCACGGGCATCTTCGAGCAGCGTGACATCATGGACGGCACGCTCTACTCATTGACGCGCAAGATGCGGCGCATGGGGTTCTTCATCACGCAGCGGGGGCATCGTTACCGCATCCGCTGACATCAAGCCGTCGCCGGTTCTCCGTCGCCGTTCCGCTGCCGGCCGCAGCCGACAGCGTTGCACGAAAGCCGGTATCGAAAGACCAGAAAGGCGCGGTTCGGGCATGCATCTGTCTCTTATACACATCTCCGAGCCCACGAGACTAGGCATGATCTCG
>ENA-OXEI01000133-OXEI01000133.1-human-gut-metagenome-genome-assembly--contig:-NODE-133-length-27895-cov-18.994720_pt1 | contig 27895 bp, 22 predicted proteins | sample MGYA00249361_ERZ652255 | MGnify/ENA primary metagenome ERZ652255 (study PRJEB26925, sample SAMN05826744) | human gut metagenome | biome: ENVO:2100002; feature: ENVO:00000062; material: ENVO:00002003... | reverse complement strand
CAGCGTCAGATGTGTATAAGAGACAGCGGTACCGTCCTCCAACGCCTGGAAGCTGTTGCCCACGCCACGCGGCACATAGATCGCCTTCGATGGATCCAATACGGTCGTGTACACCTGGCCGAAGGATTCGCCCGGACGCAGGTCCACCCACGCGCCGAACACGGAGCCCGTGGCGATCGAGATGTACTTGTCCCACGGTTCCGCGTGGATGCCTCGCGTCACGCCCTTCTTCGCATTGAAGCTGATGTTGTTCTGCACCGGACCGAAATCCGGCAGGCCGAGCTCGGTCATCTTCGCCCGCTGCCAGTTCTCCTTGAACCAGCCACGGTTGTCGCCGTGCACCGGCAGGTCGAACACCAGCAGTCCCGGAACGTTCGTCTCCTCGACCCTCAAATCCTTCTCGAAATCCATACCCTCGTAAATCCTTTGCCGTAGATGGGAATCATCATGGGACCACGCCCTTTGGGGTGTGACCGTTCTCGTATGTGTCTTACTGGCCCTGCTGCTTGTACCTGGCTTCAGTGGCGGCCTTGGCCGGCTCCCACCAGGAGCGGTTGTCCGTGTACCAGTCGATGGTCTGTTTCAGGCCGGACTCGAAGTCCGTGTGCGTGGGCGTCCAACCCAACTCGGTCCGCAGTTTCGTGGAATCGATCGCGTATCGACGGTCGTGGCCCGGACGGTCCTTCACCCAGTCGAACGCGTCCTCGCTCTGTCCCATCATCTTCAGAATCATGCGAAGCACGGTGATGTTGTTCCTCTCGCCGTTCGCGCCGATCAGGTAGGTCTCGCCGATACGGCCCCGGGTCAGGATGGCCCATACGCCGCTGGAGTGGTCCTCGGTGTGGATCCAGTCGCGCACGTTCTCGCCCTTGCCGTACAGCTTCGGGCGGATGCCCTCGAGGATGTTAGTGATCTGGCGTGGGATGAACTTCTCCACGTGCTGGTACGGGCCGTAGTTGTTGGAGCAGTTGGAAATCGTGGTCCTCAAACCGTAGGTGCGGGTCCACGCACGCACCAGCATGTCGCTGGCGGCCTTGGTGGACGAGTACGGGCTGGACGGATGGTACGGGGTGGACTCGGTGAACTTCGCCGGATCGTCCAGCGCCAGGTCGCCGTACACCTCGTCGGTGCTCACGTGATGGTAGCGGATGCCGTGCTTGCGCACGGCCTCCAGCAGGCGGAACGTGCCCTCCACGTTCGTCTTGAGGAACGGCTCGGGGTTCGCGATGCTGTTGTCGTTGTGCGACTCGGCCGCGTAATGCACGATTGCATCGTGGCCCGGCACGATCCTGTCGAGCAGCTCCGCGTCGCAGATGTTGCCGTGCACGAACTCGACGCGGTCTTCGGGAAGACCGGCGATGTTCTCGATGTTGCCCGCATAGGTCAAAGCGTCCAACACGGTCACGTGCACGTCCGGATGGTTGTCGACCACGTAATGCACGAAATTCGATCCGATGAAACCGCAGCCACCGGTCACGATGATGTTCTTGGGAGTGAAAAGTTCTTCAGACATAGAACTTTATCTTAGCCTTGCCGTTGTATGTACGCCAAGTCCCGGCGGGGCGAACGGAGCCGTTCTCCCCGCTCCCTGCCTGCAGCAATCGAGAACTCGACTTGGGATTAGTTAATCCGCTGCACTTCGTACGGCGTCTCCCCGCTGACCGTCTCGCCGATCTTCACGAGACGATACCCGTCGAACCTGCGCTTGTTCAGATCGTTCGTTGAAAGTACGTAGGTCACTCCCAACCGTTCCAGCTGTTCAGGAGTCACGGTAATCGTATACGCATCGCTGGCGGAGAGCTCGAATGGTTTCTCCGCCGGCTTATCGACAATGTTGATGCTGATGAACGCGTATCTGTTGTAGATGCGCTGCCATGTGCCGTCCGGATCGAGGCGTTTCATGCCTTGCAGGTCCGGGGTAACCGCCAAGGCGTTGAACGTCTTCACGCCGTTCGCCACCAGCAGATTCGCCAGACGTGCGCAGTTACCGCCTTCCGCGACCCATACTCCAGGCTTATGCTCCTGCAGTATGCGCACCTGCTGGACCACCGGTTGATCGGTGATTGGCGTGGAGGAGTACTGCACCGGATTGATTGCAAGACCGGAGAAGGCCATAACCAATGTTGCAAGGGTTGCGACGATCTTACCGACCTTCAAATCGCACGACACCACAGCCGCCGCAAGGACGAACCCGGCTGCCGCGCACGATACGGTCATCGTGACATCCAGATACGGACTGAAGACCATGTATGCGATCACCGCGGCGCATACCGTGTACACCACGGCGACCACAGCCTTGGCCTTCACGGAATGGTTGGCGCACCATTCCCGAGCACACCTGATTAGCAGGATGATGTTGCATACGCCAATGGCGACCGTGGTCCTGCTGCTGGTCACCGATGACATGAACGTCAGCTTTGACAACCAAGCAGGGAATCCGACAACGGCAAATACGGACATAAACACAAGGAACGCGATGAGATAGCAATCGAGGAAATTGGCTTTCTTGCGCTTAATCATGTTCATGACCGCGAACAGCATGCCCAGAGGGCACAGATCGATGAATGCGGCAACTTCCACATTGTTGCCAGCGAGCATTGCGCTCTCGTAGAAATCCTTGAATGGCAGGCAAAGCGTGGCCAAGGAAGAGAACATCAGCAGCGGGGATTGGCCGCCGCCCTTCGACATACGCGACCCCGGGTAGGCGGTGCTCATCATCGCACGGATCGTGTCAGCGGATTTCAGCAGGGCCAAACCCAGCAATGTTGTGAAAACGAGTCCTATCACAACCAGTCCGACGATTTGGACGGGCTTGAAGCGAATCTTCCCCCAGTGCCTGATCACCATGGCGATGATGAGGCCCAGAAGAATGTAACCCATCGGAATCTGCCATGCCGGGTACAGCGTGAGGATGAACATGCCAGCGCACTGCATGATTACCGCACCGCATAGCAGCCGCACCCACGTCTCCTGCCGTTGGAGCATGTAGTCGAAGCAGCAGATGGATACGAATACCGCGATCAGCATTTCCGGCAAACCGTTGACCGCGAACCACCATTGCGTGAGCGGCGCGAAGGTGATGAGCGAAGCGCCGAAAACCGCCATGGGACGGGAGACGGGCTTCTTGTCGCTGCCGACGCACAGGAAGAACTGATAAGTGGAGAGGAACAGGACGATCAGTCGTGCCGACCAGTAGAAGGCCAATCCCGCGGAGCTACCCAACAGCAGGTACCCCCAGTGGAATGGGCGGAACACTTCGGTGGGGAACCATGCCGGAGCGTCCTTGATGATGAACATGTCAGCCGGCTTATCACCGAATAGTCCGTTGAAGTAGCCGTAGTTGTTGTATGCCTGCGAGAAGGCCAGCGGGGTGCCGACCACATATTCGTCGGTGCGGATGGGGCGTGGTGTGCCGAACACGAGATCCTGGGTACCATTTCGGCCAAGCCAGATGTTCCACACGGCCATCGAGGAGCCGTTGACGTTCAACACTACCGCGGCCAGAATGATGGCCACACCCAGACGGAACCGGTTGCGGTGCAGCCAGTCGCCTACCGTGGGAAGGCCAAACGAGAACCATGAGCACACCAACGTCCAGATAGGGAACAGTATGGCGAGCCGCAACAGTTTGATATGCAGATCGACGCCGGCAAGCGTAAGGTTGAACACCTTCGCGGAGAACCAAGGATATGCTTTGACGCAAACACAGCTGATGATGGCGGCGACCAGCAATGTCAACGCCAAACGCACCCATTGGGCGGGCACCGCTTTCACATTTGGGGGTTTCGCGCTTGCGGCCTGCGCGCCCAAGGCCTTCTCATTTTGAACTTCCAACGTCTTCCAATTCTCTGCTACCGGATTTCCAAACACGCTCCTCGCGTGCACCGACCGAAAATCACATTCGCTCATTCCGGCTTCGTGTGCTCAATGATACGAAGCGTCCACTACTATGCGCGTTCCGGCGACCCATCATTCATACTTTCCACAAGTAATACGACGAAATACTTGTCAGTGACCAAATACACAATGGGTTCAATCGGAGTCGAGAATACGGCCTCACACGCAAGTCGAACGGTGACGACACAAACCGATTCACATCATTCGCCTCTCAACCGAATCATCAGAGACGCCTGCCAGCCTAAAAACCACAGTAATCCACAGTAATAGGGTATAGTGATGCTTGTGCCAGAAAACCAATCTCCCACCGTCGCCGTGCTGCTTCCTTGCTATAACGAGGAAGTGACTATCGGCAAGGTTGTTCGCGATTTCAAAGCGTCTTTGCCACAAGCAGACATCTACGTTTACGACAATAATTCCACTGATCGCACCGCCGATATCGCTGCGTCAGAAGGCGCTATCGTGCGTAAGGAACCGCGCCAGGGCAAGGGCAACGTAATCCGCGCCATGTTCGAGGACATCGATGCCGATGTGTACGTCATGGCCGACGGCGACGATACGTACCCCGCCGACGCCGCGCCGGCCATGGTGGGCAAAGTCCTCGAAGGCTACGATATGGTGATTGGCGATCGCTTGAGCTCCACCTACTTCCAAGAGAACAAACGGCCATTCCACAACTTCGGTAACCGTTTGGTACGTGGTTCCATCAATGGCCTGTTCCATGCGAACGTCACCGACATCATGACCGGCTACCGTGCCTTCTCGTTCACGTTCGTCAAAACCTATCCGGTGCTTTCGCGAGGCTTCGAAGTTGAGACCGAGATGACCATTCACTCGTTGAACAACAATCTGCGCCTGTTTGAGATGCCGATTCAGTATCGGGACCGCCCCGAGGGTTCGGTCAGCAAGCTCGACACCGTGGGCGACGGCATCAAGGTGATGAGCACCATCTTCCGCATGATTCGCGAATACAAGCCGCTGCCGTTTTTCGGCGGACTTGGCGCCATCCTCGGCATCATCGGCATCGTGCTGTGCGGCAGCGTGACCGTGGATTTCTGGCACACTGGCATGGTGGCGCGATTCCCCACGCTTATCGGCGCTGTCATGCTCGTCATTGCCGGACTGCTATTGTTCATCACCGGCATCATCCTCGATGTCATGGCCAAAAACGACCGCAAAGCATTCATCATTGACGCCAATCAATTCGCCATGATGCGGCGCCAGAAATAGCGCAGATTCCAGATATGGCTGAGAGCAAAAAGATACTTGTCCTCAGCCATATTCTATTGGTTAATCTGTCTGCTATTTCACCCACTTTTGAGCATTCGTGCCATTTGCGGTATACAGTTGCACGTTGGCACCATTCGAGGTAGAAGCACCCGAAACATCAAGAACTTTGTTTTCCGCGAGCGCCGACTGGAACGTGTATGAGCCATCGGAATTCTTGACTGCTATCCACTTCTGAGCGTATGTTCCATTGGAATCGTACTGTTGCACGTTGGTTCCGTTGGCAGATACGCCGCCATTCACATCCAACACTTTGCCGGAGTTCACACTGGTCAAGGTCACGTATCCGTTGGAATCATGCGTCACTTTCCACTTCTGAGCATTGGTTCCATTACCCGCCCAGATCTGCACGTTTCCATAATTTGAACGGGAAGCGCCGCTTACATCCATCTTCATGGACGTATTAAGCCTCGATCCGAACGTGTAGGTGCCATCCGGCAGATCCTGCCTATGCTTGGCTGCGGTTTCGTTCAAACGTTCGCGCAACGTCAACGGCGCCTTTGCGACCAACCACTGCTGAGCAACAGTGCCATTCGGCGAATAAAGCTGCAGCTGAGCCTGCTGCACGGCATTGCCACCTGGAATATCGACAGCTTTGTTGGCGTTCACCGACACCAGCGCAATCCTGCCACTGCCATAATTCCGCACCGTCCACTGCTGAGCAACAGTATTGTTACTCGTATATTGCTGCAATGCCGCTCCATTAGCAGTGGATCCGCCAGCCACATCCAGCACCTTGCCCGAATTAGCATTGATAATCTTGTAAGTTCCATTGCCGATTGATTCAAATCGATATTTCTGGGCGTTCGTATTATTACTTGAATAAAGCTGAACTCGCGCCCCGTTCGCCGTTGACGCACCCGTCACATCCGTGACAAGTTTTTTATTCGCAACCGAAGTGATAATCATCGACACTCCAGTAGCTATATTGACATCGCTTGACGAAACAACAAACAGCTGTGAAGCAGTGCCATTGGGCGCATACAGCCGAATCGCAGCACCATTCGCAGTATTTCCGCCACTCAAATCCAGAACCCAATTACCGAGAGCGGACTGCAAATAATATCCCGCTCCGGAATCACGAATAAACCATCGTTGAGCCTGGGAATTATTTCGAGAATACTGTTGCACTACAGCGTTATTCTCAGCAACACCATTACGCACGTCCAAAGCCTTGCCGGAATTCACATTGACGATCTCATAGCTCCCATCAGACTGCCTAGTAAAAGTGAACTGCTGAGCCTTGGAACTGTTGCCGGAATACAACTGAATGGCGGTGGAATCTGCGGCACTTCCACCAGGAATATCAACGCTGGACGCGACTTTGGAACGAACATTGATGTAATAATTGCCATTCGGAATGGTAACTGCAGTCATTTTGCGTACATCAATGGCCGCTTGTAAATCATTGCTACTCCCGCCATTCACATACTCCTTATTCCCAAACGCATTCATATCCACATTGCCCCTGATGCCGCCCACTTTGCCGGAGCTGGTGTATTGCCATCCGCGACTGTTGGTCGGGAACGAGTCGAATCCCATGCGAGCGCCGTACTGCGCCACCCACGTGGTTTTGGCGTAGATGTCGGCATGTTTCAGCGGGCCTTGCAGGTAGCTGGTGTACGAGTAGACGCCCAGGTTCTTGTATCCGGCGGACTGCAGCGCGCCGTACCAATTGTTGACGATATCGCTGTACACGTTCGGATCGGTGGGCGGCTGATGCCCCTTCCACGTCCACTTTTCCAGGTCGTAGTACACGGGGTACGCCAAGTCGCTCGCGCGCACACCGAATCGCTTGAGTTTGGCGACCACGCCGGCACCTTCTTCTTTGGCAATCGACGGAGTGTCCGCGTAGGAATACCAGTAGATGCCGAACGGGATGCCGAGTCGCTTGCATTCGGAAATGTTGCGTTGTGCTTTCCTGTCAGCATTGTTGCCCCAACCGTAGCCGAGGCGGATGATCACGCCTTCCACGCCGTCGGCTTTCGCTTTGGCCCAGTCGATGTCGCCTTGCCATTCGGAAACGTCGATCACGCCTTTGGCTTGCTGCACGAACAGGTTGTTCTGGTAGTCGAAGAAGGCTTTCGTATTGTTGTAAGTGCCCCAGTGCGCGCCGTATTCATTGCCTTCGAATTTGGAGAGCTGTACGTTCGCGTCGGCTACAGCATTTTTGACATCTTCCGCACTCACCGGAATGAAGGATTCGCCATTGGTTTTGGCGAGCGGATCCGGCTGCTGATCCTGCGTACCGACCAGTGTCGCATCGGTCACGGTTTCGCCGGTTTCAATATTCTTGACCTCACCTTCAGGGGTGACGGCCAGGTCTTCCGAAACCACGGTGGCATCGTCGGAAATCTCGTCACTGACAGTGCCTGGAAGTTTCGCATTCGGATTGTCAGGCATGCTGTCTTGCGACTGCTGGTCGCCCGACTGGTCGTCAGACTGATCGTCAGACTGCACAACAACGCCATTATCTGCAGTAACGGGACCGCTCTGCGCGACAGCATCCTCAATCGCGATATCCTGCAATGCGTAAGCCGGCGTAACCGCGACGGAAGCCGTCAACGCAACCGCAGACAGCGCAGTCGCAATCTTCAAAAGATGATGTGGCGAAACCATTCGTCAGCCTCTCTCGAATAAAGTCATCAAACCCAAATAATTCGGCGCGAACGCCCTAATCGCCAACTCTAACCGCACCCCACAACCCCGTCCCTCCCCAACTCCAAAATCATCCTGATATGAACTGTTTTTTGTTCCGTATTTCCCCTGGCTCGATGGGAGATGATGGGGCCATGGCGAAGGGCGCGGGATGCACGCCGGAGTTCAGGGCGAAGGCCGTTGGGTGTGTGTGATCGAATAAAGGTGTTCACTGTCGGCACTTGTTCCTGAACACCCTGAGCGTTCAATTTGGACGGTGTCGGCGGTGATGGCGCCGGTGGAATGAGAACACCGGCATCGTCCGGTTCCTTGGTAGATTCCCGAGTGCCTGTCAACCAAACTGATGGTTCTCGGGAGGAAAGGAAATGACGACACCGGTGTGTGTCCGACAGCGTATCAGGCAGCTCGACCGCCAGGGCCTGGGCCACAGGGAGATATCGCGGAAACTCGGCGTATCGCGCACGACCGTGGCCAGGTACGCCAACCACGGGGATTACTCTCCCAAGCCCCTTGGCTCGGGGCATGCGGGCAGGTCGCTGGTCGACGCGGGGTATTCGGCCGTCGTGGACGGGTGGCCGGCCGCGGATCTGCGCATGCCCGTCAAGCAGCGCCACACCGCGACGCGCGTGTACGAGCGGCTCGTGGCGGAGTGCGGGTTCACGGGCTCGTATTCGTCGGTGCAGCGCTGGGTCAAGCGCTGGCGGCGGGAGCATCGCATGGAGTCGGACGGCTTCGCCGAGTTGGAGTGGGCGCCGGGAAGCGCGCGGGTCGATTTCGGCCAGGCCAGGGCCGTGGTCGCCGGAGTCGAACGCGTGGCGCATTTCCTGGTGGTGTCGTTCCCGTATTCGAACATGCGCTGGGTGGTCGCCCTTCCCGGCGAGACCTCGGAGTGCGTGTGCCAGGGTTTGCTGTGGATCTTCGAGCGCATGGGCATGGCGCCTAGGGTGGTGGTGTTCGACAACGCCACCGGCGTGGGCCATCGCAGGCCGGACGGCACGGCCGCCCGGACCCGCTTGTTCTCCCTGTTCTGCGCGCATTACGGGTTCGAGCCGCGGTTCCGCGACCCGTATTCCGGCCACGGGAAGGGCAGTGCGGAGAACGCCGTCGGCTTCGTCAGGCGCAACCTGATGGTGCCGATGCCGTCGGCCGAGAGCTTCCAAACGCTGACGCGCGTGTGGCTTGACGAGTGCGAACGCGTCGCCGGATCGGATCACTACCGGCATGATGTTCCGGTGATCGAACTGTTCGAGGCGGAGAAGGACCACATGCTTCCATTGCCCGGCGTGCGGTTCGACCCGTGCGACCGGAGGAGCGTGAAGGCCGACAAGACCGGTGCCGCCACGATCGACGCGAACCGGTATCCGGCCGGACCGAAATGGCGTTCCATGCGCCTGCAGGCCGGGGTGCGCGTCTTCGAGATCGGACTGCGGGGCCCCGACGGCGAAACGATCATCACGCCGGAGAGGATTTGGGGCCATTCGGCGAAAACCCAGGTGGATCCGGCGAGCCTGCTCGCGATCATCGCGCGAAAGCCCCGCATATGGGGCGAAAGCCCGATCAGGAACGATTTCCCCGAAACCGTGCGAGCCCTGCTCGACCGCATGGACGCACGCACGCGCTCCGATCTGCTCGACGACATCCGAGCCGTTGCCGCCGACTGCGGGTTCGCCGCCACGGTCAAAGCGGTGGAAACCGTCATCAACGCGGGACGGACCGTCGACCGCGCGGCGATCGGCACATGTGCCAAACGCATCCTCGAGGGTGCGGGAACCGAAGGCGGGCAGGATTTGAAGCGTTACGACAAATACATGAAGGAGGCCGAATGAGCCAGCAAAAACCGCAGCAGCGCGGCGGCCGCGTTCTTGACAAGGCCACGCCGGAACAGGTCATGGGCCTCGCCCGCAACCTGCCGTTGACACACAGCGTGCCCGGGAAGGCCCCGGAGGACGCCACGCCCGGCCGGCTCGGCTTCCTGGCCAACCTGTTCGAGAAGGAGAACGCGAGCCGGGCCGAATCCAAACGGCGGCGGCTGCTCAAACAGGCCGGGTTCCCCCAGAGCAAGACCCTGGAGGGATACGACCGGGGGCATGGCCTCGTTCCCCGCCGACTGGGGACGCGAACAGCTGGAAAGCCTGGAATTCGTCGACCGGGCCGAGGACCTCGTGCTCTACGGCGACGTCGGCTGCGGCAAGACCCACCTGGCCATCGCGATCGGCATGCTCGCATGCCAACGCATGATACCCGTGAGGTTCTTCACCGCCTCCAGCCTGGTCATGCGCTTGAGGAAGGCCAAGGACGACAACAGATTGGACGCCGAGCTCAAGTCGATAGGCAGGGCCGGGCTGGTCGTCATCGACGAGCTCGGCTACCTGCCCATCGACATCGACGGGGCCAGGCTCCTGTTCCAGGTCATCGCGGACAGCTACGAGACCCGCAACGTCATCTCCGCCTCGAACCTCGAGTCCGGCAGATGGGGCGACGTGTTCGGCGACGGGGACATGGCCGCCGCGGTCATCGACCGCATCGTCCACCACGGCAGGATCCTCCGCTTCCACGGCGAATCCTACCGGAACAAACACCCCCTCATGAAATAAACCAAACAAACAACAAAACAAGGAACCAACCGCCGACGGTGTCCAAGTTGAACGCCGACGGTGTCCAGATTAAGTGCCGAACACGTCCACCTCAATTTGACGAAATACAGACGGCTATGACTTCTCCGACGTGAGGCTGCCCGACGGCTACACCAGGGACGAGATGCTCTCCCTCGACTTCGCCCGGCATGCCCAGGACCTGGTCTTCTATGGAAAGACCGGACGCGGCAAGACCCACCTGGCCACCGCGCTGGGCATGCTCGCCGTCGACAAGGGCATGGACGTCGGGTTTCTTCCCACCGCCGGCCTCGTGCTCCAACTGGGCAAGGCCAAACGCGACGGCAACCCCGACAACCTGCCCAAGGACATCTCCAAAGCCGATCTGCTCATCCTCGACGAATTCGGCCACGCGCCCTTCGACATCGACGGCGCCCGCCTGCTCTACCAAGTCACCGCCAGCTCGTACGAGAGACGCAGCATCATCCTCACCACGAACATCGAGTTCAGCAAATGGGGCACGGTCTTCGCCGACGACAAACTCGCCGCCGCGATCATCGACCGCATCGTCCACCACGGACGCCTCATCGAATTCACCGGCCCCAGCCGACGCGTCAGCCAAGCCCTCATGTTCGGCAAGACGGACAACCAGTAAAACAAACCACCGGCCGGCACTCCTCATGCCGAAAACCGAAAAAATTAGTGACGAAACCGAGGTGGTGACGTTTTCTTGGACTCCCTGACCGGGAGGAGAACCCCCTCATGGCGAAGTACAGCAGGGAGCAGCGCGACAGGGCCGTGGACCTGTACATCAGATACGAACGCTGCGCCGCCGACGTGATCCGCGAGCTCGGCCATCCCGGCAAGGGCGTGTTGCTGTCGTGGTACGCGGGCCGGCTCGAGGAGGAGCGCACCGGCGTTCCCTCCGGGCGCGGGGAACGCTACAGGCGCTACGCGGACGGGCAGAAACGGGCCGCGGTGGACCATTACCTCGAATACGGCAGACGGCCCGGCCGCACCATGCGGATGCTCGGCTATCCGAAAAGCAAGGAACTGCTCATGGCGTGGATCGACGAGCTCGCGCCCGGCCAACGCAAGTTGAGGCACGGTCCGGTCCCCGAGGAGCTGAAACGCGAGGCGGTGGTCGCGGTCGCGTCCGGACGGCCGGAATCGCGTGAGGCGGCAGCCGAACTGGGCGTGCAGGACGCGACTGTGCGAGAATGGAAACGGCAGATGCTCGCGAAATCCGAGGAGGCGACTGTGTCCGGATCCGGGAAAAGAAGGACCGTCGTGGAATCCAAGGAGCCGTCCGTCAAGCCGACCGTGGCTCCGAACGCGTCGGACGCGGCCGGTCCGGCGGACGCGTTGGCGTCGATGGAGAGGAAAGTGGCGGAGCTCCAGGCCCGTCTGGACGAGTTGGACGCCGATGTCGAACGGCAACGACGGGAGAAGAGGGAACTCGACATCGAGATCGCGATCCGGAAGGGCGCGTTGGAGCTGTCGGGGGAAAGAGCCGGGCGCAGACCCGGAAAACCCGGCCAGCCGAGAGAAGACGATCCTCGTCAAGACCGCTGGCGAGACGCTGGGCGTGACCGCCGGAAGCCTGTTGCCCGCGGTGGGCGTCGCGCGCGGCACGTACCACTACCAGCCCGACGCCATGAAACGCCCCGACAAGGACGCGCCGCTGCTGGAGCTCGTGCGCGAGGCGTTCGAGAACAGCGAACGCCGCTACGGGTACAAGCGGATCCACCTGGAGCCGGAAAGCATGGGCGTCAGGGTATCGGCCAAACGGATCATGCGGCTCATGACCAAGCATGGCATGGTGCCGTTGCACAAGAGCGCGAAGCGGTACGGCTCGTACAAGGGCGAGCCGGCCAAGGCGCCGAAGAACCTGGTGAACCGCGATTTCCACGCCGAGCGGCCGAACATGCTGTGGGTCACGGACCTCACGGAATTCTCGATCCCCGCGGGAAAGGCCTACCTGTCGCCCGTGATCGACTGCCATGACGGCATGCCGGTCGCCTGGACGATCGGCACGAGCCCGAACGCCGAGCTGGCCAACGGCATGCTCACCGACGCCTGCTCCACGCTCAAGGACGGAGAGAAGCCGATCATCCACAGTGACCGCGGCTGCCACTACCGGTGGCCGGAATGGATCCGCATCTGCACGGACAACAACCTGACGCGTTCGACGGGCGCGAAAGGCTGTTCTCCGGACAACGCGGCCGCGGAGGGGTTCTTCGGCCGTCCCAGGCAGGAGTTCTTCCACAAGCGCAGCTTCGCGGGCGTCTCGATGGACGGGTTCATCAACATGCTCAACGACTACATGGTCTGGTACCGGGACAGGCGGATCAAGACGGAGTTCGGCATGAGCATCATGGATCGTCGACGCGAGCTCGGTCTTGTGGCATGATTGGTGGTGATGGAATCAACGACGAGTCCAACAAAACGGCACCAGCCCCAACACGAAACACCGACTTGACTAAAAACAGGGAGCGACTCGCCAGACCGAAATCCACGCTCAGGCACTCCAAAATTTCAATCCACGCTCCCCGGATGGGGAGCGACGACCTCGCGGACCTCATCCTCGACACCATCAGCAGGATTTCAATCCACGCTCCCCGGATGGGGAGCGACGGTGGCGGGAAACATCATCGGTCGTGGACAAATATTTCAATCCACGCTCCCCGGATGGGGAGCGACTGCGCCATATCCCCTTTGATCTGCCCGTCAAGGCGATTTCAATCCACGCTCCCCGGATGGGGAGCGACCTTGGGTTCCGCTCATGCGTTTACTTTCCTTCTTGATTTCAATCCACGCTCCCCGGATGGGGAGCGACCTCTTCCTGGTCTCCGGCTTCCACTCGCGTGAGGCATTTCAATCCACGCTCCCCGGATGGGGAGCGACGGTGCGGCTCGCTCTGTGGGATCTCGCCTGTCGGGTATTTCAATCCACGCTCCCCGGATGGGGAGCGACCCAGACACCACGACCCCGGCTGCGGTACACGATACGATTTCAATCCACGCTCCCCGGATGGGGAGCGACTGATCGCCGTGATCACGGAGGTCACCACGGTTAATTTCAATCCACGCTCCCCGGATGGGGAGCGACTCGCCGTCCGCTCTCCCAAAGTCCGGGTTTTCGCATTTCAATCCACGCTCCCCGGATGGGGAGCGACTGCCGGTCAGCAGGTTCGCCATGCCCTCGCCGTCCAATTTCAATCCACGCTCCCCGGATGGGGAGCGACTGACGAATGGCGGAATCCACTGCCTACGCCTCAAAATTTCAATCCACGCTCCCCGGATGGGGAGCGACGTGGTCGGCGGGCAGAAGCCCTTCTGGTCGCTGAGATTTCAATCCACGCTCCCCGGATGGGGAGCGACTTTTCGGGCTTTTTTATTTGGTTTGTGGGGATAAATTTCAATCCACGCTCCCCGGATGGGGAGCGACAGGTTGGTGATGCGGCGGCGCTGTTCGAGGATGCATTTCAATCCACGCTCCCCGGATGGGGAGCGACGTAGCTTTCCTCGACGTGCCCGCCGAACCGGCCGGGATTTCAATCCACGCTCCCCGGATGGGGAGCGACGCGGGGCGCGATCGCATCCATGCAGTTCGGCGTGGCATTTCAATCCACGCTCCCCGGATGGGGAGCGACGCGCTTGTTCGTGTTCGCTGTTCCCGCCACCGCGAATTTCAATCCACGCTCCCCGGATGGGGAGCGACTCGGGCTCCTGATCGTCATCATCTACTTCCAGATATTTCAATCCACGCTCCCCGGATGGGGAGCGACCACGGCTTACTGCCGTGGGGTATATTATTGTTTATATTTCAATCCACGCTCCCCGGATGGGGAGCGACTCCATGCTCGGTGTCCAGATGCTCTCCGGATATGATGATTTCAATCCACGCTCCCCGGATGGGGAGCGACCGGGCATATCAATATCCGTCGTGCCCGAAGCGCTGATTTCAATCCACGCTCCCCGGATGGGGAGCGACGTTTACGTTCCCCGGTTGCGATTTGTTTCACGTGATTTCAATCCACGCTCCCCGGATGGGGAGCGACCAATCGGCAGACCGTATCCTCGGTCGTTAATCTATTTCAATCCACGCTCCCCGGATGGGGAGCGACAAGTCAACCTCAGCCGCATTGTAACAGGAGGTGAATTTCAATCCACGCTCCCCGGATGGGGAGCGACGGAAGCAAGACCGCGCCATGGGCCACCCGACTTATTTCAATCCACGCTCCCCGGATGGGGAGCGACGTTTTAATGTGATTTAATGGGACTGTTGCTGAATTATTTCAATCCACGCTCCCCGGATGGGGAGCGACCGGGTTGGTCTGCTGGGTCATCTCATTGATAACGGATTTCAATCCACGCTCCCCGGATGGGGAGCGACGGGAGGTTGCCACGCCCTGCTGTTCCATCTCGTATTTCAATCCACGCTCCCCGGATGGGGAGCGACGATATGATGCAATGTATCATCCAGCCCAATGGAGATTTCAATCCACGCTCCCCGGATGGGGAGCGACCACAATGGAGTTTCGGACGCCGCTTGCAGGTCTTATTTCAATCCACGCTCCCCGGATGGGGAGCGACAAGTCGCCACGTCGAAATTCGGACAGTTTCTACGCATTTCAATCCACGCTCCCCGGATGGGGAGCGACCCACTATTCCGATTACCGCAACCGCGTTGTACACATTTCAATCCACGCTCCCCGGATGGGGAGCGACCATGTGGTGTGGTCTGAGCCGGGTATCTCACGGTGTAATTTCAATCCACGCTCCCCGGATGGGGAGCGACTTTTCCTTGTTCCGTACACTTGGGTGATGGTGATATTTCAATCCACGCTCCCCGGATGGGGAGCGACCGCGAAAATGGACATCTTCGCCCACGATATGGGCAAAATCATCCATTTTCAACACTGATTGTATCGCAGATCGTCGTTGACGTTTTGGGCACCGTCCGTAAAAGTCAAAAACACCAGCGCACTAGCCACTATGAAGTCATCAAGCAACCAGAGAGACAAAAATAACCCTCATCTCCACGTCATTCTACAGTGCGAAAGGACGAGTAATTCATGAGAACTTTAAGGTCGCACCGGCCACATGGCACGATATCGGCGACATCACCGTCCTCCCCTCGACGCAGCCAGTTCAGGCATTGCCATCCCATCAACAGGCAAATGTCACCGCCCACCACGATGCTCGACCCTTTGCGCATACCTCAATTGCAACGGAACAAACTACACGTAATAGTGCCATCTCCTTTTTCGACTGCCTCAACAGTTCGTAAGGTTGGCAGCCCAAGCTACTTAAACCATTCAGACTCTATGACCTCATTGGCCAAGCCATACTCGGCCTTGGCTTCGTCCTCATTCTTGGGATCGGACCAATCAAGACCGAATACGCCAGTATGCAATTCCCAATGCGTACACACCCGCATGACACGAATGAAACCGTTCGGACACGGCGGATAATACAACACGAGAACATCATCGAATGCGTGAAATTCCATGTAGCCAGAAAAAACGAGCATCCGGATTGGTCAACTCATGTGGCCCGTACGCTTCGGAAAACACACCCGTTCATGCGCAATCCCTCACGAACGATACGCAGAACCTCAGCCGCGCAATCACGACGGTAACGCTTCAAACGTTTAACGTCCGCCTTTGCTGAATCTGAGTAGGTGACCTCAATCATCGCCCAACACCTCATGCTCGAAAGCATCAAAATCGGCGTCAGTGCGCAGAACAGTATCAGCGGGGAGAGCGTGCAGCGTCTTGCCCGTGGTCTCAACGTCAACAGGCATGCCGGCAGCCGCATACCCGGCAAGATAGACATTAATCATGCTGATCAGATTGTCGCCCTTGCTCCTTGCCTCAGCCTCGGCCGAGGAGTAAGTCGGCAAACTCTCAACCATTGTCATAGCACACCACCTTTCATCACTAGTAGTTTTCAGCGTCTCCCGTTCTCCTTGGGACACGCTATGAGTGTCTGGCCCCGAAAAACCACGCTACCCGGATGAGGAGCGACTGTTGGCCGCTTGGGGGGGGGCTCCCACATGCCCGAGATTTCAATCCACGCTCCCCGAATGGGAAGCGGCCTGTGAAAATGGACAGCCTCAGCCATAATGCAGGCACAATCGTCCATTCACGACATCGATCGTACCGTAAACCACTGTTGACGCTTCAGATACCGTCCCGGAGGCTCCAGACACCTCACAATATCCACTATGAAGTTATCAAACAACCAGAAGAACAAAGACGACCTTCATCCTCTTGCCATTTCGCAGTGCGAAAGGACGAATACTCCATAGAAGCTTTACGACGACACCAATCACATGACATAATCAGCGACGTCCACTTGCTCCCTTGCTTGCAATGCCTATCAGAGCATCATCACCCCATCGACAGGCACGTGTCGCTGTCTGCCGCGATGCTCGATCTTCGAAGCATACTTCGAACCCAAATTGTAATAGCGCAAACTGTCGCACATCTCATCCATAATCTCTGCAAGGTCATGCTTCAGAATCAGATAGTCGGACGGGGTCACAGAGCATTCGAAAACGCTGTTTTGTACGCGCTGCCCATATTTCATGCAGGTTTTGGCCACGCTCCGAAGACGCCTCTTACCGTCTGGCGTCTCAGTGTTGACATCATAAGCCACAACAACCATCATTCCAATACCCCATTCTCATATTCCAGCAGCACAAGCAAGCACGAGCAATCACAAAATCACTTCCACATAAATGGCGGATAAGCATCCAAATCACCACGAATCGCACGATTCAACAGCAACGCCTGCACATGCGGCACTAGTCCCCAAGGTATCTTTTCACCGAAAAATGGATGCGTAATTGTTTCCTGTTTACGCTTCTGCCATGCAGCAAGCACGGTCTTGCGACCGCCCTCAGAAAGAAACACGCCGCCATTTTCACGAACCTCGAACTGGGAAGGTTTGATTACCCCTGTGTTGATAAGCGTGAGTACGAAACGATCTGCAATAGCCGGACGAAATTCTTCTACCAGATCCAGGGCCAAAGAAGCTCTACCCGGTCTATCAGTATGCAGAAACCCCACGTAGGGATCGAGCCCAACTCCCTGTAAGGCTGCAATACAATCACTGGTCAACAGCGAATAGACGAATGACAGCAAAGCATTTGCCCTGTCCAGCGGCGGTCTTCGGCTGCGTTGTTGGAAGAAGAAGTCATCCTTATCACGCAAAATCAGATTGTCAAAGGTGAAGAAATAATCTTTGGCGGCTAGCCCTTCCACACCGCGTAACTCATCTATGGACGTGCAATTACGAACATTCGCCAAGGATTGCCGCAACTTCTCGCTCTGTGCCGCGATCCGCTCGCTATTCACTCGTAGCGCATGGTCTCGCTTAGTTCGTTCAAGCACCCAGCGGCAGTTGTATATCTTCCCTATGATGAATGATCTTGCAAACGGCAAAGCCTCACTCTCATCGTCCGCGAAACGAAATTGCTCACGACGAAGCAAAACATTACGATTCTTCTCGCCGAGAATAGAACAGTAGTACCATCCTCGTGGAGAAAAGAACGAGAGCCCCACGCCAAGTTCCGAACATTTTCCCATCAGGGCCGGCGATGCGCCCTTGTACGAGAAGCTTATGATGCTCTCCAACGAGCGCAACGGAATCCGGCCAAGTGTGTTATCACCTTGCTGAACGATGACATTATCGTTCTTTAGCGACAGATATACGTCCTCGCTGGTGACATACAACGTATTAAGTAGCTGTCTCATTTCAACCCGCCACCCCCTCTACTCCCGCCTGCACGGATTCCTCAATGAATTGATGCGCTGAGCGTGTTTTAGCAATCTTCGGCAAGCATATATCACTCAAAGAACAGGCCCTGCAAGCTTTTGAGGGTCTGACTTTCGGCGTGTGCCCACGACTAAACAGATCATGCATTTCACTTGTCATTGCGACGATCTGTCCACGCAACGACTCATCAAATTGCACCCGCTCCCGTCGTTTAGTCTGCTGATAGAACAAGCTACCTTCCGGAATCGAGCAAGCCAGCATTTCTTCCAAACACATGGCTTCCGCACAAAGTTGAAGACGATCCGCATCCACCTGCTTTGGAACACCATGCTTGTATTCCACAGGATACGGCAGCCAAGTACCGGCTCGCCCATGCAATGGCACGCCTTCATCCGATTGACGGAACTCGACCACATCGCATGCTCCGGTAATGCCCAATCGTCGTGAGAACACACGGAGATCACGCATAATAAGCAGATTGCCCCTTGTTTCCGATTCGCTGTAATCATGCGCTCGATCGTGTTCGAGGGAGCCCGCAGTAGTGAGATAGTTGTCCTGCCACTGCTGCTCGATATGAATCAGAGCCCACTGCCGCCTGCAAAACGCGAAATGTTGGAGGCCGGAAAGAGCCAGCCAATCGTCCTCTGGATAATCTGTTGGCTCTTTCACAGTTGCTCCTTTATGCCGACAATACTGACGGGATTGATTCAGCGACCTTCGAGTACTTCATAATGGAGACCGGGAATATGCGTGGTATCCACGGTGATGACACCTTCTTCATCAACCTTGGCAGTACGGTGGACCTTCGCTGACGAATATTGGCCCGCTTTGCTGTTGTGCGTAAACCACGCCAGATTCACCACTTCCATGGAGCCTGCAGGTCGTGCTGAACTTTCGTCATTCTCAAACAGAGTCAGCAAAGCTTCTTTGATTTTCTCTGCGTCTTTCTCAGTGAAACCAGTCTTTTCTGCCAATTGAGGGCTGATACTGCCATGGGTCACATATACAGCACGTCCGGAGACACGGTGCTTCATACCCATGGTGTCGGAGGATTTCTTATTCGTGTCTGTAGTTTCGCCATTCACTGACTTGGTGATTTGTACGTCGTCAATAGCGATGGGTTCAAGAGAGAATGCAGATTGTATGGTGAACGGACCGCGCACTGGAATGGAGACGGAAGCATCGCCTTCCTTTTCCTTTCCTTTGAACGCAAACACTTGTCCAAAGGAGCGGACATCAATCCACTGTTCGCAAGCTCTGTAGGATAGAGCTTCTCGGTCCTTCTGGTCTTCCTTGCTTAGGGTCTTGGTAAAAGCTTTCCAACGATCTGACAGAGATTTTTCTCCATCATCAGTACGGTCTGTGGACTGTACAAAGATTCGCTCGCCTGCGTCTTGTAGGCGATTGCGGATCTTGCGCTTTTCTGCCACATCCGACATTTCACCCAAGCCTTCAGCAGTGGTACGTGGACGGTTTCCATTCAGCGGATCGCCGTTAGGGTTGGCATTTTCAACAGCGAACGTCAGTACGAAATCAATTTTGTGCTGCAAGCTAGTCATGATTCATTCTCCTTTATTTTCAATGTTCTGTTCTTTGAGTTGCTTGGCGGCATCGGCCCTCTGGATAAGCTGTCTGCGTTTGTGGGAATAACCGAGCAAGAATAGTGATGACAATGGCTTATTGCTTTCGAAGTCTCCTTCTTTGAACTTGCTCATGACCTCGTCAACTTCGTTCTGGAAGAACATCCCATTGGTGGAGGAGATGATATATGGATTCAGTTGCTGCCGTAATGTCAGCCACGTGGTCGATGGTTTGGCTACGAAATTATTCATCAGTTTTACGGCATTAGTGGTGCGGTCCGGTGTCCTTCCACCGCTCTGCCTTAATAAAACTCTGTATTCGTAATTGTCAGCGAGCGCCAGCAACTGGCCGAATAAATAATCTCGGTCCGTTCGCTTCTCGTCTAAATCCATGGTGATGTTGTTCCTTTCATTTAGGGGAAGTCTTTTATCTTGATCGATGTAGTACTTTTTCCACATACTGCAGGCGACTTCGAAATCGTGCTGCCAGACAGATAAACTGTCATAGGACAATGGCCGGATAACCTTGTGGAAAGCCGGCTGCAGGAGCGATGCAGGAAGGCCAGCGTTGCTGAACATGCACTCTACGAGTTGTTTTTTTACATATTTGGCAAAGCGTCTGTAACTATCACTGCTGTGATCGTCAGTGCTGTACACACAGTTGATAATATCCGCGAATGACGGCGCGCCGATGTATGGAATTGGCTTCAGCTTATCGGAAGACTTCTTGGACCCGCGCGGAGCCTCGTCATCGGTAGATGCGCTGTTTTTGTTATCAAAACAAGTGAGGTACCACGCAGCATCTTCGTGCCATTGAAGAACGCTTTCAATGTACTCGTTTTGGGATAATTCACGGTAGAAGGTAACGCTAAGACGCCCCGAAGTGGCGGCATCGAAGATAGTCACGACTATTCGTCTGCTATGCTGCTGCATTTGTTGCAGTACCTTTTCGTTGCCATAACCGCGCAACAATTTACCGAATTGCTTTGCATAATTCGCGTAAGTTTGAACGTTTGCGTCTATAAGTTTTTCAGAATCAGTACGGTCATCGACCTGTTCGGCCACATCGCGGGAATTTCCAGTGGGATCAAAAACATTGTCCGTCGGATGGCCGTCAATTGCCCAAATCACAATATCCTGACTACCGGTAAGCGTGCCATTATTGGCTGCAAGCCAGCGCAGCGTTGTATGGATTTTCTGTGAAGTCAGGGTATCAATACTCAGTGCTTCATCGCGATTAGCGAAACGCCCACGGAAAGTGAAATTCGTGTTGTCATTGGCGGATATCAATTTGGCGTTACCGTTTACATTGACAATCTTCTTTGGGAAGTTAGTGGAAGGCTTGTACAGTGTCTCGCCGAACAGATCAGTTCCAAGACTGGCACCGTGCCGCACCTGCTCCTCATGGGCTATCCACAAATCCCGTATTGCATGATCCGCCCAAACATTCGGTTCATAATCACCATGGCGAACATGTACCGCAAAGCGGACTCCGATTTTACTATCTTTCTTGGGATCGATTCCAATACCTTGTGCTCGAGCTTCTTCGATTATGCTATGCTGCGAAAGATATTGGTAAATAGCATTCAACTTCGCATTATCACCTTTCCAACTGGCAAGCTGGCTGAGATATGATTCATGCTTGACCGGGTCATAATTGGTGTCGATGTATTGCAACTGATCGAATAACGGGTGCGGAGGCAGCACCGTTCCGGAGCGCCCCATGGATTGCTCAGTACAAGGGGCGATAATTTCAATATCGGCATTATCTCGCTTGATAGTGGGGTATCCGTTTTCATCAAGTGTGACCTGTAGCTGAGTCTTCAACGTAGTGTGATAAAGAGGCAACAAGGTTTTATTCACGTCTTCATTGAGAGGCGTGATTCCTGCTGAACTGTTCACTGCATCATACGTCTGCAGCAGACTGGACCATAAACTCATGTCTACTCCTCCGCCATGCTAAAATTGCGACCCTCAATAAAATCTTTGACATGCTGATTGCGCCGGATAATGCGTTGATCTAATTGTGTGGAATCGGGGCGTTCAAACTGAATGATGCCATCGTGCATTATTGGACGCCAGAACTGGGCGATAAAGTCATGTTCCGGGTTTTCATCTGGATAAATAAAACTATGAAACTCAAAGCCGAACTGCCAATCACCATAACCGTCGTAGAATCCTTCGCCAGAACCGAACTCGCATGGTTCCACATATCCTTGGCACTCTCTGGTGCCGAGGAAAATGTCTCTTCGTCCTCCAAGATTGACTGATCTCTTGGCGATATTGTGGTGTTTGTTCTCGTTGCGGTCTACACGCAAGTCTTCGCGTTGCTCATTCCACTCAAAATGAGCAAGTACTTGATACTTGACTTTCTTCAAATAGGTGTAATACGACAGATCATTCCCGCCACTCATCTTGATTGGCCGGATACCTTTGCCTTCGGTCTGAATCTTGTTCATCACGCGTACTGCGTCAATGACCCACACGATTGTTGGTTTCCAATAGATGCTCTCAGTAATACCCTTCAGGGCTTGATACGTTGGAATCTGATATGAGTTTTTTTCTCCGCCCGTGCGGGTGGCAACTTCTGAGAACAAGGCGTAGTCGCCATATATCACATATTCAATCGAGTTGCGATGCTTTTCCATAATCACCTACTTCATCAAAAGCGGCATTTCCGCTTTCAAGAGGAATCCGAAGTCTTGACTGTAGTTTTCTTCGTTGAGCACTAATATGCCGAAATCTCCATTCGCTTCGCCAATCGATTTCGACTTGTCAAGTGCCTTGAATTCGTAATCGAAGAGAGAAACCGTATACTCCTGCAATGAGCGCAGTATCTTAATCTTGGATGCAAAATCCCCCTCACCACTAAGTTGGTCAATCAGCTCCATCGCCTGTCCATAATGTACCACAACATCCGTGGTACCTCCGGGAATGACATGGAAGCTATCTCCCACAGTCTGGAAAGCCTGGGCAAATGCGTATGGGTATTGCTCTCCGACGCGGTTACAGTACAACCCGCGACGGCGACGGTTGAACGACAATAGGTCGTATACGGTTTCTTCGCCTCCGAGAATTGAGTAATCCATGGTTCCAATGTTCCGTGATTTGGAGTCCACTAATTTTGGATACCGGATAAGGTAAGCGCGGTAATATTCTTCGATCATAAATGCAGAGAGCAAGTCTTGTTCCGGATAATCATGGATGAGTTGGTCCGTGATCTCTTTCCCTAATTGGATTTCAGGAAGATATCTCAGTCCTGACTCATCCTTAATGGGATATACATAAACGTTTCTCGGCATCTGCGATTCGCCATTGCGATTGCAGCGACCCGCTGCTTGCAAGATACTGTCGAGTCCCGCCATTGCACGAATAACACAAGAGAACGAAATGTCCACACCGGCTTCAATGAGCTGAGTACTGATACAAATCACTGGTTGGCCCGAATCTCCAGTTTTTTTCGGCAGGCATTTCTTCAGCACGGCAAGTTGGTTTTTGCGATGTGCACCGCACATCGCAGTACTCAGATGCACCAATGTAAACCGGTGGTCAACGTCTAGTTCCTTGACGAGTTGATATAGCTGTTTGGCTTCGCCTTTTAGATTAACCACAGCCAAACAGTTACCGTTATCCAACGCTTTGCTATAAATTTCTGCTGCAAAATCATCGAGGGTCAGACCCTGCGATGAAGCGACAATATTGGTCCGACGAAGTTGCTCGGCATAATCATTGTCGGGATCAATTAGATCAGGCTTATCTGAAAGCAACAGATTTCTGCGGTCGGTTTGTTCCAAAAGTGGCTGAGTGGCCGAACAGAGCAAAATCGTGGAACCCAGAATCTTGGAGAGGAAACTCACGACTTCGTTGAACACGTTAATGGTATTGGTGGGCAGTGCCTGTACTTCATCAAAGACGATAACGCTATCAGCCAAGTTGTGGAACTTGCGTAGTTTTGTTGCTTTCGCAGACATCACAGTTTCCAGGAACTGCACCATCGTAGTCACGATGATAGGCTTATCCCATCGCTCTGCAGCGAGACGTCGTTGCTGCTCCTTTTCGTCATCTTTATCCGGAACCACGCTCGAATAATGCTCGAGAAGAATCTCGTCGTCTTTGTCGAGATCGAGGACATTGCGGAATACCTGCACGGTTTGCTCTGTAATTGACAAATAAGGGGTGATGTAAATGATATGGTGTTTTCCTGTTTCCTGGGCATGATGGAGCGCAAAACGTAGAGAGGCCAAAGTTTTTCCACCGCCCGTGGGCACACCTAAACGGTATATTCCTGTATCGCGAGTGCTGGCTGCAAGACAATCTTCAGAGATACGCATCCTGATTTTGCTGATCTTCGACGATGTATCAAAACCACTGATCGCATTTTCTAGTCGACGAGTCAGTTCTTCCCAATTGGGAGTCTGCGAAGTATATGGTTGATGAGCCGTGAAGTTTGCCGCATCGACTCGATCCGCATCTACGAGCCGCGAATAGATGTATTTTGCATACAGGCCCAAGAAGAAGCTGCGAGAATTCCTCGTGTTGCGCGGTGAAATACCACAGGAATCGACTGTTTCTAGCAGTCTATTGGTCTCAGCGACACTGTTGGCGAAATTGGTGTTTATATCTAGGTTTAAGGAAGAAACATGGCTCAGTACTTCTTGATAGTGGTACTGCTCGGCTTTTTTGTTCTCGCCTGTCAACTTCCTAAAGTAAGCAGTTCCTCCACAAGCGTCTAGGCAATCCGGCAGATGACCATGATGATTAGCGATTGCCAGCTCAAGTACTTCTGCGGTTATCATGCTGGCTGCTGATGATGGAAAATCGGCAGCACAATCATCAACAATGAACGCACCTTGCTTGGCATGAACGACTTCCCCTCGCTTGCGGTTGCCGGTCAGCAGATATCGTTTGAAGTCATCCGTAGCTTTGCCGGAATCGTGCAGCAATCCTGCGGCAAACGCCGTAACAGAACTTCTTTTTTCAAAGCCCGCTGCCAGTTTCGCTGTGTTGTGCAAATGGTCATACAGCGTCTGCGTATTGCCGTCATCATCTTTACGCGCTAATAATAAATCCTTAGGCATCAATGCATGTCCCATTGCGCACCCTTTCTGAATAATTGAAACATCTGCGTACCCCCCATTATCGCCGGATCTTTTATGTGCGGTAAATTTTTACCGAACGCGACGTAATTATGCGGAAAATTAGAGGTCCAGTGCTGAAAAAGCCATGGAATATGGATTGCGTCGTCTGTGCCTCCGCTTTGAATCGGAGGCACAGACGACGCATTTTTGAGATACCTATACTATCTGCATCATTTTTTCAATCCACGCCTTGCTGAGACGACACGGGCAGCTGATGGTGCGCCCTGCAGGATATCAGGTGAATGGTGTCGCAACTGGCATAACATCATTCATCTGCTTCGCTCTAATAGCGAAGAAAGACTCATACTCCTGGATCGGGAGGATGAGAATGACAATAATGGCGATTAGTTTCATCTTCATCACCTGCACCTTTCCCGTGAAACAAAGGCCAGTATTTCTGGTCTCTAGGTGAGTACGACTTGTCCGGCCTGCTCACCTAGAAAGAATCATATCTTCAATGAAGTAGATAGTAAAAACCATATTCGATCGGCGTGTCGATGTGCATTGTTCGACAAAGTCAAGATTGGCGTCTTTCCGGGCATCCTAAATAGCACAGCTGGCATCACGGAGTGCATACGAAAAACAGCTCTTCGGGTGTTTGTGTGGGTGTGGGTCACTGGTCTGGCTTACGGGTTATTGGCGTCCGGGGAGTTGGAGGTTGAGGCCGCCGCATTTGAGCATGACCAGGGCGATGAGGTTGCCGAGGTTCCTGTAACCGTAGCCGATCTTGATGGTGGTCTTGATCTTGTTGTTGACGGCCTCCAGGCGAGCGTTGGATAGTCCGGACCGGATGGTGCGCAGGATGTCGAAGCGGCGGCGGTCGATCTTCTCGCCGAGCCTCGAGAACTCCTCGATGCCCGAGAGGGACGCGTCTGCAGATCGGGCCCACGCTCTTCCAGTCGACGCGCATCAGCGCCGATACGGCGCTCCTGGGCGCGTGCACGCTCAGCCATGCGACTTGCCGCTCGAAGTCACGCGTGTACGCGCTCTTGCGTCTCGCCACGGCACCATCGCGACGGTCACCCCGTGCTCCGCGCAATCGACCTTCCGGGGCGCGTGCTCCAGCAGGAGCCTGGCGCAGCCGATGTCGAGATGCCGCCAGCGGCGCACGCCCAGCCGGTCGTACGGCCGGCCACGCTCCCCACATCTGGCGCACCGGTCCATGTCCCTCGCGTACGGGCGCACCGGGACGATGACGACGTCCCCTCCGCGCGGGTCCTTCTCGACGCGCGGCACGCCGGCCACGACGTTCGCGGGCAGGCCCAGCATGCGCTTGAGCGCGCCGGCTGATATGGTGGGCACAGGCGTTCCTCTGTTCCTCGGTTCTATTTCTTGGCGGAAACAAACCTAACAGGAGAACGCCCCTTCCATACCCGCACACGAAAAAGCCCCGGCAACGGATGCCGGGGCTTTCCCACCACACAAACTGGCGAAGACACAAAAAACTTGTCGTTGTGGCTGGAATCCACACAATCCCAACCACAACGACAAGCTCATATCAATTGGCGTATCGAGTTTACTGGGCTGTCCCAACGTTCAATATTGACAACTCAGCAAACTCAATTCAGCGATCTCATGCCTTGGCGACCTCAACGGCCAGCTCGGCGCCTTCCTTCACTTCGAAGGAGGTAGCCAGCGTCTCGTGGGCGATCAGATCCTTGAACTGCTCGACCTTGGCCACATCGGCGGCCGGAACGGTCAGCACCAGGGAGATGCGATCGGCGATGTCCAGATCGGCGGCCTTGCGGGCGTCCTGCACGGCGCGGATGGCGTCGCGTGCGTAGCCCTCGGCCAGCAGGTCGTCATCCAGAGCGGTGTCGAGAATCACGAAGCCACCGGTCGGCAGAGCGGCGGACACCGAAGCGGCGGCCTCGGCGGCGTTCTCCTCCTCCACACGGTTGATGAGCTCGTACTCGCCTTCGACCAGTTCCAAATCGCCGGACGGCGTGGAAACCACCGGAGCGCCGGAAGCGTTTACGCTCCAGTCGCCGGACTTGGAGGCCTTGATAGCGAACTGCACCTGCTTGCCCAGACGCGGGCCGGCAGCGCGAGCGTTCACGCGCAGCTCGTGCACGATCTTCAGACCCTGGGAACCAGCGTCCTCCATCGTGCAGAATTCGATATCCTTGACGTTGAGCTCGGACTTCAGCAACTCGTCGTAGGCCTTGACTGCGTCCACATCCTCGGCCACCACAGTGAGCTTGGCAAGCGGCTGACGCACGCGGATCTTGGCGGACTTACGCAGGGACAGGGTGCCGGAAACGACTTCGCGCACCTTCTCCATTGCGGCGACCAGAACCGGATCGTCGACCAGAACACGACCAAGTTCGGTGTCCGCACCGGTCTTCTCGTCCACCACATACGGCCAGTCGGCCAGATGCACGGACTCGCCACCGGTCAGACCGCGCCACACGGACTCGGCCTCCATCGGAGCAAGCGGAGCAAGCACGCGCATGAACGCCTCAAGCACGGTGTACAGCGTGTTGAACGCGGTGGCATCCTCATTCCAGAAGCGGTCGCGGGTGTTGCGGATGTACCAGTTGGTGAGCACGTCGATGAAGTCGGAGACCGCATCGCAGGCGTCGGAAATCGCGAACTCGTTCAGCGACTTCTCCACACGCTCCACCAGACGGCGGGTGCGGGCCAGCAGATAGCGATCCATCTGCGGCAGGCCAGCGACCTCGTCGGCACGCAGCTGACGAGCGTCGAATCCGGCCCCGCCGTTGGCCGCGTTGGCGTACAGCGTGAAGAAGTAGTAGGAGCTCCACACCGGCAGCATAACCTGACGCACGGTGTCGCGGATGCCTTCGGCGGTGACGATCAGGTTGCCGCCGCGCAGAATCGGCGAGGACATGAGGAACCAGCGCATAGCGTCGGAACCGTACTTGTCGAACACGCCGTTCACGTCCGGGTCTGTCTCTTATACACATCTGACGCTGCCGACGACTCCTTAC
>ENA-OXEI01000125-OXEI01000125.1-human-gut-metagenome-genome-assembly--contig:-NODE-125-length-28630-cov-14.055223_pt1 | contig 28630 bp, 25 predicted proteins | sample MGYA00249361_ERZ652255 | MGnify/ENA primary metagenome ERZ652255 (study PRJEB26925, sample SAMN05826744) | human gut metagenome | biome: ENVO:2100002; feature: ENVO:00000062; material: ENVO:00002003... | reverse complement strand
CTCGGAGATGTGTATAAGAGACAGCGCACGTACGCAGCAAAACACCCAAATTCTCCTTTATAGGGGGTCATACTCGCCAACTGTTGGGAGTAAGGTCGGGCTGCACAAGGGCTTCAATGCCGATAAAGCCCCGGACACGCCGCCCGGACGAATTGACGATGTTGTTGGTGGATTCCAGATTATACCTGCGCTGGTTGGCGATCAGCGCATCGCTGAACCCTCTGGCCTTGATCGCATTCAGGCTGTTCTCCTCGCACCACATCTTGTAGACCTCATACAGCTCTTTCGAGCTGGTGCAGGCATCCGCCTTCAGGCGGATGTAGCCCTCGGATTCGAGGAAATCAAACACATTGTTGTTGTCCCGCTTCACCAGTTCCCGGTTGCGCTTGGCACGGTCACTCTCGGTGAACTGGAAGCCATTCTTCACCAGCCGCTGCAAGCCCTCAAATGCCCACAGCAGGATGCCCTCGACCTCTGCCGCCATCTTCTCGGCAATGTCCGGGTCATCCACACGAGACAGGGGCTTATCCTTGGTGGTCAAGATGAGCTGACGACGATAGAAACCGTCCGAGCGGTCATACAATGCCTGCAAATCGCCATTGCTGAACGCCAGCAGGCGGGCGTACATCCAACCCTGATAGCTCTGCTTGCCCTTGCGCTCCAAGTCCATCTGCCCCTGTGCGGTCACGATGGACTTGACATAGTTGGTCTGGCGCAGGGCTTCCATCCGCATATCGTCGTCCACGCAGAGCAGGGTGTGCTCCAGGTCAGCACGGGCGAAGCGGTTCTCCGAGATCTTGCCGATGCTGCCATCCTTCATGTTGCAGCCGAACAGCCGGGACAGCACCACACCGATCTGCGACTTGCCCTCGCCGCCGTTGCCCTTGATGACCATCATGCGCTGGCCCTTATTGCTGGGAATCAGGCAGTAGCCGATGAACTCCTGCACGGTGGGGATGTCCTCCGGGTAGAGCAGGTCGGACAGAAACCGCAGCCAGTGGACGGGCTGGGCGGCTTTCGGGTCATACTTGACAGGCAGGCGGTTGCGCACGATCTCCGGCTTGCCCTCCTGAAAGGTACCGTCCAGATACAGGGTGCCGTTTGCCAGTGCGATGCGGTCGGTGACAGGCGGAAAGTCCTCCACCTGTGCCGCCAGTTTCAGCACGTCCACCACATTGGTGACCTTCTTGGCAAGGTTCGCCCCGACGTATTCACGCATCATCTCGAAGATCTCACACCGCAGGGGCATGGGGTCCACCATTCTGCCGTCCGGGGTGAAAAATGCGCCATTCGAGTAAAGCAGTTGGTGGATGCTCAGAAAATCGTCACAGAACAGGGATTCGTTGAAAAAACCTTTCTTGAACCATGCAGGGGTAAAATTACTCATAGGCACACCGTCCTTTCTTGGCGTTACGGAAAAACGATGTGATCATTTTGAGCACATCGTTTTTCTCCGCAACTGGGAAATCAACATCCTGCCGTTCTCCCTGCATGGCTTTCCTGCCCCCTTCCGGCGGCGTTTTCCGGCTCTCCCACTTGGGGGTCATCGCCGGGTATCCCATGCAGACGGTCATGCGGTTTTCAAGGTTCAACAGGCAAAACGGCAACAAAAAAGCCGTCACAAAACAGACCAGCCATGCCTTCGCTTTTTCTGGAAGGTCATGCTAGTCGGTTATGTAACGGCTGAAAGCCAAAATGTTCAGCCCCGCAGGGTCTGAACGAATATGTAAAAATATGTTATATTCAATTGTTGGGATAGATTACCACAAAAATCGAGCCGTGTCAACAAAAAGTTTTGGGAATACGCTGATTTCGGCAGGGTGCAAGAAAAAGCAAGGGAAACTTTGGCAAAAAGAGAGAGGGCTGGACGACGCCTACCCTCTTGACAAGGCAATAATAGTCAAAAAGTTTCGTACCCATCTTCATCCCGGTTTCGTCCCGGTTTGCAGAATGCCCTTGCAATCCGAAAGGAGCCGTGCTATAATGCCGCTGTAATTGAATCAGAAATCTTCAGGGCAGGGTGCGATTCCCTACCGGTGGTACAGCCCACGAGCCGTAAGGCATGATTCGGTGAAACTCCGAAGCCGACAGTACAGTCTGGATGAAAGAAGATACCAAGCGCAGAGCCCGCACGGTTCGGCGCTTGTGGAGGCTGCTCTGGGATGCGTTTGCATTCTGGAGCTTTCTTTTTTGCACAAGGGTCCCTTGTGTCTTTTCGGCTTGCCCTGAACGTTTTTGTTCAGGGCTTTTTCTTTTGGAGGCAACACGATGAACGACAAAGAGTATATGCGTCTGGCTTTGCAGCTTGCAAAAAAGGGTTGCGGATGGACATCTCCCAACCCGATGGTGGGTGCCGTGGTCGCAAAAGAGGGCAGGATCATCGGACAGGGCTGGCACCAGAGATACGGTCAGGCTCATGCGGAGCGCAATGCGCTGGCATCCTGCACCGAAGATCCGCAGGGAGCGACCCTGTATGTGACATTGGAGCCGTGCTGCCATTACGGAAAGCAGCCGCCCTGCGTGGATACGATTCTGGACGCGGGCATTCACCGGGTGGTCGTGGGTTCTGCTGACCCGAATCCGCTGGTGGCTGGAAAAGGAATTGCAATCCTGCGCGCACACGGCATAGATGTGACCGAAAATGTTCTGCAAGAGGAATGCGATGCGCTGAACAAGGTGTTCTTCCACTATATCACCACAAAACGCCCTTTCGTTTCCATGAAATACGCCATGACGATGGATGGAAAAATCGCCACATACACAGGCGCTTCTAAATGGATCACCGGGGAAATTGCCCGGAATCATGTTCAACGGCAGCGACACCGATTCCGCGGCATTATGGTGGGAGTCGGAACCATCCTAGCAGATGACCCGCTGCTGACCTGCCGGATAGAGGGTGGCCGTGATCCCGTCCGGATCATCTGTGATACACATTTGCGGACACCGCTGCAATCACAGGTGGTCATGACCGCCAAACAGGTTCCGACCATTCTTGCGACCTGCTGCGGCGACCCGGAGAAGCAGGCGGCATATCAACAGGCCGGGTGCCGGGTCCTTTGTCTGGAAGCGCATTGCGGTCATGTGAATCTTCTGCAACTGATGGAACAGCTGGGGCAGGAGCAGATCGACAGCATTCTGCTGGAAGGCGGCGGAACCTTGAACTGGTCTGCACTGGAAAGCGGCATCGTGCAGCAGGTACAGGCTTACATTGCCCCGAAGCTGTTCGGAGGAAGGGATGCCAAAGTACCCATTGAGGGTGCAGGTGTCCCGCTTCCGGATGCTGCATTCCGCCTGAAGAACAGCCGATTGGAACAGCTTGGCAAAGATTTCCTGATCGAAAGTGAGGTGGAGTACCCGTGTTTACCGGAATCGTGGAAGAAGTCGGAACAATAAAATCCATCAATCGGGGACAGCATTCTGCCGTACTGACTGTTCGTGCAAAAACGGTTCTGGAAGAAACCAGAATCGGTGACAGCATCGCCGTCAACGGCATCTGTCTGACCGTCAGGCAGCTCTTCCCGGATAGCTTTGCTGCGGATGTCATGCACGAGACCTTGAACCGCTCTGCACTTGCACAGCTCACCGTTGGAAGTGCTGTCAATCTGGAACGTGCCATGCCGGCCAACGGACGTTTTGGCGGACACATCGTAGCAGGCCATGTGGATGGCGTCGGACGCATTGCTAATATCCGAAAAGACGATACGGCTATCTGGTACACCATTCATGCAGATCCTGCAATCCTTCGCTATGTCGTTGAAAAAGGCTCTATCACAATAGACGGTATCAGCCTGACCGTGGCTGCGGTGGAACCTACGGGCTTTTCCGTGTCCACGATACCGCACACCGTCCGTCAGACGAACCTGAACCAACGGCACAAAGGGGATTTTGTCAATTTGGAAACCGATGTTGTTGGAAAATATATCGAGAGGCTGCTTCCATCAGAAACACCGAAGCAAAACACGCTCACAAAAGAAATGCTGCTGCGCTGCGGCTTTTAAGGAGAGTTTACGATGAACTTCAATACCATTCCCGAAGCTTTGCAAGACCTGAAGCAAGGAAAAATCATTCTGGTAACGGATGACCCCGACCGTGAAAACGAGGGGGACTTCATCTGTGCTGCCGAATTTGCCACCACCGAAAACATCAACTTTATGGCGACCCACGGCAAAGGTCTGATCTGTATGCCGATGTCCGAGGCTTTCGTCCAGAAGCTGCAATTTCCGCAGATGGTGCAGTATAACACCGACAACCATGAAACGGCATTTACGGTGTCCATCGACCACGTTTCTACTTCTACGGGCATTTCTGCCGCAGAGCGTTCCATTACGGCGATGGCTTGTGTGGACGATCACGCAAAAGCAGAAGATTTCCGCAGACCGGGCCATATGTTCCCCCTTCTGGCAAAAAAGAACGGTGTGTTGGAGCGCAACGGTCACACGGAAGCAACCGTTGACCTGTGCCGTCTGGCAGGGCTGAAAGAATGCGGCCTGTGCTGCGAGATCATGCGGGAGGATGGCACGATGATGCGCACCGCTGAACTGGCAAAGCTGGCAGAGCGTTTCCAGATCAAATTCATCACCATCCGTGATTTACAGGAGTACCGCAAGTGTCACGATAAACTGGTCGATCAGGTGACGGCAGTGAACCTGCCCACCAAGTATGGCACCTTCAGAGCTTATGGTTTTGTGAGCCGCCTGAACGGAGAGCATCACATTGCACTGGTAAAAGGTGACATTGGCGATGGAAAGGATATTCTGTGCCGCGTCCACTCGGAATGCCTGACAGGAGATACATTTGGCTCTTTGCGTTGTGACTGCGGCCAACAGCTGGCCGCTGCCATGACGCAGATCGAAAAAGAAGACCGGGGTATCCTGCTCTATATGCGGCAGGAAGGCCGGGGCATCGGTCTGATCAACAAGCTGCGTGCCTATGAACTTCAGGAGCAGGGCATGGATACGCTGGAAGCCAATCTCGCTCTTGGGTTCCATGGAGATGAACGGGAGTATTATCTCGGCGCACAGATCCTCCGGGAACTTGGCGTAAAAAGCCTGCGCCTGCTTACCAATAACCCGGACAAAGTATATCAGCTCTCCGAGTTTGGGCTGGAGATCTCCGAGCGCATACCCATTCAGATGACGGCGACCCCGTATGACCTGTTTTACCTGAAAACGAAGCAGGCACGGATGGGGCATCTTCTGGAATATTAACAACGAAAGAGGTATTTAAAAATGAAAACATTTGAAGGTAAGCTGGTTTCTCAGAACATCAAGGTCGGTATCGTAGCTGCCCGCTTCAACGAATTTATCACGTCCAAACTTCTGAGCGGAGCAATGGATGGTCTGCTCCGGCACGATGTGCAGGACGCTGATATTCATGTTGCATGGGTTCCGGGTGCTTTTGAGATCCCACTGGTTGCCTCTAAAATGGCAAAAAGCGGAAAGTATGATGCTGTGATCTGCCTTGGTGCCGTGATTCGCGGTTCTACCAGCCATTACGACTATGTGTGCAATGAGGTTTCCAAAGGCATTGCCACGGTCTCGCTGGAAAGCGGGGTTCCCGTCCTCTTTGGTGTTCTGACCACCGAAAACATCGAACAGGCCATCGAGCGGGCAGGCACCAAAGCAGGTAATAAAGGCTATGACTGTGCAGTCAGTGCCATCGAGATGGTAAACCTGCTCCGGGAAATGGATACCGCCGCAGAGTAAAATACACGCAGGAGTTTGCCATGATCGTTATAAAGACCCGACAGCCTGACCCGGAATTAGAGCAGAAGATCCGGATGCTTCTGGAACGAGAGCACATCGAGGCAGAGCAAATATCCATTGATTCATGGGAGAAGTTGGTTCTTCCGGGGCTTACACTGGACGGAATGACCCACGAAGTGTCGTGCAACGGCAGAAAAGTCTCCCTTACACGACTGGAGTTCGATTTGCTGCTGATGCTTGCCTCCCACGAAGGACAAATCTTCTCAAAAGAAGAGCTTTTCCGTGCTGTGTGGGGACAAAACTGTGACGACACCTTAAAGGTCGTGGCAAATACCGTTTCCAATCTGCGAAAGAAGCTGGCCGGCTGCGGTAGCTTTATCCGCACTACCCACGGCGGCTATGCTTTTGTAAGCCAAAAGGAGAACGACCCGGCATGACCAGGATCTTATTTATTTGTCTCGGAAATATCTGCCGAAGCCCGATGGCGGAGTATGTGATGAAAGACCTTACGTCCAAGGCAGGACTATCCGAGCAATTTGAAATCGCATCAGCCGCCACCAGTGCATGGGAAATCGGAAATCCGGTCTATCCTCCTGCACGGCAGAAGCTGGCAGAACATGGCATCGACTGCAACGGCAAGACCGCCCGGCAGATGACCCGGCTGGATTATGCACGGTATGATCATCTGATTGGCATGGACGAAAGTAATCTGTGCGACATCCTGCGGCTTGTCGGCGGAGACCCACAGCATAAAGTCTCGCTGCTGATGGCGCATACGGATCATCCCCGTGAAGTGGCAGACCCATGGTTCACGGGAGATTTTGAAGCCACATGGCAGGATATACTGGAAGGATGCACGGCATTGCTTGAGGAACTGCGCTAAATTGGCGTAAATTTTGGCGTATGCCAAATCAGGAGTGTTTGACACTTGCCAACGACAAATTGATTTAACCACAGGAGAAGTTGCCTGTCAGCATAAAATCTCTATACGAAACAAAAAGCGGCAGCTACGTTGTATTTTCACAACATAGCTGCCGCATTTTTGCGTTTGGGGTTCAGTGTACCTACTACACCAATCCGCCTATTCGATTCTTACACCACACCGCTTTGTAAGGCTCCTTTTCGGGAAAACGTCCCAAAATTGGTGTAGTTGTGGTGTAGTACCGCAGATGTTGCTTGAAATCCGTTTAAAATTTCATCGTACCTGCGTTTTAATTTTGTGTTTTACTGCTCAATCGGCTTCATCGTGGGGAAGTGGCAAGAACTGGCTCTGTTATCGTCCGTCAGACTCCAACAACGTCCACGAAGTAAACCCTCTTTTCAATGAACCCTCCAACAAGCTCCAACAGCGTCCACGAAAGTTGTGTACAGTTTTGGTCACAGCCCTTTTTTGACGGAGCCTGACGGAAACCGCGATAACCGCTGTTGTTCTCTGTTAATCCATTATAAACGAGATGTGCTTCTTTGTCCAGCAGAGAGGAACATTTCTGTTATTTTGAATCCATGCCTTATCGCACAAGCAATGCGCTTTGCAGAGAGGTCATGGATTCTTTCTTTTTCTCTTGGGTCGCTTCTGCGTATACATCCATTGTGGTGGAAATATCCGCATGACCCATGATTTCCTGAATAACCTTCAGGTTGGTTTCGTTCTCGCAGAAGCGAGTACAGAACGTGTGCCGCAGGATATGGCAGCTAAACTTTGGCAGAAAAACAGGGTCACGATTTTCTTCCTTCGCCTTGGATTCTTCTTCCTTATTATAGTCTGCACAAATCGAGCGGATAGTGCGGTTGATGGCATTGGGAAGATAAACCTTTCCATCGCCGGTGCAGAAAACGAAGCCAGAGTACCCATCAATTTCATCGGTGCAGAAACCAATGACCTTTTGATACTGGTATTCTTCCAGAAAAGCATCGAACACTTCATCAAGCATTGGAATGATACGGATGCCTGCCTTCGTTTTGGGAGAGTTCACATGGTTCGTGCAAGTGCCATCTTCCTGCACACGATAAACAAGATTATGGTTAATGCTGATCGTGCGGTTCTTGAAATCAACATCCTGCCATCGCAGACCCAACACCTCGCCAATGCGACAGCCAGTACCAAGCATTACTGTAAACAGTGGATACCATCCACGGTACTCTTCGCTATTGGCAATGTAATTAGTGAACGCGCGCTGTTCCGGAACCGTCAGTGCATGACGTTTCTTTTTCTCCCAACAATGGCTTTTCTTGATTTCAGTCATTACGCCATCCGTAGGATTTAAGCGCAACAATCCATCACGGACAGCCATTGTAAAAGTAGGATGCAAGAGCGTATGTACGATTTCCATACTGTTGGGTTTGAATCCTTTCTCCAAAATCAGAGAATAATAGAATTTTTTCACATCGCTGTACTTGATTTTGCTAATGCGAAGTTTTCCAAACCCCTCACGAATGTAATGGTTATACATATATTTATAGTTCGTCATGGTGGACTGCTTCAAATCATACTTTTGGGAAATATATTCATCGAACAGTTCATTCAATGTAATGCGCTCGGCGCGGTCAGGGTCAAGACCATCCTCGATTGCTCTGCGAATTTTCACTTCCTTTTTTCTAAGTTCGCTCAACTCCTTTGCATAGACCGACCTGTGTTCGCCACGAAGCGTAGTATAGCGGAACACATAACGGCCATCCTTTCGCTGCGATTCACCTTTCTTCAAAGCGTAACCACGAGAATCTTTTCTTGTTGCCATTCTTCTCACCTCGTAAAATTCGATTTAAGGAGAACAGTCATATCCTGATGACGGTTTATGTAGTACGTTGCGGTTACTATCCTCCGTCCTGTTCTAAGAATACACAAGTTACTCCTATATTACAACGATGTCGAAAAAGTAATTTTCAGCAGTATCTATTCAATATGTAATACTCCGAGGAACGGAGTATTTAGCTTCACATTCTGAATGTGTCCAAGTATTCCTCGAAGATTTCCAGATTCACAAGGACAACACGCCGGATTTTGTAGATTGCTCCGGCCTCTCTTGCAAGTTCCTCAAATGTATGCAACCCCATCGAGTATAATTCTGCACCTTCCTGATAGCGGACAAATTTTTTCTTGCCAGACTTCACCATTGGTTCCAGCTCTTTGATTTCGGTTCGTGCAAATGCCATATATCTACCTCTTTTCGTTTTTTTATTCAGTTCATCTCCAACTCGTACTTATCAAATGGAATCATCCTATTTGTTTATTCCAAGACTTCTTAATAGTGCTTCTTCGATTTGCTTCATCTCCCATTCACTTGTCATTCCCATGAAATTGTTGATTCTCTCTTTATCTATCGTGAAAATCTGCTCCAGCAACACGACCGATGGGCGGCTGAGTGCCGGATTTTTGTCGATTAGAACATGGGTGGGCTGATTGGGCTTTTTTGAAACACGTGAAGTAACAGCCGCCACAATCACGGTCGGCGCAAATTTGTTCCCAACATCATTTTGAATAATAATGACTGGACGTTTGCCGCCCTGCTCCGAACCATAGTGCGGGTCAAGGTCTGCAAAATAAATCTCACCACGGCGAAAGCCAAAATTTTTAGTCATATAAACGATAGCGGTCAACCCCCTTTTCGCTATGTAGGCAAAAGCCGCCCTTGTAGGCGGCTTTTGCGGTGAGAAAGGAAATCTGCCATGAGCAGGAAATGTCGTTACTGTTTGATGGGAAGACTCTTTGTGCGGCTGGAGCCGTTGTAGGCTTTCAAAACCTGAAGCATATACTTCTGATGGTTCGGGCCGCTCATGGCCTGTCCGCTGCGATAAATTGCGATTGGGCTGGTACGCTGGAGCTGACGAATCAGCCGAATTGGGTCATATTCATGGTCGTAAAGAGCAACAAAGCGAGTCACACCCTGCAACACTTCCGAACGAAGGGAGTCAATATCCCCTTCCCATGCCTCGGCCAGCACACGAAGAGCGTCGGTGTAGACGCGCTCGCCGTGTTGCCGATATTCGCCAAATGCCGTGGCGATGCAGGCGATTCGCCACTTTGCATGGCTCTGGGTAAAGCTCAATTCAAAACCAGTGCGCTGGGTGGCACTCTGAAAAGCGATTGCTTCCGGGTCGCCGCCGTAGATTTTAGCGCGCATTTTTGCACCTGCTGTGAGAGGGGCGGAAACACCCGTCTGCTGTGCAAAGAGAAGGGCCTCCTGCTGTTCCGTCAGACCGGAGTACACTTTACAGACAATATTGAGGTCACAGTTGTTGTTCCGCAGCTTGCGAGCCGCAATGGTATGCTGGCCATCGAAAACGTAGTAGTGACCGTCACGATAGCTGACCTTAGGCGCATTGGCAATGCGCTCATCAAACTCGGCAGCGATGCGCTTGACGCGGTTGGCGTTAAGATGCCGCTGGTAGTAGCTGCGCGGCACTTCCAGAAACTTGCTGTTGATAACCATTTCATGATGAACAAGTTTAGTCATAGGCAAATTCTCCTTCCAGTTTTACGATATACTCTTTTGCTTTCTGCAAAAGTTCAACGACCTTCTGACGAATGTGCGGATTTTTGAGAAATTCCGGGTAGTGCTCGAAGCAAACATCAAGGCGATAAATCATCGTACTCGCGGCTGATTCCACTTCGCTGAGCATCCCTTCCGCATCAGCCACTTGTTCGACAGATTCCATCTTATCGGACAGTGCACGGATAGTTTGCAGTTCGGTTAAAGGTTTTTGAGAATTAGAAGAGTCCTCAATGGTCGGTATTGGAGTTTCGTCTTTGCAGGACGCTTCCTCCACAGCAGCTAGTTGCTTTTGATTTTTCTCCTTTTTCGATTTAGATGCAGATTTTCTGGTTGAATTTTTTGATTCCTTTGGAACACAGATTTTCTCAACCAGTGCAGGACGTTCTTCAGGGGGGATTCTAGCAAGGGCTGCAATCTGTTTTGCGGATACTTTGACTTCACCTGACAGAATTTTTTGTTTTGAACCGGGAACTGCGTTTTCGGCTGCATCAACTCCCTTTGCATAATGGTAAGCGTTTTCTACGCTTCCTTCACTCACTTTTGCTTCTAGTGCTAGCATCTTTCGGGTGTAAATCTCACCGTTAGCATTTGGCAACTGACAACTGTTGTCAGTTGCCAAATTTGTATATTGGTTTCCACGCTTTCCTCCATGTGACAGCTTCTCCGCATCGTACCGTTGCCCAAGGAGATACCTTTTTTGTTCTGGCGAAAGGTTACGCCGCCCCAGCTGATTTTTGCAAATCCAGATGATAGCTTCAAACCGATCTGCAAATTCTTTCTCATGGACGGTATAGGGAATGTCTGGGTGCTTCTGGAGAATCGCATAACGGTTATGACCGTCAACAACCAGCCCTTTCCAGATGATGATGGGATTGATAACTTTACCATCGTTGACGATGTTCTTTTCAAGCTGTTCCAGCTCTTCAAAAGTCAGCGGTGGGATTTTACCCTGAAATTCTGGGTCGATTTTAAGCGCAGTCAGCTTCATCATCAAAATGCCCTTTCTTCATATAAATGGCCTTGGGACTACTGGGCTGGATGTAATAGTCAAACCCAAAGCGAGTCTGGCAGTAAGTGCAGGGTTCTTTGACCTGCTGATTGGGGTCGGCACGGCGGACGCGGATGCCGCGAGCATTGCGGAACGCATCCAAGCAACGGGGGCAGAGAGTAGTAAGAGTGCTTTCATCGTGATGCTTACGGTCAAAAGTACGGTTCATAATCATTACCTCCGTATCGTTATTGTGAATATTCGGTATGGAAAAAGCCCGCTTCCTTGAATCAAGGAGTGGGCTTTGAAATTTGGTTTTAAGTTTTCCACCCTATTTGTCCTCGACGCCCGGTGGATTTGGAATACACCTCGGTAAGTGGGGAGTTTCGCCCACACTCTCATTGGCCTTTCAGCCACCCCGCCTTCTTTATGACCGGGCCGCGAGTTACGGAAGTTTCATTGTTTTGTCCGAGGGAATGATATTCAGTTTTCAAGGTACATCTTACAGTTTCGGGCTTTCCCTTCGTTTGGGGTGTTGCCCTTGCTGTGACCATAGTGTATCTGAAAACCAAATACTTTTTTAGGACGTAACTGGTCCGCTTTTTCACTCTAAAACCGGACCTATTACGTCCGGTTCCGTGTGAAAATAATCGTTTTTTCGCCAATTTCAATTTTGCAAGTTTTGAAAAATCAGCTTGAAATTTTTCAAAGAAAAAAGCCCTTCCGGGCAGCGGCTTCTATAAGCCGTCTGTCCAGAAGGGCAGTCATGTGTAATTATAAGTCGTCCGCGATCATATCTAAACTATGCGCTATGCGGTGTAGTTTTGCGCAAAGCTGTTTTTTCATCAGTTCTTCTTGCTCGGAAGGTGTCTTTCCCAAAATCAAATAGTCGAGTGTACTGTTAAAAATCATCTTGATTTCAACAAAAAGGTCAATCGACGGTGCTTCTTCCCCTCGTTCAATTCGACGAAGATGGCGGTCACTGATGTTCAACTTAATTGCCAGTTCCTCTTGCGTCATGCCGTTTGCCTTGCGCAGCTGTTGAATACGTTTACCAGTTGCATAAGAATCAAAGTACATAAGCCAGCCCTCCGACCACAGAGTAATGCAGCCACAAGCCACACCACAGGGTCAGAGCGCGAGAATACAGTCGGCGGCAAATCACAACTTGGTTGCCGGGGCTGGGTTCATACTCAATCAATCTTCTTTTCATAATTCTTCGTCCTTTCGTTGTCGATTATGGCAATGTGGGCGGAGCCAAAAATTGCTTGGAGCAATTTTATGATAAATAAAATCTCTGAGTGGCAAAAGTATAGAACTCTAGTTAAAAATATCAAACAATTTTATCGAAACACTTTGCTTAGAAATGGAATCTTTCGATTCCGGACGAAAAGGTTGATAAATCCAACCAAGACAGTCAGGAGGCCATTCTTTAAGGTCATGATATAACATAGTTTGAATACCGATTTTAAGTGCCTTCTTTAGCGTATCCCTCATGTTTAATAACCTTTCTTTATTTTGGGAATAATTAGCAAACAAGCATCAGCAAATATAGCAATAACAATATTACAGAATAGCTCAATGGAAAAGAAAAAAAGAACAAAGCAAAAAATATCAACAAGTGCCAGACGAATTCTAGACATGCGTTGTAAAATAAAAGACTCGTCGTTTGTCAAATGAATATATATGTTGTTGCAGGGAGAAAACAACCATATCGTAGCGTTGGAAAAAATTAAAATTAAAAAGCAAAAATAAGGATGTATAGTTGAAGAAATTGATATGCAAAAAAATTCCAACAATATTGATGAAAAAAAACACGAGATGTATGTCGTGGCGTGATATCCACTGGTTCTCTTTCGCAAAAAATGAAAAGGAAATACAAAAGAAAAAGTTCGTTTAATCCCAAATAATACGGTTCCAATGAGCGCGAGAATAAAACCGGTTATAAATGATGTAATGCGTTTTTCAATTCCATATGTACACCACTCGAAGTCATCTGCGGATATAAACCCACAAATGATACAATAATTGGCAATTTTTTGAGCGAGTTGATTCATAAAACACTTGCCACCCAACTGAAACTTTGATGGAGAACATATTACATACTTTAGGTATGAGTATCAATGTTTTTGTAATGAAATAGAGTTTTTTTGCTCCCAAAAGACTAAAATGGAATTTCTCCAGTGAATTGAAACCATTCATTTTCATAAAGCATCACATAGTCACCATGATATTTTTCAAGGATTGATTTAACATTTGCTAATCCAAAGCCATGAATTTGAGGATTTTGTTTTGTTGTTTTGATATTATCATTAACAATTTTAACTGGATTAGTCGTATTCCTTATAGAAAACAAAAAAGTGCAGTTTAAGATAGCACTAATTTGAATGGATTTATGGCCGTGGTATGATTCACAAGCTTCAATCGCATTATCGATAAGATTAGATAACAAAACTATCATATCCGTTGAGTCTAAAGGGAGCATTGATAAATCATTGACGTCAAAATCTACGTCGATTCCAAGGTGAATTGCTTCAGCGGCTTTTGTATTAAATAACGCATCCAAAATAGTATTGTGTGAATTCACTAAAAACAAACGTTCGGTTTGTCGATTTGAGATTGAGGCAAGGTAGTTTTCAGCAGATGAATAATCATGGGATTTGAGCAATGCGGTAAGAGTACTAATATGTGCTCGAAAATCATGGACATTTTTTCGCTGTGAATTATAAAGACTACAAATGGATTCGATACTTTTTTCTTGTAGCTGAAGCTGCTGATTTAAGGCAATTATATGTTCGCGATTTTGAGTTGCTCGTTCTGATTGTTCCAATAAAATTAAAATGACAATATTGGAGAAGAAAATCAAGAAACAGCAACCAGAAATAACAGCTTCGTTAATGTGCTTTTCACTAGTTACATATAAAAGGATGACAAGAACAACAAAAGATGTACAAGGAAACAAAAAATAAAGAGCGATCTGTGATATGGTTGATTTGGAAAAGGTGTGATATGAAGAATGTACTGATAAGATTTTTCTTAAGATGAGTACAATAAATAGCTCGGAGGAATAGTATAAAATGGAATAGACAATAAGTGGAAGTTTCATATTGCGAAAATCATTTCCATTTGTGTCGCAAACGAAAGCCGCGAATATTCCGAGGCTAAAAGATAAAAGATACGTTAAAAGATACTCGATTGTGATAAGAAAAAGAAGATGAAAAGACGAAATTTTTGAGTATAAAAATCTGCTAACGATAAAGCCGATGCACAGAACAATTGCAATTTTCGAAATTTGGTTATTTTGAAATACGATTTTATTGAAATAAAGTCCTAATGAAAATCCAATAATATAAAATAGACATCCTTCAAAAAATGGACGATGAGGTAATCGTCGAACTGAGAAAATGTCTAAAAAAAGAAATAAACATACCGAATCAATTGTTGTATACAAAGCACTCAGCAGATACTCCATTTATTTTTTCCTCTCCATTGAAGATAAACTTTTTTAATTTCAGCGTGATTCTTTTTGCTAGAAGATAAAACTTGTCCGTTTTTTAATTGAACTCTTCCAAATTGAAAAAGCTCAATATAGTTCATGTTAACTAGGAAACTTTTTTGGATACGAAGAAAGCCTAGGACTTTGAATTTTTCGGAAAGATTTGTCATGTTACCATAAAATTGATATTGATCTCTAGTAGTGTTTATTAAATGCATTGTAATTATACGGCGATTTGATTCTAAATAAAGTATATTTTGAATTGGAACATCTACATCTTCAGAACTGATAGATATGGTGACAATTTGTTGGCTTTTAAAAACTTGTTCAAAGGCAAGCTTGAGATAGGAAGACATTTTCTCTTGCAGGTTATTTTTTAAAAGGTAGCGAAATGCGGAAACTTCATATCCTTCTGGAGCATATTGAACGAAATTAGTTACAAAAATTATCACAATGTTCGGAATTCTTTGACGGAGCGTTCTGGCAAGAGAAATGCCAGTGATTTCTTTCATGTCAATATCTAAAAATGCGATGTCATATTGTATGGATGAATCAATTTGTGTAGGCCGAACAAACGGTGAGACCATAACATCAATACTCCAGCTAGCACAGTAGTAATTGATTTCCCTTGTAAGTTGTTGCACAAAAATTTCGTCGTCATCACAAACTAAAATGTTCATAGGGGAACACCTCCGATTTAACTGAGCCAATGATTTGACTGCCTTTACCATAGCTTTTCTTCTCCTGTCTGTCAATGATTGTTCGATAAAATAGAATATATACTGCATTATAGTACGAGTATGTTGAAATTGCAAATAGTACACTCTTATATGATAGGAGTGAGTGGAAATGGAGCAATATCTTGGCGAAAGACTCAAAATGTTGAGGGAAGAGAGAAAGTGGTCGCAGTCAGATTTGGCAAAACGTTTGAATAAGGCACCTTCTACAATAAGTGGTTATGAAAGCGATGCACATTCAATTCCAACGGATGTCTTAGTTAGTCTTGCAATACTCTTTGACATCTCAATTGATGAATTTGTTGGAATTGAAAAGCCAGAACAGATATCAATAAAAGGACTGAATGCTCGTCAGAGAAATTCAATTAAAGCACTCCGTGCTGAATATTTAGTATCAACTTCAAACAACGGACAATTATCCAATACTCAAATGGAAATCTTGCGCGATATCATACAGAATTTTGTAAACATTGAAAAGTAATGAATGTTATAGCTCTGCTTATGATGGCAGCGTCTCTATCTTTATCCTCAAAAACTTTTATAAAAATAGCACAAAATAATTTTGTATAAAAAGCAAGTGTAGTATAATTTCATCAAGTAATTTGTCTTTTGATGGGTTAGCGCACTTGCTTTTTGATTAGTGTTGCTCCAAAATAACATTTACAAATTTCAATTATTGAAAGGTTGTCAAGTCATTTGCATGATGATACGCTTTAAAATCCATGCGTATTGATTTAATTCACATAACTTTACTAGATGGCAGGATACATTTGGTAGCAAAATGTATTCAATTTGAAACAATTTTGTTGAATTTTTTAGTTCAAGTGTTTTAATATGGACAACCGAGTTGAAAAGATAATTTTTCAACATTTACCTGAGCTTGTAGAAGACTACTTGCTCTGATTCACTTTGAAAGGATGAGAAAAATGACTGTGATCATTTCCTTGGACGAAACGAGAGTTAATTGCGAAGATTGCGGTGGCGGTGGCGGTGGATGCGGCCCTTGCTCGCATCTGGGTCCCTGCAAATAAGTCAATAGAATCATACAGGGCTACTGCACTTACAAATAACTGGACGCGTTATCAACAAATACGTCTGGTAATGAGGTGTGCAGTAGCCTTTTTTCAATGAGGAGACAAACAAATGACTGAATATGTTTTAACCCGATTTTTTGATTATTTTGAAATCGACGGAAAATTTTATCTCTTAAATTTGATTAACGGAACATTATTAGAACTTGATTGCGCTACAAAAGACAAGTTTTTCACTTGCGTAAGAAACCAAGATGTTTCATCATTGACTCCCTCAGAAATGCAAATATTACGAAGCCAAGAATTTTTAGTTCTGCCTGAAAATGATAACAAGCAAGTTGACTTAAATTTTACAGGTTATGTAAATTCCAAAACAAACCAGCCAAATAAGTTAAAATTAGATATACCCATTTCCAACAGATGCAATTTTATTTGCCCTTATTGTTTTGAAAGGGATACGCTGGGACAACAAAAGAAATCTCCTTTAGAAGAGTCCTTAAAGAAAAAGTTCCAGAAGGATCTTATCTTATATATTGATAAAGTACGTGAAAAATGTGCATTTGATGGAATTGAAATTGTTTGGTATGGAGGCGAACCGCTTACAGAAGCAACTTATTTATGTGAACTTAATGATAAATTACTACATTACAGTAATCTTAACGGAACAACTTATTCTAACACTATTGTCACAAATGGTTATCTTCTATCCAATGACGTTTTGGAAAAATTAAGATTACAAAATGTGCGTTATATTCAAGTCACAATTGATGGTGTAAAAGAAAAACATAACGCACGACGTACAACAAGGGAAAGAGCGGACACATATTCTGTCATTTTACACAATATAAATAGTGCACTTTCTATGAATTTCGAAATAGTAATTCGTATAAATGTTGACAAATCTAATTATGCGACACTTTTAGAACTTATCAATGATATTTGCAACTCAATTGATAATAAATATTTTGGTAAACATCTTTTTTTGTCTTTTGGACGAGTGTTTGGATCTGATGATAGTTATTCGTTGTCGGAATATGAGAAAAAATTAAAGCCACTTTACTTGTTTGCATGTGAAAAACATTTGATTCATACTTCTTTGACTCCATATGGAACAGGTGCATTTTGTTCTGCTGAGACACAGTGTTATAATATGACGGTGGATGTATTTGGAAATATCTACAAATGTTGGAATGATGTTTTTTGCTTTGAAAAAGCGGTTTCTACTCTCGCCCAATATAATCCAGAGAGCGAAAGCTGCCTTTCGCAGAATAATAACTACTATATCAAAAATTTATCGCTTGAGAACACAAATAATGGCAGATGTTTAAAATGCAAATACTTTCGATATTGTAAAGGTTTTTGTCCGAGTATTCGAGATAGAATGAGTTCCGGTCTTGAAGAAAACTTATACGAAAACAATAAATGCGAATATGTTATCCATGAAAGATTAGAGACACTTCTTACAGCTTTTTTAATGGAGAAAAAGTCATGAAAAGGTTTTTTGACGAATTTTTCAAACTTTTTGGAACATTGGAGCTAAATTTAAAAATCTACTACATTAGTTATTCAGTTTTTGTTTCGCTTGCATATGCATTGTATTCTCTTCTTCCATTACTTTATGGGAAGGTAATAGACCAATTATCTTTCGGAAAAGATTACCACGAAACGTATGTGTTCTATTGTGCCGGAATTGTTATCTCCATTTTCCTCTTTCGAGTATGGAGTCTGGGCAATATTTATATGAAGAAAAAGGCAAAGTTGTCAATCAGCACAAATTTATTCACAGTATCAATCAATAAAAAAACAAATGATATACTTGCATTCAGTACGCATCTTGAGCAAATCGAAAATCTTTTTTCAGATTTTGTTTATACGATACCCAGTGAAATTTTAGCATTTTGTGTAATGTTAGTCGCCATTGCATTTTCTGCACCAAAAGTTTTATTCATTTTAGCATTTGAAATTGTTGCATTTCTTTTGATTACACTATATAGAGAACACAAATCTCTTCCATTGAAGAAATTTGTTCAGTCAAAATATTCATCTCTATCAAGTGTGTTAGGCGAACTTCTGTGTGGAATTCCAGATATAAATATGTATGCTCGCTGGGATTGGGCTGAGAACAGATTGCAGGGGAAATGCGAAAATTATTTTGATGCTCAAAAAGATTACAAATTCTGTTCATTAAAATTTGAAGCTATTAGCTCTGTGATCTTTTGGGGCGCATCCTGTATTATTGCTTTAATATGTTTTCGCAATGTAGTATCACACAATTTGACAATGGGTGTATGTTTAGCAGTGATTCAGCTTTCCGAATCAATTCGTAGTTATTTTATATCTATATACCAAAATTCCAATTATTTGATAGATTTTCTTCCGGACTTGGAACATATTAACCGGTTACTTTCAACCAATAAAAGTAATACCATCATACATAATGATACCACTAAATATTCAAACTCTGAGATTATAGTGGATTCCTTGGCTTTTAGCTTGCCAGATAAATCTGTCTTTGAAAATGTTAGCTTCATTGTAAAAAAAGATGATATATTACTTATTAGTGGTGAAAGTGGCTGTGGTAAAAGCACATTGCTTTCCTGCATTGTAGGAGATATTATCCCTAAACAGGGTAATATCACTTTATGTAAATCTGCTAAAATAGGGTATTTACCTCAGACACCGCGAGTACTAAATAGAACCTTACGCGAAAATCTTTTGATTGCAAAAAATACGGCTAGCGATAATGAGATACTAGATATACTAAAGCAAGTGGATTTATTGGATTTTTACCATAATCTTCCTTTTGGACTTGACACACTATTGGGAGAAAATGGAGCGCTAATGTCGGGTGGCGAAAAGTCTAAACTGTACCTTGCAAGAATTCTGCTACAAAATGCTGATATAGTTCTTTTAGACGAGCCACTATCCAATATTGATTCTACAAGTAAGGCTGTCGTCCTAAAAAACTTGAAACTCTTTTTGAATCGAAAAACATGTATTATTGTATCTCACCAGCAAGATGTCCAACAACTTTGCAACTGTATATATCAGATGGAAAGCCACACAAATGAGGAACACATCGATGCCTAAAAGATTATCTATATTATTTCACATCATTCCAAGCCATGTAGTTCTTGGAGCATGGATCTCGGCATTTATCTATCTGCTTTGTGAAATAGCAGAGCTTGGGTTGCCGCTGATATACGGAATTTTATTAGAGCAATTGCTTAAAAATGAAGTCGATTTACTTATTTGGTCTACATGGATTTTTATTGGGTGTGCATTGATTCTGATTCAAAAGGCTTCACTGTATAAGAACACAGAATACCGAGAAAAAATTCGAGAAGCGATAATAATCTTTTTTTATCATGCACAAAAAGACATTCATGCCTCGTCATCGGAATCAAACGATTATACATATATAAAAAATGAAATTCTGCAATTATCAGAAAAATCTCTTGCTTTATTTGACGTTGAAAGCATGAAAAGTATTATATATTCTATTTCTTTTCTCGTGATTATATTAATAATTGCGAGTATAGATTTTTTTAGTGCATTAATGACTATCCTATTAGGGCTTGTGGCAATTTTTGCACATCGTGTTGGAAATTCACTGTACAAGAAAACGGGGGTCGCTGTTCAGAATCAAAAAATCAAGTATTTCAGTGATACTGAAGACACTTTGAAATCGGTAGATATGATTTGCTTATTTAATGCACAACAGCAAGAAATAAATCGTTATCGGTTAGTATTACATAATGTTTTAAAGCGAGAAATCAGTCAAGATGTTACACGTTTTTCAGTTTTTTTTATTGGACTAGAAATCTGCAAAACGTCTTATTCAATAGGAATGATTACTCGTGCACTTTTTTTAGCTGCTACGGGGAAATTTTTGCTTCCATATGCAGTTGAACTTATTCTTTATAGTCAAAAAGCAACGGAGCCTATTCATTATTTGAATTATGTAATAAAGCAGTGGCAGGAAGGGATAACTGCACTCGAAACACTGCTCAATAAGGTTGATCAACTTCGATTACAAAGAGATTGCCAGAAGACAGAATCAAAGTTCAATGAAATCCGATTTCAAGATGTCTGTTTTAGTTATGCGGATAGCCTAATTATTAAAAATTTCAGTCAAACATTTTTATTTGGTCAGCATTATTGCTTGTTTGGAAAATCCGGCTCTGGAAAAACCACAATTATTCGAATGATAACGGGAGAATTAAAACCATCTAACGGAACGATTTTAATAGATGGAAATGCTATCAGCGAAAGCCTTCAATTTCCGACGTTGTTACAAGATTCTATTATATTTAATGTTTCTCTGTCCGAAAATATTTCGTTTCAGTACCCCCCAGATGAAAAAACTAAATCCCTTATCAATATAATGGAATTAAATTATCTGGATCAAAATCAGATTGTTCCAGAAAAAGTGTCGGGAGGTGAAAAAAGCCGAATTCTACTGGCGCGTGCATTGTGGCATCTTAATCAATCGGTCATTCTTGATGAACCACTAATTGGAGTTGATGAGGAGCGAAAGATTCGAATTCTTTTAAAAATCAAAGAAATCTTAAATGGAAAATTTTTATTGTTAAGCACTCATGATAAAACGATTGCGACGATGCTGGAATGTATACAAATACCATTGGATTCTATATGAAGATTATGAAATTACATTTTCTACTAGCAAGCAGTGCAAGCTGGTACCAACTTGCAATTTTTGAATTAGATTTTTCAAATCCAAATTCAAAATGCTTGTTGGGCTGTGCCCAAACCCCTTTCATTCTGCATCGTACCGATACAGGCTGCGCGTTTGCTCCGCAAACACTTCTATAACAAAAAAGGCCGCGAGGACTCTCCACAAACAGGAGAATCCTCGCGGCCATCGTTTTTATCTAACTTCTATTTGCTCCTTCGGTTTTGTTTCTTCTGCAAAGAAAAGCTCCATGTTCTTCTTTGCTTTTGCCCATTCCTGCATTTCTTCTTTTGCTTTGCGATAATCTGGATATGCTGCTTTTTTCTCATCCAGCAGCCTAGTATATTCTTCATTCAAATCTTTTACTTTGGGCAACTTCTTTAATCCAGCCTCATCAAATGCCACCTTTGCCGCTTTGTGCAGAGTGATTTCTTCCCGATGGGCTTCCAGAAATTTTTTACTGTACCCTGCCTTTCGATACGCAGTGTACACTTCTCGTGTTTTGGTATAGTTTATAATGTTTGTTCGCAGCACAGCGATTTCAGCCATTCGCTTTTCAGCCGCCTTGATGGAATCGCCCAGCTCGTGATAACGAGCACCAGCTTTGTCTGCACGACTTTGCACTTCCTCTATACTGTCGATTTTATGCTCCTGCAAAAAAATCAACGTCTTAGAAACTTCTTTCAAATTATGACGTTTCGCCCAATGTGCATAACCATCGCTTTTTCCCTCCGCAAGTTTTTGCTGAATGTCTACCAGCAACCCAAATGGCTGCTCTTTGGCGGGGCGTCTGTTGTGCGGTCGGTGTTCTACTTTTCCGGCCAGCACCGCCTTGATTTCATTTTCGCTGTATCCATCACCTAGCGTTCGGAATCGGATAAAGCGTTTCTGCCTATTTCCTTTAATTGAAGTATATTTTCCGCGCTTAATCTCATAGCCCTTCTGTTCCAGCTCTTGCAGGAACGCTTCAAAATCTGGTGGCTTTTTTTCAAGAATCCCGTCAATTACTTCGCACAGCCTGTCTCGATTGCTTTCTTTCGGAGGATAGAGCACACGTTTCTGTCGCTCCCGGTATGGCTTCTTCTCAATTACGGATAGCTGATGCTCCAAACAAATCAAATCACTCAACCGTTGCACGGCCAACCCGGAAAACCAAAAATCTCGGAATTTCCGTGTGCCTTCCAGTGCAGTGGAGTTATAAATAATGTGGTTGTGAATGTGTTCCCGGTCTGTGTGAGTGGCAACGATAAAAGCGTACTTTCCTTTGGTGAATCGCATCGCCAACTCATAACCTACTTTGTTGGCTTCTTCGGCGGTGATCTCGCCGGGTTTGAACGACTGCCGAATCTGATAGGCAATCACATCATTTTTTTGCTTACGTCCGGTGGCGAGTTCGTATTGCCGCTTGGAGAGCATAAATTCTTCGTCCGCTGTCAATGGGCTGCACTCGTAACTGCTGACAAGTTCGCCCTGTTCGGTTTTATCCGGGTTCTGCACATAATCTGTGCGGCTTTTCAGGCAGGCTGCAACCGACTTACCTTTATTTTTGTGCAATGCTATCAATCGTGTTGCAGCCATCGAACGCCCCCTTTTTCTTAAAAATGAATTGGAATTGACCTCAAAATTTGATACACTGGTAAAAAGTATCTATGAGAGGAACACGGTCACATGAAGAAGCACGGACACTATTGTAAAGTCTGCGGCGAGTATAAGGCGAATGAAAAGTTTTCGGGCAAAGGCCATGCAGCGCATATCTGCAAAAAGTGTGCAGTTCTGCCGCCAGATGTACGCTCAATGCAGATGATTGAAAATAAACTGCTTTCTCTGCCGTGGAAACTTTCCAAAGAACAAATAAAATGGCTGAACAACAAGGCCCATGACAAGCGGCCTGAGATTCGGGAGCTTGCGCAGGAACAGCTTGATATGCGCTTCCACCCAGAGCGGCTTGCATCGGATGATGTTGATGAATTTGAGGATTTACTGCTCGATGAAGATGAGTGGTGATTCCCGTGCAAATAATTTATGTAACCCACAGCACTTGACTGTGGGCTTTGTTATAGGTCGGTCAGCTTTGCAAGAATTTGTTTGCTGATTTCCACCAGCTCATCCAACCGGGTGCGCAAGTCCTCCATATCGGCGGCATAGACCTGACCGCTCTCGTTGGCAGCTTTGGCGTATTGGTTCAGATTGTTGCTGCACATTTGCAGGAGATAGGCCATGCGCCGCAGCTCTGGCAAATCCAAACGCAGGCAGTAACCATCCAGAGCCATTTTTCGCAGATAAGAGCCGATGCTCAAAATTCCACTAGATTCCATCTTATTCCAGATACGTTCTAGTTCTGGTTTGCTAACGCGGAAATGGAGTTGCTGGTCACGGCGGTCATTCATCGGGCATCACCGTCCCTGTCCAGATAACTCTTGAACGGCTTAACGGGTTCAACCTGTTCTGCCTTTTTCTCCAACGCGGCCAGCACCGAGGGGCGGCGAGAGGCATCTTCCTGTTTTTCCTCGTTCTGCTCCGGGTCACGGTGCTTTTCGTCCATGTCTAGTTGAGTGTTCAGTTCGACCAAACGCGCCGATTTTTCTGCCAGTTCTTCCTCCTGTGGGAACGGCTTTTCCACCTCGATCTGCGCCGCCGCCTGTTGCTGTTTCAGATTTTCCAGTTCGTTTTCAGCGGCAGCAATCCGCTCCGAAAATGCAGCGAAGGCATTATCCAGACGAATCATATTGCCCTGCGGGTCAGTGCCTAGTCGTACAGTGTACTTCAGCTTTCCTTTCAGTGATGCTTCATATTCTTTGTGATACGGAACATACTCCAAGGATAACTCAAAGCCGCGATAACGGCCAATGACGTGTTCCTCGGTGTCGGGCAGTTCGGAGCAAGCGGAAATAAGACGTTCACCCGCAGCCTTTTTCTCGTCATAGGTCACGCCTTTGATGGTCATTCCACAGAAGTTTTCTTTATCCTGCGGATGAGCGGCAGCAAGCTCTGCATCTGCTTTAAGGGAAGCAATTCGGGCTTTCTGCTCCTGAATATCGGCGGGGAACTTCGTGAGCAACTTGTCCTCCAGACGGAACTTCTGGCTTTGGTGGTTGGCTTTCAGCACCTTGAGCTTTGCAACCTGCACATCTAAATCCATCTTCTCTTTAATCAAGGGATTTCCTGCGCACAATGCCTTGATTTCCGCATAGGACAGCGCCTGCTCATCCACGTCATCGCAGGAACGCACCGGGGATTTGGAAGTCATGATTTGCGAGATAAATCGCTGTTTATTTTCAAGGGTCTGGAAGAGGTACGAGTCAAATGTTCCCTCGGTAACATAGTTAAACACCTTGACTTCCTTGTTCATGTTGCCCTGCCGGATGATTCTGCCGTTGCGCTGGGTCATGTCGCTGGGCTTCCAGCCAACATCCAGATGATGCACGGCTATGAGCCGCCGCTGAACATTCGTTCCGGCCCCCATTTTTGCTGTACTTCCGAGCAAAATTCGCACATCGCCGGAGCGCACTTTGGAGAATAATGCAGCTTTTTTTGCTTCGGTGTCGGCGTTGTGGATAAATTCAACTTCGTTTTCCGGCACCCCTGCGGCAACCAGTTTTTTGTGAATATCATCGTAGATATTGAAGTTACCGTCATTCTTCGGTGTCGATAGGTCGCAGAACAAAAGCTGCGTCAGCTTTTGCTCCTTGCCATCTTCCCAGATTTTCAGCACATTCTGAACACAGATGTTCAACTTGCTGTTGGGGTCGTCCGGCAGCATAGGATTCATCAGGCGCACATCCAGACCGATTTTCCGGCCATCATTGGTGACGCAGAGCATATTGTCCTCAGACGCATCCACGCTGCCATTGTGAATCTTGGCTGCACGCCTGCTCAAATCCTGCACCATCTCTTTTTGAAGCGTAGATGGCTTTGCCACCACCGTTTCAAATTTTGCATCCGGTACGGGTAGATGAAGCTGGTCAGAGGTTTTAATGTCGGCGACCTCTTTGAACATATTCATCAGCTCCGGGAGATTGAAGAACTTTGCAAAACGGGTGCGCGCACGGTATCCGGTACCCTCCGGTGCAAGCTCGATGGCCGTACTGGTTTCACCAAAGGTCGATGCCCAGCAATCGAAATGCGTCAGCCTTTTCTGCTGAAGTGTGCTGTATTGCAGATAGCGCATGACCGTGTACAGTTCCGACATGGAGTTGCTCACCGGGGTTCCTGTTGCGAACACCACGCCGCGCCCACCTGTGATTTCGTCCATATAGCGGCACTTGCCGAACATATCAGAAGATTTTTGTGCCTCTGATGTGGATAAACCGGCGACATTCCGCATTTTTGTCGTGAGGAACAAATTTTTGTAGAAATGTGACTCATCCACAAAAAGGCGGTCAATGCCCAACTGCTCAAAGGTAATAACATCATCCTTGTGTTTATCGGCGCGCAGCTTTTTCAGTTTGGTTTGCAGCACTTTTTTGGTCTTTTCCATCTGCTTTATGCTGAAATTTTCGCCTGCATTAGATTTCAGTTCTTGAATTGCATCAAGCGTTTCACAAAGCTGTTCCTGAATAATGCGCTCCTGCCGCTCATAGGACAGCGGAATCCGTTCAAACTGACTGTGGCCGATGATAACTGCATCATAATCGCCTGTAGCAATTCTAGCACAGAATCGTTTTCGACTGGCGGTTTCAAAATCCTTTTTCCTCGCCACCAGCAGCTTGGCATTAGGGTAGAGGTGCAGGAACTCCGAAGCCCACTGCTCCGTCAAGTGATTGGGAACGACAAAAAGGCTTTTCTGGCACAGACCTAGCCGTTTGGCTTCCATTGCAGATGCCGCCATTTCAAAAGTTTTTCCGGCACCAACTTCGTGTGCGAGCAGCGTATTACCGCCATAAAGTATATGAGCAATGGCGTTGCGCTGGTGTTCCCGGAGCGAGATTTCCGGGTTCATACCGACGAAGTTGATATGCGAACCATCGTATTCTCGTGGTCTGGTGCTGTTAAACAGCTCATTATACTGTTTCACCAGTGCAATGCGCCGCTGGGGGTCTTGCCAAATCCAGTTGGCAAAAGCATCCTTAATGACCTGCTGTTTCTGCTGGGCGAGAGTGGTTTCCGTTTTGTTCAGCACACGCTTCAACTTACCCTCGGCATCCTGTACCATGTCGTAAATCCGAACATCTTTGAGGTTTAGGGTATCTTCCAAAATGCGGTAGGCGTTGGCAGAGGACGTACCGTAGGTTTCGGTGGACATAATATCTCCACTGCCCATTACGCTTTTACCCTCAATGCGCCATTCTGCCGTGTAAGGCGAATACATCACACGGATTGAATCATGCTGATAATAGGGAATCCGAAAAGTTTCCTCCATAAACTTTTGAATAATACCGGGGTCAATCCATGTGGCACCCAAACGCACATCAATTTCAGATGCTTCCAGCTCTCTGGGTTGTGCCTTTTCGAGTGCTGCCGCATTGACCGCAAACTCCGGGTTGGTTTCGGCAGCAAGCTGGGCGATGCGCAGCTTGTTCCGCACATCACCAGAAAGGTACTCGTCTGCCATCTGCCAGCCCTCTTCCGGGTCGGTGGGGTCTGCGCTGGGGTCTTTGAAAATCACGCCAGATAATTCGCTGGTAATGCGTTCATACTCACCGGGAGTGCCGAGCAGTTCTGCCATATAGGGCAAGTCCACCCGGCCTTTTTCTCCAATAGATACCGCCAGAGCCTCCGTGGGTGTGTCCACGCTGGTGATGGTGCGTTCCGGGCGAATGGTGCGCTTGGTGAACATTGCCGCTTTAGATTTGAGCTGCCCCTGTTCATCAAGATTTTCCAAAGAACACAGCAAGTAGTAGGAAGAATCCTGCTCAAACAGTCTGCCGTTCTTACGGTCATTCAGCAGACCGTACTTTGCAGAAAAGGCATCATAGGCGGTGTTCAACTGCTCCTGCGTTGCCTTAATATCGGCATCCGGGTAGTCGTCCAACTGCTGCTGAATCAACTTGTTGACGATTTCCCGCAGCTCTACCATCCCGATTATACGACCTTTGGCGGTGTCGGAAAGCTCCAACTGCGTCATGACCGAATTTTCCCGATAGTACACCTCGCCACCCACCACGGTATAGGAAAAATTCTTCACATCCGGGTCAGCCGGAAGAATGTTTCGCGTGACCTCTTCCGCAATATCTGGTGTTTCCACCTCGACTTCTGCGTACTGACCCTCAATATGCTGTACAGCTTTGGCAAGCTGGTCTGCAAGTACCGCACCCTCGATAGGGCGCACGGTACATTCCTCCCGGCCATACTGAGTGCTTTCAGAAGTCAAATCTCCCAGCACCATTTCCGGGTGGTCTACAAAATACTGGTTGATGGCAAAACCATCTTCGGTTTTGCCGAGCTGCACCCAGTCCGGCTCATGGTCGATAGGGCGGTCACGCTTTTGCAGAAAAATAATGTCGCTGACAACGCCTGTTCCTGCATTGGCCTTGAACGCATTGTTCGGCAGCCGGATAGCCCCCAGCAAGTCAGCGCGTTCTGCAATGTGCCTGCGGGCAGAGCTTTCCTTACTGTCCAGCGTATAGCGGCTGGTGACAAAAGCCACGATGCCGCCCGGACGCACTTGGTCGATGGCCTTTGCGAAAAAATAGTTGTGGATAGAAAAATTCAGCTTGTCGTATGCCCTGTCATCGACCTTTTCCTGACCAAACGGCACGTTACCGATAGCCAAATCGAAAAAGTCACGCCTATCGGTGGTTTCAAATCCAGCTACGGTAATGTTTGCGTCCGGGTACAGCTTTTTTGCAATGCGACCTGTGATGCTGTCCAGCTCTACGCCGTACAGCCGACTGCCCTGCATAGCATCCGGCAGCATACCAAAGAAGTTGCCCACACCCATGCTCGGTTCCAGAATGTTTCCGTTGCGGAATCCCACTTTCTCGACTGCATCATAGATGGCGCGGATAACGGTGGGGCTGGTATAGTGGGCATTCAGAGTGCTGGCACGAGCGGCTGTATACTCGTCCTCGGAGAGCAGTCCTTTCAGTTCGGTATACTCTTTTGCCCAGTTGTCCTTGTCAGGGTCAAAGGCATCCGGCAGACCACCCCATCCAACATACTGCGAAAGCATTTCCTGCTCCTCGGCGGTGGCTCCACGGTGTTCCTGCTCCAACTGGAACAGGGTGCGGATGGCGGCAATATTCCGGACGTATTTCTGTTTTGCACCGCCCTCGCCCAGATGATCGTCCGTAATGCGGAAATTTCCAGCAGCTTCCGGCACAGGTTCGGCATTCAGGGCTTCGTCTGCGGCGGCTGCATCCGGGAATGTCTGCCATTCGCCGTTGACCTCTACAGAAATAGGCAGCTTGTCCAGTGATTCATCAGACGTAGGCTCATTCCGTCGCAGACTGTCCTCGAACTGCTGTTTGTTCAACACCTCGTTGCTCCACGAATAGCCCCTGTCTCTTATACACATCTGACGCTGCCGACGACTCCTTACGTGTAGA
>ENA-OXEI01000113-OXEI01000113.1-human-gut-metagenome-genome-assembly--contig:-NODE-113-length-30697-cov-30.140232_pt1 | contig 30697 bp, 20 predicted proteins | sample MGYA00249361_ERZ652255 | MGnify/ENA primary metagenome ERZ652255 (study PRJEB26925, sample SAMN05826744) | human gut metagenome | biome: ENVO:2100002; feature: ENVO:00000062; material: ENVO:00002003... | reverse complement strand
GCATGTAGGTGCCGATCACGTTGTGCACGCGCGCGCCCTCGGTATGGTCTTCGCCGTTGTTGCCACGGCCATCCTGATCGACCATGCCGAGCGGCTGTACGCCGTCGCGCAGGAATGTCTGGCCGGAGTGGTTTTCGTAACCAATCACATCGCCGAATTGATCAGAGTGCTCAACCAGATTGCCAATCATGCGCACGTCCTGGCCTACGGTGTAGGCACCGATGACGCCGATGCCGTCCAGTCGGGTACCGTCCACGGTTTCGAAGTATTCGCCGAACAGCTGGTACAGGCCGCAAATCATAAGCATAGGGGTACCGTCTGCGGCCAGCGAGCGCAGCAGGTCGGCACGCATGTAGAAGTCATCAATAATCTTCTTTTGACCGGTGTCCTGACCACCACCGCCCAGAATGAGATCGACATGCTCCGGCCAGTCATCACCCTGATTGTATTGGTGAATAACCGGCTCATAACCATACAGGCTCAGTCGACGGCTGACAGTCAGCACATTGCCCGAGTCACCGTAGATGTTCATGTCCTTCGGGTACAGGGACATGATGTCGATTATCTTGCTCATGTCACGTTCTCCTTGTCGATATCCCCGCCGGTGGGAAGTGGAGAGTTCCCGATCCGGGCTATTTCTACTCTCCCGCTGGCGGGAGGTGGCGCGAAGCGCCGGAGGGTGGTTACTTGCCTACGCCTGCGTCTCGCACTTCGGTGATGCGGCCCAGTACTGCTCGGGTCTTGAGCATGGCAGTGTACGTGCAGTAGACGTGTTTGCGTTTGCCGGGGTTGGTGTTCACGAATGCGGTGACCGCCTGCTCGAGGTCGGTGTTCGTATTGGCGACCGGCACTTGGTCGTAGCCCAGTCGCAATGCCATATCCCAAGCGCGCACGCCGGAGACCATGTTTACACCGGACTCGCGCAGTGAGGTAAAGTCCACATCCCACAGCCAGCTCATGTCGCGTCCGTCCGCATATTCGTCGTTGATGGCGATCATGGTGTCCGCGCCGGCCGGACTGAAGCTGGCCAGCGAGAGACGGAAGCCCATTGGATTTTTGACCAGCAGTAGCTCGACCGGGGATCCGTTCACATCGATGACCTCGCCGCGCCCGAACGCCGGGGTGACGCGGGAAACCGCGGCGATGAGATCGTCTGCGGATACGGCACAGGCATTGGTTGAGGCTACGGTTTTGGCAGCAGCAGTGTTGTCTTGCATTACCGCACGGGCCACAGCCAGTGCGGCTGCGGCGTTGTAGAGGTTGTAGACGCCTTCGAGTTTGACATCGGTGGCGTAGTCTTGGCCGTCCATGTGGAAGGCGGCATGGTGGTCACCAACCGCGGTGAGGGTCACGTCGGCGGGAAGGTCATGCTGACCACCCTCCGGCGCTGACGCGCCACCTCCCGCGGGCGGGAGGCCATCTTCCCGCCCCCGCTGGCGGGGGCTGTCCGACACAGTCGGACTGGGGGTGGTTGTCGTTTCCGCACTTACCGTCGTGGCCATATCGTCATCGGACGGGAAGAAGTGCTTCAAATCGTCCGTAAGACCGAAGTAGCACACCGCAGTGCCGGCCGGCACTTTGGCAGCGAGCGCTGCAATACGCGGATCCTCGCGGTTGAGCACCACGGTTCCGGTGGTAGCTTCAGCCACATGGCTTAACAGGTGGGCAGTCGTGTCGATTTCGCCGAAGCGGTCAAGCTGGTCGCGCATCACATTGAGCAATAGGGCATAACGGGGCTTGACCTGCTTCACGAAATGCACGGCATACGCCTCATCCAATTCCAGCACGGCGATGTCGGCGTCCAGTTTGCCGGCAAGATTCACCTCGGTGAGCAACGCGGAGACCACGCCACGCACGAAGTTCGAGCCGGTGGGATTGGTGAATACCTTCAATCCCAAATCAGAAAGCATCGAAGCGACCATGCGGGTGGTGGTGGTCTTGCCGTTCGTGCCAGAAACCAGTACCACGCCGAGCGGCAGCTGATCCAGTGTGCGAGACAAGAATCCGGGGTCGATTTTCTCCACGACCTTGCCTGGCAACGCCGAACCACCATGTCTGGTGATGCGGGAAGCGAAGCGAATCAATCGGCCTACAGCCACGGTGGCAAACATGATCACACCCCCTGATTGGCGTTGTAATCCTGCGGCATGTCCTTGAACTTGGACGTGGCGCCAAGGAAGGCGAGGTGGAAGGTCTCGGTCGGACCGTTACGGTGCTTGGCCATGATGATGTCGGCCTCACCTGGGCGGTCTTCCTTGTCGTAGAAGTCCGGGCGGTGCACCAGGAACACCACGTCGGCGTCCTGTTCGATCGAACCGGATTCACGCAAATCGGAGAGCTGCGGCTTCTTGTCGTTACGCATTTCCGGGCCACGGTTCAGCTGGGACAAGGCCACAACCGGCACTTCGAGTTCCTTGGCCAAGAGCTTCAGGGCACGGGAAAATTCGGAAACCTCCTGCTGGCGGGATTCCACGGCTTTACCCGAGGTCATGAGCTGCAGGTAGTCGATGACCACGAGCTTCAGGTCATTGGTCTGCTTGAGTCGGCGGCACTTCGCACGGATCTCCATGAGGCTCATGTTCGGGCTGTCGTCAATGAAGAACGGCGCGTTTTGCATCTTGTTCCAGAAATTGTTCAACGTGTTCCAGCGTTCGGGCGTGATATCGTCCGCGCGACGCAAGGCGGCCATCGGAATATTGGTCTCGGCGGAGATAATGCGCTGAGCAAGCTCCACCTTGCTCATCTCGAGGCTGAATACCACGGAAGTCATGTTGTGATGCAGCGCTGCGGCACGGGCGAAGTCGATGCCAAGCGTGGATTTGCCCATGGCCGGACGTCCTGCGACGACGATCATCTGTCCGGGCTGCAGACCTTGGGTTACGTCATCGATGTCTCGGAAGCCGGTCGGCACGCCCTTCTGGACCAGACCGTTCTGCAGTTTGTCCAACTGGTCGAGCGCGTCATGCACCACCGGGCCGATGGCGGCATAGTCCTGACGGACCTTGCCCATGGACATCTCATAGATTTCGGACTGGGCAAGATTGACCACATCCTCGGCCTGTGAGCCTTCGGCAGAGTAGCCGAGCTGTGCAATCTTGGTGCCGGCAGCAATCACGTTACGCAGAATCGCCCTTTGGTGGACGATTTCGGCGTAATACATGGCGTTAGCAGCGGTAGGGACGGAGGCCACCAGACTATGCAGATAATCCGCGCCGCCAACTTTCTCAAGATTGCCATCGGCAAGCAGCTGGTTGGCCACAAGCACCACATCCACCGGCTGGCTGGCGGAGAACAGATCAATGATGGCGTTATATATCGTCTGATGCTTCGGCTGGTAGAAGTCGGTCACGTCGATGGTCTGCGACACCTCGCCGATGGCATCCTTGCTCATCAGCATGCCGCCGAGCACGGCCATTTCCGCGTCGTCGTCATGCGGCGGCACGCGGTCAAAAATCGGGTCGCCAGCAGCTGTCGCCCCGGATGCCCCGCTACGGCTGCCACGATCGGCGCCGCCCTGATAGCTGGCGCCGCCCGAGTAACCGCCTTGATATGAAGTGTCGTTTCCTTCTGCCATAGCCACCAAGTATAGAGAGAGCAGCGCCCGACGGAAGATATCGTACGGTAACGAAGTAATTACGTGAATATGCGAGCGCCAGAAGATACCGTCCCTAGAAGCCTCCACTCCGTATTTCGCCACCGCAAAAAGGGAAGATGCGATGACTTACATATTGGTATGTGCTTATGCGTTTTTATGCACAACCAATTCAGCAGTTATTCATCAATGAGACATCGCGGCAACACGCGGAAGCTGAAATGTGGATAGAGAAAAAAGTTATCCACATTTGGGGGATAACTTTGGGGATAATCCACTGAGTTATCCACACATGGGGGATAACTTGGTGGACAAAGGGGGGATAACTTGATGTAGTCCTTAAAGCTGCTTGCGCGATGAAACAATGCATGGTATGCGTGTGAGCGTGCACATAGATCCTTCCTCCGCCGACGGCAATAGCCGAACCGTCAATCGCCGCATCATCGCGCTGGCATTGCCTACCTTTGGTCAGCTCATCGCCGAGCCGACCTTTGTGCTTATCGACACGGCCATCGTTGGCCATATTGGAGACACGGCGCTTGCGGGTCTTTCCATCGGCTCCACCATCATTCTGACCGCCGTTGGGCTATGCGTTTTTCTGGCCTACTCGACCACCGCACAAGTGGCGCATCTGCTCGGTGCGGGGCACCGCCGCGAAGGCTTGCAGGCCGGCATCGACGGACTTTGGCTGGCTTTGGGCATCGGCATCGTGCTGAGTCTTGGCCTATTCGCCGGCGCCGAGCCGCTGTGCCGGGCGCTGGGCGGACAAGGTGCCGTTTTGGACCAGGCGGTCGCCTATACACGCGCCATTATGCTGGGTGCCCCTGGCATGTTGCTGGTATACGCAGCGAACGGCATCTTCCGCGGATTGCAGAAAGTGCGCATCACCCTGATTGCGGCGGTGAGTGGCGCCGTAATGAACGCGGTACTTGATGTGCTGTTCGTAATCGTGCTGCACTGGGGTATTGCCGGCTCGGGCATAGCGACCCTGATAGCGCAATGGTATATGGGACTGTTTCTGGTCGCGCCGGCCATTCTCTGGGCGCGCGCGGACGGAGCAAGCCTCAGACCGCGGATTGCCGGCATCGCTGCAGCAGGCGGCGACGGACTACCATTGTTCATCCGCACGCTGGCGATTCGCGCGGCGATGGTGGCTACCGTCGCCTGCGCGGCGCGCATGGGTACCTCTGTGCTCGCTGGTTTTCAAGCGGTGAACTCCTCTTGGAATTTCGCGATGAACATGCTGGATTCAGTGGGTATTGCCGGGCAAACGCTTGTGGCCACCGCATTGGGTGCGGGCAGTGTAAGCCGAGCCCGTCAATTGACCCGAGCAACCGGGCGTGCAGGACTGGTGACCGGCGCAATCATCGGTGTGGTCTTTGCAATAGTCGGACTATTTGCCGGACACCTGTTCTCCCCCACGCCGCATGTTCAGATACTGATTGCCGTTGGCATGGTGACTATGGGCGTGTTCTTCCCCTTACAAGGTTGGATGATGGCGATTGACGGCATTCTGATTGGTGCGCGCGATTACCGCTATCTGGCCGGCACCTGCACATTGACTGCTGTGGTCTATATTGCCCTGATACTGGTGTTGGCCAGTATCGTGACACCGATAATGCCTAACGATCTGTCACGGACCGCGATGCTCTGGACAGCGTTCAACGTGGTGCTGATGGGCGGACGAGGCCTGTTCAACGGACTGCGCGTGCGGTCGGACGTCTGGATGAAGTAGTTCACAACAATCACGGCCGCACTTCTCTCCCCCACCCGGCTGCGCCGGGAGTCCCCTCGTCAGAGGGGACTTGGATTGCTACATCACGGCGCGCACGGCTGCGTACATGCCATGCACAATCTGTTCACGCCACTTGGACCAGCCGTATTGTTTGGTGATGCTCTCGCCGGCGGTGGCACCCAACGACGAGCCATCAGCACGGGTCAGATCGAACAGCATATCAAGCAAGAGCTTGTTATGGTGCAGACGGTCGGCCAGTTCCTCAGCCACGGCTGGATCGTTGGGATCCTTGCCTGTGGCATATTCGGATAGTGTCAGATGCTCACGTACCAGCACGGTGACCCAATCGATAATCTCCGACGCATACCCCATACGTTTGAGAATCACCGGTACATGGCGAGCTCCTTCGGCGGCATGATCGCGCACGAATGCTCGCTTGCCGATATCGTGGGTGATGCCCGCCAGAAGCAATGCCTTGAAATGGTCGTCGTCATATCGGCTGCCGGACGGCGTCTCGCGGGTCAGCCGCGACGCGACCTCCACCATATGCCGGTCGATGGTGTACCGGTGGGCGGCCGAAGCGGACGGACGATTGCGGATGCCGAGCCATTCGGGCATCCACCGGCCGGGAATATCCACAAAGTCAATGCTCTCCCACACATCCAACAACTCAGGCCCACAGGCCAGCAGCCGGACGAACAGTTCGCGCGACTCATCATCCCATTGGTTGTCATGAATCGGACAGTTTTTGAGGTTGACGAGTGTGGACGGGTTGATGGGCAGCCCAAATTCTCCGGACGCCACAGCCGCGCGCAGCGCCAATGTCGGATTCTTGGCAGGATCGACGCCGGGGGCCAACACCAGTTCGCCCTCATGTTTGGCCACACCGGGAGCCACCACATCGAATTGCGGAGCCTCGCGTCTGCCGCCTGCGCGCTGCGAAAACATCTGGAAGAACGCGAATCGCGGCTTTTCATGGGTGAGCGAATGTTCGGCACGCGAAGCGGTGGAATCCAGCGAAAAGGAAATGCGCCGGCCTATGCGGGCGAGCAGCGTCTGCAGATCGTCAATGGAATAGGCGGCACGCTCGTTCTCCGGCCACGTCGGATCGGCAAGACCCAACATGGCAGCCACCTTGGCCTGATACGGCGTAAGCAGCAGATTGGTGTCTTTCCCGGCCGCCAGATGAATACAATCGCGAACGTCAAGCAAGCGTTCAACGGCCTCATCGTAGATGCCATGCGGGCGGTCGGCCAGCCATGAAGCGGCAAGCGCGGAGACCAGCACCGAATCACGCAAGCCTCCGCGGGCCTCTTTGATATCGGGCTGATTGATGTATTGAAGACGGCCGAACTCGTCCAGTCGAGATTTAGCCGAGTCGAGCAGCTCGGGCAGCCTCTTGCGCGCGGCCTTGCGCCATCGTTCCAAGATGGAGGTGGCAGTGGTCTGTATCAGTTCCGCATCTCCGACGATAGGTTTGACATCAAGCCACCCCATGGCGGCGGGCAGGTCATGATCAGTGACCTCCTCGCACTGGGCGCGGGTGCGAATCGAATGGTCGAGGTCCAAGCCGCTATCCCACAGAGGGTACCAAAGTTTATTGGCCAGTTCATTGAGTTGCTGGTCGTTGAGGGCGCGGGGCTCATAGATGATGACCAGGTCAAGGTCCGAGCTGGGGCCGAGCTGCCCTCGGGCGAGGGAACCGACCGCAGCGAAGCCGATACCGGAATCGGGCACGCTGAATGAAACACCTTTGCAGGCTTCTTGCCATAACTCGGTGAGGCATTGCATGGCCAATTCCGTGCGGGCCTTACGCTTGGCTGAACCATTCCGGTAGATGCCAGCGTCATCCGGCTGGCTCACATCCATGAATCGTTGCTTCAAGCCATCTACTGCTGACGCCATCGCTCCATCTTTCATCGATGATTATGTCATTTCGCGTTTCAAGGGGCTGATTTGTCGTTTCCCGGAGGTCTATCTCCGCTTCAAGGGGCTGCCACCAATTCGTATACAGCTTATTCGGAGATCGATCTCTACGTCATTCCGCCATTTTCAGAGCGCGGATACTTCACCAACAGCCCCTTGAAACGGAAGTAGACCTCCGGAACGGGATGAATCAGCCCCTTGAAGCCCAAGTACCCCAACCACCACAAAAATCCCCGCACGGCCATACGGCAGCGTGCGGGGATCTGTCTATTTGATAGCCCGAACCTCTCTCAGGGGAACGGACGCCTTATCAGATTGCGGCGGAACCGGTCTCGCCGGTACGCACGCGGGTCACGGAGTCAAGCGGAGCGACCCACACCTTGCCGTCTCCGATGGTGCCGGAGCCAGCGGACTTAACGATCACACCGACCAGCGTCTCGGCGTCGGCGTCATCGGCCAGCACCTCAATGCGAATCTTCGGAATCAAATCCACGGTGTATTCGGCGCCACGGTAGACCTCGGTGTGGCCGCGCTGGCGGCCGTAGCCGTTGGCCTCGGACACGGTCAGACCGTGCACGCCGGCGGCCGCGAGGGCCTCCTTGACATCGTCGAGCTTATGAGGCTGAATGATAGCGGTGATCAGCTTCATTTCACTTCACCTCCTTGAGGACGGAGCTGGCAGTACCAGCAAAATCGTAAGCACGTTCGCCCTGGTCGGCAAGGTCGATGCCGCCGACTTCCTGGGCCTCGGTGACGCGCCAACCAATGGTCTTCTCCAGAGCGAAGGCGATGATCGCGGTGATCACCGCGGAGTAGAGGATGGCGACGAGAGCGATGACCAGCTGGACGACGAGCTGACGCCAGTCGCCACCAGCCAGCAGACCGGTGCCTTCGCCGAAGAAGCCAACGAGAATGGTGCCGGTGAAACCACCCACGCCATGTACGCCGACGACGTCGAGGGAGTCATCGTAACCGAACTTGAACTTGAGACCGCAAGCCAGGCAGGTCAGAACACCAGCGATGGCGCCCATCACGATGGCCCACAGCGGGGAAACCACATCGGCGGCCGGGGTGATGGCAACCAGACCGGCGACCATACCCGAGGCGGCACCCATAGCGGTGTAGTGACCGGAGCGAATCTTCTCGGTGAAGCCCCACGAAAGCATTGCGGCGGCGGTAGCAGCGGAAGTGGAAACCCAAGCGTAACCAGCCGTGCCGTTGGCGGCGAAGGCGGAACCGGCGTTGAAGCCGAACCAGCCGAACCACAGCAGGAAGGCACCGAGCATCACGAACGGCACGTTGTGCGGACGGAACGGTTGAGTGCCGAAGCCCTTACGCTTGCCGATGATGAGCACGATAATCAGGGCGGCAACTGCGGCGTTGATGTGGACGACCGTACCACCTGCGAAATCGTGGGCGGCGGCGCCGATGGCCTTGGAGATGGCGCCGTCAGCAGACAGCAGACCGCCGTTCCAGACCATGTGGGCCATCGGAGCGTAGTCGAAAGTGACCCACAGCGCCACGAAGATCATCCAGGTGCTGTACTTCACACGCTCGGCGATGGCGCCGCAGATCAGGCCGACGGTAATCATCGCGAAAGCGACCTGGAAGGCAACGTCCACGGAAACCGGGTAGTTGTTGCCGTTCAGACCGGTGGCGGTAAACACGCCATCCTGAGCCACCATGGAGTCCTTCAGCAGGAAGCCGCTGGCCGGATCGCCGAAGATGCCGCCGATGTCGGAACCGGCGTAAGCAATCGACCAACCCCACAGAGTCCAGATAATCATGGTGACTGACAAGGCAGCCGCCTCAAGCATCAGCATGTTCAGGACGGCCTTAGCACGAACCATACCGCCGTAGAAGAACGCCACACCAGGCGTCATGAGGAAAACCAAGGACGCGGATGTCAGGATCCATGCGGTGTTACCGGAATCAATCGCTCCCATGTCTACCTCCCTCTCTTTCGTTCAGGGCACCGGGGGCTTTGCGCAGCCGGCGTCGACTTTGTCTCTACAATGCCGTCCCCCTTGTGGGGGCTAACAGTTCGTCAGTTAAAGCCGGTCGCGTTTTGGTTTCGTTACGACAAGTTACGCGATTGTTAAGCGTGGCTGGAAGCGTACGTGCGACCGCTCGGGGAAATTTTGGCGCGATTCCAACGGATATGACGAAGCCCCGACCATGTTTCGAGCATGATTCGGGGCTTGGTTTATAGGTAAGTCGCGCGTTTTGCGCTCTCACAACGTGGACGTTGGCTTACGCAAGAATGCCGTCTACGAAGCCTTCGGGATCGAACGGCGCCAGATCGTCCGGGCCCTCGCCAAGACCCACAAGCTTGACCGGCACGCCGAGCTCCTTCTGCACGCTGATCACAATGCCGCCCTTGGCGGAGCCGTCGAGCTTGGAAAGCACCACACCGGTGATACCGATGGCTTCAGCGAACACCTTGGCTTGAGCCATACCGTTCTGACCGGTGGTGGCATCAAGCACGAGCAGCACCTCGTCCACCGGCAGGTTCTTCTCAGTGACACGACGGATTTTGCCGAGCTCGTCCATCAGGTTCGACTTGTTCTGCAGACGGCCTGCAGTGTCGATGATGAGCACATCCGCATTCGCTTCCTTGGCTTTGGCGGATGCCTCAAACGCGACGGACGCCGGATCGGCACCGTCCTTGTCGGCGCGGACTACCGGTACGTTGACGCGCGCGCCCCATGTCTCAAGCTGATCGGCGGCAGCGGCACGGAAGGTGTCGGCGGCGCCCATGATAACCTGCTTGTCTTCAGATACGAACAGTCGTGCCAACTTGCCAGCCGTGGTGGTTTTACCAGTGCCATTAACGCCGACCATGATGATGACACCGGGCTTGTTGGCACCCGGCTTCTCAACATTGAGGCGACGATCCGTGTCACGGCCAACCAGGTCAAGCAACTTGTCCTTCAACGTGGCTCGCACCTCGGCGGGGTCGGCCTTGCCCGTGATGCGGGCATCGGTTTTCAGATCGTCGACCAGTTGCGCGGAGGCCTCGGCGCCGACGTCCGCCAGCAGCAGTGTGTCTTCGACATCCTCCCAATCAGACTCAGACAGGTTGTCCTTGGCCAAGATGTCGAACAGCGCTTTGCCAAAGGGATTGCCGGCTTTGGCGAGCTTGGCCTTGAGCCGGGTCAGGCGGGAGACGACTGATTCCGGAGTTTCCGTCTTGGCGGGTTCGGGTGTGGACTCGGCCGCAGCCGGCTTGGCAGCAGGGCTAACGGATTCGGCGTCCGCAGCGGACTTGCCCGTCGCAGCGGTACCGGCCGCAGCACCTCCGGCTTTCTCGCTCTCTTTGGCAGCCTCAGCTTCCGCTGTCAGTCGCGCATCGGCAGCGGCCTTGGCATCGCGGGTGCGCTTATCATCGGGAGCAGTCTTGCCCATCGCACGATCCAAATCGCGCTTGCGGGACTTGCCCAGCCACACACTCAGGGCGATTACGACAATCGCCACCACAATCACGCCAGCAATGGCGAGCACAGTATTCATATCCATATCTGCCAAGTCTAGCCCGCAGACGGAATCCCCGCCGATTCCAGCCGCCGACTAAGCTGGAGTTTTATGGCACATTCTTCACGCATGACATCGCTGCAGCGGCGCGAACAGCTGATTGAAATCGGGCGGGCATTATTTGCCGCCAAAGGCTTCGAGGCAGTGAGCGTCGAGGAGATTGCGGCACACGCCAAGGTGTCCAAACCGATTGTGTACGAGCACTTCGGCGGCAAGGAAGGCCTGTACGCCGTAATCGTGGATCGTGAGATGCGAGCGCTGACCAGTGTGCTGGAAGCCGCATTGGATGACCCGACCGTAAATCCGCGCCAGATTGTGGAACGTACGGCACTGGCATTGCTCACCTATATCGAAGAGAACGCCGAAGGATTCCAGGTGCTGGTACGCGACTCGCCCAGCACCGATCCGTCCGGCTCGTTCAGCTCGCTGTTGGGCGATATCGCCGTGCGCGTTGAAGATATTCTTTCCGAAACATTCAAACGGCAGAAGCTCTCCGTTAAGGGCGTGCCATACTACGCACAGATGCTGGTGGGCATGACCGTGTTCACCGGCCAGTACTGGGCCGACCGGCCCAAGGTGAGCAAGGAGCAGCTGGCCGCGTACATCGTGGACCTGGCATGGCATGGCCTGAGCCGGCTCGATTCCAAGCCGCAGCTGTTGTTTGAAGGCGTCAAGGCCCGGAAGGAGGCCGAGCGCCGGGCCAAACGCGGGATCGATGCCGAAACACCGGCCCCGGACGGCGAGGCATCATCGCCCTTAAAGCAGACGGACCTCGACCACACGCTCAGGGAAGATTCAGGGTTGCAGAATGTGAGTTCAGGGAAGCAGGTTGCGCAACACTCTGCCGAGCCGGAAGCCGAAGTGCTACGGTTTGAACAGGAAACTGAACAGAACGACTAAATATGTGAGGACGTAAGGCTTTCATGACCAACACGGCAAAGACGCTCACCTTTGTAATCCCCGCATACAATATGGAGTCCTATCTCGACCGTTGCGTGAACTCGCTGCTTTCGGCGAGCGACACCCGCGACCTCGAAGTGCTGATTGTGGACGACGGTTCGAAAGACGGCACGCTGGAGTACGCGCGTAAGCTGGAACGCACCAATCCAGGCGTCGTGCGGGCGATTCATCAGGAGAACAAGGGTCACGGCGGCGCGGTGAACACCGGTATCGCGGCGGCGACAGGCATGTATGTCAAGGTGGTGGATGCGGACGATTGGGTCGACCCGCAGGCCATCGACACGGTTCTGGCCACGTTGCGCGCGCAACGTGAGGCCAGCGAGCCGATCGACATGCTGGTGACCAACTATGTGTATGACAAAGTGACCAAGCGCCACAAGATCGTGGTGAACTTCCGTCATGTGATGGAGACCGGCCGCGTGCTCGGCTGGGATGATCTGGGCAAGTTCGGCCTGGCTCAGTACATCATCATGCATGCGCTCACTTTCCGCACGCAGGTGGTGCGCGATTCCGGGCTGCAGTTGCCCGAGCACACGTTCTACGTCGATTTCTATTACTCGTACCAGCCGTTCCCGTGGGTGAAGCGCATCCAGTATCTCGATGTGCCGTTCTATCACTACTTCATCGGGCGTGAGGGCCAGAGCGTGCAGACCGACGTGATGATTCGCCGCGTGGACCAGCTGCGGCTCGTCAACCGGTTGATGACCGAGGCCACGCCCGAACGCGGCACAGTGCCGGAAGGCCTGTACCGGTACATGATTCACTTCCTGGCAATCGAGTCATGCGTGACCTCGGCGTTCCTGATCCTTTCGCGCGATCCGGCCAATTATGTTAAGAAAACCGAGCTGTGGGACGCGATTGACGCCTATTCACCGGCCATCGGCAAGGATGTACGCGCCAAACTGATGTCCCGCGCGCTCAATTTGCCCGGCAAACCCGGCCGTTGGATCGTGCGCAACGGCTATCTCATCGCCGAGCGGATCGTCGGCTTCAACTAGGCCAAGGTTTGCCCCCCGCTGACACACCAAGCAGGGGGCATAACTATTACCAACCGATGTTTTGCTACTCGGACCAGCGGTCGGACATTGCGAAACTGTTGTGCATCAAGTTGCTGGAGGTGTACAGCACGTCGTTCAGCAGCTTGGTCGTGTGTTCGCGCAGGTAGTCGGCCATGTCGTCGTTGGCCTGCTCCAACACGGTCGGCACATCGTGCGCGACCTCACCGCCAGCGGCCAACGAAGCATCCGTACGTTCGACAAGCTGGTGACCGAACGCGCGCACACTCTCGGCATAGCCCTCGATGAACCGGTTCGTCTCATACCAGTGCGCGTCGGCCACAACGGCGATCAGGCGGTTCGTCCAATACAGGTTGCCAGTGGAGACTTCGGGCGTGGTGTCACGCAGGTAGGCAGGCGTATCGTTGACGTTTGCGTAGAACGGCGCAGCAGCAGTGAACGGGCCGGAACCGAACGACACCCACATCACCGTGCGATTGGCAGCCGACACATACGGACGAATCTGAATCGCCACCATATGGCCGGTGCGGTTCACACCAATCGGACGGTAACGGTGGCGCGATTCCGGCGTACCGGTCGTACCATACGGGTCGTATGGCGTGCCTTCGAAGTGTGAGGACAGCAGGAAATCGACGTCCTCAAGGCTCACCTTGTCTTCCGGTACGCGACACCACGGAATGTCATCGGATTCAGGCGTATAGCGGGCGGACGGCGAATCCCAGTCCTCGCTCGGGTTGAGATGACGCTGCATGTACCAAGCGCGAGGCGTGTTGTAAATATGGTCTTTGGCAGTGGCGGCGCCGAAGGCCTTACGCGGGTTGAAACGGCCCGACGTCGCACCCATCGTGCGGTCGAGGTGATGCACCGCCATGAACTCGCGCAGGTCGGCGCTGCACATGTATTCACGCCGTTCGCCGAATGCGTCCGCGAGGTCGAAATCATCGATACCGAGCTGGTTGGGGATGGTGGCGTAGCAATCATCGGGCACGCGGCGGGCGATCCAATGGTGGCCGCCGATAGTTTCGACGTACCAAATCTCGTCTACGTCAGAAATGATTACGCCGTTCGATTCGTAGGTGCCATAAGTTCCAAGCAGCTCGCCCAACCGAGCGACGCCTTCACGAGCGGTGGCGACATATGGCAGCACGAGGGTGATGATGTCCTCTTCGCCGATGCCGCCCGGCTGTTCGGCTTGATAATCGGGGCTGTTGGGCTCGCTAACGGCCGGCTTGAGCTCGACCATCGGGTCCGCTCCAAGCACGCGCTCGTTGACGGCGATGGTTTCGGTGGCGCTCATTGCCACATTGTGTTCATTGGCACCGGCCTCGGCCAGCACACCACGATTGTTCAGCACATTGGGAGCGATGGTGTAACGGCAGGGATTGTCCGGCAGGTCGATTTCGACGTGACTGAGCACACTGCGGTAGTGGCGCGGCTGGTCTTCAGGGGCGACGGCGACGAAACGCTTGGGATCGTAACGGCCGGAGCCTGAATCGTCGTCGCGGGCGATGATGGTGGAACCGTCGTAGCTGGCGTTTTTGCCGACAAGAATCGTGGTGCATGACATGGAGTACCACTCTAGGAGCCGGGCTGGTCGAACCAAAAATCCTTGGAACCATTGCGATTCCAAGGATTCACTCGTGCCCCCCGTGGGATTCGAACCCACAACCCACGACTTAAAAGGACGCTGCTCTAACCGTTGAGCTAGAGGGGCAACTCTACTAAACTACACACCGTCTTGGGATATTTCAACTACGGCGTTGCGAAAACCAGCAGCAGCCGCAGGCCTTCAGAACTCACAAAGACTCGTAAATCAGCAGACTGGCTTGGGCGATTTTGTTCCAACTCGAGCCGTCGGTCATAATGACCATCGCGTAGTCGCCTTTATCGGAGCGCACGATTGCGGCATCGTGTAGCAAACCGTCCATGAAGCCGACCTTGTCCTGCACCACGCCGTCCGAGCCTATGCCCGCAGGAATACCTTCGCGGTACACCTGCGTTTCCATCAGTGAGAACAGCTGGTCCGTGGAATCCGGAGAGGCAATCGAGTTGCTGTAGAAGCCCTTGAGCACTGTGGCCAAATCGTTGGCGGTGGTGGTCATGCCGTACGGCACGAAGTTGGTGTTGGCGGCTCCGATATCATGCGCCTGTTGGGCGACAGTACTGAAGCCGTAACGGGCCAGCCACGCTTCCGGGCAGCTGTTGTCGGAATTAATGATCATTGTGGCCATGCAGGAACTCAGCGTCATGCCATTGAGCGCGCTATCCCACGTGACTTGGCCGGTTTCCACAGCATGGATCATCGAATAAGCGATGAACAGCTTGTACGTGCTGGCAGAGGTCATCGCGGTATCCGCGTCAATCTGGATCTTGGATTTGCCGGTTTTCAGGTCGTAGACGGCGACCTCATAATCGGCATCGCCGAACAATTGCTGGAGCTTTTCCTCAATGGTGCCGCTGGCGGGCAGACCTTCATACAACTCAACGTTGCTGAAGTCCTTGGTTGAAATGGCAACCGGCGCATTCTGCCCGCTGGCCAGCATGCCTGACAGCGATGCCGCCGTGGCACTCGCGTCTATGACTTGATAGGCGCTTCCTTTCACCGCAATCGTCGCAGGTGTGACACCGGCGTCAGCGGCTTTCTTTGCCACCTTGAGAGCGATTCCTTTGGATTTGAGCTGCCGCATTAATTTGGATTCGCTGATGGTAACGTCCAGCTTGGTGTTGTCTTGCGCATTCACTGTCGTACTGACAGTATTGATGATTTTCTTGGCCGGCACTGTCCATGTGCCGTCTTCATAGGTGAACGTGACATCCTTGCTCAGCGCCTTATTCAAAGTGTCAAGCAGTTGCTTGGCGGTGTCGTCAGAGACTGTGGGGCTCACGATGCCCATCTCGATGGTTGCCGCGGCCAAGTCGCCGGTAGCGCTGCTGGAAAAACTCGATCCAGCGGCAGAACGAATATCCGCAGGAGTAAAGGTGTAGCCGGGTGCCGCGCTGACTATCTTGAGCTCGCCCTTTGTTCCTTGCACCGAAGCATTGCGCATATCCTCATGCGCCTGCTTGTCGGACGTTCCCAGCGCATCGGGCAGGGAATCGGATGTGGTGCTGTGCACGAACAGCCAGGAGAACGGAACAATGCGCTTGACCACGGAATGCTTGGCCGCCGCCTTGGCCCGGTCCGTGTAATCCACCGTGATGCCGGCCTGCTTGGCAGTAAGCGACACCGTAGTGCCTGTGGTTTTATCGGTCAGCTTTACTGTGCGTTTCAATGTTGCGGCGTTAAGCGTCTCAGCAGCCTGCTGCGAACTCTGCCCACCCACGGCATGACCGTCAAGTGTGGCGAGCGGGAAGAATTTGTCGGACGGCCAGAGCAGCTGGAACAATTCGACCAACAGCAGCACGCCCAAGCAGCCCACCACAATGCGACGCCGTGTGTATACGGAACCTTTAAGTATCTTGACCTTGCCGTGATGACGTTGCGGCAACCGCTCACTCAGATTCTGGAAGAAGCGCAGCAGGGCCTGCCAATCAAGGCGCAGCTGGCGAGGCTTACACGGCTGTGGATGTGGGCGATGCGGCTTTGCAGCGTGGGAGGCATGCCTCGAAGACTCATGAGGATACGACGACGAAGACACTGATCGAGGCATGATAATAATTACTTCACATCTAAAGTTGACACTGTGTTACTAATTCATATGCATTTTCTCCCAATGGGCTGACATGGAAAAGCCCTGATTCCAATCTTTGGAACACTCGCACGAACACTGGAAAAAATGCTGGCAGCACGCTGATATGCCTGCACGGTGTTCACGCGCACATCTCGAACCGCGTCATCGCTTGGACTCCCGCCTTCACCCCGCTCCTACCCCGCCCGCACTTCACAAACGTGCGATAAATCGCAGCCCACATCGTATATCGCCTCTAGCGATAGATAGCCTCCGGCGACTACCCTTAATAATCATGAGTGAATCCCCCAACTGGAGCAATCCCCTGCGCGACTCGCGCGACCTCCGATTGCCCCGCATCGCCGGCCCGTGCAGCCTCGTTATTTTCGGTGTCACGGGTGATCTGGCACAAAAGAAACTATTGCCGGCCGTTTATGACTTGGCAAACCGTGGCCTATTGCCGCCGAGCTTCGGCCTGACCGGTTTTGCACGCCGCGATTGGACCCAGGAACGGTTCATCGAATTCGTCAAGACCGCGGTTCAGGCACATTGCCGCACCCCGTTCAAAGAATCGACCTGGCTCAATCTGGCCGCCGGCATCCGTTTTGTGCAGGGCACGTTCGACGACCCCGAGGCTTTTGAGCGTCTAAGCGCCACTGTGCAGGAGCTTGATCGCGACCGCGGTACGCGCGGCAATCATGCCTTTTACATGTCGGTGCCGCCGCGCGCATTCCCGCAAGTGGCCAAGCAGCTGGCCACGTCCGGCCTGTCTCGTTCGTCCGAAGGTGCATGGCGCCGCGTGATTATCGAGAAGCCGTTCGGCCATGACTTGGCCAGCGCCAAGGAACTCGACAGCGTGGTCTCCGAAGTATTCGACCCGAACTCCGTGTTCCGCATCGATCACTACCTCGGCAAGGAAACCGTGCAGAACCTGCTGGCTCTGCGCTTTGCCAACGCCATGTACGAGCCGATCTGGAACGCCAATTATGTGGATCACGTGCAAATCACGATGGCCGAAGACATCGGCATCGGCGGCCGCGCCGGCTACTACGACGGCATCGGCGCCGCACGAGACGTGATCCAGAACCATCTGCTTCAGCTCATGGCCCTTACCGCCATGGAAGAGCCGGTGAGCTTCACCGCCAAGGATCTGACCGCCGAGAAAACCAAGGTGCTCTCCGCTGTACGTCTGCCCAAGGATCTTGCCGCCAATACCGCACGCGGCCAGTACGCCAAGGGATGGCAGGGTTCGCACGAAGTGGTCGGATACCTCGAGGAGAAGGGCATCGACCCCTCCAGCACCACCGAAACCTATGCGGCCATCCGCCTTGACATCGACACCCGCCGTTGGGCCGGCGTGCCGTTCTACCTGCGCTGCGGCAAGCGCCTGGGCAAGCGCGTGACCGAAATCGCTGTGGTGTTCAAGCGCGCCCCGCACCTGCCGTTCGAGCAGACCGCCGTGCGCGAACTCGGCAAGAACGCCATCGTGATTCGCGTGCAGCCCGATGAAGGCGTCACCATGCGCTTCGGCGCCAAGGTGCCGGGCGGCTCCACCATGGAGGTCCGTGACGTGAACATGGACTTCAGCTATGGCCGCTCCTTCACCGAGAACTCGCCGGAAGCCTATGAGCGACTGATTCTGGACGTGCTGCTCGGCGATCCGCCTCTGTTCCCGACCACCGAAGAGGTGAACCTGAGCTGGGAAATCCTCGATCCGATTGAACAATTCTGGGCCACGCTCGGCCAGCTGCAGGCCTACCGCGCTGGTACGTGGGGACCGGTACAGGCCGATGAGATGCTGGAACGCGACGGCCGCCACTGGAGGATGCCATGATCATCGATATGCCGAACACTCGCACCCGCGAGATTGCGCACAAAATCGAGCAACTGCACGAGGAGCGCGGCGAATCGGCGACCGGCCGTGTATTGACGCTGCTGATCGCCACCGACGACACCAACCTGGAGCACGCGCTTGAGGTGGCCAATTCGGCCAGCCGCGAGCATCCTTGCCGCGTGATCGCCGTTGTGCCCGATACCGCACACAGCAGCGAATCCAACGACGAGCCGAATGCCAGTGAAGTCGCCGCCGAGGTCAGCGCCAACCGCGATAATCCGGCAGTCGACCTGACGGACGGCTCGGCCGACCCGAATGACTCCAATCTGAACGCCCAGGTGCGCTTCGGCGCAGATGCCGGTGCCGGCGAGATTATTATTCTGCGCCCGCGCAACGGCCTGATCAATCACCCGGATACTCTGGTCATTCCTCTGCTGGTGCCGGATGTACCAGTAGTGGCTTGGTGGCCGACCACGCCACCGTCGAATCCTTCCAAGGATCTGTTGGGTGCGATGGCCCGCAGCCGTATCACCGACGCCCTGAACTCCAACAATCCCGAGGCAACGATCGAACGCCTGCGCCGCAACTGGACTCCAGAAGACATCGATCTTTCCTGGACCCGATTGACCGTATGGCGCGCGATGCTCGCCTCCATGCTGGATCAGCCGCCGCACCTGCCCATCACTGCTGCCAAGGTGACCGGCAAGGCCGACTTCCTGCCGATGGAACTGCTGTGCGCATGGCTGCACCTCAAGCTCGGAGTGCCAGTCGAAACCGAATTCGTACCCGATGCCGAGGCTGTGACCGGCGTGTACCTGACTCGCGATGACGGCGTGGTGTCACTGGAACGCCCGTATGAGGATCAGGCACTGATTTCCATGCCGGGGCAGGCTCCGCAGACGATTTCCGTTCCCGTACGCACGATTGAGGACTGCCTCACCGAAGAGTTGCGTCGCATCGATCCGGATGAGATTTACGCCGATGTCATCAATAAGGGCTGGGATCTGATTCGTCACTGATGAGCATATTCATTTGACCACCCTCCGGCACTTCGTGCCACCTCCCGTCAGCGGGAGGAGCATATTGGCTCCCGCTGACGGGAGCTGACTGAGGGTGGTCTTTTTTACGTGAAGGAACACTTATGGCAACTCGTAAACTTGTCGTCTATCCAGACAAGGATCTGATGATTCAGGCCGGCGCTCAGCGGTTTGCGCTGGCATTGCTTGATCTGCTTGCTGAAAGGCTGCCGGATAGTACGCATCGCACGCGCGTGGATGTGGCGCTGTCCGGCGGCTCGGCCGCGCAACCACTGGGATTGGTACTGGATGATCCGCTGGCCGAGGCGATTGACTGGTCTCGCGTGCATTTCTGGTGGAGTGACGAACGGTTTGTGCCGGCGTACGATACCGACCGCAATGCGCTGGAAGCCCGCCGACTGTTACTGGACAAACTGGTGGCCGACGGCAAGCTGCCCGAGTCGAATATTCATGAGATGGCAGCCGACGTGCGTTCCACCGACGAGATTGCCGACGCCATGGCCAATGCCGAAAGCGATGACGACGCCGTTCGTGCCGCCGCTGACGCTGCCAACGACGCGTTGCTTGACGCCGCTGCACGCGATTACGAGGCCGAGCTCATCCGTGAGCTTGGCCCGAAGCCGACCATCGACCTGATGATTCTGGGTATGGGACCAGATGGCCATTACGCTTCGCTGTTCCCCGGCCATGATGAGGTTAAAGTCACCGACCGGCTGGCTGTGGGTGTGAATCACTCCCCCAAGATGCCGCCGTTGCGTGTTTCTTTGACGGCTCCGATGATTGCGAGTTCGCGCCGCACGTGGTTCTTCGCTGCCGGTGCCAGTAAGGTCGATTCGCTGGCACACGTATTTTCGAAGCCGAATAATCCGAATTATCCGTCGTCCTACGCCAACGGAGTGGACGAATTCATCTGGTTCTCCACGGAAGAAACCGTCACTAAGCTGTAAAGCTGTAGCTAGGCTCCCCTCTCTGAGGGGAGCCTAGCTATATCGTCACGCCTCGATTTCCGGCTTGCCCTCTTCGCCTCCAGCCCTGCAATCAGGGACTCGCCTGCGGCGAGGCTCAGTGTTGGCTCGGCGGCATAGCCGCCTCGCTCCGAAGAGGGCCGGGGAGCCCACCGGGCTCCCCTAAGCCGGAAATTCCGAAGCTACGCTTCGATTTCCGGCTTGCCCTCTTCGGCCCACAAAGTATGAAACACGCCGGGCTTGTCTACGCGGCCGTAGGTGTGGGCGCCGAAGAGGTCGCGCTGGGACTGGGTCAGGGCGGTGGGCAGACGCTTGGAGCGCAGCCCATCGTAGTAGGCCAGGGAGCTGGAGAACACCGGGGTCGGGATACCGGCTTCCACAGCGCGCACGATCACGCGACGCCATGCATCCTGCGATTCGCCGATAATCTTCTCGAAGTACGGGTCGAACAGCAGGGAGGCCGGCGGGTTATCGCCCTTGAAGGCCTCGGTGATACGGTCGAGCAGGAACTGGGCACGAATAATGCAGCCGCCACGCCAAATACGGGCCACCTCGGACAGGTTGATATCCCAGCCGTATTCCTTGGCTCCATCCTGAATCTCGTTCAGACCCTGCGCGTAGGCCACCACCTTGGAGGCGAACAGCGCCTTGCGCACGTCCTCAATGAACGCGGCCTTGTCTTCGCCAGCCAAATCGATGGTCTTGTTCGGGCCGGCCAGGCCTTCCTTCTGAGCGTCCTCACGCAGCTCGCCATGGGAGGAAAGCGCACGAGCGAACACTGCCTCGCCGATTGCGGCCACCGGAGAACCGAACTCCAGACCGGTCTGCACAGTCCAGGTACCGGTGCCCTTCATGCCGGCGTGATCCACGACCACGTCCACGAACGGCTTGCCGGTCTCGGCGTCCTTATGGTGCAGAATCTCAGCGGTGATCTCGATGAGGTAGGAGTCAAGGTCGCCCTTGTTCCACTCCTCGAACACATCGCCGATCTCCTCGGCGTCCATGCCGAGTCCACGGCGCAGAATATCGTAAGCCTCGCCAATCACCTGCATATCGGCGTATTCGATGCCGTTGTGCACCATCTTGACGAAGTGGCCGGCACCATCGGTGCCGATGTGGGTCACGCACGGCTCACCGTTCACCTTGGCGGCGATGGACTCGAGGATCGGGCCCAGGGTCTTCCAGGATTCCGCAGTGCCACCAGGCATCAGGGACGGGCCGTTGAGCGCGCCCTCCTCACCACCGGACACGCCGCAGCCCACGAAGTGGAAGCCCTTGGCGCGCACTTCCTTCTCACGCTTGATGGTGTCCTTGAAGAAGGAGTTGCCGCCGTCGACGATGATGTCGCCCGGCTCGAACACCTTTTCCAGCTGCTCGATAGTCGCGTCGGTCGGTGCACCGGCCTTGACCATGATAATCGCGGTACGCGGGCGCTTCAGGGATGCGGCGAACTCCTTGAGTGTTTCGGCCGGCACGAAGTTGCCTTCGGTGCCATGCTCATTCATCAGCTTTTCGGTGCGGGAGTAGTGGCGGTTGAACAATGCCACCGTGTTGCCGTGGTGTGCCAGGTTGCGCGCCAGGTTGGAACCCATCGCAGCCAGTCCGATCACACCGATGTTTGCCGTAGCTTCGGCCATGTGCCTTGCCTTTCCTTACAGGTGGGCAATATGTGATTGCCCGCTCAACCGGTTCGTCGGCAACCGAGACCAAGACCCCGGCAGTGGCGCGACCGGCGGCCTCCCTGTCAGAGACCCCAAATTATCACAACATGCTCCAGTCTATCGCCCGGCCGGTCACCACGCACGAGCTGTCTTACGCCTCTCGCATAAGAGATTCGTCACATTCGCCCGGCCTTGGAGGGATCGAGGTGCATGGTCTGGAAACGATTGGCCATATAGGCATCGCTATAACGCTCGCTGAACCACATCGCAACCGGCGAAGTCTGCGGCTGACCGGCCATGCGCCCATACCAGCAATCTAGGGCCATCAGGGTGAAGGCGATGTCGATCACCATCAGCACCGCACACACCGCAGTCAACGAATACCGCACTTTCCAAGGGATCCGATTGATGAGCGCGAGCAGGCGAGGCAACAGCCAGCGGACCCACACCACGCCAATCAGACCCCAGAAGAACATGAACTGGCCCGACGTACGCCCGTCAATGGACAGCCAGCGACCGGTGTAGTCCCATGCGGTGATGCCGAATGCCACTTCCATGAACCAACTCGTGCAGTATTCGAACGCACCGCCAATCACCGCCGACGCGCAGAAAATCAGAAACGGATTCGCCTTCCACAGGCGGTTCAAACACACGGTGACCAAAACCGCACCGCAGCCGTAAATCGGCGAGAACGGCCCCCACAGCAGACCCGCGCGGTCCTGCAGCTCACCGTTATAGAGCGCAAAATGATATATCGTCTCCACAATCAAGCCGCCCACTGAAGCGATGGTGAACAGCCAGAAGATATTGAAGAAGTCCAGTGCGATATAGCCTTTGCCGGACTGGTCACGCCCGAGCATGCCGACAGCAACGGCGGACTCGTACTCATCGCGCTCATCCATACGCTTGAGCGCGCGTTGCAAGCGTCTCTCCTCTATCAGGGAGGGATCGGCAGTCACCGAAATCACGATGAGGATGATCATCTGGATAATCGGCAGAAACAGGTTGAACCCGAGGCCGGTCAGCGCCAGAGACAGCATGCCGTCGGCCAAGGTGAGAGGCATCAGCACATACGTCCATCGCGCGGCATAACGGCGGTGATTACGCAATAGCAGAACACCGAACACGATGAGGCATACGGCACTGACGATCAGTACCAACGCGTAGACCACGGAAAGAATGAAGGTCAGACTCATCGCATCGACGTGCACACGGCCATTCAGAATCTCACGCACGGAGTAGATGCAGGTCAGCACCACCAACGGCAGCACGGCCAGACCGTCGAGCAGCACCAGCACACCATAGATACGCGCCAGAATCGGCAGACGCTTGGCATCGGGATTCAGACCGACAACGTCCAACTCGTCGGCCACCAAATCAGCCACGACGGCGGACTTGGCACCATCGGCAACGTGGATAATGTTGTCCGCGGCAGTCCTATCCTCGGAATCCGCATGTGTGCCCGGCATATCCATGCCGCTGCGGCGCTCCCGCGCATTCCCGGGGCTTGCGGCCGCATCGTCGTTTCTGAGCATGATTTCCCTCCGCGTAGCGTCATCTCACGCTATCACCCCAATCGGGGGTTTGCCAAACTTAGGAGCATCAAAACAGTTTGACACCCTTACAGCCACCTCCACCACGCGGCGAACACCCCACCACGTTGTCAGCAGGATTTTGGTTTTGGCTGAATAAAGCCATTTTGCGACACCTCGCCGTGGAACAGTCACTACGTGGTGGGACGAACACATCGCGGTGAAAAGTTAACCACGCGGTGGGCTTTCCCGGCAGGGAGAGGATACCGCCCAAAACGACTCTTTTCAACGCCCCACAAACACCAAAACCAGACACACTGCCCAACGGCGCACGATAAGCCGCCGGGCAGTCGCATATTCGGACGAAATCACCCATCAATCTCCCCCGGCGGTATTACGCTACTTAAACCGTAGCGCTACGCTTACCGTATCGCTACGAGAAACGCAGTAATCCAGCAGCAGGCTCCGGGGGTATCAGTGGGCAACATCCTGAAAGTTCTCAAGCGCGACTTCGCGCGCCTGTTCACAGTGCCGGCAGCTTGGGTGATCATGTTCGGCATGGTGTTCATTCCGCCGCTGTATTCCTGGTACAATATCGTCGGCTTCTGGGATCCATACGGCAACACCAACGGCATCACCGTCGCCGTGGCCAACAACGACACCGGCACCGACAACGCCCTGATCGGCAAACAAAATCTTGGCGGCCAAATCGTCAACCAGCTTAAAGACAACGACCAGCTCGGCTGGACCTTCGTTACCGAGGCCGAAGCAATGAGCCAGGTCGAATCCGGCAAAGCCTATGCCGCCATCGTGATTCCCAAGGATTTCTCCAATGACCTTGCCGGTGTGGTGACCGGCGGCAAAGACAAACCCACCCTCCAGTACTACGTCAACGAGAAAGCCAGCGCCATCGCGCCCAAAGTCACCGACGTCGGCGCATCCACCGTGGACCGCACGGTCAACTCCACTTTTGTGTCCACCGTGTCCGAGGTGCTTACCGAAGTCATCAACACGGTCGGAGACAAAGCCATCGCTGCCGAAGACCAGACCAAAGCCAAAACGATCACTGCACTCAATGAAGCCTCCAGTGACGTGCAGCACACACGAGACACCATCGCCAAACTCAACACCAAGCTCGCCGGCACGCCTGAACAAACACGGACGGCCCGCCAAGCGCTGGAAGACGCACGAGAACTCGGCATCGACACCGCACAGGGACTGGCCGGCGCGTCCAAACTCATCGGCACCACACAGACCAGTCTGAATACTTTCGTCACCGCCACATCCGGCTCCCTCGACCAAGGGTCAAGCCTGCTGAGCCAGGCTTCCTCTCGAGCCAATCAGAGCATCGGCACAGTAACCGGCATGCTGAACTCCGCCAACCAGCAGGTAGGCGGCATGATCAATACCGCCGCAGACATCAATCAGGCCAACGCCGATGTCATCGCCCAGCTCAAGGAACTGCCGAACGCCAATCAGGAACCGCTCAAATCCACCATCAGCAAGCTGGACAACCGCAATAGCAACCTCGCCGAAACCCTGAATAATCTCAGCAGTCTCAACACCACCATCGGTAACACCTACACCGATACTGCAGGCCTGGCCAGCAGCCTCAACACCGCTACCCAGACCACACTGGATGCCACCAACACCGCACGCAGTACACTGGTTTCCGGCGCGCTTCCCCAACTCAACACCGGCCTGAACACGTTGAGTTCCACAGCCAGTACGCTGTCCAACGGCATCACCTCGCAAAGCTCGCTCATCGATCAATCGGAGCAGACCCTCGACCAGCTCGACAAAGCGGTCTCCTCCACCACAACCGCGTTGAACAGCACCGACCAGGCTCTGGCCGGCGTGCAGGCCAAACTCAGCACACTCGCCACGGATATCAAGGCCCTGAGCATCTCCAGTTCGCTAAACGCGCTTATCGGCACCGACGGCAAACTCGACGCCAGCACAATATCCGACTTCATGCTCTCTCCCACCGTCATTAGCGAGAAGGCCATCTATCCGGTCGCCGCTTATGGTTCCGGCATGGCACCGCTGTTCACCACCCTGTCTCTGTGGGTGGGCGCATTCGTGCTTGTAGTGATTCCCAAGCTCGAGACCGACGATGAAGACATCGATAACCTCACCCCTTCCCAGGGCTATCTTGGCCGTTTCCTGCTGCTGGCCACGCTGGCCGCAACCCAGGGCCTTGTCACTGGCATCGGCGACCTCATCATCGGCATTCAATGCGCGAGCGCGCCCGTGTTCCTGCTCACCTGCGTCATCACTTCACTGGTGTACATGTCAGTGATTTTCGCCCTCTCCACCACCTTCATGCACGTAGGCAAAGGCGTGTGCGTGGCGCTGGTCATCCTGCAGGTGCCCGGCGCCTCCGGCCTGTACCCGATCGAAATGATGCCGGGATTCTTCCGCACGCTTTACCCGTTGCTGCCGTTCACCTATTCCATCGATGCCTTGCGCGAGACCATCGGCGGTTTCTATGACGGTCACTGGTTTGACTACATCGGCAAAATGCTAATTTTCGCCACGCTCGCCTTCCTGCTCGGCCTCGGCGCCCGCCCCAAGCTGGCGAATCTCAACCGTCTGTTCGCCCGCGAAATCAAGGAAAGCGACATGATTATCGGCGAGCCGGTGCACATCACCAGCAACGAATACCGCGTCACCCAGGCTATCGCCGCACTGGCCGACCGCGAGGAATACCGCCACGCCATCGAGCGCCGCGCCGCCAAATTCGCCTACCACTACCCACGCCTCTTGCTGGGCGCGTTGATTGCCGGATTCGTGGTGCCGGCAGCGCTCATCATCGTCTTCTCGCTGACCACCAGCGAGAAGATCGTGGTGATGGGCACGTGGCTGGCATGGGTGCTCATCATCGTCGGCTTCCTGATGGTCGTGGAATATATGCGCGATTCCATCCGCCGCCAAACCGAACTCGGCAACCTCTCCGACGAATCGATTCGCGCCATGCTGTACAGGCACAAAACCGGTCACCGGCCGCCGGCCAACGTCGAGGTACGGCCCGACCACAGCGCAGACACCCTTACCATTCCCGCAACACCGCCGACCAAGGAAGGCAAGCACGCACGATGAGCACAATCTGGAAGCTCTTTACCGGCGACATCAAGCGCTTGACCAGCAATGTGGTGTCCATCATCATCGTGATTGGCTTGGTCATGATTCCCGGCCTGTTCACCTGGTTCAATGTGGCCGCTTGCTGGGATCCGTTCTCTAACATGAAGAACCTGAAGTTCGCCGTAGCCAATGTGGATGAGGGCTATCGATCCGATCTGATTCCGGTTAAAGTCACCGTAGGCGACCAAGTGGTCAACGCCCTGCGCGCCAACAGCGAACTCGACTGGACCATCACCTCCAAGTCCGACGCCATCGAAGGCGCGAAATCCGGTAAATACTATGCGGCCATCGTGATTCCGAAGCAGTTCAGCAAAGACATGATGACCTTCTTCTCCGACGATGTGCAGCACGCCGAGCTGACCTACTACCGCAACGAGAAGAAGAACGCGCTGGCTCCGAACCTACTCAACGAGGGCACCGACGAGGTGGCGGCGGAAATCAACACCGTCTTTGCCAAAACCATCACCTCGGCCGGGCTGGAGATTGCGTCATCGCTGGCTGACCAACTCTCCACGCCCGCAGCGAAAGAGCAACTGAACACCTTCAATACGAATATCGCCGGATTCGCCACCCAGCTCGAGAGCACCGCCGATCTTCTCGGCACCTATGGCTCACTCACCGATTCCGCCGGCGCTCTGCTGGACACCGCGAACGCGCTCATCACGCAGGCTTCCAGCGCCGCGCAACAAGGCAGCGCAGATCTCAAAGGCGCCAAACAAGGCGTCAGCGATGTGGCCGGCGCACTCAGCACCACCACCGAGGCAATGAGCAACGCGCTGGACACGAGCGCCTCCAGCTTCGGCGCGGTGTCTGATTCCATCGATAAGCTCTATGCCGACGCGAACAGCGGAGCCACCACGACCGCCGACGAGCTGGAACACCAGGCCACAGCCGTGGGCAAGCAGACCGCACAATATACCGAAATCCGCAATACGCTGGCCGGACTACTGGGCGACGATTCGTCCATCGTTAAGGCATTGGACCGCTCAATCACACGGCAGACCAGGTTGCAGCAGGCGCTGAACACGACAGCCAGCGATATCCGCCAGGGCAACCAAGACGCGCAGAACCAGCGGGCGCAGGTCAAGGATCTGGCCAAGCAGGCGCAAAACAGCATTGCCAGCATCACCGCGGATTACGCCAGTAACGTGCAGCCACAAATCGAGTCCTTGTCGGCCACGGTTGCCGATGCTTCCAGTGTTCTGGACACCAGCGCGGCCAAGTTGAACACCACACTCGGCGATCTGCGAAGCACATCAAGCGATGCCGACAGCATGCTTGCCGATGCCCACGCCACATTGGACAAAGTGGCCAACAAACTACGCTCCGCAAGCTCCGAACTGACGTCGTTCAACGGCAAGCTGAGCGAGGCACTGAACAGCGGCGACATGAGCATGGTCAAGGAGGTGTTGGGCAACGACCCCGAAACGTTGGCCAGCACCTTGGCCGCTCCAGTGCAGCTCAAACGCAAGGCCGTGTTCCCTGTGGCGAATTTCGGCTCCTCAATGGCCCCGTTCTATACGCTGATTCCGCTGTGGGTCGGATCGCTACTGATGGCGGTCACGCTCAAAACCTCCGTGTCGCGGCGCACCCGCGAATCACTGGGCAACCCGCGCCCACATCAGCTATTCCTAGGCCATTACGGGGTGTTCGCGCTGATTGCGTTGCTGCAGTCCACTGTGTCCTTGGGCGGCGATTTGCTGTTCCTGCACGTGCAGGCCGTGCATCCGCTGCTGTTCATGCTGACAGGATGGCTGGCTTCGCTGGTGTTCTCGTTCTTCGCCTACACCATGGTGGCGAGCTTCGGCAATGTGGGCAAGGCAATCGGCGTGCTGATGCTCATCGTGCAGATATCGGGCGCAAACGCCGCCTACCCGATGCAAATGCTGCCTGATTTCATCGCGAAAGTCAGCCCGTTCCTGCCACTCACCCACGCAGTGACGATGATGCGCGCGGCTATTGCCGGCATCTACGACATGGACTATTGGAGGGCTGCCGGACTGCTGCTGGCGTTCATACCGCCGCTGTTGCTGTTGGGACTGCTGCTGCGCAAGCCACTGGTGAAGTTCAACCAGTGGTATGTGGCGCAGGTCGAGAGCACTAAGGTACTGAGCTAGGGAATATGACCCGAGCCGACGACATGAACCACCCTCAGTCCGGCTCCGCCGGCCAGCTCCCGCCAGCGGGAGCACATGTTGAAGAGAAGAGATGATGGAGAGGACAACGGACACGATGCTCCGAGGCGAGCGCACCCGCGAGGCGACGGATCGCAAGCTGATGCAGGCCACGCTGCAGATCGCCGTGGATCGCGGCATCAGCGGCGTGACCATCGAAGAGGTGGCTCGTCGTTCCGGCGTGGCCAAAACCACGATTTACCGCCGTTACCATAATGCTGACGAGCTGCTGCGCGAGATCAGTGCCATGTATCTGGTCAACCCGGACGCCGGCCCAGTACCCAGCCCCACGCGGGAGCATTTCACTCAGTTGTTGCAACGACTGGTGGACTGGGTGCGCAATAACAACATCGATGTCAAACGCGTAGGCATTGTGCTATCCAGCGAGGCCGATTTTTTCCAGCACATTGTCAATCAGGTGATTACGCCGTGGCTGAGTCGAGTTGCCGCATTCTTGAAGCAGGGCGTGACGCAAGGTGTATTCCGCGAAAGTGTTGACGAGAAACTGCTGTTATCCACCATCATCGGGTCTTTGGTGGCGTATGAGGCCATCGAAGGCAAAGCGATGGATGACGACACCGCCTGGGCCGCCCGTATGTCTGATCTACTCTGGCCGGCGTTACTGAAGTAACGGACTACACGTGCACTTCGCCTTCGAGGGGCTGATTTGGTCTTTTCAGAACATCTATCTCCGCTTCAAGGGGCTGATGGCAAAGTAGACAGGCACTAAAAACGGCAGAATAACGTAACCAATATGCGTCTGATAGTTGAGATCTCGCCCTCAAGCAGCCCCTCGAAGCGCAAGTAGAGGTTCCGCAAAGGCCAAATCAGCCCCTTGAAGCGGAGAATGCCCATTCCCGCGGTTGAAAAATCTGCAGATGTCTACCTACTACTGAATGGACGCCTCTTGGCGGGCAACTTCGAGGGCTTTGTTAAAGGCGTCGGAAGTCCAGCTGGCGCCGGCGACCTTATCCACCTTGAGGCCCTTCAGGGGCTTGCCGTCCACCACGCCGTTGATGGCTTTGGCGAAGTCATCTTGGTGGCCCTTGGAAATCTTGGTGAACGGGTGACCCACGATTTCCACGTTCTCAACGTTGCCGTCCTTGATGGTCAGATGAACATCGATGGAATCCTCGCCGACCGGGCCATACTGACCGTTGATGGAGTAGTCGCCGTCCTTGTAGTTGCCGGTGTCCTTTTTGTCGGATGTGGTGGTGGACGGGTCGTTCTGAGACGAGCTGGAATCGGAACCATTCGAGCTATCCGACTGGGATTGCGACTGCTCTTCCTGCGATTTCTGGGTCTCGCCCGAATTGCCGGCATACGCGTCATCCATCGGCGTGGCCTTGGATTCGCCACACCCGGCCAGCAGCGCACCGGCCACGACCAGTCCAGCCGCCGCCAGCGTCGCGGACTTCTTCAACGTGTTCTTTTCAGTCATATTCAATATCCTATTCGCACCTCACACTGGCTCCCCTCGTGCCCGGGGGAAGCCAATATACGGCCCTACTCTTCGCCGCCGGTTTTTGCGGCCTTGGTGGGGTCGGCGAATCCGATGGCGGTTTCGCCGTTTTGTGCGCCTTCCACCTGCGCACCCGTGGAAGCGGGCTTTCCACCGACCGCCTCATACGCCTTGCGCGCATCCTCGTCATTCCACTTCTCACCGACGAGCACGCCGTGGTTGAGCATGATCTCGCGCTGCGCGCAGCTGGCGACCAGCGCATCGTGCGTGACCACAATGATTGTGGTGCCCTGTTCATGCAGCTTGCGGAACAGGTCGAGCACGATCTTCTCGTTCTTCTCGTCAAGGTTACCGGTGGGCTCGTCGGCCAGAATCAGCTTCGGATCGTTGATTAGCGCACGAGCCACGCACACGCGCTGCTGCTCGCCGCCGGAGAGCTGGCCGGGCAGGTGGTGGG
>ENA-OXEI01000102-OXEI01000102.1-human-gut-metagenome-genome-assembly--contig:-NODE-102-length-32708-cov-24.788963_pt1 | contig 32708 bp, 20 predicted proteins | sample MGYA00249361_ERZ652255 | MGnify/ENA primary metagenome ERZ652255 (study PRJEB26925, sample SAMN05826744) | human gut metagenome | biome: ENVO:2100002; feature: ENVO:00000062; material: ENVO:00002003... | reverse complement strand
TCTCCGGCACCACCATCGGCACGTCCGGGGTCCAGCGGTGGGCGCTGTTGTTGGATACCACCGGGGTCTCGGTCTTGGCATAACGCTCTTCGATGGCGCGAATCTCGTCCTTAGGCATGTTCACCGCGGAGAACATGAAGTCCACGTTCGCGGCCACGGACTCGGCGTCGTCGCCGTCCGCAACCACCATGTGCTTGGCGTATTCGGGCATCGGCGTTTCCATCTTCCAACGGCTGCCGACGGCCTCCTCATACGTCTTGCCGGCGCTGTGTGCGGAAGCGGCAAGCGTGACCACTTCGAACCACGGGTGGTTTTCCAGCAGCGTGATGAAACGCTGGCCGACCATACCGGTGGCGCCGAGAATGCCGACCTTTATCTTTTCGGGCATGATGACCTCTATGACCTTCGGGTTTCGATGGGCTGATACGTTCAAGCGACCATCTTGCAATGGCCGCAAACACACGGTAATTGTACGAAACATGCAGAACAACAGTGGCCGTCTTCCCATATGGCGGCTCGGCGGCGCACCCCATGGCGTACCCCGCGCCGCGCAGCCCGATATCCTCTCCACAACTGGCAAAGTAACTAGCGAAGAGACGGCAGTGTTCTACACTGGTAGCCATGTCTATTGCATCAGTAGAGGCGCAAAAGCAACTCGACCGTATCGTGGCCCTCGGCTACCCGGACGTGGCGGATATGAGTGCCGCCGCATTCCGCGCGCTTGCCGAGCCGCTCATCGGCGCGCTCGAGCATTCCGATCTCGGCTCGAACATCCTACTGGTGCCTACGCGCGAGCTAGTCTCGCCCGAATCGCTGATTGCGCGAACCTCCATCAACCGCATGGCCGGCTTTACCACCATGCCTCCGCGAGACATCGCCAGCTTCCTGCCGCAAGACGGATTCATGCCGCCCGAAGGCCCGTTCTATCTGGTGGTCGATCCGCATACCGGCACCTGCTACATCAACCGCGAGCCCGACGTGGCCCGCAAGCTGATTGATTCCGACGAGCGTCTGCCGCTCACCCTCGAAGAAGGCTTGGCCATCGCCACCCAGCACCCTGAATGGCTGTTGGAAAAGAACGGTTTCAACCTGCTCGGCTCGCGCAGCGCGGACGGGCGCGTGCCGAGCATCTGGATGAGTCAGAACGCGCCGAGGCTCGGCGCCGTGTGGCCGAATTCCAAGCACACGTGGCTCGGCAACGCGTTCTGCATGGCCCGCCGCGGGGTGTCGCTGTTCCGATAGGGCCGGTGGGCCAAAATTCGGTGCTATCCTTCCTAGGGCAGATGGGGCGTTTTGCGGACATCTACTCGCCTTTCTGAGGGCAGTCGCATCGGCGCGTGGGGGCGCTCCGCCGTTGGAATATGGCGCAATATGAGGGGCCGATGCCCGTGGCGCGCCCGTTGAGGTGCCCTCGGAAGGCGGAGTAGATGTCCGCAGCGGCGGAGATCCGCCCTCGGAAAGTCAAGTGGCGGTCGAAGCGCGGGCCGACGGAACACGCTCGTTGCGCGGCGTTAACAGATTGGACATCAGACGTCTGATGATAGTAGAATAGAAATGCTCAGGCACCGGCATTTCAAGGAGGAAACCAGCATGCCATCATTCGTCGTCGGCGCGTACGCGTCATTGCCCCAGGGGCGCGAAGCCCAGGAAACCTACTACGACCTGCTCGGCGAGCAGCCGTGGATCGAGGGCACCGAGCTGCCCTTCCCCGGCGACCTCGCGGACACCACCGACCGCATCTGGCTGGCCGGCCACCTGCCCAAGCACTGGCGCGGCAACACCGTCACCGTCATCCCCGGCACCATGCAGCACGTGTGGAAGGACCCGAACTTCGGCCTCGCCAGCCCGGACGAGGACGGGCGCAAGGCCGCGCTCGCGTTCATGAAGCAGCTGCGCGAGGCGCTCGCCGACCTCGCCCAGTGGAGGGCCAGCCAGGACGTCAAGTTCATCGAAATCCACTCCGCACCCACGAGGATCGCCAGCCGCGACGCCATGGCCGCCTCGCTCGAGGCCCTCGCGCAGCTGGACTGGTCCGGCGCCAAGCTGGTGATCGAGCACTGCGACAAGTACGTCGAGGGGCAGAAGCCGGAAAAGGGCTTCCTGTCGATTGAGGACGAGATCGCGCTGTGCGGGTCGGCCGGCATTGGGCTCACCGTCAACTGGGGACGCTCGGTGGTGGAGGGGCGCACGCCCGAAACCGCCGTGGCGCACGTGGAGGCCGCCGCGAAGGCCGGCGTGCTGAGCGGCCTCATGTTCTCCGGCGCCGGCCCGGAGGAGACCCAGTACGGCTACGGCTGGATCGACGGCCACCTGCCCATGAACCCGGACGAGCCGACCTCGCTCATGGACACCGCCGCCATCAAGGCCGCCGTGCGCGCCGCCGGGGCGCAGGAGCGCCCGCTCGACTATCTGGGCGTCAAGGTGTGCGTGCCCAAGGACGCGACGGTCGAGGAGCGCCTCGACTATCTCGCGCGCATCCACGAGGCGGTCGTCGCATGAGCGCGGGGGCGGCGTCCACCTACCTCGCCTTCGACATCGGCGGCACCAAGGTCGCCTCGGGATTCGTGACGTTGCCCGCAAACGCAAACGCGGGCGCGGACGGCAGGCCCGAGGTGACGGCCCGCTGTGAAATCCCGACCGAGGCCGCGCGCGGCGGCGAGGACCTGAAGAACCGCATCGTCGCCTTCGCCGTCCGCCAGCTTGAGCGCGCCGAGGCCGAGGGCGTGGCGATCGCCGGCGTCGGCATCGCGGCGGCGGGCGTGCCGGACAGCGAAACTGGCGAGATCGTCTCCGCCACGGACATCCTGCCCGGCTGGCGCGGCCAGCGCATCTACGACGCGTTCGCGGCCGTGACCGACCTGCCAGTGCACATGATCGGCGACGTGGGCGCGCACGGTCTGGGCGAGGCGACGTACGGCGCCGGACGCGGCAGGGGCGTAGTGCTCTCGATCGGCGTGGGCACCGGCATCGGCGGCGCGATCGTGGTGGATGGCGCCCTGTTCACCGGCGCGCACGGCGTGGCCGGCCACGCGGGGCACGTGCCGAGCGCGCTGGGCCGCGGATTCCTATGCTCGTGCGGCACCCTCGAGGGGCACATCGAACCGGTCGCGTCCGGCACGGGGCTGAAGGACCTCTACAATCGGCGCTGCGAGGAGGCCGGCGACGAGAACCTCCCGGCTGCGGACGGCGCCGAGGTGGCCGCCCGCGCGGCCGCGGGGGAGGAGCTGGCCCGCCGCACGCTCACCGACAGCGCCCGTGCGCTCGGCGAATGCGTCGGCGGCATGGGCAACCTCATCGACCCGGACGTGATCGTGGTCTCCGGCTCGGTCGTCAAGGCCGGTCCGATCTGGTGGGACGCCCTGCGCGCCGGGTTCGCCGATTCGGCGCTCGCGCTCGTCAAGCCGACGCCGCTCGTCGAGGGCGAGCTCGGAGGGGCGGCGCCGCTGATCGGCGCGGCGGCGGCTGTCCACCGGCGCATCGGCGCGCCGGGCGACGCGCGATAGACAAGATGCAACAACAGGAAGGAACCAGCATGCATCAGGCAATCGAGAAGATCAGGGGCGGCCTCGTGGTGAGTTGCCAGGCGTACCCGGGCGAGCCGCTGCGCCACCCGGAGACCATGGCGCAGATGGCCATGGCGGCCGTGGAGGGCGGGGCCGTGGGCATCCGCTGCCAGGGCCTCGCGGACATCGCGGCCATCAAGGGCCAGGTGAGCGTGCCGGTGATCGGCATCTGGAAGGACGGCGAGGAGGGCGTGTACATCACGCCGACCCTGCGCCACGCCCGCTGCTGCGCCGCCGCCGGAGCGGACATCATCGCGATCGACGCGACCGGACGCCCGCGACCGGACGGGCTGACCTACGCCGAGACCGTGCGCGCCCTGCACGACGAGGGCGTGATCGTGATGGCCGACTGTGGCAGCTTCGCCGACGCCGAGCGCGCCGTGGAGGCCGGCACCGACATCATATCCACTACGCTGTCCGGCTACACCGGCGAGCGCCCCAAGACCGACGGTCCGGACTTCGAGCTGCTCGGCCAGATGATCGAGGCGTTCCCGGACGTGCCCGTGCTGTGCGAGGGTCGCATCCACACGCCCGACCAACTGCATCAGGTCATGGCCGCCGGCGCGTGGGCCGCGGTGGTGGGCACGGCGATCACGCATCCGACGACCATCACGCGCTGGTTCGAGGCGAAGCTGTGAGCGGGGCGGGGCGCGTACTCAGCTTCATTGCAGCGGGCGATCCGAATCGTCCCCTTGTCGTCCTGCTGCACGGCGTGTGCGACGCGGCGATTGCCTGGTCCGACTACATCGACTATCTCAGTCATGATTTTCGCGTGGTTGCGGTCGATATGCTGGGGCATGGCCTGTCGCCGCGATATGCCGATGCTCAACTCCGACATCCATTCGAATCCGCGTATGAGGCGTTTGAGGAGACCGTTGAATATCTTGAACACGTCCACGGTGGCAGGGCGATCATGATCGGGCATTCCATGGGAGGTGCGATTGTGACGATGCTGGTCAGGCGTCGTCCCGATCTTTGCCTCGGTGCAGTGGTCGAGGATCCCGCATGGCTGAACGATGAGCAGCGACAGCGGTATGTGGACAACGCGCCGGCCAATGCGGCGTTGCTGCACGACTGGGCATCCGACCCGGCCAACGCGATCCGTCACAATCAGACGCGTCGTCCGAATTGGCCGATGGAGGATCATATCGGCTGGGCCTATGGGCAGAACCGATGTGATCCGCGATTGGAGCTCACCGGCGTGGTCAGCTTCGCGGAGGACTGGCATCAGGTGGTGTCCTCGATAGAGGTGCCCTTGGTGGTGGTCTCGTCCGACGATCCCTCAGATCTCGTGGGTGTGCGCGGGCTGGAGGAAGTCAGGGCAATGGGGAAGCCGAACCTTGAAACGGTTTTCATTCCCGGGTGTGAGCACGGTCTGCGCAGGACTGACATTGCCGCGTTCAATCAGGCGGTTACGCCCATACTGCACCGCTGGGCCGCATGTGAATCTCATGTTTCCGGCGAAATATAAGTTGTCTGATGTCTTAACACTGTGGTTACCGCGGTTTGAGACCGTTGCATTGCAAGGAAAAACGTGGTAGCTGCACTCATAAAACGTCTGATGAAACTTGCAATCAGACATCAGATGTCATATGATTAAGAAAGATTCGATTGGATGGAGAATCGAATCCTGATTCAGTTATCACTCAACGAAGAGGAGAAACCGATGTACTCGTGGAAGACCCGAATGGCCAAGACCGCCGCTGCGGTATTGGCCGGCGCGCTCGCCTTGAGCGGCTGCGGTGGAGGAACCGGCACGACGAACGCCAAGGGAGGTCCCTCCGTCGCGGACACCATCACCGCGCAGGTGGCGTACAGCAGCCGTGACTTCAATCCGCTGTCCACGTCCATGGCCCTGCCGATGGCCGGCAACTGGCATGTGACCGAGGCGCTGTACACGCTGCAGATGTCCGACTATTCGTTGGTCTCCGGCTTGGCCGCCGGCGAACCGGAGAAGATCTCCGACACCGAATACGTCATCACGATCCGCGATGGCGCCAAGTTCTCGGACGGTAACGCCGTGACCGCCAACGACGTCAAGACCTCGTTCGAGCGCGTCATGGCGCCCGGCGGCGTTTACGCTCCGATGCTCTCGTTCATTGACTCGATCACCGCGCAGGGCGACAACAAGATTGACTTCAAGCTCAAGTACGCGTTCACCCTGTTCAAGGAGCGCATGTCGCTGGTACACATCGTTCCGGCCAGTCAGAGCGACGCGGACCTCAAGAAGATGCCGATCGGCTCCGGTCCGTGGAAGTACGTCGAGATCACCGATCAGCAGGTGAAGTTCGACAAGAACGAATATTACAACGGCGAATTCCCCGCGCAGGTCTCCCACATGGTGTGGAACGTGAATGTGGATGACACCGCCCGCGTCACCGCCATGCAGAACGGCAAGAGCGACATCATGGAGAACGTCCCCGCCAAGGCGTTCGACACCCTGAAGGCCGCCGGCGCCGACATCGAGACGGTGGATGGCTTCAATCAGGCGTTCATCATGTTCAACACCAAGCAGAAGCCGTTCGACGACAAGCGCGTGCGTCAGGCCGTGTTCTATGCGATCGACACCGAGAGCATGATCAAGAACCAGCTGTCCGGCGAGGCCAACATGGTCACCGGCTTCATGCCCGAGAGCTTCAAGGCCTATCACAAGGCCTCCAACGTGTATACCTACAACCCTGAGAAGGCCAAGGAGCTGCTCAAGGAGGCTGGTGTGTCCGAAGGCGTGAAGTTCACGCTCTACACCACGGATCAGACTTGGATCACCCAGCTGGCGCCGCAGATCAAGAACAACCTCGACGCGATCGGCTTCAACGTGGACATTCAGTCCATGAAGTCCTCCGCCCTGTTCCCGACCATCACCGATAAGGACGACGCCGACTTCTCCATGGTGCTTGGCCCCGGCGATCCGACCGTGTTCGGCAACGATCCCGACGTGCTGCTCAACTGGTGGTTCGGCGACACCGTCTGGACCAAGCAGCGCATGTTCTGGAACGGCTCCGACGGATACAACAAGCTGCATGAACTCATGGACAAGGCCGCCCGGTCCTCCGGCGACGAACAGCAGAGCTACTGGAACGAGTGCTTCGACCTGCTCTCCGACGAGCTGCCGATGTACCCGCTGTTCCACCACAAGCTTTCCACCGCCGTCAAGAAGAACGTGTTCAGCTCCTACACCCCGATTGGAACCACTGGCCTGTACTTCCTGAACTCCAAGCTGAACGGCTGATCCACACAAGTCATTCGCCATCACATCCCGAGGGCGCTGCTGCGCAAGCAGCGATGCTGACGCGGCGACGCCCTTATTTTGCGCAACCATCCATTTGAGGAGCATATAGAGTGGGCAATTTACTTCGTTTGTTGGGAAGACGATTGATATCCCTGCCGTTTGTGGCATTCGGCGTCGTTTTCCTCGTGTTCTTCCTGATGTCGTTCTCCCAATACGACCCCGCGGTCTCGGCTCTCGGCGAAAATGCCACGGCTGAGCAGCTTGCGGCATACCGCCACGAGATGGGCTTCGACCGATCGTGGGGCGAGCAGTTCCTGTCGTATCTCGGCGGCCTGTTCCAAGGCAACCTTGGCGTATACGGCGTGAACAAGGATTCCGTGTCTTCCCGCATCGCGACTGCTTTCCCGATCACGTTGCAGCTGACGTTCATCGCGCTGATCATCGCCGTGGTGTTTTCGGTGATTTTCGGTGTGCTCGCCGCCCTTTACCGTGACACGTGGGTCGATCAGGTCATCCGTGTGATTTCCATCATCGCCATCGCTACCCCGTCTTTCTGGCTGGGCGTGCTGCTGATCTACCTGCTGCAGATCAAGCTGGCCCTGCTGCCGGGTGCGGGCGAGCTCGTGCCGTTTAGCGTGGATCCCGGTGAATATCTGGCGCGCATGGCCATGCCCGCGTTCTCGCTGGGCTTCCCTGTCGCCGGACAGATGACCCGCATCATCCGAACCTCCATGGTCGAGGAACTGGATAAGGACTATGTACGCACCGCCATCGGCGCCGGCGTGCCCAAGCGCGTCGTCATTGCGCGCAACGTGTTCCGCAACGCCCTGATTACTCCGGTCACGGTGCTTGGTATGAAGATCGGCTACCTCATGGGCGGCGCCATCATCACCGAGATCATCTTCTCCCTGCCCGGCATGGGCACGGCGCTGTTCGAAGGCATCAACGGCAACGAGCCGATTCTCGTTCAGGGTGTGGTGCTGGTGGTGGCTCTCGCGTTCGTGATCATCAACATCATCGTTGACATGCTGTACGTGCTTATCAACCCGAGAATCAGGACGGTGTGACATGCTGTTTGGCAAACCCAAAGTCGTGGACGCGGTGTCGCGTCCCGGAGTGAAATTCAACCGTTTCAGCAAAATGACCATTGGATCCAGGCTCGCGTTGCTGTTTATCGCGCTGCTGGTCGTCGTGGCCGTCGCCGCGCCGGTGATCTCGCCGGAGGATCCTCTCGCCATTACCGTGAGCTATCAGTCTCCGACCGCCGAGCACCTGTTCGGCACCGATAACGTTGGGCGCGACGTGATGACCCGCGTGTTCTACGGCGCACGGTATTCGCTCGTCATCGGTCTGCTGTCCATCCTGTTCGCCTTGGTGCTGGGCGCGCTCATCGGCGCGATCGCGGCCGTGGCCCGCACGTGGATCTCGGAAATCATCATGCGCGTCATCGACGTGTTCATGTCCGTGCCGGGCATCGCCCTCGCCGCCGTGTTCGTCTCGATTCTCGGCCAGTCCATGTTCGGCATCATCGCAGCCATCGGCATCCTGTACGTGCCGCAGATCGCCCGCATCGTGCGCGCGAACATCATCAGCGAGTACGGCAAGGACTACGTGCGCGCGGTCATCGTCTCCGGCGCCCGCGCCCCGTGGATTCTCTACAAGCATGTGATGCGCAACATAGCCGCCCCGGTTATGGTGTTCACCACCCTGTGCGTCGCCGACGCGATCGTGTTCGAGGCGTCCCTGTCCTTCATTAATCTGGGCATTCCGGAGCCGACCCCGACGTGGGGCAACATCCTGTCCTCCGCCAAGGAAGGCGTGATCTTCGGCTACTGGTGGCAGGCGCTGTTCCCGGGCCTGATGATCATGATCACCGTGCTGTGCCTCAACATCCTGTCCGAGGGCATCACCGACGCCATGGTGGCCGCTCCGACCGCGCCGATCAAGGAAACCGACGAAGACAAGGAAGCCAAGCGTGAGGAGGATCGTCTGCTCGTCGATCCTGTCGCCGCCTACGCCGCCCAGCACGAGAGCCTGGAGGAATCCCTTGCCAAGCTGCGCGAGGCCGAAATGAAGCGCACCGACCGCTTCGAGCCCAAGAGCACCGAGCCGCCGGTCATCGAGGTCAAGGATTTGTGCATCAAGTTCCCGCGCCACGGCGACGTGAACGTGGTGGACCACGTGAGCTTCTCTGTGCGTCCCGGCGAGACCATGGGCCTCGTGGGCGAGTCCGGCTGCGGCAAGTCCATCACCTCGCTGGCCATCATGGGCCTGCTAGACCCAAAGGCCGAGATCAGCGGCGAGATCCTGTTCGACGGCAAGAACCTCGTCGGCATGGATCCCAAGGAGCACAACGCCCTACGCGGCCACGAGATCGCCATGATCTATCAGGACGCTCTCTCCTCGCTCAACCCGTCCATGCTCATCAAGGCGCAGATGAAGCAGCTCACCTCCCGCGGCGGCACCCGCAGCGCCGAGGAACTGCTCAAGCTCGTGGGCCTCGATCCGGAGCGCACGCTGGAGTCCTACCCGCACGAGCTGTCCGGCGGCCAGCGCCAGCGCGTGCTCATCGCCATGGCCCTGACCCGCGACCCGAAGCTGGTCGTCGCCGACGAGCCCACCACCGCCCTCGACGTGACCGTGCAGAAGCAGGTCATCGACCTGCTCAACGAGCTGCGCGAGAAGCTCGGCTTCGCGATGATCTTCGTCTCCCACGACCTCGCCCTCGTGGCCAAGGTGGCACACTCCATCACCGTCATGTACGCTGGCCAGGTCGTCGAGCAGGGCTCCACCAAGGAGATCCTCACCGACCCCCGCCACGAGTACACCCGCGGCCTGCTCGGTGCCGTCACCTCCATCGAGGCCGGCGCCGGAAGGCTCCACCAGGTGCCCGGCACCGTGCCGTCCCCGGCGGACTTCCCGAAGGGCGACCGCTTCGCGCCGCGCTCCAGCCATCCGACGGTGGGCCTTAACACCCGCCCGATCTTCAAGCAGGTGCCCGGCACGTACCACTTCTACGCGGCCCTGCCCGACGACGCGGACGTCACGCCCGCCGCTGACGCCCCGACAGCCATCAGCAAGGAAGGAGGTGCCCGATGAGCAAGGATCCGAACGTGCCGATCATCGAGCTCAAGGACGTCGAGGTGGTCTTCACCACCCGAGCCGGCTCAATTCTGCATCCAAACAAGGTCAAGGCAGTCAACAAGGTGAATCTGCGCCTGATGCCGGGCAAGACCATCGGCATCGTTGGCGAGTCCGGCTGCGGCAAGTCCACTACGGCCAACGTGATGTGCGGCCTGCAGCAGGCCACCTCCGGCCAGGTGCTGTTCAAGGGCCAGGACGTGACCCACCGCACCGCCAAGGAGCGCATGGAGATCGGTCGCGTGGTGTCCGTGGTCTTCCAGGACCCGGCCACCGCGCTGAATGCCCGCATGAGCGTCATCGACCAGCTCATCGACCCGCTCGTCGTGCACAAGCTCGGCGACAAGGCGAGCCGAGACAAGCACGCCCACGAATTGCTGCGGATGGTGGGATTGCCGGAGTCCGCTCTGTACGCATTGCCGGGCCAGCTCTCCGGCGGCCAGCGTCAGCGCGTCGCCATCGCCCGCGCCCTGTCGCTCAATCCGGATGCGATCATCGCCGACGAGCCGACCTCCGCGCTGGACGTGTCCGTGCGCGCGCAGATCCTCAACCTGTTGTCGGATCTCAAGAAGTCGCTGGGTTTGTCCTTGGTGTTCATCAGCCATGACATCCAGACCGTCCGCTATGTGTCCGACGAAATCGTGGTGATGAACCACGGAACCATTGTGGAGCGCGGAGCGGCTTACGACGTGCTGAACAATCCGCAGGATTCGTACACCAAGCTGCTGCTGGGCGCCGCGCCCTCGCTGCTGCACCCGACCGCGGAGGAATGTCGGTAAGCCGACGATTCACCGTTTCGCCATTCCGCCGTTGGCCTCCTTCAACGGGGCCGACGGCAATGGCCGACCATTATCCGAATAACTTGATTTTGTAAAGGAACCACCATCATGGCAACACAATTCCGCGGGGTCATCCCCCCGGTCGTCACCCCGCTCACCGCCGACGGCGAAGTCGACAAGGTCAGCTTCGCGCGCTCACTCAACCGCATGATCGACGCCGGCGTCGACGGCCTGTTCACGCTCGGCTCCTCCGGCGAGGTCGCGTTCAGCACCGACGCCCGCCGCCGCGAGATCATCCAGACCGTCATGGAGATCGTCGACGGCCGCGTGCCCGTGTTCGTCGGCTGCATCGACACCGAGACCAACCGCGTGATCGAGCACGCCAAGGAGGCGAAGGAGCTCGGCGCGTCCGCGATCGTGGCCACCTGCCCGTTCTATGCGCTCGGCGGCCTGCCGGAGATCGAGCGCCACTTCCGCCTCATCCACGAGGCCGTGCCCGAGCTGCCGCTGTTCGCCTACGACATCCCTGTGTGCGTGCACACCAAGCTGCCCGGCGGCCTGCTCGTCAAGCTTGGCCAGGAGGGCGTGCTCGCCGGCGTGAAGGACTCCTCCAACGACGACGTGGCCTTCCGCTTCCTCGTGGACGACAACGCCAAGGCCGGCCACCCGCTCACGCTGCTCACCGGCCAGGAGGTCGTGGTGGACGGCGCCTACATGGCCGGCGCCGACGGTTCCGTGCCGGGACTCGCCAACGTGGAGGCCACCGGCTACGTGCGCATGTGGAAGGCCACCGAGGCCGGCGACTGGGCCACCGTCAAGAAGGAGCAGGACCGGCTGGCCGCGCTCATGCGCATCGTCACCGTGCCGCAGGGCGTCGCGGGCTTCGGCTCTGGCGTGGGCGCGTTCAAGACCGCCATGGCGCTGCTCGGCGTGTTCGACACCAACCAGATGCCCAACCCGGTCCTGCCGCTCAAGGGCGAGAACGTCAAGCGCGTCGCCGCCGTGCTCGAGGAGTGCGGCATGACGCTCGCCCGCACGCCCGAGGAAGTCTCCGCCTCCACCGAGGCCTGACGTCAAGGTCTGAAAGGAAAACACCATGGCAGAAGTCATCATCGTCAAGAACCAGGAGGAGGCCGGAGAGCTGTACGGACGCTCGGTGGCGGACCTCATCAAGGCCAAGCCGAACGCGGTGCTGGGACTCGCCACCGGCTCCAGCCCGCTGGCCGCCTACCAGGCGCTCGCCAAGATCGTCGAGGAGGAGTCGATCGACGTCTCCCAGGTGCAGGGCTTCGCACTGGACGAGTACATCGGCCTGCCGCTGACCCACCCGGAGTCCTACCACGCGACCATCCACCGCACGGTCGTCGAGCCCTTGGGGCTCGACCCGGCCAAGGTCCACGTGCCCGGCGACGTGCTCAACGGCACCTCGCTCGAGGACGGCGAGAAGGTCGCGGGCGCCGGCGCCGCCTACGACGCGGCGATCGAGGCCGCGGGCGGCATCGACGTGCAGATTCTCGGCATCGGTACCGACGGCCATGTGGGCTTCAACGAGCCCGGCTCGTCGCTCGCCTCCGGCACGCGCGTCAAGACGCTCACCGAACGGACCCGCATCGACAACGCGCGCTTCTTCGACAACGACATCAACCAGGTGCCCACGCACTGCATCACGCAGGGCATCGGCACGATCATGAAGGCCCGCCACCTCGTGCTGCTCGCGTTCGGCGCGGGCAAGGCCGAGGCGGTCGCGGAGACCGTGGAGGGCGGCATCAGCTCGTTCTGCCCGGCCTCGGCGCTCCAGATGCACCCGCACGCCACGATCATCGTGGACGAGGAGGCCGCCAGCCGCCTGCGCAACAAGGACTACTACCGGTACTCGTTCGAGCACAAGCCGGCCTGGCAGACGATCTGACCGCACGTGGTCCCGGTTCCCTTCGTTGGGACCGGGACCACGGCGTTACATCTGAAGGAAGGCAATATGACCGAAACTCGTGAACAGGTCGTCGCTCGCGTGACGGCGGCCGTGGAAGGCGCGGCGGACGGCGCGTTCGGCTTCGACCGGCCGAACCCGGTCACCGGCGCGCCGCTGGGCCTCGTCGCCCCCGGCCGCGCCGCCGACCTGCTGATCACCGACCCGGGCACGCTGGCGGTGAAGCACGTCTGGTGCGCCGGCCGCCGCGTGAGCTGAGCGGGCTGGGCCGGACGGTTTGACCGGACGGTCCGCCCGCTGGATTGCTTGCAACGATGCAGGATAGTTAAACAGGAAACGTAATACGAAAGGTACTCCCATGTCGCATATTCCCAATCAAATCCACCAGACATGGAACAGTGCGCTGCTTCCGGAACAGGGGGGAACGCTGCATGCGGCGTTCCACGTCGCCACGGACGGCATGCTGCTGGAAGCGCGAAACGCCGAACGCGTCGCGCTGGCGGTCACGGTTTCCCGCGGGTCGCTGGTCGTCGAAGCGCCCGAAGACCATATTGTGCTGGACGTCGAAGACACCTACGGCGTGCAGTTCGGCGGTGTCCACGACCTTCATATCACCTTCGGCGATTTTGGCACGCGAATCTATCTGGATGGCTATCAGGCCTTCGCCTGCGCGACCAACATTTGCCCGTCGAAGTATGCGCAGGCTGGCGTCTTCCACTGCGCCAATGAAGCGCATATCGGCGTTGAGCGGCTGGAATGCTTCTCGGAGGCTTGGACTTCGGAGCGTATTCAGGGCAGCGTTCCCGTGCCGCAGCCGGATATTGAGTTTGCCGCGGCCTATTTGGCGGACAAGGATGTGAAGACGCTGCACGGCGTGACCGACGGCACGATCTACGCGCAGTTCCGCGTACGTGGCGTCGGACAGTTCGGCACGATTCTTGCGGCGCGCGATGACGATCGCCAGATCATGAACGTGGACATTGACGATGACGGCTTTGTGTACCGCGCTTTCGTCAAAGGACAGTGGTGTGAGTATCGCGCCCACGGCGATTGGAACGATGGCGGGTGGCATGATCTGGTCATCCGCGCATTCCGCGGTGCGGTGGACATCTATGTTGATGGCAACATGGAAACGCATCAGCCCGGTCAGGTGTTCTTCGGTGATCTCGAGGGGCTGAGCTACGTGTCGATCGGCGAGGACACGGCCGGTGTGCGGTTGTGCGGCGAAGTTCGCGGCGGCGGTCTGTTCCTATATCCTCTGGGAGAAGGGCAGATTCGCAAAATCTCCGACGTGCCGCCCACCACCGATACCGCGTTGTTCGACAAAGGATATGAAGGATCCGCAAGCTACCGCATCCCGTCTTTGGTGACTACGCCCTCCGGTGTGACGATTGCCGGTGCCGACCAACGTGTGGTCATCTCCAACGATGCCCCCAATGAGATCCATTTCGTTGTCCGCCGCTCCTTGGATAGCGGACAGACGTGGCTGCCGCTGCAAACCGTCATCGCCTTTCCCGGTGATGGGCTGGATGGCGCGAGCGTCATCGACTCATGCATCGTCTGTGATCGTGAGACAGGCCGTGTGACGGTCGTCATTGACCATTTTCCGGGCGGTCGAGGCTTCGCCAACGTTGAAAAGGGCTTGGGGTTGGATGCCCGGGGGCGGCTCATCCTGCACGATGGCGAGGGGGCGGAATACCTGCTCCAACCTGATGGTGCGGTAACGTCCTTGGACGGAGAAGCCACGTCATACCGTGTGGATGAGGATGGCAACGTCACACGCGATGGTGAGTCCGCGGGCAACATCTATCTCAAGGAGGGCGTCGACCCGCATGAAAGCCTGCTGGCCGCGCGTACCAGCTATCTGGTGGAAGTGCATTCGGACGATGACGGCGAAACATGGTCCAAGCCCAGGCACATCAACCATATGGTCAAGGAAGGATGGATGGGGTTTCTGGGCACGTCGCCCGGCAACGGCATCCAGCTGAGCGCCGGCAAACATCGGGGGCGACTGCTCATCCCGTACTATTGCACCGGCACGAGCCCCAAGTTCAACGCAGGCGGCGCGCTGATCTCCGATGATGGTGGCCAGACGTGGCGCAGAGGCAAAGCCATCAACGAGGGGCGCGTAGTCAACGGCAAGGTCGTGGACGAACGGGACGTGCGCGATGACGATGCCACCACGCACGAATCGGTGTTCGTGGAACGGGCCAACGGCGATGTGCTGTGCCTGTTCCGCAATCAACATCATCTGGGCAGGGTCGGCAAGGCCGTTAGCCATGATGGTGGTGATACATGGGAAACCGTTGAGTTCGATCCCGATCTGCCGGACATCTTCAGCCAGCCCAATGCGGTGACGGTCCCGTCCAAAGCCGGCGAGGAGCCCGGCTGCGCATCCGACCGGATCGTTTTCGCCAATGCCAGCCTGATGCGTCCCTACCGTGGCTGCGGTGTGCTGCGGCTGAGTGAGGATGGCGGCCGCACGTGGGCGCGCAATCGGTGCTTCAATCCCTATCACTATGTCTACCAGTGCATGTCGGTGCTGCCGGATGGGGCCATTGGCCTGTCTTGGGAGCGGGAAACGGCCGGAGTGTACTTCACGCATCTGCCGCTGAGCTGGTTCGGAGTGAAGTCGGCTGCGGGGGAGTGATTCTCGGCTATACGTGACCGTGCGTACAAAGGCGTCTTCCTGGCAACTCTGGAAGACGTCTTTGTACGCCGCATGTACATTTTTTTGTACATCGAATGTACAATAATTGCATGTCCGATTACATTGCCCGGCCTCTGGCTGAATCCATCCTGCATGCTCGACGCAAGGCCGTGATCCTGGAAGGGGCTCGCGCCGTAGGCAAGACGATGATGGCCCAGCGCCAACTCGTCGGCGTCGGCTTTTCGTATGAAACCCTTGCGGATGCCAACGCATACGAACTGGCGAAAACCGATCTGCATGGATGGCTGGAGTCCTTGAACCTACCGGTGATCATCGATGAGGCGCAGCGCATCCGCGATTTGCCGCTCGCCGTGAAGGAAATCGTCGATGCGCTGCCCGCCGGCCATACGCAGTTCATCCTCACCGGCAGCGCGCTCATCAACCGAGGTGGATTGGACGGCCAGGATCCTCTGGCCCGTCGAGCGCAGCGTTTCACCATGAGCCCCCTGACTCAACGTGAGATGCACGGCGTTGACACCAGCCTGGTGGACGATTTATGGGATGGAGAGCCGGACGTCTCCTTCGACGAGCCGATCGCCCGTCAGAAGCTTTACGATCTCATGGCCGCCGGAGGCTTCCCCGAATACTCGTCGCAATATGCCGAATATGCGGATTGGGAACGGGAAAGACTTGTGGCGGATGACATCCGTGCCGTGCTCGGCGACACCATTCTGCCCGATGAGAAACTTGACGCGGCCATCGCCGAAAATATCCTCACGAGGCTTCTGTGCATGCCCGGAGGCATTCTGAATGCCAGTGCTTTGGGTGAGCAGCTTGCCCTCGACCGGCGTACCGTAGACCGTTATGTGGGCATCTTCATGCGGCGGTTTCTGGTGAGCGCGTTGCCGAATCTGCGTACCGCGCCTAACCGTCAGACCTTCGCTCGTGCCAAAATCCATCCGGTGGATACGTCGCTGAGCGTACAAACCATGCTTTCCAAGGGCCGCGATCCCATGGTCAACCCGGTGGATTACGGCAATCTCCTCGAGTCGTTCGTCGTCAACCAGATTCTGCCATCTGTGCAGTGGTCCCGCATTCATCCCGATTGCTTCTATTGGCGCGAATCAGGCTCCGGTCCCAAGGAGGTCGATCTCGTCATGGTAAGCCGGGATCGCATTGTCGGCGTCGAGGTCAAGTCCTCCTCCCGGGTAACCCGTGAGGATTTCAAAGGGCTGGCGGCGTTGGCCAACGACCAGCGGTTTTACCGGGGCTACCTTGTGTATACGGGTGGCCGCGTGATGAAATGGCCGGGTAATCTTTGGGCATTGCCTGTGGCGGCGTTATGGAATACCGACGCATTTATAGCTGCGGCGGAGTGATGCGGGGCTGACGGCCTTCCGCCCGCTCCGCATCACGATTACCCAACTTCACTCGGTACCTCCCTGAATGCGTTGCTTTAGGATGGACTCGATCGGCTCGTAGTGGTCGATGACGGCTTTCCGGTATTCCTCGACATTACCGGCGAGGGCCGCGTTCAACATGCGCTTGTGGGCCTCTGCGGTACGGTCGAGCTCGCTGGACACCGGCAGACCCAGTTGGGGAAGAACCGCCATGTGCACGAGCCACAGGGAACGGACCATCTGCTTGACGATTGTGTTGTCCAGAGAATCGAGAATCCCCATATGGAAGTCAATGTCCAATGCGAGGAAGGTCTTGCCTTCCTTGGCGGTATTGGTCATGGACTCGGCAAGCTCCATGAGACGCGGTTGTTCGCTGCCGGCAAGCGATACGACCACTTCGCCGGCGCATCCCAAGTCCAGAAACCTGCGCAGCTCTACGACATCCTGCAGGTCTGTGAAATTCTTGCCGACAGACACCATGGATCGGAATGCGAGCGTTTCCACCATCGGATCCAAGGACAAAGAGCCCACGAAGGTGCCCTTGCCGTGTTCCACTTTGACGATGTTGAGCGCTTCGAGCTTGCGCACGGCCTCGCGCACGGAGGAGCGGGAGGCTCCGATCGTGTCGCACAGCTGTGTTTCAGTGGGCATCACGTCGCCGGATTGCAGGTGCTCGCGCAGGATGTAGGACTTGATCGCGTCCATCGTCTCGTCACAGCGACTGCGAGCGGAGACTGCGGGCGTGACCTTCAACGACAGTCGGGCCAGCAAAGCCAGTTCCCGTTGGCTGTACTCTCCCTGAGGGGTGAATGATTCCGCGTTTGGTGCTTCCGTTGAAGCTGGCGGTTCAAGTACGGCCGAGTCGGATAGGTTGCTCATGATGTGCTCCTTGTCTTGTTCGTCCTCAAGTTGGTGACGCCGTTGTCGTGATCAATGATTGTGCAGTTCTCAAACGGCTTTTCTGTCTACAATAGTGCGAAACGAAAAGGCTTGTCCGGGTTTGGGTCGTTTTTTACCATAGCGCTGACTTTACCGGTATTGAGCATGGTTGAATGGTCCGGTTGGCCGTGACGCGTATGGCATGCTCCGAGGTTCCTTGACTTGTTGTTGCGATAACTCCGCATTGAGTCATCAGGCATCTGACAACTTCCATCGTATCATACGCATGGTGGCGGCATGCGGGCCGTTCGGTGGTCTTTTTCCATGCAGAGTTTCGCATGGCTGTGGGCTATCTGCGGAGTGTGCAGCAGATTCGGGAAGTCGTGGATAGGTGTCCGCAAGGCGAAAAAGTTCTGCACACTATGGAGATGGCACGGCCGGTTGTGCGCCGCGGCCGTCGTAAGGAGACGACGTCGTGCGAATTTGCGGGGAGATTCCTAGTGTCACACTTCACGATCTGTATTTTTTGTACATGCGATGTACAAAAAATGCGCAAGCGAATGTATCACGCGGCCGCTGGTTCAGGCATTCCATATACCCCGACGGTCACGTTTCTATGGCGGCTCTGGTGTGTACCGGCCGCCACGTCGTGAAATGGCCGGAATTCCGGGCGTTTCACGACTGACATTCCTCACGCTGCCACGTTTTTCGCGGGTTCCAGGGCCATGTTCGTATCGTTTTTCCTTGTTTTCCCTGTGGATTTGTCACGTTTTGCGCGGGTTTTGCACCCGCTGCTGCCACGTTTTTCCATTTTGCGGATGCATGCGGGTTCATGTGGGTGCATATGGAGGCGTGCGGGCACTTATTGGCGCTTGCGGGCGGTCGCGGCTTTCACCGCGGAGCCCACCGCGGACGCCACCGCGGAGACGGCCATGCCGGCGAGCAGCGCGAGGGTGGCGAAGACGCCCGGTCGGCGCAGCTGGTCGCGCAGGGTGGGACCGTCCACCACCAGGTGGTCGCCGATGAAGACGCGCGCCTCATTGTGGCCGTAGCGCTCCACGAGGTCGCCGTAGGTGAGCATGCGCGTGGCGTAGGCGGACGGGTCGGATTCGCGGAATTCGAACAGGCGGATGCCGCGCAGGCGCGACTTGGGGCCGTACGAGGCGAAGCCGCAGGTGGGGGCATAGCCGAGGTCGAGCCCGTCCACGTGACCCACGAACGCGTTCTTGTGGTCGTGGCCGCAGTAGAGCGCGAAGTAGCCGCCCGCGTCGCGCAATGCCGCCACCTCGCCGCAATTCACGTCCGCGCATCCGATCGATTCGCCGAGGATCGAACCCGGCCGGCATACCGAGCGGTTCAGCACGTAGCAGCGACCGGCGAACGTGCGCGCGCCCTCGACGGCGTTGGGCGTGAGGGGCGGCACCTCCTTGAGGCACTGGTAGAACTCCTGCGGCGGGATGTGCTGGAACGCGATCGCGGGCACGGGCCGCCCGTCGCCGTTGCGTTCGGCCAGAGAGCGCTGCACGCCGCCGAGCCACGCCAGGGCCTGCGGGGTGGGCGTGCCATAGCCGTCCGAGTCGGCCAGATCGAGCCCGCGCGGGTCGCGCGCATATTCGGCGGGCGCGAGGTGCGACGACGGCTCGCCGAATACGGTGTCGTCGGGGGAGAGTCGCTCGGTGGCGTAGTCGCCTGAATTGACCATCACGACGCTCATGGCCACGCGGCCCGACCCGTCGGACGCCTCGACGGGCAGCGCGAACGTGCCGGGCTCGCAGACGAGCGGGTTGTCACCGTCCGCGTCGTGCTCCCCGGGGTCGCGCGGGTTGAGGCAGCCGGGGAACTCGCGGTAGATGCCGTCCTGTTCGCCGGCGAGGATGCCGCACTGGAAGTCGTGGTTGCCGTAGGTGGCGGCGAACGGGACGCCCGCGTGCACGACCGGCCCGAGGAATCCGGCGAAGCACCGGCGCACCTTGGCGCGCGCGTCGTCGAGCAGCGCGTCCACGGCGTCGTCCGGCACCTCGGACTCGGGCGGATCGGGCAGCCGCGCCCCGTCGAATGTGCGGCGCCACCACGCCTCGAACCGCGTCACCTCGCGCACGTGGTCGCCGGGCCGCTCCCCGCGCCGGCGCAGGAACGTGCGCATCCACGCCGGATCGTACCCGCGGATCTGATCGCCGGTGAACACCACCAGATCGGGTTTGGCCTCGCGGATCGCCGCCTCGATGAGCGCCACGGTGTCCGGATCCACGTCCGGCCCGTCCTGCACGTCCGCCATCTGCAGCACCCGGAAGGTGCCGTCCCCATGTCCGTCCCCACGGAAGCGCAAAGTCGTCATATGGCCCACTCTAACCCATCCGCAATCCAACCGCCCGGTATGGCGATTGGGATCTGTGACGCCGGCACGCCGCCGCGTAACCGCTATGTGGCATGGGCGCGGCGTTGGGATGCTGGAACGGTACGATGGAAGTTCGTTACGGATATGTAACGCAGTGATAGAGGAGCGCGTCGACTGCCCGGCATTCCCGCCGGCCGAAGGGGCGCGCCGATTCCAAGCAAAGGAGGAGTAATGGGTCAGGATCAATCGTCCGTGTTTGATCTCGCGGCCGTGGCCGCGGCGTCCAATGGGGGGAACAACGACCCGCTGCTGCCTCCGGCACAATTCATCGGCGATCCGCAGAAGCCCAGCCGTATGCCGTACAACAAGTACGCCTCATACAGCGAGCAGATCCCGTTTGATTACCCGGAGCGCACGTGGCCGGGCAAGCGACTGCAGCGTGCACCGCGCTGGTGCTCCGTCGACCTTCGCGACGGCAACCAGGCCCTCGTCAACCCGATGGATTCCGAGCGCAAGCTGCGCTTCTGGAACCTGCTCGTCTCCATGGGATTCAAGGAGATCGAGGTGGGCTTCCCGTCCGCATCCGAGACTGATTTCGACTTCATCCGCATGCTCATCGAGCGCGAGCTCATCCCGGACGACGTGACTATCGTGGTGCTCACCCAGTGCCGCGAGCACCTCATCCGCCGCACCTACGAGGCGCTCAAGGGCGCCAAGCGCGCCATCGTGCACTTCTACAACTCCGTGTCCGTGCTGCAGCGCGAAGTGGTGTTCAAGAAGAACAAGGAAGAGATCAAGAAGCTCGCCACCGACGCCGCCGAACTATGCAAGGACCTCGAATCCGAGGCCAAGGGCATCGACCTGTACTACGAGTACTCGCCGGAATCCTTCACCGGAACCGAGCCGGAGTACGCCGTTGAGGTGTGCAACGCCGTGATCGGCGTCATCAAGCCGACTCCCGAGCATCCGATGATCATCAATCTGCCCGCCACCGTGGAAATGACCACGCCGAACGTGTTCGCCGACGAAGTGGAGTACGTCTCCACCCACCTCGACGACCGTGATTCCGTGGTGCTCTCCCTCCACCCGCACAACGACGAAGGCATGGGCGTGGCCGCCACCGAGCTGGCCGTGCTGGCCGGCGCCGACCGCGTGGAGGGCTGCCTGCTGGGCAACGGCGAGCGCACCGGCAACGTGGATCTGGTTACGCTGGGTCTGAACATGCTCACGCAGGGCATCGATCCGCAGATCGACTATTCGAACGTTCCCGAGATCCGCAAGACCGTCGAGTACTGCAACCAGATCAAGATCTCCGAGCGTCATCCGTACGCGGGCAACTTCGTGTTCACCGCGTTCTCCGGCTCCCATCAGGACGCCATCAAGAAGGGCCTCGAAGCCCGCGAGGTCGCTGCGGACCGAGTCGGCGCCGATCTCGACAAGTTCGTGTGGCTCGTGCCGTACCTGCCGATCGACCCGAAGGACATCGGCCGCACCTACGAGGCGATCATCCGCGTCAACTCGCAGTCCGGCAAGGGCGGCATGGCCTACCTGCTCAAGACCAACCACAACCTCGACTTGCCGAAGCGTCTGCAGGTGGAGTTCGACAAGATCGTGCAGAACTTCGCCGACACGACCAAGAAGGAAGTCAAGGACGAGGACATCTGGCGTCTCTTCAAGGACGAGTACCTGCCGGTGGAGCAGTCCGGCATGACGGCCGCCGGCGTGGTCGTCGGCGATACGCATGACGCGACGCTCGCTCCGTGGGGCCGCCTCAAACTGCTCAAGGTGGCCGTCAGCTCCGGCGAGGATGGTTCAGACACCGTGCTCAAGGCGCGTGTGCTCGACCGCGGCGTGAACGTGGGCGTGGACGAACCTCACGAGCGTGAGATCTCCGGCATCGGCAACGGCCCGATTGCGGCGTTCCTCAACGCGGTTTCCAACCTCGGCATTGAGGCGTCCGTGATGGATTACGTGGAGCACACCATGTCCGTCGGTACCGACGCCATGGCCGCGTCCTACGTGGAATGCCAGGTGGGTGAGGACGCTGAGACCCAGATCATCTGGGGCGTCGGCATCGACTCCTCGATTACCACCAGCGCGCTCAAGGCGATCATCTCCGCGATCAACCGTTCGCAGCGCTGATATTTCGCGGTAAACGAAAGAGTGGCTGCAGGATTTGAACTGCAGCCACCCTTTTTTGATGGTCGTGAGAGGCCGGAACCACCTCCAGTCGCACGGGGCCTAGCTCTCGTGTCCCCGCCGGCGGGGATGGTCAACGCACGCCAATAACCGCGAATCCGGCCTCGTCCCTCACTGCGACGCTATGCCGTTGGTGCTGGATTCATTGCCGGTGGAGCAGCCGGCGGCGGTGGGATCGGTCGCGCAATCCGAGCCTCCGCCGTTGTTGCCGTTGTTCCCTCCGTTGCCGTTATTCCCGTTGTTGCCGCCGTTCCCGCCATTGCCATCGGACCCGTTGCCGCCCGATCCATTGCCGTTGCCATTCGAACCGTTGCCGGTCTGCGGCGTCGTCGACTGCGAGCCCGACCCGTCGCCAGACTGCGTGCCGCTCTGCGACGACTGGTCGTCGCTCCTGCTGCCGCCCTGCGAATTCCCGGTCTGCGACTGGCCGCTGTTGCCCCAAGACGAGTACTGCGAACCGGTGCCCCACGTGCCGTCGGGTCCACCGATCTTGCCGCTGTCGGTCACGTCGGGGAACTTCTCGTCCGCCACGTTCTCCAGCGCCCTCGACATGTAGTTGGTGAACAGCACGGCCGGATATCCCATGCCCTTGTAATACCCGTTGATGGTCGGCAGTTCCAGCGCCTCGCCGTTCGCTCCGGGATTCCAGATGGCGAACATGGTGAGCGTCGAGGGCGTGAACCCGATGAAGCTCACGGCCTTGTTGTCGTTTGCCGTGCCGGACTTGCCCGCCATCGTCTTGCCGATCGCGCTCGCCGCACGACCGGTACCGTATTGGATGGTGCCTTCCATCGCCTTGACCACCAGTCCGGTGTCGTTCGCGTCGAACACCTGCTCCGCGGTGGATGGCGCCTTGTACAGTTCCGGCCCCTTGCTGCTCTTCACGCTGGCGACGATGTGCAGCGTCGGCTTCTTGCCCTGGTTGGCGATGGTGGAGAAGCCGCGCGCCATGTCGATCATGCTCAGGCCGGAGTTGCCGAGCGTCACGTAGCCGTCATCGGTGATCTTGCCTTTGATGCCGGCCGTGTGCGCGGTCTTGATTATCGTGTCCGCGCCGAGATGCTGCTGCAGATCCATGTACACCGTGTTGACGGAGTTCGCCGTCGCCTTGTACAGGTTGATGTAGCCGTAACTAGCGCCGCCCGAGTTCGACATCGGCTGTTTCAGCCCGGGGAAGCTGCGCGGCGAGTTGCCGTTGAACACAGTATCGAGGCTGACGCCCGCCTGGACGGTCGAAAGCAGCGTGAACGGTTTCATCGTGGAACCGACTTCGTAAGTCGCGTCGGTGACGTTGTTGAGCTGTTTCTTCAGGTAATCCTCGCCCGCGTACAGCGAGATGATTGAACCGTCTTTGACGTTGACCGACAGGCCGCCGGTCTGTACGCCGTCCGGCATGCCCGCGTTGCCCTTGGTGGGGCTCGCGGTCTGATACATCAGATCCTGTTTGGATTTGTCGATGGTGGTGACGATGGTGTAGCCGCCGGTGTCGAGGTCGTCTTGCGTGAACGCCTTTGAGTTGATGAGTTCGCTGCGGACCATCTGCAGCAGATACCCGTTGGGGCCCTCGTAGATGTTCTGCTGTGCGTTGGTGACGGTTTTCGGCATCGTGGCTTCACTGGCCTGTTTGGCGGTGATGTAGCCGTCCTCTTTCATGATGTTGATGACGCGCTCGAATCGCGATTTCGCCTGCTTGGCGTTGACGGCCGGATCCCAGTTGCTGGGGGACGGGATGATGCCGGCGAGCATCGCCGCCTCGGGCACAGTCAGGTCTTTCGCGTCCTTGCCGAAGTACGCCTGGGCGGCGGCCTGGATGCCGTAGGCGCTGCGGCCGAGATAGATGGTGTTGAGATAGTTGCACAGGACGGTGTCTTTGTCTTGCGTCTGCGCGATCTTGACCGCCAGTATGGCTTCCTTGAGCTTGCCCATGTAGGTGGTGGTCTCGCCGAGGTAATACCGTTCCGCGTACTGCTGGGTGATGGTGGATCCGCCCTGGCGGGTGCCCTTGGTGACGTTGTTGATCAGCGCCCGTGCGATGCCCTTGAGGTCGATGCCGCGGTCCGTGTAGAACGTGCGGTTTTCGGAGGCGACCACGGCCTGGCCCACGTATTTCGGCAGTACGGAGCAGTCGATGATCTCACGGTTCTGCTCGGCGAACGTGCCGATTTTCGTTTTGCCGTCCGCATAGTACACGCTGGTTTTCTCGGCCAGCGCGATGGTCTCCGGCTGGGGGATTTCGATGGTGGCGTACAGGTAGGCGAACGCGCCGATGCCGACGGCGAGGAACAGGCCGATGATGCCGAGCGTCCACTTGAGAATCAGATGCTTCTTGCGCCCTTTGGCTTTCGGGCCTTTCGAGCCGGGGGAGCGGTGGATGCCGCCGCCGCGGTGTGTGCCTTCGGGCGGATTAGCGCCGCGGCCACGCCTTGAGCCGCTGTTGCGCTGCGCGCTGTAACCGTTGGTTGCGGCGGTGCCGCCGGTTCTCGTGCCCGTCGCCGCACCCGCTTGGGTGCCGGTCGCGGTGCGGCCTGAGGCGCCGGCCGCCCGACGACCGGACGTTCCTGCCGCGCGTCGGCCTGAACTGGAATTAACAGTGCGCGTATGTGAAGCCATGATTCTACTGTAGTCCTTGCAATATGATGCGAACCGGTTTGCGCGTATTTTCGCGCTTTCCTCACCGGTTTTCCTCTGAATCCTTACAAACGTCGATATCGTGCTTGGTGCTTGTCTATATCTAGCAAAACCACAACCATAGCCTCTCGGCGTGACGGTATCGTGAGAAACGTTGGAAAATAAGGGTTTTAGCCGGATGTGTCACTGTGCGAGGGCTCACACGGTGACGATACCCTCGCACGGTGACGGTCATGACCGTCCTTAATGTGAGTCGGATTCTGCATTGTGGGATTGTATGAATGCTTCGCTGGTTTGGGCCCGTCCAAAGCGGTGCGGCGTTGCCTCATCCGGTCATAGCCCCACTTTCCGGTGAGCGTATGAGACTGTGGCTGGATGAGATGGGCGGGAGATCCGGATGAAATGAGAAGAGGCTGCGGCGGAAGTGCCCGCCAGTCGGTGTCACCGGGCGCGCAGCATCGGCGCGACCTGCTCCTCATATGCGGTGAGGGCGGCGTCGATCACGTTGTGCATGTCGTAGTACTTGTAGGTGCCCAGGCGCCCGCCGAACACGACGTTCGGCTCGGCGGCTGCCCTGGCTGCGTACCGCTCATAGAGCGCCTTGTCGGCGTCCGTGTTGATCGGGTAGTACGGTTCGTCGCCGCGCTCGGCGAAGCGGGAGTATTCCTCCCACACCACTGTCCTGTTGTGGTTCTGCGCGTCACGCCTCTCCGGGTTGAAGTTCTTGAACTCGATGGCGCGGGTGTAGGGCACGTCCGCGTCGGAGAAGTTCATCACCGGGCAGCCGAAGTGATCGTCCTCGTCGTAGCGCACTTCCTTGAAGTCCACCGTGCGCCATTTCAGGTCGCCGAGTTCATAGCCGAAATACCGGTCAATCGGCCCGGTGTAGACCACGGGCGTGCCGGCGGCGCGCAGCGCCTTCTTGTTGAGCGGCTGGCTCTCGTCGAAGAAGTCGGTGCCGAGCGTCACATGGATGCGCGGGTCGTCGATCATGCGCTCCATCCACGCGGTGTAGCCGTCGCGCGGCAGCCCCTCCCATGTGTCTTTGAAGTAGCGGTTGTCGTAGTTGAACCGCACGGGCAGCCGCTTGATGATGCTCGCCGGCAGTTCGGCCGGATCGGTCTGCCATTGCTTGGCGGTGTAGTTCTTGATGAACGCCTCATACAGCGGCCGTCCGATCAGCTGGATGCCCTTGTCGTTGAGGTTTGTCGGGTCGGTGCCGGCCAGTTCACCGGCCTGTTCGGCGATGAGCTGCCTCGCCTCGGCGGGCGTGTAGGCCGCCCGGAAGAACTGGTTGATGGTGCCGAGATTGATTGGCAGCGGGTAGACCTCGCCGTCGTGCGTGGCGTACACGCGATGCACGTAGTCGGTGAATGCGGTGAAGCGGTTGACGTAATCCCAGACGCGTTTGGTGGAAGTATGGAACAGGTGGGCACCGTATTGGTGGATTTCGGCACCGGTCTCCTCGTCGATATAGCTGTACACGTTGCCGCCGATGTGGCTGCGCACATCGATGATCTCGACCCGGGCGCCCGCGCGCTCCGCCGCCTGCTGTGCGATGGTCAGGCCGAACAGGCCCGCGCCGACGATCACCAAATCCGCGTTCATAGCTTCCTTCCGTTGCGGCCCGCGCCGGCGGTGCCGGTTGCGCCGCGACCCTTCCATTTGATGATTCGCGCTGTTCCCCGCGTCGAATATGAACGGCCGTCATGTGCGGTTCGTTCTCAGCTCGACCAAGGATACCGCACATTATCGACCGCGCAACCATCCCTGTGAACGATTTGATGAACGTTCGGTGACGGCATGTCCGGTGTCTTTTACAGCGCGCACACGACCAGATATATGGCCACCACGTGGCAGGCGTACCCGATGACCGTGCCCATGTGAAACACCTCGTGAAACTCGAACCAGCCCGGAATCGGATTGGGTTTGCGAATCGCGAAGCATGTGGCGCCCGCAATGTAGGCGGCCCCGCCGCACGCAATCAGCACGGTCGCCGCCGGACCCACCGCGGGCGCGGTCCACAGCGCCGGAAGCAGTGTGACCGGCGCCAGCCCCAGCACCACGTACACGACGGTGAACACCCAGTTCGGCGCTCGCAGCCATACGATATGCATCACCGTGCCGACGAGCGCCGCCGCCCATATCACCGTCAGGTACGGCCATCGGATCGAAGGGCTGAGCGCGAACAGCACCGGCGTATTGGTGCCGGCGATGATCAGGAAGATGTTGGAGTAGTCGATGCCGCACAGCACGCGCGTCACCTTGGCGCTGCGCCACGGTACGACGTGCAGCAGGGCGCTGTTGCCGAACAGCAGTATCGCCGACGCGCCGTAAATCGCGCACGCGGCCTTGACCGGTCCGGCCGGCGCGATGCAGATCAGCACGATGGATGCGGCGATGCACAACGGCAGGGTGATGAGGTGCTGCCAGCCGCGCAGCCGAGGCTTGCGGTTGCCGAATGCATCGACCGGCGTGACCTGGCGTTCGGCGGCTTTCAGTGTGGCCTTGGCTTGGCGATAGCGTGCGCGCGCGGCGCGATACTGCTCGAGGGCGCGGTTCATCGCGGTGGCCGAGGCACCGGTCTGCGTCGCGGCCATGCCGGCAGCGGTTGCGGTCTGCGCTGTGGCGGCCGCCCGCATCCCGCCGCCCGCGGTCTGTCGCCGCGCTGTTTTTCGCTGCGCCGCGGACTTGCGTATGGATGGTGCACTGATTGACGCGCTCATCATCATCACCTCGCTGCGGCCGGAATGCCCGGCCTACACTAACTTACGCTACCGTAACTTAGTGTAGGTCGCTGATGGTTCGCTGACAATGCTTCTCTGGTGGTGAATCGAACGCCGTCCGGACCGCCGAAGGCAGCATGGCGGTTCGTGTGTATCATATATTGACCGTCAGCTGAAGATTTTCATAGTTTTTTCTTATAGCCGGGCATAAGCGGATTGTGGATGCGCCGGGATCCGGAAGTACGTGCTCGACTGCCGTAATGGATACCGGTCGAATATGCTGTGGCCGCATGGGAGGGGCTGAAAAGCGCGGTCTGATGGAGGTCTGCCTGTCTGACGATGGCGTGCGTCATGCGTGGGACGTGAGAGTCGGCGTATATGGCATTGTGAGGTGAGTGTTAACAATATGTTCCTGAAATGTTACGCGATGCGACAAAAAGTAACGATATCGGACGAGCGCCAGGTCTAGTTTCTTTCACAGTGTCGTCGTGAGTGATGCACGCAAAGAGAGGAAAACAATAATGGCCAATAAGCAATGGCCTCGCTGGGTTGCCGCTGTAGCGGCCCTGGCGATGGCAGGCAGCCTGCCCGGTACCGCGCTCGCGGCTCCGGCACAAGGTGACGCGGCGTCCACGACGCCGACTCTGTCGACCGGCAATCTGAAGAGCAAGGTCTCATCCCAGCTTCAGCAGGCGAAGGGCGAGGTCACCGCATTCATCCAGACCACCAGCCCCTCCGCGCTGGAACGTAAGAACAGTGTGCTCAAGAACTTCAGCAGGCAGCGTTCCGCGCTGTCCACGCTGAAGCAGCGTGCGCAGTCGGCCCAGGCGGCCACGCAGAGCGCGAAGACCGCCGAGAAGACCTCGGTGAACGTGTTCTCGCAGCTGCAGTCGCTGGACTCCAGCGCCAAGAAGATCTACTCCACCTCGTATGCGCTGTCCGGCGTAGCCGTTCGCGCCGACGCGGCGTCGCTGCGCAAGCTCGCCGAGCAGTCCGGCTCGGTGGCGCACATCACGATCCTGACGCCCAAGAAGGCGCTCGACACGACCAACGGCAGTGGCGAAGCCCCCGCGAACAAGAACAACGACCAGCTGGTCAACGCCGTCAAGACTTGGGAACAGACCGGCAAGACCGGCAAGGGCGTGAACATCGCAGTCGTCGACACCGGCCTCGACTACACGCACGCCGACTTCGGGGGCGCAGGCACCACCGAGGCCTACCAGACCGCGCTGAACTCCACCGCCGACCCGCTGACCGACCCGAAGGTCAGCAATCTGCTCGACAAGACGAAGTTCAAGGGCGGTTACGATTACGCCGGCGCCACGTACAACCCGAACGCCGGCAACAACAATCCCACCCCGGACGCCAACCCGATCGACGGCCAGGGCGGCCACCACGGCACGCACGTCGCCGGCACCGCGCTGGGCTACGGCGTCAAGGCCGACGGCACCTCGGGCAAGACCGATACCGCAGGCTACCAGAAGCTGACCGCCGGCGACATCGCCAGCTGGAAGATTGGCCCCGGCGCCGCTCCCGAGGCCGGCATCTACTCGTACAAGGTGTTCGGCGACAACGGCGGCACCACCGACCTGGTGCTCGAAGCGCTTGACGGCATCGCCAAGCACAACACCGAGGCGGAAGTCAACGGCGACGAGTCCAGCCGCATCAGCATCGTCTCCATGTCGCTCGGCGGCAGCTTCGGCGCCTCCGACGACCCGGAGAACGTGGCCGTGGATAACCTCACCGCAGACAACGTGCTGTCCGTGATCGCGGCCGGCAACGACGGCGACATCACCGACATCATGGGTGCCCCCGGCACCGCCAAGAGCGCGCTGACCGTGGCCGCGAGCCAGTCCGGCAAGGCGCTGCAGGACGCCGTCGAAGTGACCGACGGCCCGGCCTCGCTCAAGGGCCAGACCCTCGCCGGCCAGTACTCCGTGAACTACGCGAAGCTCGACGACTTCTCCCTGACCGGCAAGGTCGTGCGCGTCAAGGACAAGGACAACCTGGAAGGCTGCAAGGCATACTCCGCCGATGACGCCGCTGCCGTCAAGGGCAACATCGCCTACGTCGAATGGAACGACGCCGCTGTGAACTGCGGCTCCAAGACCCGCTTCGACAACGCCGAGAAGGCCGGCGCGACCGGCATCCTGTTCGGCTCGCAGGCGAACATCCCCGAGTCCGGCATCGGCGGCAACGCCGACATCCCCGGCTTCCAGCTGGTCAAGAACGCCGCCGAGAACAAGGACCTGCAGAGCGCCATCGATGACGGTACGCTGACGGTGACCCTGTCCACCAAGCTGCGTATGAGCAAGGACGCCGACTACTCCAGCGAGAGCGAAGACACTATCGCGTCCTTCACCTCCCGTGGCATCCACGGCTCCTATGACGGCACCGCCAAGCCCGATGTCTCCGCCCCCGGCGTGGGCATCGTGTCCGCTTCGGCCGGCACCGGCAACAGCGACGAGATCATGAGCGGTACGTCCATGGCCACCCCGTTGACCTCCGGCGTCGCCGCGCTGGTCCGTCAGGCCCGGCCCGAATACCTGGCCAACGTGGTCAAGGCCCAGCTGATGAACACCGCCAACCACGACGTGCTCACCGCGGATCGCAAGACCGCGTACGGCCCGCTGCGTGTGGGCTCCGGTCGTATCGACGCGCTCGCCGCAGTGAACAACAACGTGCAGCTTGCCGGAGAGGATAACGAGGCCATCACCGCGCAGTTCGGCGTCATCCCGGTCGGCAAGGACGGCTACACCGACAAGCAGACCATGCGGCTCGTGAACAACACCGATCATGACATTACGTACAAGCTCACATACTCGGCCCGCACCCCGGTGCCGGGCGTCACGTACTCGGTGAGCGGCGACAACGGTGGGGACACCGTGGTCGCCAAGTCCGGGACCAGCACCAGCTTCCGCGTGAAGATCAGCATCGACCAGTCCAAGCTGACCCGCACCCGCGATGCCACGCAGTCCGCGCAGGTCGCAGGCAAGGACCGCCAGTACGTGACCGACGCCAGCGGCATCATCACCGCGACTCCGGTCACCCAGGAGGATGATGCCACCACGCTGCGTGTGCCCGTCACTTCGGTGCCGAAGGCAATCTCCGAAACCACCACGGAACTGAGCGGCTTCAACAACAAGAAGGGCACGCTGTCCGTGTCCGGCCATGGCCTTGACCAGGGCGACACCGCCACCGGCTACCACTCCGAGCTCGTCCCGTTCGTGTACGGTGCCGAGGATCCGGTCGACGGCTACACCGGCAACGGTGACGCCGCTCGCAGCCTTGCCGCAGGTGACATCCGCGCGATCGGTTATTCCAGCACCGCACCTCAGCTCTCCGATCCGTCGCAGGGCCTGCTGAGCTTCGGCATCATCACCGACAAGACGTGGTCCCACCTGGGCAACAATTTCATTCCGGACGTGATCTTCGACGTGGACGGCGACATGAAGGCCGACTACATGATCTCGGTGAGCACCACCGAAGGCAACACGCAGTACGACACCGCATGGGCCACGACGACTTCCGCGACAACCGGCAAGGTCGTTGACGAGGAGCCCATCGACCCCGCATATGTCTCCGACTCCAACCAGGTCGTGCTCTCCGTGAAGCTGTCCGCCCTTGGATTCACCAAGGACACCAAGGTCGCCCCGATCGCCTACATGGCACAGATCGAGTCGATTTACGCTGCCGGCGCGAAGGATCAGTACATCGTCGACACTGCGGGCGGTTCCAAGGACGACTCGTTCGACGCGTACCACCCTGCCCTGTGGTTCGGCGACTCCGCCACCGAAGGCAACGGCACGGTCAGCTTCCCCGACGAGAACGGCACGAAGGTCGCCGTCCACACCGCGGATGATTCGTCCGAGACCGCTCCGAAGGTGCTGGCGCTGCACAAGAACGGCTTCTTCCCGAACATCGAGACCGATGAGCCCGTCATCGACGCGCACACCGTGAAGAACATCGACAAGGCGCTGCTGGAGACTCTGGTCTTTGCCGCTAGCAAGTACCAGGAATCCAACTACACGGCGGATTCGTGGGCCGCATTCAAGAAGGCCTTCGACGCGGCGAAGAAGGTGCTCGACTCCGACACGGCCACGCAGCAGCAGGTCAACGACGCCTACACGGCGTTGCGAACCGCCATCAACGGGCTCGTCAACGCGACCGCCAAGCCGTCTAAGGACAAGCTGAAGGCGGCGGTGGATGCTGCGGCCAAGCTGAAGGAATCCGACTACACGGCGGATTCGTGGGCTGCGTTCGTCAAGGCGCTTGATGCCGCCAAGGCGGTGCTCGCCAACGACAACGCGACTCAGGAAGAGATCAACAACGCGACCGGCGCTCTGTTCAAGGCCGAAGAGGCTTTGGTGAAGAAGGCCGGCACGCCGACGAATCCCGGCAAGCCGAGCCAGCCTGGCGCCCCGGCGAAGCCCGGTGCGTCGGGCGCCAACAGTGGCCAGAACGGCAGCAATGCCGGCGTCGCCAAGACGGGTGCCGCTGTCACTGGCATCTCGGGCGCAGTCATGCTGCTGCTCGCCGCCGGTGCCACGCTGGTGATCATTCGCCGGCGTGACGCGGTGCGTCGCTAGTCTCCCATAGCCGATAATGCCCTTTCCCGCGAGCGCGGGGAGGGGCATTATTGTCGTTGCGCACCCGATATCCGGGGGTGATGTATACTAGTACAGCCTTCACGTGGCGTTATGTCACCCAATCCCCCCCAGGGCAGGAATGCAGCAAGGGTAAGTGGCCTCTGTCGGGTACGTGAAGGTTTTCTTTTTCTTTTCTTGGCCCTTCACCCTGACCGTCGCGGCGCCGTGAGACTTAAATTACAGGTTGAAATCGCCGTTCTCGGCAATTCCCCGTGCGAAATCGCCGTTTTTGGACCTTGAAACGGCGATTTCACACGGGGAATAGTAGATTTCGGCGATTTCAACCCGTATTTTGATATGCCGGGGCCAGGTTTTCGATTATTCTGTCGGAATATGGGCGCGATGAGGCGACTGACACATGTACAGGCTCTACAGTCTTGAACTATGAGTGAAGAACAGCGTGTTGATGATCCCGCCGAAATCTCGCGTGACGGTGCGATTCCGCCTGACGCCGTGCAGGTCAGCGGCGACCGGGCTGATGCGGCAACGTCGGCGGAACGCCTGCCGTCCACGGAGACGACCGATGCGCCTGCTGACACGCCGAATGAGCCGGATACCTGTCTCTTATACACATCTCCGAGCCCACGAGACTAGGCATGATCT
>ENA-OXEI01000077-OXEI01000077.1-human-gut-metagenome-genome-assembly--contig:-NODE-77-length-36823-cov-19.957164_pt1 | contig 36823 bp, 26 predicted proteins | sample MGYA00249361_ERZ652255 | MGnify/ENA primary metagenome ERZ652255 (study PRJEB26925, sample SAMN05826744) | human gut metagenome | biome: ENVO:2100002; feature: ENVO:00000062; material: ENVO:00002003... | reverse complement strand
AGAGAAGTGTCTACTTCGTTTCTGGGCTTTGAGTGATCTTTTGACGACTTGCAGGATTTAAAAAAACAATCTTCGCAGCCCGCTCATCCGGGCATGATCTCTGCCGAAATTGATGCTGCCCGCCTTCCAAAAGTAATCACATATTCATCAACATATTGTTATTGATAAATATTTATGGAATTTCCGGGGAAGAATCGTTGACCGGAAAAGCAATTAATGATGCATTCATGAGGACTTTGTTTAAGCCCGAGATTAAAACTTTTAATAACGAGCGGATTCTTTCGAGTTCCTCTTCCGCCGCAGCCTTCAACGCTGCGTCGGTTGGGGCTCCAGCAGCAAAGGTGTTCATCATGAAGCCTCCCGGCCATGAAAGCGAAAAACACAAACTTGGGCTTATCGTCTGTATCGGCATTGTTGCCGGCAACATGATCGAGGGAATTGCTCTGCTGCCAGCCAACCTCGCCTCGATCGGCTCCATCTCTCTTATCGGCTGGATCATCGTAGTCATCGGCGCAATGTCGCTGGCCTACGTCTACGCCAGACTCTCCACCGTCAATCCGCAAAGCGGCGGCCCTGTCGCCTACGCCGGTGAAGTCAGCACCGCCTTTGGCTTTCAATCGAGCATTCTTTACTACAACGCCAACTGGGTCGGAAACCTAGCCATCGGCGTGACAGCGGTTTCCTACCTGTCGATGTTTTTTCCTGCCCTGCAGGACCCGATTCCCGCCGGTCTGGCCTGCATCGCCATCGTCTGGATCTTTACCATCCTCAACTTCATGGGCGGATCCTTTATCGGCCGCATGGCAACCATTGGTCTTGTCGCCATGCTGCTTCCGGTGGCCGGCACAGCAATCTTCGGCTGGTTCTGGTTTGATCCCCAAACCTACACCGCCAATTGGAATACTTCAGGCGCCGCCGATTCCGAAGCGGTCATCCGCAGCGTACTGCTCTGCCTCTGGGCATTCATCGGCATCGAATCGGCCTCCGTATCCACGGGTCTCGTGAAAAACCCCCGAAAAACGGTGCCGCTTGCGACATTGCTGGGAACGGGACTGGCCGGCATTGTTTATGTTCTGAGCTTTCAAGCTATTGCCGGCATGTTCCCTGCGGATGTCATTGCTAAATCCGGCGCGCCATTCGCAGCGAGCGTTGCACTCATGGTGGGTGACTGGGCTGCTCCGGTTGTTGCCGCATGCACCGTGATTGCCTGCCTGACTTCTCTGGGCTCATGGATGCTTCTGGTGACTCAAGCCGGCGCTCGAGCTGCCCGAGACGGGCACTTTCCCAAAATCTATGGTGAACTGGATCATCGGGGCATGCCGCGCAAAGGCCTCATTTTGGCTGCCAGTCAAATGACGGGGCTGATGCTCCTCATCACTGCACTCAATGCCAAGGGCGGCTCCGCAGCCTCGCTTTTTGAGATGATCACCGAGATTGCCGTCTTGCTGACGATGCTCCCTTATTTCTACAGCTGCATTGATCTGCTTCGCATTGAAAGCACCTCGCAGCAGGGGCGTCTGTCCTGCATCGCAGCGGTTCTGGGCTGCGGATTCTGCTTCATAGCGCTTGCCGGTGCAGGCGCAACAAACCTGATGCTCACCATCGGCGTGAGCTTGGTCGTGATGATGATCTACTCGTGGCGGATGGGAACGGTCCAAGCCAACCGCCTGCGTTTCGTAGCTCAGCCTATATCATCATCGGCTGCCGGCTCTTAATGCTCCTCTTCTTAAAGCGCTGACAGCATAAACGGGCGATCGTCTTGGGATGACTTTCGCCCGTTGCGGCGTCTTATCGGCTTAGGAACCGTGCTCAAAAATTGCCTTGGGTTCCGTAAATTCGAGCAGACCGAAAACGCCGCCTTCACGCCCGACGCCGCTCGATTTAAAGCCGCCGAAGGGAGCTGCAAGGTCGCGTGACGCGTCATTCACGTATACGTTCCCCGTGCGCATACGACGCGCAAAATTCACCGCTGCCTCATGAGGACCAAAGACAGCGCCGCACAGACCGTACTGCGTGCCGTCGGCAATCGCCAGCGCTTCTTCGAGCGTGTTGTACGGCATCACCGACAGGACAGGGCCAAAGATTTCTTCCTGAGCAATCCGCATCTCAGGCCGGACATCCGAAAATACAACGGGCGGCACGAACCATCCGTCATTGGCGCCCGGTTCCGGCGGCAGCCCGCCGGCAACCAGACGAGCCCCCTCGCGGATGCCCGAAGAAATGTATTCCCGAACGCGTTCAAACTGCGCCCCGGAAATTAAGGGGCCCATACGGGTTGCCGGATCCGTGGGGTCTCCCATCGGGTAGTCTGCAAGAACGGATTTGAGAAGCGCTTCAGCGGTTTGGAGCTTTTCAGCAGGAACCAGAAATCGAGATAGCGCCGTGCAGGTCTGTCCGGCATTGAGGAGCAAGGAATCCAGCACTTTCTTCGCGGCCATCCGGCCGGCCTCATGCCCCTCGAGCTCCGGCAGCCACACCGCCGCTGACTTGCCTCCGAGCTCCAAAATGAGGCGCTTCATCATCGGGGCAGCACGGCCTGCAATTCGGCGCCCGACGGCTGTTGATCCCGTAAAGGAAATCAAATCGACCCCTGCATGCCCGGTCATGGCCTCCCCTACGGTTTCACCGTATCCCTGTACAAGATTGAGAACCCCGGGCGGAAATCCGGCCTCTTCAAAGGCTTCAATGAGCAAAACGGCGGTAAGCGGCGTCCATTCGCTCGGCTTGAGCACAACCGTGCAGCCCATAAGCAGCGCCGGAACAACCTTCTGAATGATCTGCCCCAAAGGGTAATTCCACGGCGTAATGGCAGCGACGACGCCGACAGGCTCACGCATGACGAGGGAAGCGGGGAATGCTTCTTCTGCGGCAATCGACCGTGCAGCCGCAATAAATGCGGCCGTGCGTTTTTGCTGATAAAGGCAGTGCTTGCTTCGTGCGAAAGCAACCGGAGCACCGAGTTCGGCGACTTCGAGTTCAATGACGTCTTCCGTTTTTTCGCAAAAACGCCTGAGCATTCCTTCCATCAGCGCGATGCGCTGCGCGAGCGGCGTACTGCACCAGCGGGGAAATGCGCTTTGAGCCGCTGCGACGGCGGCATCCACCTCTTCGGGCGTACCGTCCGGAACACGCGCGAATATTTCACGTGTCGCCGGATTTTCAACGTCAATCATGGCGCCCTTAGGGGTTGTCCAGACGCCGTTAATGTAATGTTTTCCAAAATGCGAGTTGGCTGCGCGCATACGGATCTCCTCACTCCTTCGAGCAACAACACAATCCCGGGCTCCAACCCACCATTGTACGCATCATCCTTTGTCTGAACCTGCTAGGCAAGGCAATCGGCCTTGGATTCGCCCCTGCGCCGTGCCGCGCCCGAAAAAAACTATTCAGAGCGACGGTTCATTTGATCTTTGACGCAGGACTTGAGCGATTGTCTTGTCCTGAAAGCTCTGGAGACCGCGCTATTCTCCATGGCACGCATAACCATTCCTTGAAGGACATTTTCATGCCGCAGGACACATTGGAACAACGCGCCGTTCTTTGGACACAGGCGCTCGTCCGAGTCCCAAGCGTTTCTGGGTCACCCGCCTGTCTGCAGGTGCTCGAAACCGCTCGGGACCTTATTGAATCAACGGGCGTCGAGGCCGACATCCGCATTCTCTTCCCTGAAGCGCCCAACCCGGTGCTGCTGGCCCGAACCGGCCGCGGCAAAACGGGCGTGCCGGAACTCATGCTCTCAGGGCACGTCGACGTCGTCCCGCCCGCGGGCATGGAAGATCCTTGGAGCGCCCGCATCGAGGGTGACCGCATGCACGGACGCGGCACAACGGACATGAAGAGCGGCGCAGCCTGTGCGCTCACGACATTTTGTGAAGCCGCTCGTCAAGGCGTCGACGGCGTACTTTGGCTCATTCTCTCTACGGATGAGGAAACCGCGGCACAGGGTGTCGTCAGAGCCTTGGGCTGCCCGGATGCTCCGCGTCCTCAGCTCTGCGTCATTTGTGAACCAACGGGGCTGTGCGTACGTTCAGCACATCGCGGAGACTGCTGGATCCGCGTGGACTTTACCGGCAAGAGCGCTCACTCGAGCCGCCCGCATCTCGGCATCAATGCCATTGAAGCGGCGGCGCTCTTTATCGTTCACGCCAAAAAACGTCTTCCGGAACTGCTCGCAGAAAACGCCGCAGCAGGTCCGGCCTCATCCTCTATTGATCTTGTTTCGGGCGGCGCAGCGGAAAACGTTGTTCCGGCAAGTGCGTCCGTCACCATCGACTTTCGCTATCAAGGCGTGGAGTCCGCCCAAGTGCAGTGTGACCGCATTGAAAAGATTCTGAGCGAAGTTCGAACAGACCCCGACTTTCCTCCGGTTTCGACTTCACTCACGGTAACGGGCGACTGGACGGCACTCTCCACGGACATGACGCAGCCCTTGGCACAGGCTGCAGTTGCTGCGCTTGGCGAGTCGCTTGGGCATATTCCTGAAACGACCGAAATGACGGGTTGGGGTGAAGGCGGTTCAATGCAGAAATTCGGCATTCCAGCTTTCTATTTTGGGCCTGGCGACGGACCGCTCGCACATACGCCCAAAGAATCCGTCAGCGTTTCTGAAATCAAAACTGCCGTCAAAGCACTCTTCCATCTTGTGGATCGGCTGGTCGTCCATCCGAAACTGTGAAATCAGTATTGACGCAGGAAAGTATGGATTACAGGCGAAGGCGCACTGATGTGGTGCGCCTTCGCCTTTTTATGTGCTTCAAGGGCGGTTCGTTCTTCCCGCGCGTGCATGCCCCCCGTCATCCGAACTCAGCAGCCCGCCAGTACTCCGCTTTCGCAGAACAGCTCCTGGCTTGCTTTGCGCCTGCGAGAGCAGGCATCCCAATGAGTTTGGCACTGTCTTTGCTCATTATTTTTTTACAGTCCCTCCCTATTGAATTGGGCAAGACGCCAGATTCAATGACGGCCGCCTTTCAGATTATTTCAAGAGTTGAATTGCCATGACCAAAACCTTCCGCATGCTGATGCTCACCGGCGCCCTCGCCGGAGCTTTTGCTGTCTCGACAGGCGCTGCCGCCAAGGAAATCACCGTCGCGCTCGCCTCAACCTTCACGACGATGGATCCTTACGATGCCGGCGACACGCTTTCGCAGAACTCGGCCAAGTCAATGTACGAAGGGCTTTTTGGTCTCGACAAGGACATGAAGCTTAAGAACGCCCTTGCAACCGGCTACGAAGTGAGTAAGGACGGTCTGGTCTATACGGTGACGCTCAGAAAAGGCGTGATGTTCCATGACGGTACGGAATTCAAAGCCGATGCCGTCAAAGCCAATTTCGACCGCGTGACGAATAAGGACAATGCGCTCCGACGCTACACGCTCTACATGAACATTGCCAAAACCGAAGTCGTTGATGACTATACGGTGCGCATTACGCTCCATACGCCATTCTCGGCCTTCATCAATCAGCTTGCCCATCCGGCCGGCGTGATGATTTGCCCGAAGTCGCTTGAAAAATATCCGGGCAAACAGATTGCTTTTCATCCCTGCGGCACGGGTCCTTACATCCTGAAAGATTACAACCCCTCGGAAATTCTCCATGTCGTCAAGAACCCCAACTACTGGCAGAAGGGGCTCCCCAAACTTGACGGCATTTACTTCAAGCCGGTGCCGGAAAATTCAACGCGTGTAGCCATGCTGCGCACGGGCGAAGCACAGTTCATCTTCCCGGTTCCGCCCGAACAGGCCAAGACCTTGACTGGCAGCGACAACCTTGAAGTGACGGTTTCGCCCTCCATCATTGAGCGTTACGTCGCTTTCAACACTAAAACCAAGCCCTTCAACGACGTACGGGTGCGCAAAGCGCTCAATTACGCCGTCAATAAAGAAGCCCTTGCCAAGGTGGCCTTCAGCGGCTATGCCGTTCCGGCCACGGGCTCTGCACCGGAAGGCGTCGACTATGCCAAGGTCTATGAACCCTGGCCTTACGATCCCAAGAAAGCTCGCGAACTCCTGAAGGAAGCGGGCTACCCGAACGGCTTCACCGCAACCCTCTGGTCGCTTTACAACCACACCACTGCACAGAAAGTCATTCAGTTCCTGCAGCAGCAGTTTGCTCAGGTCGGCGTCAAGGTTTCCATCCTTGCCATGGAAGCCGGTCAGCGTAATGAATACCTGCTGAAAAAACCTGAAGATGCCAAGCTCAACATGCTCTATGCCGGTTGGTCGAGCTCCACGGGCGAACTTGACTGGGCGCTCCGTCCGCTGCTTGCGACGGCAAGCTGGGCGCCGGTGGCAGGCAACTACGGCTTTTATTCCAGCAAGGTGCTCGATGACAGCTTTACGAAAGCACTGCTCACGACGGATCGTGCTGAAAAAACTAAGCTCTATAACGCCGGTCAAGATGCCATTTGGAACGATGCGCCGTGGATCTTTCTCATCAACGAACAGAATGTTTCGGCCAAGGTTAAGAACCTGAAGAAATTCTACGTTCAGCCTGATGCCGGCTTTGACTACTACGAAGCGGAGCTCGATTAACCGCCGCAGGGATGCAGCACACGCAACGGACAAATGGTCCCGTGTGCTGCATGGCTGTTGATTCAGAACTCACGAACAGCTCCGCTTCGCTTTTCCTTCCGTCAGCCTGCGGTTTCTCGATGAAACCGCGGGCTTTTTTTCGCCGCAGTGTGAATGCTCTGGCGTTAGGAAAGTTTTGTCGGCTTAACCCTCAGTTCGACTTCTGCCTGCTCCTCAGCTTCAGCCGCTGCCAGGGCAGCAGGTCTCGTCCGCCGCACAACGAGCAGCAGCACCAGAGCAATCAGTCCGGAACCGAGCATCACTGCAGCATACTTCCAGGCCTCCCCCAAAACGATGGGAATGAGGAGCGCCGATGAAACCGCAAAAGCGCCCGTCTGAAAAAACTGCTGCACTGAAGCGGCCAAGCCGCGGCTTTTGGGGAAATAGTCGAGGTTCATCACGTTGAGTGCCGGGCGAACGGCCGCTGCCGCAAGGTTATAAACAACCGGCGCCAGCAGCACCCAGGGGGAAGACGGCAAAAGGGCCGTGATCGAATACCACGCCGAATAAGCCCGATGCCGCCAAAATGCCTACTCCCCCAAAAAGGAGCCGATTCTGACCGAACATCGCCAGCAGGTGAGCACAGGCCCAAGAACCCGTCATGCCGGCAACCACCATCGGAATCATCAGCCAGCCGAATTCATCTACCCCGAGTCCCATCACATTGAGGACAAAATCAGCCGCGCCTGCAGAATAAACAATCAAGCCCAAGAAAATAAAGCCGTGAGCAACAACGCCCGACGTGAATGCGGGGACTTTAAGCACCTCGCCATAACGAAGCAATGTCGCCCACGGACGAAAAGAAACACGGCGTTCGCTGGGGAGCGACTCTTTCAGAACGCATGCTGAGCAAAATGCCATCGCTGCACTTAAAACGGCTAAAAAGATAAAAATGGACCGCCAGCCCAGATGAACGGTCAGTTCACCCCCTACAACCGGAGCTAATGCCGGCGCCAGACCAAAAATAACCGCGATGAGCGCGATGATTTTTGCTGCATCACCCCCGCTCCAGCGATCGCGAACGATTGCCTGAGTTACAACAGGCCCCGCAGCCGCTGCCATCCCCATTACAAACCGCCAGATAAAGAACGCTTCCATCGAGTCGGCAAAAAGAAGCCCCAGCGACGAGACAGCAAATACCGTCATTGAAAGGGCAAGCACAGCCTTTCGTCCGAAAGCATCTGAAGCCGCCCCTATCAGAAGCGACGTACAAGCAAATGCGGCCAGATAGATCGAAAGCGTCTGCTGCACGGTTACAAGCCCAACGCCGTAATGCTGCCCTATTTCATCAAAGGCGGGGACATACGCATTGGCTGCAAAAGGGCCGATAGAAGAAACAAAGGCGAGAAGCGCAGCATCCTTGGTCGTAGGACGGCCGGATTTTGTCGCAGCTGCGACCTCATGATCCTCTGCGGCAGCCGTTTTCGAATCATCAGCAGGTGTTTTCACAAGAGACATAAGGGTACGGGCTTGTCATTCATCGTGAGCCCATCAATATTCATCAGACTTCTCGGCGAAGTCTAAAGCAAACCTTGCCCCCATCCGCCGATCACGCCTGCCTCCGAATAGTTTTGTTTTCAAAAAGTAAACAAGAATATTTTGTATAACCAATATGCATATCTTTACGGCCTGCTTGATATTTCGAAATGCATTTTTATTCATAACCAGTTCAAAGAATAAACGTATGTCTTTATAGCTTTTTGTATTTCTTCCCTAAATTTGCCTTAATTCGCCAAATAGGTACTAACCCCAATACCGGTTGATGATTTAGTGTTGATGAATTGATTTTTCCAGTTTGAGTTGCAACTTCTTTAAAGACCGCGTAATCTTGAACCCGAGATCAGGTAGATCTCAAGTTTTTAACAGCTCATACATGTCATAGGAGAATTAGTATGACCGGCAGCAATTTTCGTTCTATTCGCGAACATCTCGAACTCTCTGTTGAACAGCTCGCCGATATCCTGCGCGTTTCTGCTCATCAGATCATTGCTTGGGAACACGGTATGTCCCAGATTCCTTCTGTTTATGCTGATCGTCTTTTCCGCTTTGACCGTCACGGTCTTTGCTTCTTCGCACCGCGCAGCTAATTAACTGATTATTAAGTAAATAATATGAATAAATCTCGAAAACGTCCGCCGGACGATCCTGCGAAATAAAGGGGCTGCACCTGTAATTGGGTACAGCCCCTTTCTTTTGCCTGCCCATCTTCACAAGGCCAAAACGCTTTCTTTAAACCTATATGCCTCAAAACATCAAGATTCTGCCGCTATTGCTGTTTCAGTGACCGGATCTTCTACGCTAGGTACTAACCCTAAACTGAATTGTCGGTTTGGTTCTCTGATGTTTGTTTTTCGATTTATCTGCTTGCAAGCCTAAATAAAGCTGGTGTACTCTAATCGCGAGATCAGGAATATCTCATTTTTAGAACAATTCAGTAATTTTGGACTACATAAATGTTTTCTTCGATTCTTAGAATTTGCGGTGCTCTTTTTGATGCTTTTGCCCAAGACTTTATCAATACCTTCTGCATGGGCATCTCCCGAGACCTCCATGAAGTCAGTGCGCCGTTCCCCGCAGAAGATAATTCGACGTCAACTCGCACCGCTTGAAGTCTATTTTCATTCAATAGGAGTCAACATGCCGGAATATCGAAAACCTCCAGTTGACGAAGCTCCCAAATAAAAGGGCTGTACTTGAAGTACAGCCCTTTTATTTATCAGCTTACATAATGAGTGTATCGTATTCAATTAATATTTCTTCTTCTGTTTTCAAAAATCTTCACTTATTACATTTCGTCTGACAGAATTAAAGGCTATTTTATTTTTAGGTATTAGCCCTTAATAGGATTGATAGTTTAGCGATTCATTCTTTTTTAATTCATCATCGACTTGCATCTCTTTTATGAGAGGGGTAATCTAAGTCTCGAGGTCAGGAAGATCTCAAGTTTTTAACAACACCATTGAATCTTTAGGAGTTTTAAAATGGCTATGCATCTTATTCATACGATCGGTTCCATCATCGCTGCCTTTGCAGAAGAGTATTTGAATACCTTCTGTCTGGGTGTTTCCCGCAATATGCGTTCTGTCAGCGTTCCGTTCGCGAGCGAACAGCACTAATCTTTAAGAGGCATCACAATATGGGTAAACCGCGAAAACGCCTAGACGGCGAATCTGCAAAATAAAGGGGCTGCACCTGATAATGGTTCAGCCCCTTTCTTTTGCTTCTAACGCCGCGCTAGACCGCTTTCTCTGCTACTAGGTCTCTCGGCCTTGCCCGGCCCAAGAACGATGTCATCTGGGCTCTGCCGCCGTTCACAGACGCAGCGCCCAGCGTTCTTTTAATAGGCTCCTTTCTTAAAGCCTAAGGTCACTTGATCCAGCCACAATGCGTCGGATATTTTGTTGAAAATATTTCTCTTGGCCGCGCCGCCCTTCTGTGCGGGGAAGGGGGTAACTTTTCCTCGGCGCTCTTGCTTGATAGAGGCACTCCGGGAAGGTATCTGTTCGAGCGCAGCTGTACCCGTCTCCTCCAGAATCTTGCTTTCAAACGAGGTTGCCGCTTCATGCTCGGGCTCAGCCGCACTGACGGGCTGCTGCAGTTCCCTCTCAGCTGCAACGTCCTCATCGTCGATCACCTGTGTGCCTTGAGCCCCATTTTCAGAGGTTGCGGCAATGTATTCTTCCACCGTCAGCTGATGAACCGGCGCCAATAAACGATAGCCGCGTTTTGGTACCGTTTTAATATATTCCGGTGCCTCTTTAGCACTGCGGCCGTCTTTTAAAAATTTTCGTAATTCGAAAATGGCCTGAGTGATAGCCTGATCTGTTACAACATCCCGATCCCAGCAATTATCAATAATCTCTTGTCTGGAAACGACCTCCATAGGATGCTGCGCAAAATAAAACAACAGATCCATCAGCCGCGGCGGCAGGACGCTTCGACGGTTTTTTCGCCGAATTGAATTTGATCTAGGATTGGCTACCCAATCGGCAACAGTAAAAAATGCACTCTCCATTGTTCCCTCTCGAATTAACTATCTTGACCATCTTCTATTGTTATTTATCGCGGTCCTTATACTGTTTCTCATTGTAGTTGATCAGTTCGATTGAGTACATCACCCTATTGGAATAGCAAGAAAAATGCATATTTACCGTTTATCGTTGTTTATCAACTTATTTGTGATGTACTCATACTTATCTGCGTCAACATATAAACTCAGTATTTATACGCACTGCGGATTCAAAATCTCCTCAAAGCATTTACATCTGTAAACTCTTAAACTGTTAAATACTGCCCCGTGGGCTTAGCCAAAATATCTTTATTGCTCAGGGAGCTCTGTGCTCCCATCCTTGGCAACAAAGAGACCATAAAACGCAATGCCCAAGAAGAAGACAATGGTCGCAAACTTCATGACATCGCCGTCCATGAGGCTGAAATACCACCCGATGAAGATGAGTGAGCCCAAGGCAGCCGCTTCAACACAAACCTTCTTGACGCCTTGAAGTCCGGCTCTGCGCACAACTACAAAAGTGGCGGCCATACAGAGAAAATACGGGAAGACATTGGTAATGACCGAGATGTCCACCAGCAGATCAAACTGACTGAACAAGTTGGAGACCGGCATAAACGGCACCAACAGCGTCTGGATGAAACATAGGATAAAGAGTCCTAAATAAGGAACACCGGTTTTACCAACGCGTTTAAACAACGCTGGGAAGTATCCCAGCCTGGCGGAGGTCATGAAGACTCGGTACATCGTAAACTGCCACGTAACGAGTGACCCGACACAGGCCAAAAAGAGCAGCACTGCCAGGATGCGGCTCGCCGTCGAACCAAAAAGACTCACGAAGATGACAAAGAGCGGAGCTCCGGAATCCACCAGTTCTGACTCTGGAAGCAAGCCTGCGGTTAAAGTTGTTGATCCGACATAAATGACTGCCACCGCAAGGGTAGCGGTCAATACAGCTTTAGGAACAGACTTTTCTGGGTTATCGACGCTGTCGTCGTTAGCGCAAGCTGACTCTAATCCCAAAAAGGCCCAGAACATCATGGGGGCCGTCGCTGTCACCGCGGTCTGCATCGACAAATCACGAGGATTCCAATTCTGTGCAAACAACTGTGCGTCAAAGCTGAACGGCGCCGCACAGATTAGAAAAAGGAGCGGGATCAAGATGCCCCAGATGGTCACCGCGCTGAGGCGCCCCATGGCTTTAACGCCCGCGAAGTTCACCAGCGTCGAGAGCCAAAGCAGCGCTATCGTTAAGCACTGCACAACGCCCAAATCGGCCTGAATGCCGAAAATACCCAGCAGATAGCCGACAGCGGTGGTAGCAATGGCAACGTTGGCGATGACGACAGAAAATGCGTAAATATAGTTGGTCAAAAAAGAGCCGGGCATGCCGAAGGCATTTTCGGCGATAGCGCCTAAACCGCCCAGACGATATTTGGAGTAAATCCCGCAGTTGGCAAATGCGTATGCCATCGCGACAGCTGCAAGGCAAACAACAAACCAGGACAAAAGTCCGATCCCGCCCACCTGTGCAACTTTCGCCGGCAGCATCAGGATTCCCGATCCCAGCATGTTCAAAGCAGTCAGCAGCATGAACTGCGTTCTGTTCATTTTGAATTTAGTCATTTGTGGCCCCTTTTTGCCCTCTGGCCGCAAACAAGAGCAGCCCCGCAGGAGAAACTTTCCTGCGCGGCTGCCATTGCGTTTACAAAATCAACTCAATGATCAATTCTTGCTCTCCGGTCTCAGCGCGGGGAAGAGCAACACGTCACGAATCGTAGGTGCGTCCGTAAGCAACATCATAAAGCGATCGATGCCGATGCCGCACCCGGCGGTTGGCGGCAATCCATATTCAAGTGCCGTCACGTAATCTGCGTCGTAATACATCGCTTCATCGTCACCGTGTCCCTTGCGCTCAACCTGCGCGCGGAAGCGAGCTGCCTGATCATCCGGATCGTTAAGTTCGGAGAAGCCGTTGGCGGTTTCTCGGCCGGCAATGAAGAGTTCAAAGCGTTCCGTAATGTCCGGATTCACATCCGAGGCTCGGGCCAAAGGCGAAATTTCCGTCGGATAGTCAATGATGAAGGTCGGCTTGATGAGCTTCTTTTCAACGGTTTCGTCAAAAAGCGCCATCTGCAGCGAGCCGAGCGTCGGATCAATCTGCTCGTCGGCACCGAGACGCTTGATTTCCTTCTTCAGGAAATCTTCGTCCGTGAGCTGACTTTCAGTGTATTCGGGGCTGTACTTCAAGATGGCCTGCTTCGGCGTGAGCTTGTCGAAGGGCTCCTCGAAATTGATCGTCATTCCCTGATACGTCACGATGGCCGAACCGGTCACTTCACGCGCGACATGTCGCAGAAGCGCTTCGGTAAATTCCATCTGGTCCTTATAGGTCCAATAGGTGGCGTAGAACTCCATCATGGTGAATTCTGGGTTGTGACGCGCATCAATGCCTTCATTGCGGAAGTTTCGATTAATTTCGAATACGCGTTCAAAGCCGCCAACCACCAGACGCTTCAGATAAAGTTCCGGCGCAATGCGCAGGTACATTTCAGTATTCAGCGCATTATGGTGCGTGATGAAGGGACGTGCATTAGCGCCGCCCGGAATCGGATGCAGCATCGGCGTTTCCACTTCCAGGAAGTCGTTGGCCAGCATGAAATTGCGAATGGAGGCAATTGCCTTCGAACGCTTGATAAAGCGCTCGCGTGATTCGGCATTGACCATCAAATCCACATAGCGGCGGCGATAGCAGAATTCCTGGTCCTGCAGGCCCTTGTGCTTATCGGGCATCGGCCGAAGGCTCTTGGCCATCAAGCGGAATGACGTCACCTTAATGGCCAGATCGCCGGCCTGAGTACGCATCAGCGTACCTTCACAAGCAACGATGTCGCCGAGGTCGAGCGTCTTGAAATCTGCATAAGCGGCTTCGCCCACCGTGCTTTCTTGGACGAAATACTGCATTGTCCCCGTATAGTCGCGGACGGTCGCAAAAGTGAGTCGGCCCATGACTCGCTTGAGCATCACACGGCCTGCACAAGCGACCTTCGGCGCGAGCGCTGCAAGCTCTTCAGCGGTCTTGTTGCCGTACTTTTCGTTAAGGTCACCGAACAAATCCTTGCGGACAAAGTCATTCGGATAGGCGACGCCGTGTTCGCGAAGCTTAAGGAGCTTGGCGCGGCGTTCCGCAATAACCGAATTTTCATTTTGTACTTCTGTGACCGAGATGTTCTCGTTAGTCATGTAGCCACCTAATGTAAGTTGGGATTGATGGATTGGGTTCTGGTGGAGTGAAAAGCGGCAGAGATCTTCCAGCTTCCCACTGCTCGTATGGGGCTGCAGGCGGCGGACACATTGGAACCCAACAAATGTGTCCGCCGCCCCACCAGCAGATCTCTGCCTAACCTAGAAGCCTTACATCTTCAGAACCTTGACGGTGTAGGAACCGTCCGGCTGACGATAGGCACCGTGGATATCGGTTTCGAAGCCCGGGAAGTGCTCGCCGATTTCGCAGAGCATGAGCATGAAGTCCAGCACCGCGCGGTTGTCGGCCGTGAGCATTTCGCCCGGCATAACCAGAGGAACTCCCGGCGGATACGGCAGAATCATGTTGGCGTTGACCTTGTCCTGCATATCCTGAATGCGGACTTCCTCAACCTCACCGTTGAGTTCGCGCTGGAAGGCATCAAACGGCGTCATGACCATCTTCGGCAGCGTTTCAAACGCGTGGAACATCATGTTCGGCAGATCGTGTTCAACGATGAGCTTATGGATGCCCTGGGCCAGTTCCTGCAGACGCATGCCGTCGTAGAAGCTCGGATCCTTCTTGTAAAGCGACGGGATCGCTTCCTTGATCTCAAGATTGCGGTCGTAGTCGCGGCGGAAGTTGCAGAGTTCACGCAGCAGCCCCATCGCCTTCGTGTTGTCGATACCGAAGGAGAAGAGGAAGAGCAGGTTGTAGGGACCCGTCTTTTCAACGATCACGCCGCGGTCATCCAAATACTTGGAAACGATCGAAGCGGGAATGCCGCGCTCAGCCATCGTGCCGTCGCCATTGAGACCCGGCGTGAGGAGCGTGACCTTGATCGGGTCAAGATACATGTGCTCCTGATCGATGTTGCGGAAGCCATGCCACTTGTCTTCGGGCTTGAGTTCCCAGCATTCCTTCGTGCCGATGTTTTCGGGCTGCCACACGTCGAAGAACCAAGAATCGGATTCTTCGCGAAGACGCTTGATTTCCTTACGGAAGCGAATCGCACGATCGATGGATTCATCAATCAGACGGTGACCGACGTTGCCGCGCATCATAGCGGCAGCAGTTTCCGTCGATGCCACGATCGGATAGAAGGGCGACGTGGAGGTGTGCATCATGAACGCTTCGTTGAACGTCGCTTCATTGATTTCACCCTTCACATGGATCATGGAAGCCTGCGAGAACGCAGCCAGCAGCTTATGCGTCGACTGAGTTTCGTAGATCACCTTGCCCTCTGTACGGCCGCCGCTCATGCCGGCGAGGCCCTGATAAATCGGGCTGAAGTTGGTGTAAGGCACCCACGCGGAGTCGAAGTGAATCGACTTCACATCCAGCGTATTCTTGATGAAGCCGGTGTTGTAGAACAGACCGTCATAGGTGGAGTTGGTCACCACAGCGTGAACCGGCCACGTGGCGTTCGGCGTTTCCTTCACACGCTTTTCAATGGTCTCGTGCTTAAACTCGCTCTGCGGGATACCGCCCAGAATGCCGTAGGCGTTGCGAGTCGGGCGCAGATAGATTGGGATCACATTGCTCATCATCATCAGATGCGTGAGCGACTTGTGGCAGTTGCGGTCAATCAGCACAGTGCTGCCGGCTGGAGCGGAGTACAGACCGATGATCTTATTGGCGGTCGACGTGCCGTTCGTAACGATGTAGCTGCGGTCAGCATTGAACGTCTCAGCGATGTATTTCTCAGCATCGCGATGAGGACCGGAGTGGTCAAGCAGAGAGCCGAGTTCACCCACGGAAACCGAAACGTCAGCCTTGAAGGTGTTGGCGCCGAAGAAGTCATAGAACAATGCGCCGACCGGGCTGTGCTGGAAGGCCGTGCCGCTCATATGGCCCGGCGTGCAGAATGTGTACTTGCCTTCTTTGGCAAAGTTCATCAATGCGCGTGTCAGCGGAGGCGTAACAGCCTTTTCGTATTCCTCGACCTTCTGGGAGATCGTAACGGCGATGTCCGCAGCGTTCGAAATTTCATATTCGAAGAATTCAACATTCAGTGAGAGCTGCTGGAACGTAGCATCCGTCACACTGTTGGAGCTCGAGAAAGCAAAAACGGGGAGATATTCATTGAAATCATGAATTTGCTGGCAGAGTTCCTGAGGAGAATCTTCCCAGTCGATCACCACACCGGCAAGGCGGGCATTATTTTCGACGACGCGAACAAGATCCGCCTGATCGGCGGCAAATACGACTTCGAACCCGCGTTTTTTTAAGCACTCATTCAGGCTGTGAATCGGGGCGTCTTTAAAGAAACGACCAGGCGAGACGAGCTCAACGATGATGTTCATAATGAAACCTCACAAAGGGAGATGTGGTGGTGAAACCAGAAGGGGCTGGGCCTGCCCTCTCAATCCGTCACATAAAGTGAGCAGACCCAGCCAGAGGAAGAAGTTGATGAAAGAGGTGTTGACTGATTAGTTGTCGCCGACGAGCACTGCAGCCTTGCCAGCTTCGGACTTGTCGGAAGCTTCTGCAGCAGCAGTCTTGACAGTCGCCTGGAGCTTGCCCTTCTTCCAGGAGAAGAACATCATGATGACCAGGCTGACGATGAAGGTAGCGATCAGTTGGTTGAAGCCGGCGCCGGCCAGGGCGATGAAGCAGAATCCGCTGCCGAGGACCGATGCGATGCAGCTGATAACGTTGCGGGTCGTTGCGCCTTCGATGCGCAGCAGGTTGACGCAGCTGTAGAAGTACGGGAGCATCGTGAGGAGAACCGCGATACCGGTGATCATGCCGAAGAGGTCAGAAGCAGAGCCGCCGCTTGCGTTCATGGCCGTGATGACCGCCATAAGCACCGTCATTTGCGTGGCCGAGAGGATCAGACCCTTGCGGGGGAGACCGTTCTTGTCGAGTTCACCGTAGATCTTGGGGATATAGCCTTCCTGAGCGGCACGGGCACCGGCCTGAGTAACAAGCATCATCCAAGAGCCGAGCGAGGTGAGGCAGGCGAGAGCCGTGATAGCAGACACAACCGGAGCAGCCCAGTCACCGACCATCAGCGAGGCCGAAAGAGCAAACGGAGCACCCGAGGCAGCCGTCACAGAGGCCGGGAACATGCCGGCGATAGCCTGAGACGAACCGATGTAGACGAGACCGGCGAGCAAGGCGCCAAGCATCGTGGCGAGCGGAACCGTACGGCGAGGATTGTCAACGAGACCGGACGAGACAGAGGCCGATTCAATACCGATGAAGGCCCAGAGGCACAGCAGAACGCTGCGGCAGGTAGCATCCAAGTCAGTCGTGCCAGAGACATTCCAGTTATCCATGTAGAGCTGGGGATCAAACCAGAACCAGCCGAAAGTTGCCGTGCCGACAACAGGGATAAGGAGCGCAATAACGCCGAACGTAGTGACCTTGCCGATCATTGAGCCGCCGAAGAAGTTGAGGATCGTGAAGAACCACACAACCGCGACGCAGGCAATGCCGGCAGGAATGGGATGATTGAGAATTGGGAAGAAGACTGAGAGATAGGAAACAGCGGTAATTGCAATTGCAAGGTTGCCGATCCAGTTGGCGTGGTAATAAAGCACGCCGGTTTGATACCCGAAGGCCGGGCTAATTTCACCCGCATAAGCGACAGGACCGCCGCTTTGCGGATTCACTGTAGATAGACGGGCATATACATATGCAAGCGCCAACGCGCCAAACATAGCAATCAGCCAACCAAACAGTGCAACAGAACCAATACTGGCGAGATTTGAGGGAAGCAGGGCGATGCCGCTACCCATCATGTTACCGGCAACAATGCCAGTACATGCAAATAGTCCGATTTTTTTCCCAGATGACATTTTGTGCCCCAGAAGTTGATGAAACAACATCTTCAAAACGAACCGGCTTCCTTCTTCTCGCCGAACCATGCTGAAGCTGTTGCAGCAATATTGAACTTTTAGGGCCTTTAAAGCCTCATAGAAATATAAAAAAGCAATCACATAACAAACATTTGTCGATTGTTATTTATATTTCATATATTTCAACTAGTTAATTGACATCAATTTCATATAACAGTCCTCATAAAACCTATCTTTTTCTGAAATAGACAGATTATTGATACTAAATTAACACCATATTGATAAAGATATCTTCCTGATTAATTCCAAACAATAGGAATGCATCACCCAAACTTTATATTTTTATTCATTACAATAGACAATTAAAGGACCTTTTGGGTTAACAATTAAGCGTTAACACCAAGACCGCAAAACTGCAATTAACGCAATTCCAATTGACCCTTAAAACATTTTTCTAAAAAGAATAGACAGGCCTTTATTTCTTTAACTTATTGGTCAAATCATTTTTGCTGCGATGAATGCTCAAAATAAATAAATTTCATAGACTTGCAGTACTGACGACCTTAGGCATAAAGTTTCTTCTTCATCTCCAAAGCCTCGAACCTCATGCAGACAGCCAACCTTTCACCGGCACCCACCTCAATTCCCTATCGAGGACGATTCGCGCCGTCTCCTACCGGGCGGCTTCATGCCGGGAGTCTTGCTGCGGCATTGGCCAGTTGGCTTGACGCTCGTGCGCATGGCGGGACATGGCTCGTACGCATTGAAGACATTGACCCTCCGCGAGATGTACCCGGAGCCGGAGAAGCCATCATTAAAGCGTTGGCACGCTTTGGCATGACCTCTGATGAGCCCATTCTCTGGCAGCATGACCGCTTAGAGGCCTATGCGGACGCGCTCGCCAAACTGACTGCTGAGGGCTTTATCTACGGCTGCGCCTGCTCACGCAAAGAAATTCAGCTCGCTGACGAAGCATTGGGTCTGCCGATTGGCGTGTATCCGGGCACCTGTCGACACGGCACTCAGGGGCGCCCAGTGCGTGCACTTCGATTCCGCGTGCCCGCAGACAATGTCCGATTCCATGACCGTCGCTTAGGCGACTATCTGCAGAATGTTGAGAAAACCGTGGGAGATTTCGTTCTGAAGCGCGCCGACGGGCTTTGGGCCTATCAGCTTGCCGTCGTCGTTGACGATCTTTATCAAGGCGTCACCGACATCGTGCGCGGTGCGGATCTGATAGACAACACGCCGCGGCAAATATTGCTCACCCAAGCGCTCGGCGCCGCACCATTGCGCTATTTCCATATCCCGCTCGTGCTCAATGACCGCGGGGAAAAACTGTCCAAACAGGCCGGTGCAGCCCCCATTGATAATGAAGAACCATTGCTTGCACTCGAAGCAGCGTTCGAACATCTGGGATTTCAACGATTGGGCGCCGATTCAGTATCGAGTTTTCTCCAAAAAGCCGTGCCGTTGTGGCAAGAACGCTGGGGCCGCTGATTCAAACGCAAGAGGCAGAACGGTCATCATGCTCTTCCAACACAAGGAATTGGATAGTGATGCCGAGCCATTTCGATCGATGCCCGCCTCTTCCGAGCAGGCAGATACCGCACGATGCTGAAAAATCGTGCTTCATCGATTCATTTTCAGTGAAATTAATTGATATTTCCGCTCAACCGCATGGTCTTTGAGTGCGGTAAGTTTCCACTGCAGCTGCTTGCCTGGTGTTCTGCGGGCAGAGCTCTTCTTCACAACAGGCCGGATAGCTGGATATCCCTCGAATCCATCTGCCCCGGTCGCAATCATCATCTTTGCTGTTGAGATCGGACTTAGATTTGCAGAATTTCAGCTGCGGCATTATTGATGCCGCAGAATTGACTGTGTGAGTTCTTAGACTGCAAAGTGAAAAAAAGGACGTTAATCGTTCAGCCTTATGGAGCACCTAAAGCTCACGATTAACGCCCATCCGAAGAAGCTGTGCGGCAGACGTGCGGGTCCCAACCATCCGCACGTCCGCCTTTCACAGACTCAAAATCATTTCTGCCATCAAACCTCGTCAACCGTTGCGATGGGCCGCACAGCCGCTTTGCGCTGATTCAAGGTGAGCCACAGTCCGCCGCTCAGCACGGCAGCCGCAGTGCTCCAGGAGAGCAAAAGACTCCCATTCGTCAATCCCGCCGTTAAATAACCGGCGCCGGCAGCAAAGGCCGTGAGCAGCGCATAGGGCAGCTGCGTTGCCGCATGTTCCATTACCGGACAGCCTGAACTTGCAGCCGAAAGCACTGAAGTATCTGAGATGGGTGAGGAGTGGTCGCCGAAAACAGAACCAGCCAGCACGGCACCCAACACAACAAAGACCATTGACGGATCCACGGCATATGCAATCGGCACCAAAATCGGAACGAGGATGCCAAAAGTCGCCCAGGAAGCACCGGTTGCAAAAGAAAGCACGCAGGCTGCCGCAAAACAGATGAAGGGGAAGAGCTGCATCACATCGCCGCCAAAACTTGTAACCAGCCCTTCAACGTACTGCGCTGACATTAATAGATCACGGCATATCCCCGAGAGCGTCCACGCCAGCACCAGGATGATGTTGGCCGGCAGCATCAGCTTCATGCCGTTCACGGCGCCGTCCATGCACTTCGTAAATGAAAGGACGCGGCGCGGCACGTAGAGCAATATGGTCGCAGCGAGCGTGCCAAACCCAGCCCAGCAGAGCGCCGAAGAAGATGACGATGCGCCGATCGCCGCGCCGAATTGATACTTTGTCGGGCCATCTGACCAAAAACCGCCCGAATATAAAAGCGAAGCGAAGGAAAAGATGAGAAGCAGCGCAATCGGGAAAATCATTTCCAGAAGCCCGCCGTTTCCAGTCGACTCGGTCTGCTCTTCATCCTGCGTGAGGTTCTCCGCTTTCTCTGCCTCAGCTTCAGCGGTCAGCATGGGACCGAAATCTCTGCCCCGCCAAATCAGAAATACCACAAGCGCAATGGTGAGAATCGCATAGAAGTTCCATGGGATAGCCGCCATAAACGCAGCCATGGACTGATCCTCGAGCGGCGTGCTTTTCAACGAAGCCGCTACCGCAGCTGCCCATGAGGACACCGGCGCAATGATGCAAACGGGAGCTGCCGTTGAGTCAACGATCCATGCCAGCTTGGCACGAGCTACTCGACAGCGGTCGGTCAGAGGCTTCATCACAGTGCCGACAAATAAGCAGCTGAAGTAGTCGTCAATAAACACAAGACAGCCAAGCCCGCAAGCCGAAAGCAAGGACTTCCGCTTCGTCTTCATTCGCCGCCCGGCCCATTCCCCATAGGCTTTTGAACCGCCCGACAGAGAGACCAAATAAACCACCGCACCTAAGAGTGACGTGAATATGAGGATTTTGAATTCAAGCGTCGCCACCATCATCGAAAAAACAGCATCCAGACTGCCGATGATGACGCCGCCCCCCGTAGAGCTTGTGTAGATAACCGCTCCTGTAAGAATGCCGACAAGCAGCGCAGAAATAACTTCCCTGCTGATCAACGCAGCCACAATCGCAGCCGCGGGAGGCAGCAATGACAACCAACCCGCATTAAAAGGCTCCATTACGCGAAGCTCCTAAAAAAAAGGCCAGCACATTTCACCACCAGACATTTACAACATCAGAGAGTGCTCGGGTTGATGTTTTTCATAGTGATAAAAAAGTGCTGGCCCATCCACACAAAAGGAGAGACACCCACATCTTACAAACTCCAATACCAAGAAAATATCAAGGTTAACGATCAATAAAAATATATTTATATAGCCCGCAAGATCAATGAAAATATAATCACCGTTGAAAACAAGGAAATTTTCCATTCACTTGCTGATCCGCCCTTGCCGCACAGCAGCAAACACGCTCCTAAAGATACCTATATTTATATTTTACTTCATATATATCAATATGTTGATACATTGATGATGTCACATTAACACTTTAAAGGTCCTTCTCATAAACCTTCATAAAGAACAATATCCCATCAAACTAATTCTTCTAAACAGCACTTTAAAATTAAATATTATCACATCAACATGTTGATTTTTATGGATTAATACGTAAATAAGAAATTCCTCAGAAATTACACTAATGATTCTTTCCTGATGAAAGCCTAGGATTCACCTCAAGCATTAAGCGATTGAACGAAACCTTCAAATTCCGTTCTCCAAACACCTGAATTCATTCAATCGCAAAATACTTAAAAGCCTTAATACGTTTTTCTAAAAAATATTAGAAAGACAGCCCTTAAAGAGGACTTTCCTATGCGCAAACTCTATGTTGCCGCCACTGAAGCCAGTCGTTCAGCTTTTGAATGCGAACGCGAAGTCATCGACTTCGACAACGCCAACTTCACCCAGGTTTCCATCGCCGTCATGACGGCCGATGAGGCCCTCGCCGGCAAACTTGAGCAGATTGAGTCGAACGCCTTCGGCATTCCTGTTGTTATCCTGAATGAAGGCGGCAAAGTAGATCCTTGCCTGATTGGCCGTGCAGCCAGCATCATTGACCGCAAGAGTGACGATGCCAAGCTCTATGGCCGTCAGATTGACACCCTTGCGCAGAAGTATGAGGACACCGTCCTCCCGCCGTTCTTCGGCAGCCTCGAAGAATATGTTGGCAACGGCCATGCCCAGTTTGACTGCCCGGGACATCAGGGCGGCGCCTTCTTCCGCCGTCATCCTGCCGGCCGCGAATTTGCTGAATTCTTCGGCGAAAACGTCTTCCGCTCCGACTTGTGCAACGCCGACGTTTCGATGGGCGATCTGCTGATTCATGAAGGCGCACCGTGCCTTGCTCAGCAAAAAGCTGCCCGTATTTACAACGCCGACAAGACTTATTTCGTGCTCAACGGCACGTCAGCCTCCAACAAGGTTGTGCTCAACGCTCTGCTTGCACCGGGCGATCTGGTGCTCTTTGACCGCAACAATCACAAATCCAATCACCACGGTGCCCTGCTGCAGGCCGGCGCCACTCCCATTTATCTTGAAACGGCCCGCAATGCCTACGGTTTCATCGGCGGTATTGATGAACACTGCTTCGAAGAGCACTACCTGCGCGACATGATCCGCGAAGTGCGTCCTGAAAAAGCAGAAGCCAAGCGTCCGTTCCGCCTTGCGATCATCCAGCTCGGCACATACGACGGCACGATCTATAACGCTCGTCAGGTCGTCGACCGCATTGGTCACCTCTGCGACTACATCCTCTTTGACTCTGCCTGGGTGGGCTATGAACAGTTCATCCCGATGATGAAGGACTGCTCGCCGCTGCTTCTCGATCTCGGACCTGAAGATCCGGGCATCTTCGTGACGCAGTCCGTGCATAAGCAGCAGGCCGGTTTCTCGCAGACCTCGCAGATCCACAAGAAGGACAGCCACATCAAGGGCCAAAGCCGCTACTGCCCGCATAAGCGCCTCAACAACGCCTTCATGATGCACGCGTCCACTTCGCCCTTCTACCCGCTCTTTGCGGCGCTCGACGTCAATGCGAAGATGCACGAAGGCATGAGCGGTCAGCGCCTTTGGGCGGACTGCGTCCGCGTGGGCATTGAAGCCCGCAAGCTGCTCATGAAGACCTGCAAGTACATCAAGCCCTTCGTCCCGGCACTGATCGACGGCAAGCCGTGGGGTGAATATCCCACGGAGGAAATCGCGCACAACCTGCGCTTCTTCGAATTCGAACCAGAAGCGAAGTGGCACAACTTCGAAGGTTACGGCGATCGTCAGTACTTCGTCGATCCGTGCAAGCTGCTGCTCACCACCCCGGGCATCGATGCCGAAACGGGACACTATGCCGACTTCGGCGTTCCCGCCACGATTCTTGCCAACTTCCTGCGCGAAAACGCTGTCGTTCCGGAAAAGTGCGACTTGAATTCGATTCTCTTCCTGATGACGCCGGCCGAAGACATGGCCAAGATGGAACACCTCATCACCCAGATCGCTCGCTTTGAGGAATACCTCGACGCCGATGCGCCGTTGGTTGATGTGCTGCCCTCCATCTACTACGCCAATGAAGAGCGCTACCACGGCTACACCATCCGCCGCCTCTGCCAGGAAATGCATGACTTCTATAAGTCCCGCAACGTCAAGCAGCTGCAAAAGGAAATGTTCCGCCGTTCGCACTTCCCGCGCCGTGCGCTCGATCCGCAGCAGGCTCACTTCGAGTTCATCCGCGGCAACGCCGAGCTCGTGCCGCTTGAACAGGCCGAAGGCCGCATCGCTGTAGAAGGCGCTCTGCCCTACCCGCCGGGTGTGCTTTGCTGCGTCCCGGGTGAAGTTTGGGGCAATTCCGTCCTGCAGTACTTCCTCGCGCTTGAAGAAGGCATCAATCGCTGCCCGGGCTTTGCACCTGAACTCCAGGGCGTCTACATCCAGAAGGATCCGGATGGACGCAAGCGTGCCTACGGCTACGTGCTGACCAAAGAACGCACTGCCGAACTCGGCATTGAAGGCTAATCACTAACCAGCCGAATTTGGGCGGCTGCCGCTGCGGCCGCCCAAATCTGATCCCAACAACAATGAGGTGACAACTTATGTCCGGTTCCTCGAGCAAAATGAGCGTAACGCAGCTTACGCTCCTAACAGCCCTTAACATGATGGGCTCCGGCATCATCATGCTCCCGACGAAACTTGCTGAAGTCGGTACTTTCTCAATTATTTCCTGGCTGGTCACGGCCGGCGGCTCCACGGCTCTCGCCTACGCTTTCGCAAAATGCGGCATGCTTTCGCGCAATCGCGGCGGCATGGGCGGATATGCTGAATATGCTTTCGGCAAATCGGGCTCGTTCCTGGCCAACTACGCCTATTGCGTTTCGCTCCTGATTGCGAACATCGCCATTGCCATTTCGGCCGTCGGTTATGCCGTTGCACTCTTCGGCCTCAATACGACGCCGTTTGAAACCTGCCTCTTGACAATCGCGGTTCTTTGGATCTGCACGGTTCTCAACTTCAAGGGCGCCAAGATCACCGGCCTCATCTCCAATTTCACGGCTTGGGGCGTCATCATTCCGGTTGCCGGTATCTCTGTATTCGGTTGGTTCTGGTTCAACCCTGACACGTATACTGCCGCTTGGAATCCGCATAATCTGCCCGCTTTCGATGCCGTCAGCGCCTCGATTTCCATGACGTTGTGGTCCTTCCTCGGTCTGGAATCTGCCTGCGCGAACTCCGAAGCCGTCGACAATCCTGAAAAGAACGTTCCGAAGGCTGTGCTTGGCGCAACGCTCGGCGTCGCCGTGATCTACATCCTTTCGACCAACGTCGCTGCCGGTATCGTTGACAACGCTGAACTCGTGAAGTCAACCGCTCCCTTCGGTCTGGTGTTCGCAACCATGTTCAACGGCACCGTGGGCCAGATCGTTATGGGTCTGATGATCTTGTCGTGCTCCGGTTCGCTTCTGTCCTGGCAGTTCACGATCGCCCGCGTCTTCAAGTCCTCTGCCGACGAAGGCTACTTCCCGAAGTGGTTCTCCAAGGTCACAAAGGATGACGCGCCGGTTCTTGGCATGACGATCATCGTCTCGGTTCAGACGCTCATGTCCTTCATGACGATCAGCCCCTCCCTCTATCGCCAGTTCAATACGCTCGTTGACCTCGCTGTGGTCACCAACGTCATGCCGTACCTTCTCTCGATGGCTGCCGTGTTCGTGATGCTCAAGGCCGAAGGCGTGACGGGCAGTCAGGCGAAATGGGTCAAGATCATGGCCTTCATCGGCACGGTGTACAGCCTCTACGCGCTCTACGCTGCCGGCTTCGAAGCCATGATGTACGGTGCACTCGCCACATTCGCCGGCTGGTTCTTCTATGGTCTGGCTGCTGAAAAGCTCTTCAAGCACAACCATAAGTCCAACGTTACGCTGAGTGCTGCCGCTGACGATTAATTTCTAAATACCCATTGAAGCATCTGATTTCGATGCCTCTCAAACGAAGGCTGCCACCCTCGATATTTCGCGGGTGGCAGCCGTCCATTGACTGTCTCACAGTGATTTTCATTTGTCATCAAAGACGCTATGATCGAGTTCCTGCAATAATCGTAAGCTCACATATTCCACACGTATACAAATAAAACATCCATCGCTCCGTGAAGTGATGAGCTTCGGTATGTTTTGAGCGCTGCCGACTTTCCAAACATTTTGAGGGTGCATATGTCAAGAAGAAAAATGAGCGTGACGCAGCTCACGCTTCTAACCTCCCTAAGCATGATGGGAGCCGGCATCATCATGCTTCCGGCAAAATTTGCCGAGATCGGCGCCATTTCAATGCTTTCATGGATTGTCACTGCCCTCGCCTCGGGAGCAGTGGCTTACGTATTCGCCCAATGCGGCATGCTGTCGAAAAAATTGGGAGGATTGGGCGGCTTTGCCGAATATGCCTTTGGCGAGCCCGGCGCTTTTATCGTCAACTATGCTTATGCCATTTCCCTCGTCTTCGGCAACATTGCCATCTCTCTGGCAGCCGTGAGCTATGGTCTGAGCTGGTTCCATCTGCCGTTTTCATCCGTTTTTGCCTGCATCGGCTGCGTGCTCCTTTTATGGATCGCATCGCTTCTCACCTTCCGCTCCCCGTACATCACCGGCCGCATTACCGGCATTTTCGTCTGGGCGCTCTTGCTGCCCTTGATTACGCTTGTCGTTGTGGGCGGCTTTTGGTTTGATCCGGCGCTCTATGCGGCCAATTGGAATCCTCGTCAAATTCCAACGCTCGATGCAGTGTCGTCAGGCATTTCAATGACCTTTTGGGCGTTCCTAGGCTTGGAATCGGCCTGTGCCAATGCTGAATCCGTGGAAAATCCGGAAAAGAATGTGCCTAAAGCCGTTATCTGCGCCACACTCCTGACGGCCTTCATCTATATCGCAACCACCAATCTGACGGCCGGTCTGGTTCCTAATGCGGTCATCCTTCAGTCTGATGCGCCGTTTGCCGTGGTTTATGCCTCGCTTTTCGGCGGAACATCGGGTGCTGTCGTTTCTTGTCTGCTCTGGCTGGGATGCGCCGGATCTCTCGTTTCCTGGCAGTTCACCATGGCACGTGTTTTCGCGTCATCGGCTCATGCCGGCTTTTTCCCGTCGATCTTCGGCCAAATGAATAAGCACGATGCCGCCGTAAAGGGACTCATTCTGCTGACCGGCGTGCAAAGTCTTCTCTGCCTGCCGATCCTGAGCCCCTCAACCTTCACGATCTATGAGCAATTTACCGACCTTGCCGTCTTTATCACGCTCTTTGCGTTCGTCATTTGCATGAGCGGGAGCTTTGCGCTGGCCACAGCCGAGTGCACGTCGCCCAAACGGCGGGAAACGATTCATACGATTGCCACCGCGGCAATTGTGATGCTGCTCGGTTCACTCTACTGCCTGAACTTTGACACCATGAAAATCGGCACCGTACTCGTGTGCCTCAGCTGGGTCTATTACGGCATACTCAAAGGTCGGCCGTCAGCGAATCAATAAGGATATTTTTTGAAGCCAAGTTCCACTTCATCCAAGAGGAAGGAGCGCGCAAAATCCATGAATTTAGACCGCTTCTCCTGGGACTTGGCTTGCCCTGCGGCGGCTTGTGCAGACGGGTCTAATTCAGCTTCAGAAGCACCTTGAGCAGAAACGGCATCCTGCTTCGGCTCCTCGGTCTGCGCAGTGCGCAAAAGCTCAGCTTCAACGACGAGCTGATAGCCGCGCTTTGGCACGGTCGCGATGTATTCGGGCGCCTCTTGCCGGCCGCGTCCATCGCGCAGCGCTTTGCGCAGTTCGAAAATGTTCTGCGTGACGGTTTGATCCGTTACTACAGAACGGTTCCAGAGATGCGCAACCAATTCCGTTCGCGAAATCACATGATCGGGATGCCGAGCAAAGAAAATTAAAGCGTCCATCAGACGCGGCGGGACTTTCACCTCCGACCCGTCGCGACGAAGGGTATTCTCAGCCGGAAATACCGACCAATCTCCAATTTTCCAAATTTCGCCCAACATGGCTGCTCCCTCTGCAGGCTCTATCAGCTAAGTGAAACTATCTAGTTTACTCATAATCACCGACTTTAATCGGCGTGTTTCCCAGCTGAAAAATCCTGTATTTGCAGATGCCTGTCTCTCTTTATTGCTTCAAAAACAAGCTGTTATACATAATAACAGCCATTCTATCTCAGCTCTTTCGCCCGGCATAGTCAGGGAAATAACGCAATCGCCGTTTTCGATGTATCTTGAGTGACTTGCGGTGCCCGTAGTTTCCCTTAATGAAGGCTCAATATCTACTGCCCTCCGCATCACCATGCTCATAAACAGCTGATGCAAATAAATTCTTGGATTGATAGACCCCATAAGTAAAAAAACGGCACGTCGGTTTATGTCATCCAACATGCCGTGAGGACCTCTCGGCGGCGTCTGCCTGAATACCGCCGCCGCTCGGTTTGGTATTGCTAAAAGCCCTTCAGACAGCCAGACGCTCCATTGCGAGTTCCACCCAAATGGCTGCGCCGGTCGGCAGAACACGGTCGTCGAAGTCAAAGGACGGATTATGCAGATTGGTCGCGCCGTGCGGAGCCTGACCGCCCAAGAAGCAGTAGGCGCCCGGCACCTTTTCGAGCATAAAGGAGAAATCCTCACTTCCCATCTGCGGATTCGCGGCCCACTGAGTCTTGGCTTCACCAACAACTGCAGCGGCAGCCTTCTTCATGGCTTCGGCGAGCTGAGGGACATTATCCAAAACCGCATAAATGGACTCAAACTCCACCTCCGCTTTAACGCCGCAGGCAGCAGCGGTCGATACGGCCACTTCTTCGATTCGGCGGCGAAGCATCGAGCCGGTTTCACTTGAAAAGAATCGAGTGCAGCCGCCGAGTTCAGCTTCCTGCGGAATGATGTTGAAGGCTGATCCCGTATGGATCTTGGTGACCGACACCACCGCTGAATCAAGCGGCGCAACATTACGCGCAACGATCTGCTGCAAGGCCACGGTGACGAGAGATGCCGCCAAAGCCGCATCCGCCGAAAGCTGCGGAGCAGAACCATGCGCCCCCTTGCCGTAAAGCTTGATCGTGAAAAAGTCCGACCCTGCCATAGCAGCGCCGCTCTTCACGGAGAAAGTACCGGGCTCAACATCCGTCCAGTTGTGCATCCCATAGATCTCATCCATGGGGAAGCGTTCAAAAAGGCCGTCTTTAATCATGGCCAAGGCGCCGCCCGTACCTTCTTCGGCCGGCTGGAACACCAGAACGACGCGGCCGCGAAAGTTCCGATGCTGCGAAAGGTAACGCGCGGCAGCCAAAAGCATCGTCGTGTGGCCGTCATGACCGCAGGCATGCATTTTGCCCTTGACGGTCGACTTCCAAGACTGCGACGAACACTCCGTAATGGGAAGCGCATCCATATCGCAGCGCAGACCGATCGAACGTCCCGGCCCCAGATCGCCGTTAATCACGCCGACGACCCCCGTTACGCCGACGTGTTCAGTCACTTCAATACCCCAGGAGCGAAGCTTTTGCGCCACGATCCCGGCCGTTCGCGTTTCTTCAAGACCGAGCTCGGGATGCATATGGAAATCATGCCGCCAATCGGCAAGCTCTTCACGCTCAGCTTCGAGCGTCTCCAAAATCTTGTTCATGGTTAAACGCCTCAGGAAAAAGAAAAATCAGAAAAGATGCGCAGTACGGCCGAACGGGTAGTTCGTACCCGGCGCTGCAGCGATAAGAGACTTGGTGTATTCGTGCTGCGGGTGGAAAAAGACATCCTGCACATGACCCGATTCCACGCATTCGCCGCGGCGAATGACAATCACATCGTCACAAATCTGACTCGCTACACGCAGATCGTGTGTGACGAAGAGGATGCCGATGCCAAGCTTCACCTGAATTTCTTCCAAGAGCTTCAGGATGTCGGCCTGCACAGAAACGTCCAGCGCGGAAACGGCTTCGTCGCAAATCAGAATTTCAGGCTCACAGGCGAGTGCGCGGGCGATCGAAATGCGCTGACGCTGACCGCCGGAGAATTGATTCGGATAACGATTGAGTGCGTCGGGCGACAGGCGAACAATCTTCATAAATTCCTGCGCGCGCTTCCAAGCTTCTTCCTTGGGAACCCCAAAGTTGACGGGACCTTCCACAATGGATTCACCCACCGTCATACGGGGATCGAGCGAACGGTACGGATCCTGAAAGACCACCTGCAGCCGACGGCGAAGCCCGTGGAGCTTGCGCTTGGAAGCCGCGGCCACATTCTCCCCGTTCACCCACACTTCACCCGAAGTCGGATCAATCAAACGAGCAATTGAACGGGCAAAAGTCGATTTGCCCGAGCCCGACTCGCCGACAATGCCGATGGTTTCACCCCGGCGAAGACGGGCCGAGACGCCCTTTAGTGCGCGCACCTTGACCCGCCCGGTAAAAAAGCCTCCGAGCGTATAGGTCTTCACCACATTCTTCGCTTCCAGAAGGGTCGGATTGCCGTCAACCGGCGGGCGGCGGCGGGGTTTTAATTCCGGCACCGCATTGATAAGCTTCTGGGTATACGGCTCTTTCGGATGCTGCAGAACCGATTTGGCAGGTCCCGTTTCGATCTGTTTGCCGAGTTCGAGCACCACAACCTGATCAGCAATTTCACTCACTACGCCAAAGTCGTGCGTAATGAAAAGGACCGCCGTGCCGTTCTTCTTTTGAAGTTCCAGAATGAGCTTCAAAATGCTCGCCTGCGTCGTCACATCGAGCGCGGTGGTGGGTTCGTCGCAGATCAGCAGATCGGGCTTAAGCAAGAGGGCCATTGCAATCACAATGCGCTGACGCTGTCCGCCCGAAAGCTGATGCGGATATGAGCGGAAAATTCTCGGCGGATCCGGAAGCCGCACCTCCTCGAAGAGGTCAAGAATACGGATGCGGCGTTCATATGGTCCCATCGGGACGTGTGCTCTGAGGAGTTCATCCATTTGATCGCCGCAGGTCATCACCGGATTCAGAGCGGTCATCGGTTCCTGAAAAACCATCGCCATCTTGGCGCCCCGCAGCCGGCGTATTTCGTCCGGTGTTCGGCGAAAGAGATCCATCCCGAGGAGCTTCACCGAACCCTCGGCCGGTGCGAGTCCCTTCGGCAACAGTCCCATAACCGTTGAAGCGATAACAGATTTTCCAGACCCCGACTCGCCGATCAGACACGTCACCTCACCCTCATTGACCGTGAAGGAGACGTGCTCAACGGCATTCGGACGATCGCCGCCCGGCGGCAGACTTACGGCAAGGTTTTCGACCTCAAGCACTGGGAGCTTTTGAGCCCTGAGAGAAGATTCCGTCATTTGTCGCTCCGCTTCGAGAACTTCGGGTCCAGTGAATCGCGCAGACCGTCACCGAGAATATTGACTGAAAGGATCGTGAGAACGAGGAATATGCCGGGCAGCAGCACCATGTGCGGATACGCATTGAACTGGCTGCGCCCTTCGGCCATGATGTTCCCCCAAGTCGCTGCCTCAACCGGCATGCCGACCCCCAGGAAGGACAGAATGGCTTCGACCAGAATGGCTTCGGCACAAACATAGGTGCCCTGCACGATGAGCGGCGCAGTGGCGTTGGGGAGGATGTGACGCAGGAGAATCTTCCACACCGGCGTATCCAAGGCAATGGCCGCTTCAACGTAGGGTTCCTCTCGCACCGACAGCACAACGGAGCGCACCAGTCGGGCAATGCGCGGAATACTCGGAATAGCGATGGCGGTCACCACGATGACCAAAGCGTTGCCAAACATAGCAATCAAACTGATTGCGAAGAGGATGGCCGGGATAGACATAAAGCCATCCATCACGCGCATCATCACGGCATCCACCCAGCGGAAATAGCCCGAAAGCAACCCGGCAACCGTACCGAAGAAAACCGCGAGGAGCGCCACTGAAATGCCGAGCGTGATGGAAACGCGGCCGCCGTAGAGCGTGCGGCTCCAGATATCTCGGCCAAGCGAGTCTGATCCCATCAGGAAGAAGTGCTCGAACTCGTCGCCGTCGAGCGTCATAAAGACATTCGTTGTGCCGGGCAGCAGGTTCTGACTGCCCGGATCGAGCATCGTCGGATCGATTGTTCCGAGCCAAGGCGCAAAAATCGACATCAAAATCAAAAGGAGCAGCACGCCGCCGCCGAGACGGACGGAACCGTTGGCGAAGACTTTGCGCAGAGCGTTCTTAAACATTCCCAGTCTCCTCACTCGCGGATCCGCGGATCAAAAAGCGTGTAGCTCAAATCGATCAGCAGGTTGATGAACATGTAGAGCATCGAGAAAAAGAGCGTGACGCCCTGAATGAGCGGATAGTCGCGCGACATCACCGCATCTATCGTGAGACTGCCGAGCCCGGGAATGGCGAAGACAATCTCCGTCACCACAACGCCGCCGATCAGAATCGCGATGCCGACGCCTACAACCGTGACAATGGGAACCGCAGCATTGCGAAGCGCATGGCCGAGCAGCACCTGCATTTCAGTGATGCCCTTGGCGCGGGCTGTACGGATGAAGTCTTCCGTAAGCATCTCCGCCACCGATGCGCGCGTAACGCGCGCGATGAGCGCCACATAGATGCAGCAGAGCGTGAGAGACGGCAGGATCAGGTGCGAGATCCACCCCTCAATGCTTTCGTCATAGCGGACGTAGCCCTGCGACGGCAGCAAATTGAGCTTTAACCCAAAAAGCCATACGAAGCAGTAGCCCAGCACGAAGGACGGAATGGAAAAACCCAGGACAGAAAAACCCATCAAGGCACGGTCAACCCAGCCGCCTTGGCGGTAAGCCGCCCAAGCGCCGAGCGGAACGGCAATGAGAACGGTGAGAACGATCGTGAAGCCCGCCAGTGACAATGTCGGACCAACGCGGTCGGCGATCAGATCCGCCACCGGCCGGTTGAGAAAGTAGGAGCGGCCGAGGTCGCCCTGAATGAGTTCCATGCACCAGCGTACAAACTGTTCGGGCAGCGGATCGTCCAGTCCCAGCTCGGCGCGGATGCGGGCAATGTCGGCAGCCGTGGCGGAATCGCCCGCGATGGCCGCTACCGGGTCGCCCGGCGACAAATGGAGCATCAGGAAAACAATCAGCGCGACGATCAGTGCGACTGGAATGAAGGCCAGGAACCTTCGAAGAATGAACATGTCTGGTCTCCTATTCTCTTTTAGAGCGGGAGTCTGCAGAAAACGAGGGGTCTCTTTTTCGATAAAGGCAGAATCGAACACAAAGCGTTTCGGCCGGAGGCGCAGAATGTCTCCAGCCGAAAAGCCGTGTGTGCGTTTGAGGCGCTTAGTCCTTCTTCAGACCCCAGAAGACGCTGATCGGAGCCTCAACCAGCCCGGAAATATTCTTTCTGAGCGCAATGATGGGCTTGGCTTCACCGAGCATGCCGTAGACGCCCGAATCCATGACGCGCAGCTGAATGCCTTCGGCAAGCTCTTTGCGTTTGGCCAGGTCCGAAGTTCCCACAAACTCATCCTTTAGCGCTTCAAGCTTCGGATCGTCCGTCCAGCCGAACCACCCCTTCAGACCGCTGCCGGTGAGCGGCGCAAAGAAGAGCGGGTTGAACGTATCGGCCTGATTCCAGAAGGTGATGAAGCCGTTCCAGCCGCCCTCAGATACGGGGGAGCTCTTCGTACGGCGCGTGACCAAAGTGGCCCAGTCCATCGACTGAAGATCGACCTTGAAGCCTGCGCGGCGCAGCAGTTCAGCCATCACCGGCGGATATTTATTCAGGCTCGGCATATCGGCCGGCAGCATCAGGACAACGGGCGTGCCGTCATAGCCGGCTTCCTTCAAAAGCTCCTGAGCACGCTTGAACTGAGGCTTGCCGGTGAAATAGTCGGTCTTGTCGGACGCATAAAGCGAGCCGCACGGGTAAATCGACGTGCAGGTGTTCCAGAGCTCCTTATGCACGATCTGTGCGCGCTGCAGCGCCGCCTGATTGATCGCCATGAGCGCGGCCTGCGCAATCTTCGGATTGTTAAAGGGCGGAATGGCATGGTTCAGATGCAGCATCGCCGACTGTTTGCCCGTCTGGTTAAGGAGCTGAATATCGGGGTTCTTTTTGAGCACCGAATACTGTTCATTGGGCACCATTTCAACCACGTCGACTTCGCCTTTTTCAATGGCATTGGCGACCGTCTGCGCATCGCGCAGGATCACCCAGTCGAGCTCATCGACGTAGACGTGCTTGCCGCCGGCCGTGCCGTCAGCGGGCTCGTTGCGCGGCACATAGTACGGGTTCTTAAGGTAGACCACCTTTTCGCCCGGACGATAGCGGTCTGCCGCAAACATGTAGGGGCCTGAGCCCGTCATATCGGTAATCTGCTTGAAGGGGTCGGTCTGAGCGACCTTCTCGGGCATCACAAAAAGCGGAATGGACGACGGTTTGGAGAAGGCATCGAGCACCATGCCGAAGGGCTTTTTAAAGTCGAGCGTAAAGGTGCGGTCGTCCTTGGCTTCGAGCTTCTCGGCAGCTGCAAGCAGCTTCGCTCCAAGATTGTCACGCGCACCCCAGCGCTTAATGGATGCAATGACGTCTTTGGTCGTGAGCGGCGTGCCGTCAGAGAATTTCAGCCCTTCACGCAGCGTGAAGCTGTAATGCAGATTGTCGGGCGACGCCGTGTAGGTATCAACGAGCTGCGGTTTGATTTCGCCCTTTTGCGTGAGGCCAAAGAGCGTGTCGTAGATCATGTAGCCGTGGTGACGCGTCACGAATGCGGTCGTCCACACCGGATCGAGTACCTTCAGGTCGGCGTGCGGCACAACCTTCAAAACCGTTTCTGCCCAGGCCGGGGCAGCGAGCATCAGCGCGGCAGTGAGAGCCGCGAGCGTTTTCTTACAGCAAAGCGCCATTTTTTTCTTCCTTCAGAAATCGAACGGTTCGAATGACTGCTCGCGCGCGCTCAATGCGGTATGCCGCGAAGATTTGAGCGCACCGAGTCATTCGTCCGTGCGGCGTGCGAGTGGATGTGTTTCTGCCGGATGCTTCCATCCGAGAAGACTGCTGCGATCCGTTTCCGAGGCGGACCCAGAATTTCTTCTTCCCATTTGTTGACCGTCTATATCGCGGCCTCGGTTTCACTCTACAGCGCTGATTTCGTCTTAACGGCCGCGTAAGCTTTTCGCCGCAGGAATCCTGCCGATTGATGACAGCCGCCAAAGAGATACCGTCGAATGTCCTAAGCGGTATGTCGGATTACGGCACGCCGCATCCTCAAAATCCACCCGGTACTGCACCGTTTTTGTCTGAAGGAAGATGGATTGACCGCACGTTCTGAACCCTAAGGGTACTTTGAGAAGAGGGGATGCAGTGCTGGAAAAATGCCATCCATAGCCGGCCAATCCTTGTGTCGAGCTGCCGCCATCACCAATAAAGTGGGTGAGGCGCAGATCAGCGCACCGGCATCGTTTATCAGTGCACTCAAGACTGCTGCAGGAGGATGCCCGGCAAAACCAGAAAAATGGATGCAGTCAATCAACTAAGCCATGGCCCAAGCATCCGGCGCTATTACGCATAAAAGAAAACTCCCGAAGGCCGCTTTTCGGCTTAGGTCGGATCGGGTCTTTCGGGAGTTTTCAATGCGTTAGGCTATAGCATTACGGCAGATAGTAAGTTGCTCCAACGTAAAAAGCACAAGCCGTATAGTTTGGACTGGCATATAAGCCGGAAGTCAGCTCTGATCCGCTCGGGGCATCGCTGCCGAGGTGCCGAATATCGTTCGAGTCAACCTTCCCAAAAAGCGCCGCGCCTTCAAGTTTCCACTGCTGCGTGAGTTTCCAGCCGAAGTCCGCCTGAGCGTAGTGTGACTTGTACTCGTTTTTCCAGTCCATTAACCCTTTTGCGGCGTTTTTGTCCTTGTCAAAGCCATAGACGTAACGCATCGCAAATGTCCAGGGAGCATTGACTGGATGGAGCCCGAAACCAGCGCCTACCGTATGAGAGGTCATCGTATCGTTGAGATCGCCTCCGTTGGCATCAATCTCTGCTTTCATACGATCAAATGCATAAAAGCCAAAGTGATTCCAGTCACGTGACGGTGCCCAATCCACATCCACTCCGGCGGTAGTGCCGTGCGCACTTGTCATGGCGTATGTCACCGTCGGATTTTCCGGCGCATCGAAACTCTTCAGATACCATGAACCGAGCAGACTGACCGTGACCGAGTCTATGAGCGACGAAGTCAAGTTGAGCTTGAATGCCGTTTGGTCATAGCCAAGACGATCCCAGGGCGTTGATTCCCTTGTGACATCCTCGGCATCAATGTAATTCTTGGCGGACTGACCGCTCACTTCGAGCGCGAGGCTGCCCGAGAGCGTGTTTGACATGCGCTTTCTAAGCGCCATGCCGCCCGTATAAGTGCGTACATTTTCGACCACTTGTTCGTCATCGCGGTCAAGATACTTGCCGTAAACTCTGGCGGAATAACCTCCGCCGAAAGAATAGACGGCATTGGCCGAAAACTTATTTTCCGAATAATCCTGATCCGTTGTGATGATCGCCGAGGCGGTATCCACGGACTTGTCATAACGACGGAACCCATAGTCTAGATCGAGCTTAAGCTGCGGCAGCGGTGAAGAGGTGAGCGCAACATTAAAGCTTGGAACGCGGGCCTTCACGTTGTATCCCGCCGCACTGAGCCCTGTGGACGAATCCAGAACCGCGTCATCCAATTGGCTCCAGGCATACCCTGCAGCCACATCAAGACGCGACGTTTGTCCAATATCGAATGACGCATCCGCATTCACGCGGTGAAGGGTATTGGAGGGATCGATTGCGCGGCCTGCAATCGTGGGCTGGCCCTGAGCATTGTTCACAAAATAGAGCAGCGGGCCCGCATCATTTTCAAACTTTGAGAGTTCATAGCCAGACGAAGCACGCCATCCGGAACCGATGTATTCGATTGAAGCAGCTGCCTGATGATGCGTGTCATCGAGCTCATAGGCGCGATTGTAGGTATTGCGTTTGAGCAAAACAGAACTCGTTCCCTGTCGATGGTCTGCCCGATAGGCTATGCGCGTATCCACGTTATCCGCGGGCAGCCATCTTGCTCCGACACGATAAACATCGCGGATCGTCTCAAGGTCCGATTTGCCGTCTTTCACGTTCGCGTCTTCCGCGACGACATGGCGAAGGCGCTTTGCCTCACCTTCGAGCGCATACTTCCCTGCCTTTTGATATTCCTGTCTCTTATACACATCTGACGCTGCCGACGACTCCTT
>ENA-OXEI01000043-OXEI01000043.1-human-gut-metagenome-genome-assembly--contig:-NODE-43-length-50798-cov-23.828213_pt1 | contig 50798 bp, 45 predicted proteins | sample MGYA00249361_ERZ652255 | MGnify/ENA primary metagenome ERZ652255 (study PRJEB26925, sample SAMN05826744) | human gut metagenome | biome: ENVO:2100002; feature: ENVO:00000062; material: ENVO:00002003... | reverse complement strand
GATCATGCCTAGTCTCGTGGGCTCGGAGATGTGTATAAGAGACAGGTGCAGGCACTAGCGATACAGCTACGGCACTGCCATGGATACGTGTTGCAACTGCGGAAATACTTTTCTGATAGGCACCACGAATGTAGGTGATCTTGGTAGCAGGCGCTTCGAGCGTCAGAATGCCATCCTTCTCATTCCAATACGTGGGCTTGAGAACTTCAAACCAAGTGGTGTAGATCTTGGGGGTGTTCTGCGTTAACCGCTTAAGACTCTCGAGACACTGTTGCCAGAACGCTTGCATAACCGAAATAGGAGCGGAGATATTGAGGTGCCAGGAAGGCTCCTCATAAGGGAAAGCGTTCCATTTTAGCGTTTTTTCCACAGCTCTTCCACAATGAATAATGAATCCCTGTTGTTGTTCTTATTAATTATGTGTTTTTTAAGGATAAAGTTATCCACAATAACTTCAGTGGTTAATGTAAATTCATCTTTATCCACATTAATTTGTGAATAATAAAACCTACTGTTGCAGTTAAACTTACAGAAGTGAATGTTCACATATATGGAATATGCACAAGGTACAGTGGAATGAGACATGAGACCTACTATAGGTAGTGTCAAATAGGGGTGTCTTCCTAAATTCAGTGGTCACATGCATTGATTTTGAGCAGAAATCCCATGATGTCTATATTTCTTTTTCCTTCCCATGAATTGACAACTCATAGGGAAATGATGTGTAATAGCGAGCTTTTCTAGGCTTCCTCTAGCCCCGCCCCATATCTAGGGGCCGTTGGAGACAAAGAGGAATGCGCAGAAGCGCTGCGTTTCTTCGCAGCTCTGAATTCTTCTGCCGCAGAAATACGGTTTCTCACCGGTCTGCAGGCTCTCCCCCGACATTAAGGAATAATCATGGCTACTAAGCGTACCTACCAGCCCTCCAAGACCAAGCGCGCTCGCACGCACGGTTTTCTTGTTCGCAGCCGCACGAAGGGCGGCCGTCGTGTCCTTGCTCGCCGTCGTGCTAAGGGCCGTCACGTTCTCGCCCTCTAATCGATCGGCCCACGGCTGATTGCCGTCGTGTCCGGAAGCCAGGCGAAGAACTTCAGACTCCCTCGAGCTTTTCGTATCATAAGTACAGAAGATTTCGGGGTGATATTGAGGACGCGGAACGAACATTCGTTTCGCGTCCATTCCGCATGTTTTGTCGCCGGCTGTCTTGAAAATGAGCAGACCGGGGTTGTGCGTATCGGGGTCACCGTTGGAAAGAAGAACGCGCCGCTGTCTGTTGACCGTGCCATAGTTAAACGTCAGCTGCGGGAAATATTTCGTCTCCATTTACCGATGCTGCGGCAAGTTCTTCCTGACGGTGTCGGATTGGATGTTTCACTGAGGCTTAAAGTACCGCTGAAGGGGCTGAGTCCCAAGTCCAGAACGGATCTGAAACGGCGGTTGCGTGCTGATGCGGATGGACTGCTTAACGAGGTGGTACGCCGCAGTAAACGACGCACTCAAGCCAAGGCGGAGCAACAAGCATGAATCCAGTCAAGGCTCTGATGTTGGGGACGATTCGTCTTTATCAGTTGACGTTTTCTCCATGGGTGGGACGGGAATGCCGTTACTTGCCTACCTGCTCGAATTATGCGATTGAAGCTATTAAGCTTCACGGGGCAGTTAAAGGGGGATGGCTCATGTTGATGAGACTTGCGCGTTGCCACCCTCTGGGCGGTAGAGGGTATGATCCTGTGCCGAAGACTTTTCGTTGGTGCTGTTGGTGCAGAGATTGTTCGGAGACCTCCTCTGTAACACGCAATGCGCGCAGAATTTTCAAACTTTAATCAATACGCAAGAGAGCTTTATGGGTAGAGAAGTACAGCGCGCCCTGCTTTGGGTGATCCTTTTCGGCTCGCTTTTTATGCTATGGGACAACTATCAGGTTTGGAAGGGCGGAGAGTCCTTCTTCGGATCTGTCAAGCAGGAAGCAATTGAAGCCGATCGGTCTGCCGCTGCAGGCGTCCCCACTGCCACAGTGGCTAAAACTGCTCCGGCCTTGGATGATGCTACTGCGGTAAAGGAACCCATCGTTGTAACGACGGACCGCATGAAGGTTACATTTGACCGAATGGGGGCTCGAATTGTTGGTTCCGAAATGCTTCTCTTCCCGCAACAAGCCGATTGGACTGAAGTGGGTCTCGCCGGTATGGTGCTTGGTCGGGAACCCTCCCCCAACCTTGGCAATGTGAAGCTTTTTGATGTCGAAGGGGGGCATGCCTATCTGGCTCAAACTGGACTTGTGGGCGGAGACTATCCAACTCACAATGATGAGTTCAAACTCGTGAGTCAGGATCTGGCGCTTGGTGACAAGGAATCGATGAAGGTGGTTTTTGAGGCGGATAAGGGCGGCCTTAAAGTCACGAAGACCTTCACGTTCAAGCGCGGCTACTATGGCATCGATGTTGATACGGCTGTAACGAACACGACTGATAAAGCTGTCACTCCTCAGATCTACTATCAGCTAACTCGTGATTCCTCGAAGCCCGCGGGCGAAAGCTCGATGTACTCAACCTTTACTGGCCCTGCCTTCTACACGGACGAGGAGAATTTTCAGAAGTTGAGCTTCTCGGAAATCCGCGATAAAGATGCCAAGTATGTTGAAGACACCAACAATGGTTGGTTGGCAATGGTGCAGCACCATTTCGTGAGCGCATGGGTTCCTCCTCAGGGAGAAGTGCGTCATAACTATACGCGTGCTCTTGGCCACGATCTTTTTGCTGTCGGTACATTGATCAGCCTGAAGGAAATCGCCCCGGGTGCAACACAAACGAACCACGCAGTTCTTTATTCTGGCCCTCAGGAACAAGCTCGTCTGGAGCAGCTTGCTCCGGGACTTGAGCTTGTGGTTGACTACGGTTGGCTCACGTTTCTTGCTAAGCCCATTTATTGGCTTCTGGATTTCCTCTATGGAATTGTCGGAAACTGGGGGTGGGCCATCGTACTTCTTACCTGTATTGTTAAAGCTGTCCTCTATCCGATTTCTGCTGCCGGCTACCGGTCAATGGCCCGCATGAAGGAAGTCACTCCTCGTTTAAAGGCGTTGCAGGAAAAGTACAAAGACGACAAACAGCGTCTGAACCAAGCCATGATGGAGCTGTATAAAACCGAAAAGATCAATCCGGTCGGCGGGTGCCTGCCAATCATGCTTCAGATTCCCGTGTTCCTGGCTCTTTATTGGGTGCTCCAGGGCTCTGTGGAGCTGCGCGGCGCCGAATGGATCCTATGGGTTCACGATTTGGCAATGCCCGATCCTTGGTTTGTCCTTCCGGCCCTCATGGCCGCAACGATGTTCTTGCAAATCTTGCTTAACCCGAAGCCTACAGATCCAATGCAGGCGAAAGTGATGTACATCATGCCGGTTGTTTTCTCGGTTATGTTTTTCATCTTTGCTGCGGGTTTAGTGCTCTACTGGCTCACCAACAATATTTTGTCGATTGCTCAGCAGTGGTGGATCAACAAGACGATTGCTGAAGAGCGTGCTCAGCGTCTTGCTAAACGCTGAGGCAAAGGACCTGTTCTTCCAAACAAGTTCTCTGAAACAACGATAAAAAAGGCCGGGATCAGATCTTCCAATAAAGAAATGACCCGGCCTTCTTTTTTCTTAGTGCTTACGCTTCGTCCAGATTGATGCGGCAAAAAGAAGCGGCCACATCCAAACACTCAAAAACCAAAGCAGAATAAGGCGCAGCGATAATGGTTGCTTTTCAGCCTTCCAGGTTTTTAAGTAAACAAGAATAGCTCCAATAACTGCCCATAACAAGAAAGTACAGTAAATGAGAGCCCGTATCTTGTAAGTGCTACCAAAAACGGCTGCTGTTAGTGCTGCCGCAGGCACGGAAAGCACGACTGCAATACAAGCACCCGCTAGAGCAGGGCCAAAAAACTGATTCGGTTGATTGTGTGGTCCTTGAAACGACATAGATATGAAATAAAGCAGTTGAAAGATATCCGCGTAAGCGTAACACTCAACTGACTGCGAACTCCGCTCAATATTTGCTATTCACTCAGTCATGCTCTTCAACGACAAGACCCCAATCATCGCTATTGCAACTGCGCCAGGTCGTGGCGGCATCGGAGTAATTCGCCTCTCTTTTGAGGCTGACTTGGCCGATCCTATTCTTGCAGCGCTTTTTCCTCAACGCAGTATCGAACCTCGCCGAGTTCAATTACTTCCTTTTTTAGATGAAAACAATGCACTGCTTGATCATGCAGTTGTGCTTTATTTCTCTGCGCCAGCGAGCTATACAGGCGAATCTGTCTTGGAAATCCAGGCTCACGGCGGCCCGGTCCTACTAAAACTTATTTTGCGGGCTGCGTTAACCAAGCTTGCGTTCTGTGGATTGAGGATTGCCGAACCAGGGGAATTCACTAAACGCGCTTTCCTTAATGGCCGTATGGATCTTACCCAGGCAGAAGCCGTAAGCGGTTTGATCGATGCGGCAAGTGAGGCAGCTGCACATGCGGCAGCACGATCACTTTCCGGAGATTTTTCCCGAGAAGTTCATGCAGCAGGAGATCTTCTTGATGAAGCCCGAGCTTTGTCTGAAGCTTCGCTCGACTTTCCTGAGGAAGATCTCGAAGATCTCAAAGAAAAGCAGATTTTTACTCGTGCTCGAGAAGCTCAGATAAAGCTGGAGGGTCTTCTTGCAAATGCACGCCGTGGGGTAGTTCTAGCTGATGGCATTACCGTTGCCTTGGTGGGAGCCCCCAATGTTGGTAAATCCAGTTTGCTGAATGCGCTTGCGGGTGATGAGGTGGCTATTGTTACGGAAATTGCAGGAACCACCCGAGACCGCATTGAACATTGGACAGCTTTTGACGGTATACCGTTGCGCATTGTTGATACGGCAGGAATGCGTGAAACAAACGATATTGTTGAGCAGAAAGGTATTGAGCGAACACTGAAAGCCATATCAGAGGCTGATATCGTGCTGCATCTCGTTGATGCTTCCGGACGCATCCCGGATGATGAAGCGCTTCTTACACGAGTGAGAGAGTACGCACGTCCTGGAACTCCGCTTCTCATCGTGGCCAACAAGATTGACAGCATTTCTTTAGAGCGCAGAAATGAGTACTGCGACGATGCCAGCATAGTTCCTATTTCAGCGAAGACTCATGAGGGCCTAGAGGCTCTCAAGGCGAGGGTCTTGGAGTACGTTGATATGGCTGGCGGCACGGAAGGTGTATTTCTTGCACGAGAGCGTCATCTGGAATGCCTACGTATGGCTTCAGCTCACCTATCAACAGCACTTGAAATGAGTACATCTCCCTTCTGTATGATGGAGATTTTTGCTGAAGAGCTGCGTCTTGCAGGACGTGCACTAGGCGAACTTCTCGGCGAAACCGACGCAGAGGATTTGCTTGGCATTATTTTCAGCCGTTTCTGCATTGGTAAATAAGTTACTTCTCTTTTTATGGGCGGTTCCCCATGGACTATCCCGAAAATTTTGATGTCATTGTGATCGGTTGCGGTCATGCTGGAGCGGAGGCTGCACTTGCATCCGCTCGCATGGGTTGTAGCACGTTGTTGGTTACTCATAATCTTGATACTGTCGGCCAGCTTTCCTGTAACCCATCGATTGGGGGGATTGGCAAAGGGCACCTTGTTAAGGAATTAGATGCTCTGGGCGGTACCATGGGCCAAGTGACTGATGAGTCTGGTATTCAATTTCGCATCCTCAATCGTTCAAAAGGCGCGGCGGTTCATGCATCTCGAGCCCAGATTGATCGTCAGCTGTATCGGCGAGCAATGCGAAAACGGATTGAATCTCAGGAAAACCTTAAAGTTTTCCAAATGGCCGTCGATGATCTATTAGTGGAAAATGGCTGTGCTAGAGGCGTTGTCACGAATACAGGCATTCGTTTTCACTCCAAGGCTGTAGTGCTATCTGCGGGAACATTTCTCAACGGTCTCGTACACATTGGGCTTGAACACTTTACTGCCGGTCGCATGGGGGATCCCGCAAGTGTGCGGTTGGGGGAACGATTGAAGGAGTTAGGGCTTCCTCAAGGTCGTCTAAAGACAGGAACTCCATGCCGTATTGATGCTCGCACCATTGACTTCTCTCGTTGTGAAATACAGTGGGGAGATCTTAATCCCACCCCTTCTTTTTCCTTGATGCAGCCGACTGCCACTCATCCGGAACAAATGCCGTGCTGGATTACGCACACGACCCGTGAGATGCATGAGTTGATTCTTGCGAATCTAGACCGTTCGCCAATGTATGCAGGCGTTATCCAAGGTATCGGTCCGCGTTACTGTCCTTCTATAGAAGATAAAGTGAAGCGCTTTGCTGAGAAGGACAGTCATCAGGTGTTTCTTGAACCTGAAGGGATCCATGTCCGTGAGTACTATCCAAACGGCATCTCCACAAGTCTGCCTTTTGATGTGCAATTGAAGATGGTACATATGATGCCGGGGCTTGAAAAAGCACATTTAACTCGACCAGGTTATGCCATCGAATATGACTACTATGACCCACGGGAATTAAAACGGTCCTTTGAATCTAAAGTAATGGAAGGCCTGTTCTGTGCCGGACAAATCAACGGAACAACGGGATACGAAGAAGCTGCTGCACAAGGGCTTTTGGCTGGTGCTAATGCAGCGCTTTATGCGCGTGGCGATGATGCTTGGACGCCGAGACGAGATGAAGCGTATTTGGGCGTTATGGCTGACGACTTAACGACAAAAGGCGTTACGGAGCCGTATCGAATGTTTACAAGTCGTGCCGAGTATCGATTAAATCTTCGGGAAGATAATGCTGATACCCGTCTCACTCCTATTGGGCGTAAGTTGGGGTTGGTTGATGATGCTCGTTGGGAGTTTTTCTGTCGTAAGACAGAACGCATTGAACGAGCAATGGAGGCATTGCGTGAAACTTGGGTAAATCCCAAACTGATTGAACGGGCTGAAGCAGAACGCGTACTCGGCGTTGCCATCGAACGTGAATATTCTTTACGCAGTCTTCTCGCACGACCAAACGTGACAATGGAGAGCCTCATGACATTGAAGCGCACGGATGGTTCGCTTGCTCATGATTTCTCCGAACTCAATAAGGAAGAACAATCTCGGGTTGAAGTAGAAGTGAAATATGCTGGTTATATTGATCGGCAAAAAGATGAAATCCAGAAGACTCTTGCAAATGAAACGCTGGTTATTCCACGAGAAATGGACTATGACCAAGTGATGGGGCTTTCATTCGAAGTACGCCAAAAACTAAAAGCGGCTCAACCTGAGACTGTAGGACAGGCTTCTCGTATTTCTGGTGTAACTCCTGCTGCGGTGGCACTTCTTTTAGTTCATCTCAAACGTCGGCATTACTATGTTCGCGATAAAGGGACGCAACATCCAACTGTCGAGTCTCCGGAGTGATCACATGTCAGCTACCGTCATTGACCGCTCAGTTCTTACTGCAGGACTGACTCAGCTGGGACTTTCATCGAACCTAGACGTACTCAAGGGCTTTGAGAGCTACGCTGAATTACTTCTTAAATGGAATAAGGTTTACAACCTTACCGCAATCCGCAACCCTGAAGAGGTGCTTACTCATCACCTTCTGGATTCAGCAACGCTGGTTCCAGCTCTGCAGCGTTTTGTACCGGGAGTTGATGCAGTGCTTGATGTTGGTTGTGGAGGTGGGCTGCCAAGCGTACCGTTAGCTTTACTACTGCCGCACCTCTCTGTGACGGGGGTTGATGCCGTTGGCAAAAAAGCAGCTTTTGTAAATCAAGCAGCCATTGAACTGGGGCTCAAGAATCTTACGGCCCGTCATGCTCGTGTTGAGAAGATGGTCGGAACATGGAAAGCGATTACAAGCCGCGCTTTTGCTTCACTGGCTGACTTTACGCACCTAACGATGCACCTTCTTGCTTCAGACGGACGTTGGCTTGCTATGAAAGGAGTGGTTCCTGAGGATGAAATAGCTGCTCTTCCTTCAAATGTCAAAGTGCTTGCTATAGAGAAGCTGATTGTGCCTGGTCTTGAAGAGGAACGCCATCTCATCGTTCTTGGTAAGGAGTAGCTGATATGGATTTGACAGCTATGCTCGGAGCATCTTTTGTGGGGGCTTTTCTATATGCATTCACAACACTGCTTCCTGTCATTAACCCGTTTAGCGGAGCGATGTTCTTTGTGACGTTGACGGGACATCTCTCTGATACTGATCGATCTTATGTAGCGGGTCGCATCGCAGTGTTTTCTTTGATTATTTTGATGGTTTGTCTGTTTGCTGGACACATCATTCTGGGCTTTTTTGGTATTTCCGTTGGAGTACTTCGCTGTGCAGGCGGTATTGTGCTTTTTGCCGCAGGCTGGAATGCCTTGAATGCACCCGCACAAGATGGAACCTCAAGCCCAAAGATGGAGCTGCCTCGTTCAAGACTGAAGGCGATGGCTTTTTATCCATTCACTTTGCCGCTTACTACGGGGCCAGGAGCGATTGCAGTAACAGTTGCTATTGGCACAACACTGCCGTACAACTTTTCCAATCTGGCCGGCACAATTCTTGCAATTCTTGCTGTAGTCGCTGTGATTTGGCTCTGCTTCCGTTATGGGGACAGAGTAAGTCGAGCTGTTGGAGCTGCAGGAGCAGATGCTTTAGCTCGTATTTTTGCCTTCATTTTGATTTGCCTTGGTGTGGCAGTCTTTTGGCAGGGCTTTACTGAGCTTTGGCTCAACTTAGGGAAATGAACGGTCCTATAAAAAGACCGTTTGAGCAAGTTGGCTACAATTAGGCGTTCTTTTTTTATTTAGACTTATCCATGGCACACATCTTTTGCATTGCCAATCAGAAAGGCGGCGTCGGCAAAACGACAACAGCGGTTAATCTTGCTGCTGCTCTCGCATTGCGTGGACAGCGTGTTCTTTTCGTTGATCTTGATCCTCAAGGCAATGGCACCATGGGGTGTGGAATCGACAAGCATGATGTGGAGTGTTCGGTTTATCAGCTACTGTTAGGACTGAAGTCTTTCAAGGATGTTGTTCGACATAGTGAATCTGGCGGATTTGATGTGTTGCCAGCAAATCGTGAACTCTCAGGAGCAGAGATTGAGCTGATTGGTGTGCGTGAACGAGACCAGCGTCTAAAAAAGACTTTGGCACCGCTATTGACAAATTATGATTTTGTCCTCATCGATTGTCCGCCCAGTCTTTCAATGCTCACAATGAATGCTCTTTGTTGTGCTGAAGGCGTGATTGTGCCTATGCAGTGCGAATATTTTGCATTGGAGGGGCTTACAGATCTCGTAGGGTCTATTCGCCGAGTACACGCAGAAAAAAATCCAGGACTCAAGATTATTTCAATTTTGCGTGTGATGTTTGATCCTCGGCTCACACTGCAGCAACAAGTGAGTGAACAACTTAAAAATTATTTTGGCGATAAGGTTTTTAATACGATTATTCCAAGGAATGTTCGACTCGCCGAAGCGCCTAGCTATGGGAAACCGGGGGTTGTTTACGAACCATCTAGCCGCGGAGCACTGGCTTACAAAGCTTTTGCTGATGAGCTTCTAAAGCGCCTTGGCGCTCCTGTATGAGGTTTGCTATGCCTAAGAAAAAAGGCGGTCTCGGTCGCGGATTAGATGTGTTTTTTGGCGATGACGATCATCCCGGCATCCTTGAGGATGATAAAAGTGCCAAGTTCATAGAAGTTCCCATCACGGAAGTTCGTGCCGGCCGCTATCAACCCCGAACGCAGATGGATGAAGCAGCTTTGGCTGATCTAGCGGCATCTATCCGTGAACAAGGCGTCCTGAGTCCTATTCTTGTGCGTCCACTTGAGGCTGGCGGGTATGAAGTGCTGGCAGGAGAGCGTCGTCTGAGAGCAGCCAAAATTGCCGGGATGGAAACTGTTCCAGTAATTCTTAGATCGGTAAGTGATGAAAATGCCTTGGTTATAGGACTTATCGAGAATATTCAGAGGGAAAATCTCAATCCGATAGAGGAAGCTCAGGGACTGCAGCGGCTGATTGATGAGTTCGCTTTTACGCATGAAGCCGCCGCTAAGGCGGTAGGACGTTCTCGTCCAGCCGCAAGCAATCTGCTTCGGCTTTTGACGCTCTCCGATGAAGTGAAGCGCATGGTCATGGAGGGCGAACTCGAAATGGGACATGCTCGTGCACTTTTGGGATTGGAAGGTGCGGAGCAGGCTGCTGCAGCAAAGCAGGTTGCTGCAAAACATCTTTCAGTTCGTCAAACTGAAGATCTGGTTCGCCGGCTGCTCGAAGGAGTGCAGCCTAAAAAGAAGGTAGTTATCAAGACCCGGGACAATGAACGACTTGAAGAGGCCTTGGCAGACACACTTGGCGCCGTAGTAAAACTTTCTGCAAATCAGAAAGGTAAGGGGCGAATCGTGATCGAATTCTCAAGTCTTGATCAACTTCAGGGCATTGTCGATCGAATTCAAAATTAAAACCGATAATTACCTATATATAAGTATACAATCTAATACTTCAGTGGATTGTGACTGAATACTTCAAGATTTACAATCCGTGCCAGTCATTTTCCCTCAAGCCTCTGCAAGAGAATGTTCGCCCTTTCTGATATGATGCGCGTCGTTCTCGCGCAGTATGTTGTTACATTGATTGCAGCGCTTTTCTGTACTGCAGTTTTTGGAACAGATCCCGGACTCTCGGCGTTCCTAGGCGGCTTCTATTACGCAGCTGCAACAACGCTTCATGCATTGATTCTGCTAGGTGTCAAGAAGCTCGGATGCGGCGTTGGTGCCAATGTCGTTACTCTTCTGTTCGGGGAATTTGTGAAGGTGCTTTGCGTAATCCTGCTGCTGTTCATTACGGCGCAGCTCTATGCGAACCTGAACTGGCCCGCTTTGATTATTTCGCTGATGGCGGTGGCGAACAGCTACTTCATCCTGTTGTTTAAAAAACGCTAAGGATAGGTCCTCATGTCAATCGAGAACCCCAGTGCAACTGAATATATTCAGCACCATATGCAGCACTTGCAGTCGCTGCATCAGCAGGTGATTGTTGACTTTTCTGTCTTCAATTACGACACGCTTTTCTTCTCCATTCTGTCTCTACTGGTTGTCTTTTTTGTTCTTCGACTCGGCGCCAAAAAAGCTACGTCTGGTGTCCCAGGCAAAATGCAGTGCGCCGTTGAAATGCTCGTGGAAATGGTCAACAACCAGGCTAAGAGCATTGTGCATGGTGATCGCACTTATATTGCCCCTCTGGCGCTGACGGTGTTTTGCTGGGTCACGATCATGAACTGCATTGACTTGATCCCAGTAGACTTTTTCCCGTGGCTTGCAGGTCTGATCGGTATTAATCACCTTCGTCCGCTTCCTACGGCTGATCTGAACGGTACGCTCGGTCTTTCGTTCGGTGTGCTTTGCCTTCTGTTTTATTACGGCATCAAGGTTAAGGGGTTCTCGGGCTTCATTATTGAGCTCTTCACAGCTCCTTTTGGCAAATTCCCGCTTCTGTGGCCAGTGAATCTGCTCATGAACATTATTGAGTACCTGGCCAAGTTCGTTTCTTTGGGTATGCGACTCTTCGGCAATATGTATGCTGGTGAGCTCGTATTCTTCCTCATTGCGCTTCTCGGCGGCTATATGCTCGAGTTTGGCCTTTTCGGCGGCGCTGCAGCTGGTATTGGACAAGTCATCGCCGGTTTGGTCTGGTGGCTCTTCCATGTGCTGATTGTTCTGTTGCAGGCGTTCATTTTCATGATGCTGACCTTGGTCTATATCGGCCAGGCACACAGCAGCCATTAACAAACAATCTCTTCGACACTTCCTTTTTTTCTACTCCCTTTTTGTAAATTCTTAGGAGTTCTTTCAAATGACCAATGTCGCTCTCGTTGCCATCGCCTGCGGTATCATCATCGGCCTCGGCGCTCTCGGTGCTTGCTTGGGTATCGCTCTGATGGGTTCGAAGTACCTTGAAGCCTCTGCTCGTCAGCCTGAACTTATGGAACCGCTCCAGACGAAGATGTTCCTTCTGGCTGGCCTGATCGACGCGGCCTTCCTGATTGGCGTTGGTATCGCCATGATGTTCGCTTTTGCCAACCCCTTCGTCGGCTAATCCCTAGCCCTGGCGCAAAACGTCTTTTCTTTCAATGACGCTGTCCGCAGTGCCGCACTTGCACAAACGCGGCGCTGCAGACTTAATGGGGTTCAACAATGAACATTAATGCCTCTCTGTTTGTACAGATGGTCGTGTTCTTGCTTGGTGCTTGGGTCACCATGAAGTACATTTGGCCACCGCTGATTCACGCGATTGAAGAGCGGCAAAAGAAGATCGCTGACGGCCTTGCCGCGGCGAATAAGGGTGAAAAAGCTCTTGCTGTTGCTACCGAGCAGGGGCAGGCCATTGAGGCTGCTGCTCGTGCCCGCGCTTCGACCATCGTGGCCGACGGCGAAAAACGTGCTCTGGCAATTGTGGAAGATGCGAAAGCTCAGGCTCAGGTCGAAGCTGACCGCATTATCGAATCTGCCAAGGCAGAAGCCGATGTGCAGGTTCAGCGTGCGCGCGATCAGCTCCGCGACCAGGTTGCTGATTTGGCCGTTCAGGGTGCTGAACAGATTCTCGCCCGCGAGGTCGATAAGACTGTTCATGCTCAGCTGCTTGATCAACTGAAGGCGAAGCTCTAACTATGGCGGAACTTTCTACGATAGCGCGCCCTTACGCTGTAGGTCTCATGGAAGCCCTGCAGGAGCGTAAAGCCAGCGCACAGGATATGTCTGCGGTGCTTGATGCAGTTTCTCGTCTTGCAGAAACTGCCGTCGACCCTCAGATCGGTCAGCTCGAGGGAGATCCCGGACTTACCGATGACCAGTTCTACGACATCTTTGCGAGCGTCGTGGGTGCGGATCAGCCGGATGAAGTCAAGAATTTGCTTCGCGTGGTGATTCAAAATGGCCGCGTTGATGCGCTGCCGGAAATCGCGCGTCAATTCCGCATCCTGAAGAACGAGTCCGAAGGCGTCGCTGACGCTTTGATCGAGACCGCCTTCCCGCTCAGCGATGCTGAGCTTAAGGATCTGCTGGAAGCGCTAGCGAAGAAGTTCCCAGGAGTGAAGCTTCACCCGGTCGTTTCAGTCGAGAAAGCTTTGATTGGCGGCGTGCGTGTGCACGTTGGCGACAAGCTCCTCGATGCCTCGATCCTCGCGCGTCTCAATCAGATGAAGACGGCGCTTACCGCATAAAATTCGGAGCTGTAAGATGCAACTCAATCCCAGTGAAATCAGCGAATTGCTGAAGAAGCGTATCGAAGGCCTCGGCGTTTCCGCTGATCTTCGCACTCAGGGCACGGTGGTTTCGTTGTCCGACGGCATTGCCCGCATTCATGGTCTGAGCGACGTGATGCAGGGTGAAATGCTGGAATTCCCCGGCGAAGTCTATGGCCTCGCCCTAAACCTTGAACGTGACTCCGTCGGCGCCGTTATTCTCGGCGAATACGAAGGCATTTCTGAAGGCGATACGGTGAAGACCACCGGTCGTATTTTGTCTGTACCCGTTGGTGAAGAACTGATTGGTCGCGTTGTCAATGCTCTCGGCCAGCCGATTGATGGCAAAGGGCCGATCAATGCCAAGGCTTTTGACGTCGTTGAAAAGGTTGCGCCGGGTGTGATCGACCGTAAGTCAGTTTCACAGCCTGTTCAGACTGGTCTTAAGTCCATCGACTCGATGGTGCCGATTGGCCGCGGTCAGCGTGAATTGATCATCGGCGACCGCCAGACCGGCAAGACTGCCGTTGCGATCGACACGATCATCAATCAGAAAGGCAAAGATCTGATCTGCGTGTACGTAGCTATCGGTCAGAAGGCCTCTACGATTGCGAATGTCGTAGCCAAGCTCGAAGAGCACGGTGCAATGGATTACACCATTGTTGTTGCTGCGACGGCTTCCGAGTCTGCAGCCATGCAGTACCTCGCTCCGTATGCTGGCGCTACGATGGGCGAATACTTCCGCGATCGTGGTCAAGATTCTTTGATCGTGTATGACGACTTGACGAAGCAGGCTTGGGCCTATCGTCAAATCTCTCTGTTGCTCCGCCGTCCGCCAGGACGCGAAGCTTACCCTGGCGACGTGTTCTATCTGCATAGCCGTCTGCTGGAACGCGCAGCCCGCGTGAACGCTGAATACGTCGAAAAGTTTACAAAGGGTGAGATTAAGGGGAAGACGGGGTCGATGACGGCGCTGCCGATCATTGAAACGCAGGCTGGTGACGTGACTGCGTTCGTTCCGACGAACGTGATTTCGATTACCGATGGTCAGATCTTCCTTGAAACTGACTTGTTCAACGCTGGTATTCGTCCGGCTATCAATCCTGGCATCTCGGTGTCTCGCGTTGGTGGTGCTGCTCAGACCAAGGTCATTAAGAAGCTTGGCGGCGGCGTCCGTCTGGCGTTGGCTCAGTACCGTGCTTTGGCTGCCTTTGCTCAGTTTGCTTCTGATCTTGATGAAGTAACCCGCAAGCAGCTCGAACGTGGCCGCATGGTTACGGAATTGATGAAGCAGCCCCAGTATCAGCCTCTGCAGGTTTGGGAAGAGGCGCTCGTTCTGTATGCAGTCAATAACGGCTATTACGATGACGTGGCTGTTGCCGACGCCATGCGTGTAGAACGTGCCATGCGTGAGTACCTGAAGGCTCACTACGCTGATCTCGTCAACTCCATTGAAAGCCGTAAGGAACTCTCGAAGGAAGACGAAGCCAGCTTGAAGGGTGCGATCGCCGAGTTCAAAAAGAACGGCGCCATCTAACGTCATATCCAAGAGGACCCAATTCCATGCCCAGTACTAAGGAAATTCGCGGAAAGATCAAGAGCGTGCAGAACACGCGCAAGATCACCAAGGCGATGGAGATGGTTGCGGCCTCGAAGATGCGCAAGGCGCAGGATCGGATGCATGCGGCCCGTCCGTACGGAGACAAGATTCGAGTGATTTGCTCGCATCTCGCTCGTGCGAATGTTACCGACTATAGCCATCCGTTCTTGACGAGCCCGGAAGGCGCCAAGAAGGTGGGCATCATTCTGGTGTCCACCGACAAGGGTCTTGCCGGCGCCCTCAACACCAACATTCAGCGCATGCTTCTGCAGCGTTTCCGTGATTGGTCTGCTGAGGGTGTGCAGGTAGAAGCCTCGGCTCTTGGTAACAAGGGTCTCGGCTTCCTCCAGCGTATCGGTGTCCCGGTGATCAGCCAGGCGGTGCAACTTGGCGACCGTCCGAGCCTTGATCGACTCATTGGAGCGATCCAGGTTCAGATTGAAGCCTTTAAGGAGCATAAGGTCGATAAGGTTTATCTCTGCTACACGCGTTTTGTTAACGCCATGAAGCAGATTCCAGTCATCGAACAGCTCCTGCCGCTGACGGATGAACACCTTTCCGCCGACGAGCCTCAGCGCAAATTCTCGTGGGACTACATCTACGAGCCTGACGCCCAAACCGTTCTCGACGAGCTGCTTCGCCGCTACGTCGAGGCTTTGATTTATCAGGCAGTTGCAGAAAATATGGCTTCTGAACAAAGTGCCCGTATGGTAGCTATGAAGGCTGCTTCGGACAACGCCAAGAAGCTCATTGACGACTTGCAGCTCGTCTACAACAAGACTCGCCAGGCCGGCATTACGAAGGAAATCACCGAAATTGTCGGTGGTGCCGCCGCGGTGTCTTAATCGAATTGAATGAATCGATATAACTGAGGAAATCCCATGAGTATCGGACAGATCGTACAGGTGATCGGCGCGGTCGTGGACATTGAGTTCCCGCGCGATGCGATGCCTAAGATTTACGAGGCTCTCGTTCTGAAAAATGACGAAGCCGACAGTCTCGCCGAAAACGGCCTTACGTTCGAAGTTGAGCAACAGCTTGGCGACGGCGTCGTGCGTACCATTGCAATGGGCACGTCAGAAGGCTTGCGCCGCGGCATGAAGGTTGAAACCACCGGCAGAGAAATTTCTGTGCCGGTTGGCCCGAAGACCCTTGGTCGCATTATGGACGTGCTCGGCCGCCCGATTGATGACTGCGGTCCGATCGGTTCGGAAGAGATCCGTCCGATTCATAATGTGGCTCCGAAGTTTGATGAGCTTTCACCGTCCGTCGATCTTCTCGAAACCGGCATCAAGGTGATTGATCTTATCTGCCCGTTCGCTAAGGGTGGTAAGGTCGGCCTGTTTGGTGGCGCCGGTGTGGGCAAAACCGTCAACATGATGGAGCTCATTAATAATATTGCTAAGCAATACGGTGGCTACTCCGTGTTTGCCGGCGTCGGTGAACGTACGCGTGAGGGTAATGACTTCTACCACGAAATGGGAGAGTCCAAAGTTCTCGACAAGGTCGCCATGGTGTTCGGTCAGATGAACGAACCCCCGGGAAACCGTCTGCGCGTTGCACTGACTGGCCTGACGATGGCAGAAGCTTTCCGTGATGAAGGTCGCGACATTCTGCTCTTTATCGACAACATCTATCGTTACACCCTCGCCGGTACTGAAGTTTCCGCTCTGCTCGGCCGTATGCCGTCTGCGGTGGGTTATCAGCCGACATTGGCTGAAGAAATGGGCAAGCTTCAGGAACGTATCGCTTCCACGAAGACAGGTTCCATTACCTCGATTCAGGCTGTGTATGTCCCTGCTGACGACTTGACTGACCCGTCGCCGGCCACGACCTTTGGTCACTTGGATGCTACAGTGGTGCTTTCGCGTGATATCGCTGCTCTTGGTATCTATCCGGCCGTTGACCCGCTCGACTCTACCTCCCGCCAAGTTGACCCGAACATCATCGGTCTTGAGCACTACACGGTTGCTCGCCGCGTTCAGGAGACTCTGCAGCGCTATAAGGAACTTCGCGACATTATTGCGATTCTGGGTATGGACGAACTGGCTCCGGAAGATAAGCTCGTTGTTCAGCGTGCTCGTAAGATTCAAAACTACCTCTCGCAGCCATTCCACGTTGCTGAAGTGTTTACTGGTGCTCCCGGTAAGTACGTTCCGCTGAAGGAAACGATTCGCGGCTTTAAGATGATTGTTGACGGCGAATGCGACGAACTGCCTGAACAGGCGTTCTACATGGTCGGTACGATCGACGAAGCCTTTGAGAAGGCTAAGACCCTCAAGTAATGCTTAGCCGCGGCTGCATTTACATATTGCCGCCGCGGCAAGCGCCCGACAAACGGAGCAACTTATATGGCTACCATTAAAGTCGACGTCGTCAGCGCCGAAGAACATATCTTCTCCGGTGAGGCCGAACTCGTCTCGCTGCCCGGAACGTCTGGCGAACTTGGCATCATGCCCGGACATCTTCCGCTGATCACACTTATCCGCCCTGGTTTCGTGCGAGTGCACGTTCCTGGTGAGCAGGAACCTGAGCAGATCTTTGTTGCGGGTGGCGTCCTGGAGGTCCAGCCTGAGCAGGTCACCGTTCTCTCGGACACGGCTGTTCGTAGCAAGGATCTTGATGAGGCCCGCGCCAAGGAAGCTTTGGCTGCTGCTGAAGCCGCCCGTGCGTCTGCTACCGGCAGCATTGAAATCGCTCGTATTGAAGCGGAGATCGCTGCCTTGGCTGCCGAGCTTGCTGTTATTCGCAAACTGCGTAGCAAGCTCTGATCGTTCACAGCACCGACACAGCAATGAGCGGAGATGTTCTGTACGAACCTCCGCTCATTTTTTGTTAGTCTGCGGTAGGATTCTCAGAAACGCTTGCCCGCGCTTTTGAGCCGCGGCATTAAAGGAATTCAAGGAGAACACAATGAGCGCCGTTAAGATCCTCGTAACTACGGACGGGTCTAATCTCAGCGATAAAGCCGTCGATACAGCTATTGAGCTGGCTGAACAGGTTGGAGGTTCCGTGGTTGGTATGACCGTCGTGCTTTCAGCAGCACCTGCCGGCGGCTTTACTGAAGAAGAACCCATCGTCAAGGAACGTCTTGAGGCGATCTCGCACAAGGCTGCTGAAAAGCAGGTGCCTTGCGAAGTTGTGGTCGAGCACGCCGAGACGGTGTCTCAGGGAGTGCTTGCTTGCGCAGCCCGAGTCAATGCCACCTATATCGTGATGGCGAGCCGCGGTCTAGGGACTTTTGGAGCTTTGCTGTTAGGCAGCGAAACTCAGAAAGTGCTTAGTCAGGCAGATCGTCCGGTGTTGGTCGTTCGCTGATTATCCATTCAATGGTCCCGACCGCTGAAACGAGAAAAGCCGCGCATTGATGCGCGGTTTTTTCTTTATATAGTTCTAGTCCCCACGAATCTCACTTTCCTATAAGCAAAATGACTCTTCATAACGACACTTTCCTGCGCGCATTAATGCGCGAACATACGGATTTCACGCCTGTCTGGCTCATGCGTCAGGCTGGTCGCTATCTGCCTGAGTATTGCGCAACTCGAAGCAAGGCAGGGAGTTTCATGGGATTGGCGAAGAATCCGGATTACGCCACAGAGGTGACTTTGCAGCCGATAGATCGTTACGGTATTGATGCTGCCATTCTTTTTTCCGATATTCTGACTGTGCCCGACGCAATGGGGTTAGGTCTTTCCTTTGTTCAGGGAGAAGGCCCCGTCTTTGCGCATCCGGTTCAGGATGAGGCAGCAGTTAAAGCGCTGGCTGTTCCTGATATTGAAGACAAATTGGGTTACGTTACAGCAGCTGTTCGTAGCATTCGTCGAGCACTTGACAATCGCGTGCCGTTGATTGGTTTCTCAGGATCTCCATTTACGCTTGCTTGCTACATGGTGGAAGGACGTGGTAGTAGAGATTTCCGCACAGCAAAAACAATGATGTTCCGGCGTCCAGATCTTTTCGAGAGAATCCTCGACATCAACGCCGATGCAGTTGCTGATTACCTCAATGCTCAGATTGCTGCTGGTGCGCAGGCTGTCCAAATTTTCGATACCTGGGGCGGAATGCTAGCGGATGGGGATTTCCAAAGGTTTTCTCTGGCAGCAACAAAGAAAGTAGTCTCCCGTCTTACACGTGAAGCTGATGGTGCCAAAGTGCCTGTTATTGTCTTCACTAAGGGGGGTGGTGAATGGATTGAGGAAATTGCAGCTTGTGGGTGCGATGCTGTTGGTCTCGACTGGACGACAAACCTTGCACGAGCTCGCCGCGTTACAGAAGATCGTGTGGCCCTGCAAGGGAATATGGATCCTCTAGCGCTGTTTGGCGATGAAAAAACCATTCGTAGTGAGGTGCGTCGAGTGATTGATGCTTTCGGTCCGGTTGGCATGGGGGGACATGTATTTAATCTGGGGCACGGTATCAATCAGTTCACGCCAATAGAAAATGTTCAGATTCTCGTTGATGAGGTTCATGAATATAGTCGCCACCAACATATCTAACAGAATAGTTATTCACAGGCGCGACGCCGAATAGTAATGCCGATAAAAGACCCGCTACAAATTAGCGGGTCTTTTTGATGGCTTGCTTATTCCTGAACGAGTAGCGAAGGTGTGAGTGGTGCGTGTCTTTTGGTGTATGTATGCTAATAATCCAGAAATCTGAAAGCACAGTTCTTAAATAAAATCCACAAAGTTATCCACAAGTTTAGGGCTGGAGGGTAAGGCTATAAAACTCTCGTAGAATGCACTTTTATTGGTGACCAAGGCGGCTGAATTAGACGCTCATACCCGTTGGAGGCATCTTCTGGTGGCAATAAAGATAGGACTCTTTGCAAAAGTTTTAGTAGATGTTCCAGGTCTGCCACCGCTTGACTATCGCATACCTGATGATCTGCTGGTCGCTGTCGGTGATCTGGTCGTCGTACCTTTAGGGAGTCGTCGTGTTGTCGGGGTTGTGGCGACGTTGGCCAATGCTGCCGATTGTGAGGATAAGCGCTTGAAATGTATTTCTGCAGTGCTTCATGCTACGGCTCCCTTGAATGCTGAGTGGCTAGCGCTTACCAAGTTCGCGGCAATTTATTACTTACGCGGCTGGGGTGAAGCTGCGTTGCCGGCAATACCAACAGCATTGCGTCGGATGCCAACACCTCAGCAGGAGAAACGTATCGCAAAAATTCGGGATGCAATGCCTATACCGGATACGAGTCAGGAATCTGCGATAGAGGTACCAACACTCAATGCAGAGCAACGTGCTGCTGTTAGCGCGGTGCTTAGTATGTCTGGTTTTCAAGCCTGGCTGCTTTTCGGCGTTACGGGATCTGGAAAAACTGAGGTTTATCTCCATCTCATTAAGTCCATTCTTGAGAGGGATCCCGAATCTCAAGTACTGCTTCTCGTTCCCGAAATTAATCTGACTCCCCAGTTAGTAGGCCGAGTTAAACGTCGTTTTCCCCATGAAGCAGTTGCAGCCTTAAATAGTGAATATACGGATAATCAACGTGCCAGTGCATGGTTGGGGGTTAAGGAAGGGCGTTCAAGAATTTTGGTTGGTACTCGTATGGCGATTTTCGCCGAGTTCCGAAAGTTGGCGCTTATTCTTGTTGATGAAGAACACGATCTTTCCTATAAGGCTAGTGATGGGCTGCGCTACAGCGCTCGAGATCTTGCTGTTTGGAGGGCATCGAAACTTGAATGCCCAGTCGTATTGGGATCGGCTACTCCCTCGCTAGAAAGTTGGTGCCGCATGAAGACTGGCGGCTATAAATTGCTGTCATTGACTCATCGAGCAGTAAATCGAGCAGAGCTTCCGGAAGTGAAGCTCATATCTCCGCCGATAAAAGGGTCGACACGAATGGTGTCTGATGCGGCAGCAACAGCAATAGAGGCGTGCCTAACTTCCGGTCGTCAAGTATTGGTTTTTCTCAATCGTCGTGGTTACGCTCCCGTGTTGAGCTGTCCTGCATGCGGGTGGGTGAGTGCTTGTCCGCATTGCTCTGTTTTTATGGTTTATCACAAGCGCGAAAAGGCACTGATTTGCCATCATTGCGGAGCGCGTCATTCTGTGCCGGAAGCTTGTCCTTCATGCGGCAATGTTGACATTTTGCCTCGTGGGACAGGAACAGAACGCATAGAGGAAGAGTTGGGACTGCTTTTCCCGGAACGCACAGTGCTACGTATTGATCGTGATAGTGCGGCGAAAAAACATGCTGCAGAAGAAGCCTTTCAAAAAGTACACCGTGGAGAAGTGGACATTTTGGTGGGAACGCAGATGGTCGCGAAAGGGCACGACTTCCAAAGAGTTGGTCTTGTTGTCGTGCTTAATCCAGATGCTCAGATATTAAGTCCTTCGGTTCGTGCGAAAGAACGTCTTTTTTTCACACTCATGCAAGTCGCAGGGCGTGCAGGGCGAGCCGGTGACCGCGGTGAGGTGCTTATCCAGACAAGATTCCCTGAGGAGCCGCTGTTTGCCGCACTGGCGGCACAGGATTATCCAATGTTCGCAGACGAGACATTGGAAGAGCGCCGCGAAAGTGGATGCGTTCCCTTTGTGTACCAAGCCCTTCTAACAGTAGAAGCAGAACATCTCTCCGAAGCTATTAGTTTTTTGGAGCAGGCAGCAACAATTGCTTCGCAATTAGCACCTCCAGAAGTATTTATTTATGACCCAGTTCCCATGGCACTGGTAAAGGTTATGAACCGTGAGCGAGCGCAGCTTCTTGTGGAAAGCTCCGTGCGGCCAATCCTTCATCGTTTTCTCACAGTCTGGAATCAAGCGTTAAAGACAGTGCCGCGATCGTCTTCGGCATCCGTGTGTTTGGAGGTAGATCCTTCGGAAACTTGATATAATTCCGACCTCCTCCGCGTGGTGAAATGGATATCATGCAGCCCTCCGAAGGCTGCGGTACAGGTTCGATTCCTGTCGCGGGGACCAAACTAATGTCCCGAGCCGTTCTTAGCGGTTCGGGATTTTTTATTTTTCAATGATTTAGATGGAAACTGCGTTCGTAGCGGTTCGTGCAAGTGCGCCCACATCCGCAGTTTATAAGTACACTCATAAGTACATTTTTGGTTGATGTCCTATTCATCATTCTGTGAGGTACTAAAAATGCCTAGAAGAGCGCAGGACCTAACGCCGTTGGGAATTCAAAAGGAACTGAAGGCATTTGCCGCAAGCGGTAAGAAGACAAAAGCACTCACGGACGGTAAGACGCCCTGCCTGCGGCTTGAGTTGACTATTGGAGCTTCTGGCGTCAATGCTCGGTGGACTTATAAAAAGCAAAAGACCAATACGGCGGATGGATTTAACCTTGGCTTAGGTGCCTACCCAGGAGTGACGCTAAGGGATGCTCGGTGTAAGGCTGAAGCCATTGCAGAACAGATTGCCGCAGGCTTGAATCCTAAGGAAGAGCGAGAACGGCAGGCTCAATCCGAAATTGAGGCTAAGGCCCTTGCCGAATCTGAAATGCGCTGGCGTACTCCATTCCGTACCGTGGCCGACGAATGGATCGAGGTAAAGGAAAAAGAAGGATTGTGGGCGCATGATGCTCGCGGCGCCGATAAAGCACGTTCATATCTGCGCAATTGGATTCTGCCGGTGCTGGGTGATATGGCGATAAATGATGTCGATCGCTCGGCGTGCATTCGGCTTGTCCATTATCGGGACATGGGGACGCGTCAAGATACGGACGCAAAGTGCCGCCGCCTCGTCAATCAGATTTGTATTTACGCCCACGAGAAGGGATACCGACAATCTGATGAAGCACCGGCCAATAAGAATGATCCTGTCTTTAAAGAGGCGTGCAAACCGTTGGTGAGGCGCAAAGCAGATAAGGGGCATTTCGGCGCCCTGCCGCCAGAGGATATGCCCGAATTCATGGCTCAATTGAAACGAATGCCAGGGGTTGGGGCGCGTGCTTTGGAATTCATGATTCTTACAGCGGGCCGTCAAGATTCCATTTACCACGAAATCCTAGGCAAGCAGGTTCTCGGGCTTCGATGGGAGCATCTGGATTTAGATCGCGGCATCTGGCATCAACCGTTAGAGAGCAATAAGATGAAGCGTCCTGAAGGGGTTGATTTGGTGCTCTCTTCTTATGCAATACAACTACTCAGAACGCTACCTCGAAGCGCGGAGGTTCCTTTCGTGTTTGCAGACCTCCGGCGTTCTAAGCCGCGGTCCATAAGTAAAGCGACAATGGCGAAAACCATTAACGATATGAATAAGGTCCGAGAGCGTGCGGGGCTCCCTCTTTGGCTTGATCCTCAAAAGTCAAAGAAAGAGGGTAAGCCTCGTCACGTGACGCCACACGGAATGCGCACCTGCTTAAAGACCTGGACGATGCTTACTGCTCATGGAAACTATGCGCGGTTCAATCCGAACATTGTTAAGCGGTGCTTAGATCATGCAGTGAAAGATGAGTACGGCGGCGCCTACTATCGGCAAGGGCTTTCCGCCGATGATGAGGCGCATGAGCGCGAAATTATGGAGGCATGGGGCCGGTATTGCATTGAAGGCAAATGGCCGGATGAGGACTGAGAACTACTGATGCCGCCAACGCTGAAACCTCGCTTAAGCATGATGCTTGGCGGGGTTTCTTATTGCCTAAATCTCTTATATACACATATCTAATATATCTAAATATCTACTACATATATATGTAACCTTATAGTTATTACAACCTTACCTATCCACTATCTAACTCTCATAATTCCCATGAATACAGGGGCAGAGTCTGACTGAGTCGGACGAATTGATTTCATCGTGGGAATTTTGGGAATTTTGGGAATTCCTACTGCGAGTAGGCTTCGCAGGTAATTCGGCTTTGGGAATTTTTGGGAATTCTGGGAATTTTTTTGAAATGTATTGCGACTGATATTGTCACAACATGGAAAGAGAGAAATTGCTCGATCCTGCTTTACATAACGTTTAGCGGGCTCTCTTTGGCGTCGGAGGCCGCGACTGGTAAGAATTAACCGAACGCGCGGGATGGGAAGGTGTGGAGCGTCGTTCGCTAATTTTTTAGCGATCCCCTCTCGGCTTCAGTGGGATAGATAGCTCATGGCGTCGTGACCTCTGCTTGCATCCGGTCCGCGCGCGTACAAAAGCACTCAGTAGATGTTTTCCCTGAATTCGCCATTTTGGGCGAGCCTGATTTTTCGGGAATTTTTCGATGTGCTGTGAGGCTCATGAAAGGCTTATGGCTGTAGGCAAGAAGGCCGCCCTGGCCGGAAGCTAACAAAAGCTAACATCAGAGCCTTTAGCGCAAATTTGAGCAAAAGTCCTCCCCCTCTCGGAAATTGAAGTCCTCCTTGCTTGGGCGGCCGCTGGGCTTTACTAAATTTTTAGTAAAACCCCTTCGACCAATAGGAGGGAATTTTTAACTCAGTCCGCGCGCACGCGCGCGCGCGAGGAGCCTGAGGAACCCTGAGGTTCTTAAGTTCTTAAGGTAGTGAGCACCTTTCCGCCGAGCTTACGGCAGTCTGCGCACGTGAAAGTTCTGAAACTTCTGACGCCATAAAAAAGGTGTGCTGTTTTAGCACCCCCCGAACTGCTCAATGATTAGCCGGTGGAAGGATAACAATCAAGACTTTTGCAATCAGTCCGCGCGCACGCGCGCGCGCGAGGGACTGGAGTCAACGCCCAACCCATACCCCTACGGACCTCTGCGGACTTTCGCTAAGATGTGTATTCATGAGGTGCGCACGCCCTGGGAGTAGCTACCCAGGCGGCTGATCTTCGCACCGTCCCGCAAATCAGCGGCGCACCTCTCTAATGTCATAGCGGGAGGTAGGGCGGCAGTTCGGGTGACTGACACTAACAAGGCGGCACAAAACAATGATGCTAAAACTATCGCCTTTCATAAAGCTTGTAAGCAGGATGGAATTAGCCCGCTTGAATTTTCCTGGTTAATGTTCCGATTACCGATACCGGAGGAGCGTTCATCGTTCTTTCGGCCAAAAGCCAATGAAAATGCAAGGAAAATTCTTGCGTACATGAAAAGGAAAAAGATCTGTAGTGAGAGTGCGGGCCCCAATACTCCTGTTCTATTTGAATGTTGCTTATGGGCTGCTGTGGAGTTATTCCCTGAAAGTCTATATAAAAATATTCAAATTGAACGGACTGGTAAAGATGACTTCACCGGCCGCAAACTTTCTTGGATTGATTCGGAAGAAGAAATAATAAAAGCTAGGGAAATCGCAGATAACGCCCTAGTCTCATTAAAAATCAATAAGAATCAATGCCCTACCGATTTTTACTTAATGTTAGTGGCAGGCGCTCATTTCCTTCGCGAGGAACGAGCCGTAGTTACTCGTGATTTCCGTCGTAATGAAACAATCGAAACGGTCCTTAGAGGCCTCGGCCTTAAAAAGACTGTTGCAACATCAGCGGCACGCCTCCTAAAGCTAAAGAAGTAGTTGAATTTTAAAATACATTTATAAATCAAATAAATAATGCGTTATTCAATTATTGAATAGATACCTATTTGGGGTTATACAAGGTACCCTACAAATTTGTGAATGCGTCGTGAATAATTCTCCTTAAGCCATGCAATTCCGTATGGCTACCCTTGAATTCGATCAAGGGTTCAATCAGCCATTAAGGAGAATTTCTAATGGCACACAAAACCGACGTCGCCGAGTCGACAGAAAAGCTATCTTCGGCGTTTGCAGGCCGCTTAGCGGTTGGTGCGAATGATGGTTGCAAAGCTCTCGGTATCAGCAAAACGAAGTGGTTTGAACTTCGTAAGGCAGATCCTACATTTCCTCGTCCGTTCCGTATTGGCTCCGCCGTTCGCTATCGCGTAACTGATTTGGTCGCCTGGATGAATGCTCAGGCAAAGGTAGAAGAGGTGGCGTAATGAAACCTCGTTCCATTCCTACCGCCGACGATACGGTTATTCGTCATGTGCAGATTGCAGACGGTATTTGCCGCTTCTCGCTGTTCGATTGGGCGCGTGCTAACGGCGTCAAGCCTGCAAACGCCGTGTTCTCGCTCCGGGGGCTGTTGAAGCGCATCCCGACCCTCGGGGAACACGTGGAGGCCGTTCGCCGCGCGAACGTCTATGGAGGCCCTGAGTACGTGGATTACCGCCTGGACGCCGTAGGCGTGTTGGCCTGGCTGTACTGGCGTGAGAACAACGGCCGGCTCCCGTGGGCGCTGTTCGACGGGAGGGCCTATGTCTAGCCCAAAAAAGAATGAGGCCGTGCAGGATGCTGTTGTTCACGTCCGTGGAAAGTCTGCGAACAATGGCGCCCATGGAACTGGCCTCGCCGCCGAGGATACCGCGCTCGGCCGCCGTCGTGGAGGGATTCGCCCTTGCGGCGCGTCCAGCACCTCGGCTAAGATGATCCCGCTCCGCCGTATTCCGGCGGGGCGTGGGCTTGGCGGCCCTCAAAAAACCGAAGGCGGATTGCCGCCGCGCCGCGCGTCTCTCGCGCCCACGGCGTTTTCTTTTGGCGGCGTCCGTAATGGCCGAATTGCGCCCGCAGTGTATCTACAGGTTTGCGGGTTGACGCCGTGCGGGAACTCTTCGGAGTTGCCGCTTCCTTCGGTGCGGTCCGCCAACCCGCACGGCGTCGCCCTCCCCTTGGCGGGGGAGAACGACTCTCGCAATTTGACCGAAGGAGGCCGCATCATGGCCGATCAATCATCCCCTGCCCGTTGTGCCGAAGTTCTGGCGCATCATACGTTCAAATCTTCCGATTTCCTCAAGGGAAGCGATTTCGCCGCAAATCGATCGCTCGGCTTCATTCTTGACGTACTGAGTTCAAATGACCCTGAGGGCGTGGACGCAATCGATAGCGACCTGCGTGCGCTTGTTAATGATGTCGCTGACGGCATGAATTACATAGCTTCCGTTCTGGAAGCCCCAGCCGACGCAAGCCAAAAGGTTGATTCCCTCTCCCCAGAACAATCCCGCGGGCTCGGCGCAATTGTCGGATTGCTTGCCGATACGCTGTTGCTAGTTTCAGCCGCAAGCGTTAAGCGTGAAGACGCGCGGACACACCTGCTGAAAAATCGGGGGTGAAAACATGAAAAATGAATATGAATGCCGACACGGGGAACCGCGTCAAGGCAGGGGGCAGGCCGCCCCTAAAGAGCCTCAATCAAGCGCCATTGACCTTAACGGAATCAAAGGGTTTGCATTGGTTGATTGCATCAACGCGTGTTTCTCAGGAGACCTCTCCGCCATTGTTTCGATGGCTCCGAGCCTGAGGCGTCTTGATGTTCAAGTCTCTGCGTTGCGTGCTGTGCTGATGCAGTTCAGCGCCCAAAGAAGCGCCAAAGCGGCCGCCATATCGACCGCAGAAACGCATGTGTGCGCGCTCATGCAGGAGCTTAAGGACATTGCCGACGCTCTCCATGCGGTACACGCCGTAGCCGAGTTCTCTTTGCGAAAGGAGGCTCGGTGATGACACAAAAGCTCTATTCAACTCCGATTGATGCCTGCACTGCCGCGGGCGTTGAGTATCCCAGTCGTGGCTTATTGCCTGGTCCGTGGAATGTCTCTAAGGCTTTCGACGGCAAGCGTTGGAAGCAAGGTGCCGGACGCGTCCGCATGTTCTCTGATGGGACCGGCGGCGTCGTTTGGAACTGGATCACGGGTGAGGCCGTGTTTTGGTTTGACGATGCAGGGAAGAAACTCACGAAAGCCGAACGGAATTCACTGATGAAGCGTGCCGCAATGGAGCGTCGCAAGTGGGATGAGGAACAGGCGCGCCGTTGGGCGCAGGTTGCGGCCTTTGCGTCGCAGTTGCTTCAGCAGGCGGCGCCTGTGGGTGAGCATCCTTACTTAGATCGTAAGCACGTCAAGGCCGTTTCTGGCTTGTTCGTGATGGATGCCGTCGACATTCAGCGTGAGTTCGAGCGTTTCTATCAGGAGACGCCGCGCCGGCTTATGGACTGCAAGACGCATCAACCTATGACGGGATCGGTGCTGATGGTGCCGCTCTATCGCAGTGTGCATGCCACCGTGCCGAGTTCGATTGAATGTATCTCAGAAAACGGCGGTAAATACGCGCTCCCTGAGGCACAAGCCAAAGGCGCCTTTTGGCTTCCTGAGAGCGTTCGGCTTTCGACTCAACCTATTGGGCGTATTGGTATTGCTGAGGGCATAGCGACGGCATTAAGCATTTCTCAGGTGATCGGCTTTCCATGTGTTGCCGCTCGGTATTGCGGGAATTTGAGTGCGGTAGCGCAGACGCTTCGCAATTACTTCCCCAGCGCTCAGATCGAGATCTGCGGAGATCGGGGAAACGGCGAAGAAGATGCACGACGTGCGGCAGAAGCGGCAGGCGGCAAGCTCCGCATTCCCTCTTTTAACGCTGGCTTGATTCAGAAATTCAAGGCCATAACTGGCGGCAATCAGCCGACTGATTGGAACGACTTTTTTATTGCCACGGAGGACCTATGACCAACGTAACTATGCAAGAAAAGACCTCGGCGCCGGCGAGCGTCGAGGCCACAAAAGATATTGTTGTAGCGAACATTGTAAAGACTGCCTCGGCCAAAGAAAAGCCGACGAGCGCGGGCGTGAAGGCGTTCGAGGCGGCGGGAGAAGCCAATCAACCAACCGGTTTGACAGAGAACGAAGACGGCTCTAAGGCTTTCATGCTTGCCAATGGTGATGCTTATTCATTCGGCCCGTTAGGCGTTTTCTTCACTCGGCGGGAAGGCTCTCCGATGCCGGTTTGCGGACCTCTTGAAGTGGTTGCAAAGGTGCGTTCGTCAGAGGGGGATGATTGGCGGCTTGCGTTGAAATGGATTGATCAAGATGGCAATTTCCGGCAAGGCACAATTCCGTGCTCGGTATTGATGAAAAGCCCTGCTCAGGTGGTGGCATATCTGGCCGACAATGGGCTTGAAATTCGTCATGCCATTAATTCTCAAGGGGGGAGCGCCTTTATCGTCAACTTTCTTAATCGCTTCCCAGTGCGAGCGCGTGTGTTGGGTGTTGACCATCATGGCTGGGTGAATCATGGTGAAGCGTTCTCGGTTCCTCGCCTGGGAATCATTGGCAAGAGTGAGACAAGCGGGATTATCTATACGGGAGATCCAAAGAACGAACCTGTCTATGCGGAGAAGGGAACCCTGGCCGACTGGCAAGAAAAGGTCGGAAAGCCTTCTATGCTCTCAAGCCGGATAGGGTTCGCAATCTGCCTCGGTTTCGCGGCGCCGCTTTTGGAATTCACAAGCGAGGAATCTGGCGGCTTCCATTTCTATGGAGAATCCTCCAAAGGAAAAAGCACTTGCGCCCGTGCGTTGTGCTCGCTTTGGGGGCCGGCTAATGAACGAGGAGAAATGGGAACCTGGCGTACTACCGACAACGGGCTTGAAAGCGCCGCCGCCGCGCATACGCATTTGCCGTTGATTCTGGATGAGATTGGGCAGGCATCCCCCGCGTTGCTTGCGTTGATTATCTACATGCTCGGTAATGAACGCGGGAAAGGCCGTGCAACAAAGGGTTTGGAGGCGCGTCGTGTGCTGACCTGGCGGCTTCTATTCCTTTCCACCGGAGAGGAGACCATAGAGGACTATGCGGCAAAAGCTCCTGGGAAAAAAGGCGCGCTCAAGGAAGGCGTAAAAATGCGCATGGCTGATATCCCAGCGGCGGCAGGCGGTCCCGAATTCGGCGTGTTTGATGGTGAATTTGATCCGACGAAAACAAAGGATGAGCGTTTAGCGCTTGCCGCTCAATACGCCAATCAGATCAATACCGCGTCAAAGTCAGAAGCTTATGGTACGGCGGGACCGGCGTTCATTCGGGCGTTGATTGCTCATATTGCGGTTATTGGTGTGTCGCAGTTTGAAAGCAACTTGCGGGAGCAGATGAGCGATTGGGTGAATAAGCACTGCGGGACGAAAGACACTCAAATCGTTCGCGTTGCTAGACGTTGCGCATTAATTGCGAAAGCGGGTGAGCTAGCTATTCGCTTTGGTGTTCTTCCCTGGACGGCTGGCATGCCTTCAGAGTTTGCGGCTAAGTGCTTCAGAGCGTGGCGCGCCGAATACAAGACAGCAGAAATGCAGGATCGCGAGCGCGTTCTATACGTCGTGGAGAAAATCAGTGCGAACCGTGGGCGTTTTGCGCTTCAGCGGCCTGGCAGTGACACGCCAATTCAGGCGGCCTCGGCCCTTCCCTGTATGGGTGTGTTGAAAGTAACCATTGAAGATATCCCTACCGAAGCATTTATCAACCGTACATTGTTTGATGCTGAGTTATGTCCGGTCGGGGATGTGCCAAAGGTTGTGCTTAGTGCATTAGCCAAACAAGGCCGTTTAAAGCAAAACGATCGAAGTCATCCATACATGTTCAAAGCATCCGGCCCGCTGGGGAAGACGATTGCCCCGCATCTGTCAGGCGCTCGATGCGTCTATGTGATGATGCCGATTGATGAATCTTCGGGCGGTGGCGCCTAAAGCATCTTTACCCGTCGTGGGGAATGTTCCTGCGGCGGGTTTTCATATGTTTATGAAATTTAAAGGAATTCCCAAAATTCCCAAGAATTCCCAAAGGCAAATTGCCTGCGAAGCCTACTCGCAGTAGGCGTTCCCGAAATTCCCAAAATTCCCACGATGAAATAGCTTCGCCAGGTCTGTTCTGAGGGGCTTGAGATGGGAATTAGCCGGCTGATGGTAAAGATTGATGATTCTCATCGTGAGCGTGTCGACGATTGAAAGTTCTGGCAGACTCTTTTATATGTCATAGGGAGTTCGTGCCGGTGCGCCCTAGTAAAGGTTTGTGTTATTCTCCGGCACCTGAAAGCGCGACAAGGTGAGCTGTTCGCGCTTCCTAGCCTTTCGTTTTTAGTACACAAGAAGGTACACGGAAACGATGGTTGCTTGAAATTTTCATAAATATCAAGTGGCGTATGTCCCTGTCGCGGGACCATTTTTATCAAGCCGCTTCGCCCTTTCGGCGGGCGGCTTTTTGCTTGTTCAGGATTCAAGCTATGAAAGTCCCCGTTCAAGTGCTTGTGCATCAGAAGACTCGCACGCTCGAACTTATTTATCAAAATAATGCTCGTGCAGTTTTTCCCTTTGAGTTTCTGCGTGTGTTTTCTCCGTCTGCTGAAGTTCAGGGGCATTCTCCTGACGAAGCTGTTCTGCAAGTAGGAAAGGCGGAAGTGGGATTGAAAGGAGTAGAGCCCGTGGGACAGTATGCTCTCAGGCTTCTCTATGACGATGGTCACGATTCAGGCGTCTACAGCTGGGACTATTTTGAGAAGCTTGATCATGAGCGTGATGTGCTTTGGCAGAAATACCTTGAAGAACTAGAAAAAGTGGGTGCTTCACGCGATCCTCATGATCCTAGAAATGCTCCTTTTGTGACAAAAAATAGACCTCCGCACGGTGGCTGCGGACATGCCTAATCCCTCAATCATTTGAAGATAAAATGACGGATAAATCGAAAAAAAACGTGAGTGAAGCGGAAAAACAAATTGATTTTGGGTTCACTAAAGTTGAAGAAGCCAAAAAAGAAGAGAAGGTTCGTGAGGTTTTTGATAGTGTGGCCCCGAAGTACGATCTAATGAATGACATACTCAGCTTTGGTATGCATCGTGGTTGGAAGCACCGTTGCATTCGAGAGGCGGAAGTCACTCGGGGCATGAAGCTACTGGATATCGCAAGCGGGACCTGTGATCTGGCAATTGCTTTTGCACATCGGACAAATGCAGAAAATATTACCGCTACCGATATCAACTATGAAATGCTCAGCTATGGCCGTCAACGTTTGGAACAATTAGGCCTCAATTGTCAGGTGATACAGGCAGACGCTGAACATCTTCCTTTTGAAGACAATGCGTTCGATCGTGTGACGGTGTCTTTTGGCATCCGTAATATGACTCACAAGGATCGTGCTTTGGCTGAGATGCTCCGCGTACTCAAACCGGGTGGAAAGCTTTTGGTGCTTGAATTTTCCAAGTGTGCTCCTCTCTTAAAGCCTTTTTACGATTTTTACTCGTTTCACTTCATGCCCTGGTTGGGAGGAAAAATTGCAGGAGATGCTGATTCTTATAGATATTTAGCTGAATCTATTCGCATGCACCCTGATCAGCCAACCTTTGCAAATCTAATGCGATCAGTCGGGTTTTCTCGTGTGAAGTGGCACAATCTGACTTTCGGAGTTTGCGCGCTCCACATCGGTATCAAGCCATAAAAATGCGCTCTTAGCGATCGGATTCCCCGATTGATCCCCTGCGGCGAGAGACCCGTCGCATCGACTTCTCAAAGGAAAAGTTAATGAAGAATCTCATCGCAGCCCTCGTCGTCTGTGTAGCCCTTGCTACCACGTCGTTCGATGCTGATGCAGCTAAACGCTTCGGCGGTGGAGCAAGTTTTGGCAAGGCCGCTCCCACCTTCTCGCAGCGTGCTCCGACAGCTGCTCCGGCGGCGCCTTCAGCACAGCCTAGAGCTAATCAAGCTCAGCCCAAGGCGGCTCCGGCACCAACACCAGCACAAAAACCATCCATGATGCGCAGTGTGCTTGGTGGTATCGCTGCAGCGCTTGGCATTACTGCACTCTTGAGTCTTCTCGGTATTAATGGTGCAGGGATTTCCAGTCTGATTACTGGTTTACTGCTTGCAGTTGTGGTCTTTTTTGTTGTGCGCATGTTCCTGATGCGCCGTCGTCCTCAAACTGCAGGTGGCCCAGCTGGATCCAATCCGTTTGACCAACAGCGTCAGACTGATATGGAGCAGACTATGCAGCGCGAGTCGAATTCTGCTCCCCAGCAAAACTGGCAACAGTCGCAGGGGGGTGTTCGTAGCGGCAGTCTCATGGATCAATTAATGGGAGGCGCTGCTTCGGAATCTTCCAGCACTGCCGAGAGCTCCGGACTTGTCGATGTGACGCCTGTAGATTTTGATCGTGAAGGATTCTTGAAGACGGCCCGCGACAACTACCTAAAGCTTCAACAGGCCTGGGATACAGGTAATGTGATAGAGATTTCTGACTTCACGTCAAATGAAATTTTTACTGCCGTGACGCATCAGTTGCGTGAGCGCAAGGGTGAGGTTTACCACACTGAAGTGAAAAGTTTGGAAAATGAACTCCTTGGCATCGCTCAGCAGGACGGTACCTACTATGCAAGTGTTCGCTTCTTTGGTTCGCTTGTCGTAAGTGGAGAACCTGAAACCTTTGATGAAATCTGGGTGCTTGAAAAACCTGTGACGGGGACTGGTGGTTGGCTTCTATGTGCCATTCGCCAAAACGAATCTAGTGCACAAGCATAAAGTCGAATTATTGTCGACAATAAGCGATCCGATGGTCGGCATAAAATAGCATACAGGGCTATAAACGCTTTTCAGAACTTGTCGTTAACTAGTTGAATGCACTGCATTTTTTATTGAATGCGGTGCATTTTTTTTGATCTCGATAAAGTCTTGCCCGATTCCTGACTTCAGGGAATACATTAGGGGGCATGAGAGGCGCGTATTTGGGGTGTGAAACCTAAAATGCGCGAGAAATAAATCTTACGGTTTTCCGTTCAACGTCGTTTTTATAAGGATTAGGAAGAGATGACGCTGACTGGTTTTGTCCTGCTCTATATCGCTGCTACGATTGCTATCGGTGTTATTGCAGCGACTCGTGTCAAGAACACGAGTGACTTTGCTCTCGCCGGCCGCAGCCTTCCGTTGCCTATGGTCATTACGGCAACTTTTGCGACATGGTTCGGCTCAGAAACGATTCTTGGGCTTCCTGGACGCTTCATTGAAAGCGGAATTGCCGGGGTGATCGAAGAGCCTTTTGGGTCAGGCATGGCACTGATCCTGGTGGGTACGTTTTTTGCTCACAAACTCTATAAGCAGAACATCCTTACGCTTGGTGACTACTATCGTGATCGTTACGGACGCTCTGTGGAGCTGCTTTGTTCAGTCGCGATTGTTATCAGTTACCTTGGCTGGGTAGGCGCTCAAGTAACGGCGCTTGGTCTTGTCATTAATCTGATCACTGAAGGCGCAGTCTCGATGACCACCGGTATGGTGATCGGGGCGGCTGTGGTATTGGCTTATACGATGGTCGGCGGTATGTGGTCGGTAGCGATGACGGACTTTGTGCAGATGATAGTCATCGTTGTAGGTCTTGTTGCCATCTTGTGGTTTGCGACCGACCTTGCAGGCGGCATGGATAAGGTTGTCGACTATGCCCGCGGACGAGATCTCTTTCACGCATTCCCTGAACCCACGACCACTGGCTGGCTCTTTTGGATTTCAGCTGCTATGACGATGATGATCGGTTCAATTCCTCAGCAAGACGTTTTTCAGCGCGTCATGTCTGCAAAGAATTTGCCGACGGCAGTTGCTGGTCCCATCCTTGGGGGATCGTTCTACATTCTTTTTGCTTTCGTGCCGATGTTCATCGTTGTTGCCGCCATTCTTGTAATGCCGGATGCCGCTGAAAAGATGTTGTCTGAGGATCCTCAGCAGCTTCTTCCAACGCTCGTGCGCGATTACATGCCGATGTGGCTGCGTGTAGTATTTTTCGGTGCTGTACTCTCGGCTGTTATGTCGACGGCTTCTGCGACGATGCTGGCTCCATCCACAATCTTTGTTGAGAATGTGCTTCGTCACTTTATGAAAATCGACGATCGCAATATGCTTCGAGCCATGCGCCTCTCCGTTGCTGTTTTCGCTGTTTGCGTTCTATCCTATTCAATCGCGCTTGAGGGAGCAGCCATTTATGACATGGTGGCAATGGCTTATCAGTTTCCGGTTGTAGGAGCCTTCTGGCCACTCGTTTGTGGACTTTATTGGAAAAAGGCTACGCGTCAGGGCTGCTACATTTCGATTTTCCTTGGTAGCGTAGTCTGGGTGGTGCTTACCTGGTCAGCTTTAGGTGAAGTGTTTCCGAACGTCTTGGGTGGCTTTATTGCTGCTGGCTTCGGTATGGTTGTGGGGTCTTTGCTTCCAACCGCCGACAATAAAAAGTTTTTAGCTGAGCGCCATCGCAATCTCATGAGTCGTCCGGTTGATGCGGAGGTTGGTCGCGGTCGTCTTCCTGCAGTTGTGACGGCTTCAGCTTCGATTTGATCATTCAAGGTTTTCTTTTACGAGTGATTGGAAGGGCTCTGCTTCGGCAGAGCCCTTCGTTCGTTAGAATTCGCTCCATTCATACTGTCTGGGATTCATCATGAACGTAGTTGTTCTCGCTGCTGGTAAAGGCAAACGCATGCACTCAAGTTTGCCGAAAGTGCTTCAGGCGCTTGCTGGGCGTCCGCTGCTTGACCATGTACTTGATGCCACGGCGGACTTAGCCGATCATCCGCGAGTGGTTGTGATTGGGCATGCTGCTGGTATTGTGAGAAAGCATTACGAGGGCCGTACAGATATCGTCTTTGCATTACAGCAGGAACAGCTAGGTACGGGGCATGCACTTATGCAGGCGCTTGCAGCAATTAACCCTGAAGATCCCATGACGCTGGTCTGTTTGGGGGACGTGCCATTGTTATCCCCAAAGACGCTGATGACCATGGCTGAAGCGGGAGCTGATGGCAGTTTAGTATTACTGACAGTAGAGCTTTCGGATCCAACAGGATATGGACGCATTCTGCGCAATGCTTCAGGTGCAGTAGTTTCAATCGTTGAGGAAAAAGATGCTTCCTCCGAGGAAAAACGCATTTGCGAAGTGAATACCGGCATCATGTGCCTCCCGACAGCTCATCTTGCTGATTGGCTCAGTCGTCTGAAAAATCAAAACGCTCAAGGTGAGTACTACCTTACCGATGTGATTGGTCTCGCCTTTAATGACGGAGTGTCGATTACAACAGTCCATCCAGAGCATGCCTGGGAGGTCGAAGGAATCAACTCCAAATCACAGCTTGCTCGGCTTGAAAGGGTGTGGCAGCGAGTGCAGGCTAAGCGACTTCTTGAAGCCGGTGTGACGATTATTGACCCCGATCGATTTGATTTGCGCGGCGAACTCATTTGCGGACAAGATGTGGAAATCGATGTGAATGTCGTCTTTGAGGGACGAGTCGTGATTGGCAGCAATGTAAAGATTGGTGCCAACTGCGTCATCAAGGATGCACAGATAGCCGATGGTGTACAGATTCTTCCGTTCTGCCACATTGATGGTGCATCAGTAGGGACGGGAAGCCGAGTGGGGCCATACTCTCGCCTTCGCCCTGGCGCCAAACTCCTGGGGGAAAACCACATTGGTAACTTCGTTGAGGTGAAAAAATCTGTGGTGGGGCTTTCAAGCAAAGTGAACCATCTCACTTATATCGGAGACGCTTCAATCGGCGAACGCGTCAACATTGGAGCGGGGACTATTACCTGTAATTACGATGGCGTAAACAAATTTCGCACTGAGATCGGTGATGATGCCTTTATTGGTTCAGGTACTGAACTCGTCGCTCCTGTCCTGGTTGGTGCTGGTGCCACAGTGGGGGCAGGCACAACAGTGACGCGTTCTGTTCCTGCAGGCAAACTGGTGGTTGGCCGTGCGAGGCAGATCGTGGTGGAAGGGTGGACTCGCCCGGTGAAAAAGAACTGATTGAATTGTGGGAGAAGACATATGTGTGGCATTGTGGCTGCGGCAGCTCGTCGTAACGTCGTTCCGTTGCTTATTGAAGGGTTGCGGCGATTGGAGTATCGGGGGTATGACTCCTGCGGCATAGCCACCGTTGGCGATGATGGGCTACGCCGCGCACGTTCAACTCAGCGAGTTGCCGAATTAGCGCGACAGGCTAAAGAACTCAATGCCCCGACAGGGATTGCACATACGCGTTGGGCCACTCATGGAGCACCAGAAGTCTGCAATGCTCACCCCCACTTTTCCCGTGGACTCATCGGTCTCGTGCACAACGGCATTATTGAAAATTACGAGTCCATTCGAGAGCGTTTGAAGAATCTCGGCTATGACTTCACCAGTCAGACGGATACAGAGGTGATTGCCCATCTCATTCATTCGAACTATCAAGGTGATCTGCTTGAAGCCGTAAAAAAAAGTGTGCTTGAACTTGCCGGAAGTTACGCGATTGCAGTTATTTGCAAGGATGAGCCTCATCGAGTCGTTCTGGCTCGTCAGGGCTCTCCTCTTGTAGTAGGTCTTGGCAATGGTGAAATGTTTGCAGCTTCAGATGCGATGGCTGTAGCAGGTATCACTGACCGAATTTTGTATCTCGCAGAGGGTGATGTCTGTGAAATCACACCGGATGCTGTAGACGTTTTCGCTCGAAACGGGAGCGAATTTATATCGGTTGAACGTCCGGTGCGCACAGTTCAGGCCTATTCCCACGCAGTGGATTTGGGACCTTATCGCCATTACATGCAAAAAGAGATTTTCGAGCAGCCTCGAGCCATCAGCGATACGCTCGAAGGCGTTGCCGGTATTACGCCTAAACTCTTTGGATCAGAGGCGGAGACGGTTTTCACTGGTGTGAAACGTCTTCTTTTCCTGGCTTGCGGTACTTCTTATTACGCTGCGCTGACGGCAAAATATTGGATTGAGGCTATTGCGGGACTTCATTGCGATGTTGAGATTGCAAGCGAGTATCGCTACCGTATATCTGTACCAGATCCGGACACATTAGTGATAACAATTTCACAGTCTGGAGAGACGGCTGATACATTGGCGGCGCTTCGTCATGCTGCCGAGTTGGGAATGACAAAGTCCCTAACGATCTGCAACGTTGCTACGTCGGCTATGGTGCGCGAGAGCCGTCTTGCTTATGTGACGCGTGCAGGTGTGGAAGTCGGTGTTGCGTCAACAAAGGCGTTTACTACTCAACTTACGGCTATCTATCTCTTGGCACTGACTCTCGCCAAACTCAATGGTCGACTCACGCCAGAGGACGAAGAAAGAGAACTTAAGGCTTTGCGCCATGTTCCTGCAGCGTTGGGAGCCGTACTTGCTCTTGAGCCTCAGGTGATTGATTGGGCTGAGAGATTCGCGCGGAAGGAGCACGCTCTTTTCCTCGGACGAGGCATGCATTATCCGATTGCCTTGGAAGGTGCTTTGAAACTAAAGGAAATCAGCTATATCCACGCAGAGGCGTATCCAGCTGGTGAATTAAAGCACGGCCCATTGGCACTCGTGGATGAGGATATGCCGGTTGTAACGGTCGCGCCGAATGATCGGCTTCTGGAGAAGCTTAAAAGCAACATGCAGGAAGTCCGTGCCCGAGGGGGCGAGCTTTATGTTTTTGCCGATGGGGATAGCAACATCACTTCTGAAGAAAGAGTTCACGTCATTCGTTTGCCGGAAAATTACGGCATGCTCTCTCCCATTCTGCACGTCGTGCCGCTCCAATTGTTGGCCTATCATGCCGCTCTCGTTTGCGGGACGGATGTTGATAAACCAAGGAATCTCGCTAAGAGCGTGACAGTGGAATAAGCTGGTTGGAATTCAAAGAAAGACCCTATTGGAATAAAGAAGTTTCCAAGGGGTCTTTTTTATTGAATTCCAGTTAGCCACCGGCGATGAAAGTTCGGATGCCAGATCCGACGAACTGAACGCCAATACAGATCAGCAGAAACCCCATCAGCTTACCGATGACAAGAGTTCCTGAGGGGCCAAGGCGATTTGAAATTACATCGGAATAGCGCATGATGAACCATGAGAGACTGGTTGCGCACAGAATCGCTAGTGCCGTCCATGCAAAAGCAATAGCCATATCGATATAGCCCGGGAGCTCTGCAATTTCGGTAGAAAAGCCGATGACCACAGCGATCGTGCCGGGACCTGCGATACCCGGCATGGCAATGGGGAAAAAAGCATAATCCTCGCGGTCGCGGCGAACAATAGGCGCTTTGTTCGGAGAATTACCCCCAAAAAGCATTTGATAGCCAATCGCTGCAACAACGAGACCGCCGGCAATGCGCATCGCACCGTAAGAAATGCCAAAGAACGCAAGCAGTACATTGCCGCAGACAAGGCTCACCAGCATGATGGCCGCTGCATAAATACCAGCCCAATTAGCCTGTTGACGCCGTCTTTCCTCACTCATGCCTTGTGTAAGACTGATGAAGAGAGGCATTTTGGAAGGCGGATTCGTGATGGTGATGAGCGAGACGAGACCGCCGAGGAAATATTGAAAATGGAGGGCTTCGAACATGGCTCCGGCTTCCCGGAATAAAGCAACACGGCGTGCAGTTCGCAGAAGCTGACGCCGCTGAGGATGAAGCTTTTGCAAAAAAGTGCAAATAGAGCTTTCAAACTAGGTAATTCTACCTGTGAACTGACTTAGGTTTGGCGAAGAAGCATAAAAGAGAAGTATTAGAAAAACCCCGCATACTGTTTTTGTATGCTATAACTCTGAACTCTTGTTCAGAGTGAACGCATGTTCATTTGCACAAACCAAGTTCCATGGATCAGTCAAGTCGGGTTGAATTGAGAATGTTGTTGAAACAAAAAACGCTTCATGCTGCGATAGGCCTTGCGCTCAGTGCGGTTGTGCTTTTGACGGGCTGCGAAAAAAATACATTCGTCAGCTCTGCTATCGCAGCAGAGCACCAAATGCCTCCTCAGGAAGTCGTTGTGGTAACGGCTAAGGCCGAGCCTCTGCATATTGCGACGGTACTCACCGGTCGGACAAATTCCTACACTGTTGCTGAAGTTCGTCCGCAAGTGAATGGAATCCTGCAGAAGCGTCTTTTCAAAGAAGGGCAGGAAGTGAAGGCTGGTGATCCGCTTTATCAGATTGACCCGGCCATTTATGAAGCTCAGCTGAAGAGTTCAGAAGCTTCGCTTGCACAAGCGCGTGCACAGCTTACGCAAGCAACTGCAGATGCTAAGCGCTCGCGAGAACTTGTGAAAACTAATGCTGTTTCTAAGCAATCTGATGATGCTGCACAGGCAGCCATGAAGACAGCTCAAGCAGCCGTGAAGGCTGCGGAAGCTGCTGTACTGACAGCTAAGATTAATCTTGACTATACAAAGGTTCGCTCGCCTATTTCTGGTCGAGTGTCGCGTTCGGAATTTACGGAAGGCGCGCTGTTGTCGGCTTATCAGACAACTGCTCTTACGACGGTGCAGCAGCTCGATCCGATTTATGTTGATGTGACACAGACTGCCGACGACATGCTTCGTATTCAGCGTGAAATTGCGGCAGGCACGCTTAAGACCGATACTCAGGGTGCTGCTGAAGTTGAGCTTATTCTCTCAGACGGATCGAAATACGCTCAAAAAGGCAAACTCACTTTTACGGATGTACAGGTTGATGAAAGTACTGGCTCTGTGCGTCTGCGTGCTGAATTTGCCAATCCTGACCGTCTTCTGCTTCCAGGTATGTTTGTCCGAGCCAATCTTGTTGAAGGCTTGCGTCCGGACGGGATCCTTGTACACATGCAGTCTGTCATGCGTGATACGCGCGGCAATACTTACGTTTATGTTGTTGACAAGGACAATAAAGTCGAGCGTCGCAATATTGTTGCCACTCAAACGCAAGGCACTTTCTGGATTGTTGATTCCGGTATCCAGGCGGGTGACCGTGTGATCTTTGAAGGTTTTCAACGTACAGCGCCGGGCGCAGTTGTGACCCCGAAAGAATACGATCCTAAATCGGCTCCCGAAGGTAAGCCGCTCTTCTAACCCCGGAGACGCTGATTCATGTTTTCGCGTTTTTTTATTGACCGCCCAGTTTTTTCTTGGGTGATCGCGATCATCATCATGCTAGCCGGTATCCTGTCGATTTCGACGCTGCCGGTGAGTCAGTATCCTCAGATCGCTCCTCCTCAAGTGAGCATCACTGCGACTTATCCTGGTGCATCTGCGAGCACGATTGAAAATACCGTAACGCAGGTTATTGAGCAGAACCTCACGGGGCTCGACGGCTACCTCTATATGCAGTCGACTTCGGATTCTGCGGGGCGCGTGAGTATCACGGTGACATTTGAAACTGGCACCAACCCCGATATGGCGCAGGTGCAGGTTCAGAATAAGATCTCAACTGCTCTTACCTCTCTGCCGCAGGTAGTTCAACAGCTCGGCGTCACGATTCAGAAGACCTCTGCCAATTTCTTGATGGTGGTTGGTTTTGTGAGTAAGGACCCGTCTATCAAGACGGCTGACTTGGGCGACTTCCTGACCTCGAACATTCAGGAACCGCTTGCGCGTGTGAGCGGTGTGGGTGAAGCTCAAGTATTTGGTGCGTCTTATGCCATGCGCGTCTGGCTTGATCCGGACAAACTTGTTAAGTACAAGCTCAATCCGTCAGATATTACGTCGGCGATCAGCGCACAAAACATGCAGGTTTCGACCGGCAGTCTTGCTGCACAGCCGACTGACGGCAAGCAAGAGTTTACGGCGACCATTTCTTCATCGAGTTTGCTTGAGACTCCCGAAGATTTCCGCAATATTCTCTTAAAGGTGACTGAGGAAGGCGCAAATGTCTATTTGCGTGACGTTGCCGAAGTAAAACTGGATCAGAAGGACTACATAGCGTTGGGTACTTTCAACGGCTATGCAGCCTCGGGTATGGCCATCAAGCTGGCTTCTGGTTCGAATGCTTTGGAAACGCAGGCTGCGGTACTGAAACGAGTAGAGGAATTGAAGAGTTTGATGCCTCAAGGCGTTGAGGTCGTCGTTCCTTTCGATACGACGCCTTTCGTTCGCGCGGCTCTGCATGAAGTGGTGAAGACGCTGATTGAGGCCATTATTCTGGTGGTCTGCGTTATGTTCCTTTTCCTGCAGAATTGGCGTGCAACGATCATTCCGACGATCGCTGTGCCAGTTGTGCTTCTGGGTACCTTCGGCATGCTTGCTGCTACGGGGTTCTCAATTAACATGCTGACGATGTTCGCCATGGTGTTGGCAATTGGTCTGTTGGTTGACGACGCTATCGTGGTAGTGGAAAACGTCGAACGCGTGATGCGTGAGGACGGAACAGATCCGCACACCGCAACAGTGAAATCAATGGGGCAGATTACGGGGGCATTGGTTGGCATTGCAATGGTGCTGTCTGCTGTGTTTATCCCAATGGCCTTCTTTGGCGGATCTACCGGCGTGATTTATCGGCAGTTCTCGATCACCATTGTTTCTGCAATGGTGCTTTCCGTCATCATTGCACTGACATTGACGCCGTCGCTTTGCGCCAAGATCTTGAAGCCCATTGACCATGATGAGCATATGGGTAAAGGTGGGTTCTTTGGATGGTTTAACCGCGGCTTTGAAGCGCTTACTTTTGCAGTGCGCGACGGTGTAGGCGGATTTATTCATCATCCGCTGCTGCTCGTCGTCTGTTATGCACTCGTTGTGGGGGGCATGGTTTGGGGCTTCCTTAAAACTCCAACGGCCTTCATGCCGGGTGAGGATCAGGGTGTAGCGCTGATGCAGGTGCAGTTGCCGCAGGGCGCGACGATGGAACGTACGGATCACGAAGTGACTCGTATCCAGAAATTCTTGGAAAAAACGGAGTCCCGCGATATAGATTCGTTCTTCGCCGTGCGCGGGTTCTCGTTCGCAGGTTCCGGGCAAAACATGGCCTTGGGCTTCGTTAAGCTCAAGGATTGGAGTGCTCGACCCAATGACGATCAGAGCGTGCTTGCTATTCAGCGACGCACGATGGGCGCATTCATGATGTCTCCTGAATTCAAGAATGCCAGCACCTTCCTTTTCCCATTGCCAGCAGTGCCGGAATTGGGTGTCGCAGACGGCTTTGATTTCTATATTCAAGACGAAAAAGGCGCTGGTCATGCCAAGATGATGGAGCTGCGCAATAAGTTTCTTGCTGCTGCAAATCAGGACCCTCGTCTGACAATGGTTCGTCACAACGGTATGGACGATACGGCGCAGATGCATCTGAAGCTCGACAACGAGAAGCTTTCAGCCTACGGACTTGATATTGCTACAGTTAACTCCGCGCTTTCTACGGCGTTGGCCGGCAGTTACGTCAACGACTTCCTTGATCGTGGTCGTATTAAAGAAGTGTGGGTCCAAGGTGTGCCATCTTCACGCATGCAGCCTGTAGATTTGAATCGCTGGCACATTCGTAACAGCAAGGGTGAGATGGTTCCTCTCTCGACTATTGCTGAAGTTGAATGGAACTATTCAAGTCCTCGTCTGGAACGTTTCAATGGTTTGGCGGCTTTGAATATTCAGGGTAGCCCGGCTGCAGGTGTGTCTTCTGGTGAGGCGATGCAAGCTATTGAAGAGATAGCCGCAAAGGTATTCCCTGAAGGATATTCAATTGCATGGAACGGCGTTTCTTATCAAGAACGTCAGGCTGGCTCGCAGGAAGCAGCGCTTTATGCCATTTCGCTTCTCGTGGTGTTCCTCTGCTTGGCGGCTCTTTATGAAAGTTGGTCAGTGCCTATTGCCGTGCTTCTGGTAATTCCTTGCGGTATCGTCGGTGCTCTGGGGCTCACACTGTTCCTTGGCATGAATAACGATGTTTACTTCAAGGTTGGCATGCTGACAACGATGGGGTTGGTGTCTAAGAACGCTATTCTGATCGTTGAGTTTGCTAAGGATCTGGTTGCCGCAGGGGAGGACGTGGTAAAAGCTGCTTTGCATGCTGTCGAACTGCGCCTGCGCCCGATTTTGATGACTTCGCTTGCTTTCGGGCTGGGGGTGCTGCCGTTGGCCATTGCGCACGGTGCTGGCTCCGGCGCGCAAAATGCCATTGGTGTGGGCGTGCTTGGCGGGATGATCACGGGCACGATCCTTTGCGTGGCTTTGGTACCGGCATTCTTTGTCTTCGTGACGCGTATCGCGCATCGCATCTCCGGCGGGCCTAATGCGCCGGTGAAGACGGTTCAGGCCTGATACCTCTGACTTCGGAGTGCGGCGGCTTAAACAGCAGCCGCACTCACAGAGCAAAATGTAAGAAATTCCTGTCTGTGACAGAAGGTGAATACAAATGAAGAAGATGCTGTCTCTTATGCCACTGGCGGCGGCACTTGCCCTTGCGGGTTGTGTGAATTTGGCGCCGGACTATGAGCGTCCGGAAGCGCCTGTAGCGCAAGCCTGGCCCGAAGGTGAGTCTTACGCTAATAGTGAATTGAAGCGCGAAGAGCTGCCTAAATGGCAGAACTTCATTCAGGACGATCGCTTGAAAAAAGTCATTGAGCTTGCGCTTTCCAATAACCGCGATTTGCGCATCGCCGCGCTCAATGTTGAGAAAGCGCGAGCACTTTACGGCGTGCAGCGTGCGGATCTTTTCCCAACAGTCGCTGCAGCAGCTTCCAATGCAACAACGCATCGCGAATCGACGGACTCCACAACGCATGCCTATTCAGCAGATTTGGCAATGGCAAGTTATGAAATTGACTTTTTTGGTCGAGTTCGTAATTTGACGGAGCAGGCGCTTCAATCTTACTTGCAGTCAGAAGATGCGCAGCGTACGACGCAGGGCACGTTGGTTTCAGAAGTAACGCTGGCGTGGTTGACTCTTGGCGCCAACCGCGAGCAGCTCGCCCTCCAGAAAGAAACGCTTGCCAGCCAAGAGGAAAGCTTCCGTTTGGTGGGAGAAAGTTACAAATATGGTGCTGCGAGCCGCCTCGATTATGAGCAAGCTCGCACAACAGTGGCGAGTGCCAGAGCTGCGATTACTACCTATGTTCGCGCAGTGGCGCAAAGCCAAAATGCACTCGAACTGCTAGTGGGCTCTAAAGTTCCTGATGAGTTACAGCCCTCCGGGGTAGAGCTTGCCGCAACGCTTCCAGCGACAATGCCCGCGGGATTGCCGAGTGAAGTCCTTCTTAATCGCCCTGACATTATTTCTGCAGAACGCGGCATGATTTCCGCTAATGCCAATATCGGTGCGGCGCGCGCGGCCTTCTTCCCAAGCATTTCGCTTACGGCTAACGCAGGCAGTGCTTCAGCTCACTTGTCCGACCTTTTTGGTGCGAATACGGGGCTGTGGAGCTTTACGCCTAGCATTTCGATTCCAATTTTTACTGGCGGTCGTAATCTTGCGAACTTGCGTTCCGCAGAAGTGCAGGAAAAGATCGCTGTTGCAACCTATGAAAAGAGCATTCAGACGGCTTTCCAAGAAGTCGCCGATGCTCTTGCGACTGAAGGTACGGTCGAGCGGGAGCTCAAAGAACGCCGTGAATTTGCGGATGCGGCTTCACAGGCCTTTGAACTGTCCAGTGCTCGTTACAAACACGGTGCTGCGGCCTATACAGAGGTCCTTGATGCTCAGCGTACCAAGGTATCTGCTCAGCAGGCTGTGATTACGGCTGAACTCTCGCGTGCATCCAGTCTTGTAACGCTCTATAAGGTATTGGGCGGTGGTACTGAGCTGCCCGAACCGGCTAAAACCATTGAAGGCGCAGAGAAGTGAGCCCCGTTGCCGATCAGGAACGGACGGAGCGACTTGCCGAACAGCATCGGCGAGAAATCGTTGATGCGGCAGAACGACTGGTGAAGGGAAATGGCCTTCATCAGTTAAAGCTGCGTGATATTGCGAAAGAAAGTGGTAAGAGCCTTGGCAATCTCTACAACTATTTCCAAAACAAGGAAGCGATTATTGAAGCGCTTGTAGAGCGTGAAAAGAGTCGCTTCCTAATGGTTGTTTCTCAAAAGATTGAGCCTTTGCCAGGGGAAGACTATAAATCTATGTTGCGAAGGCATCTTGAGCAGATGGCCGACGCATATCTGGATCCTGACAGCCTGCTGCTAGCCATTTCTGTAGCGGGGGAGGCACTGGTTAATCCTGGCGTACACAAAATTATGGTGGCGGCTAACCGCCGCATTGTTGAGCATGTGGTGGCACTTATCCATCAGGATCCATCCTGCTCTATGGATAATGTGCCGAGGGAACTGCTTGAAGCGCGAGTAATTTGTATTCGTACTTTTTTTGAGTCGTTGCGCGGGGCGGTAGCCTTTTATCCTGATGTCAATCGGGAAATGCTTAAACAGGTTACGATCGAACGACTTCTTCTGATTTGGATGTGGGAGCGTTCCAAAGCGCTTGGCATGTCTCTCGAAGCGTTTGAGAAAAGTATGGCTAGTGACTATTGCCCTTGAGTAGGGACTCGTCAAAATTAATAAGCCTGAAGGTCTGTGTAGATCTTCAGGCTTATTTTTATTAGATCAGTTAGATTTTGCCGCTGATTATTTCTTGGGGAAGCGCACAGGGATGAAGATGCGGCCGCCATCACGCTGCACCAGAAGCAGAACCTGATCGCTACGACATGCTTCGCGCAGATCTGAAGCGCTCTTCATGAGTTTGCCGTTGGCACTCACAATAATGTCGCCTGCCATCAAGCCGGACTGCTGCGCAAATTTGCTGACCTTCGTAATAAGAAGACCGGTTGTTTCAGCATCAGTGAGTACGCGGGCCTCAATGCCAAGACGGTGTGTATCTGCCGATGAGGCCGAGTTGTCTGCAGCCGAGTTGGTTCCGATAGTAATATCGAGCTTAATCTCTTTTTTATCGCGAATAACAGTGAGTTCAGCCTTCGTACCTGGGCGGAGTGAAGATACAAGCATGGGCAGTGATGAGGAGCTTGTTACCTTGCGGTCATTCAAAGCCGTAATGACGTCGCCGGCTTTCAGCCCAGCCTTCTCTGCAGGACTGCCTTTTTCAATCTTGGTGACGAGTGCGCCTTCAGGAGTCTTCAGCCCGAAGCTTTCAGCAAGATCCTGAGTGACTTGCTGGATATAAACACCGACATAGCCGCGAGTTACTTTGCCATCTTTGACCAGTTGGTCTTTCACCTGCAAAGCAATATCAATTGGAATGGCAAAGGACAATCCCATGAACCCACCGGAAGTGGAGAAAATTTGGGAGTTAATGCCGACAACTTCTCCCTTCATATTGAAGAGCGGGCCGCCAGAATTGCCGGGATTGACAGCGACGTCTGTCTGAATGAACGGCATGTACTGGTCAGTAGGAAGATTGCGAGAGAGCGCAGACACAATGCCGGCAGTCACGGTATTGTCAAGACCAAAAGGACTGCCTATGGCTGCTACCCATTCGCCAACCTTGAGCTGGTTGGAGTCACCCATCTTCAGCGCAGGTAAATCCTTCGCTTCAATTTTTACGACGGCGATATCGGTTTGTTTATCTGTACCGAGAACCTTGCCTTCAAATTCACGTTTATCGGTCAGGCGAACAACAATTTTATCTGCCCCCTCAACCACGTGCGCATTCGTCAGAATGAGCCCGTCCGTAGAAATAATGAAACCCGATCCCGTGCCTCGTTGTTCAGGGATTTCTTGCTCACCACCGCCAAAAGGCATCGGAAATCCAAAGCGGCGGAAAATCTCGGCACCTTGTTCATCCATGCCGGGGAAGCCGAAATTTGGCACGGCGACGGTACGAGCATTTTTTGTGACGGATATGTTTACTACGCCAGCGCCATTATCTTCAACGAGTTTGACGAAATCTGGGAGCTGTCCCTGCGTCTGCTGCTGTGTTGGGGTGCTGCTTTCTGTCGCCTGCACAGGCAGTGCGGCGGATGTGAGCGCAAAGGCCGCGCAAAGCGCAGCCGCCAAGGAGGTCTTCGAGAGGATCTGCATTGCTTTAATCCGTTATAGATGCGCCCGAAAACGGTTCGAAAAGAAGCTATAGAGCAGTTTTTCGAACTCTGGGACGTAGTGCGTAAGTTAAAAACTGAAGTAATTTAACTCTAACGGATCACACGGTTGCAGGAGGCAAGCTCCTAGCAAACAGCGGTTAAATTTGTAAGTGTCTTCTGCGTTAAACACTTTCTTCGGGGCAAGATGCGCCGAGCGGCGGGAATGAGAGAACAAAGCTTGTTCCTCGGCCGTCAAGACCGTCTTCAATCGTGACTGTGCCATGATGAATGTCGACGATGCGTTTGACAATGGCAAGTCCCAGACCTGTTCCGGACGTTTTGGTACCTAAAGCACGGTAAAAGCGGTCAAAGACGCGCGCCCGTTCATCGGGAGCAATGCCTGGGCCGTTGTCGCTTACGCGGACAACCGAACGCCCATTTACGATCGAGCTTGAAAGCTCGATGCGTCCACCTTGCGGGGTATAGCGGATGGCATTGTCGGTTAGATTGGTGATCATCAGACGAATAGCATCTTCCATGCCGTCGATTTGTGCCGGCGAAGCCGAAGCGGTGATGATGATGTCTTTTTGCTCGGCGATTGGAGCCATATCGTCGCGAATACTAGCAATCAACGCATCAAGATGAATGGTCGACATGGGCTTTTTTGAAGCGTCAGGATCAAGGCGCGCTAGTGTGAGCAGCTGCTGAACGAGGCGAGTTGCTCGGTTGATGCCTTCATTCAAGCGAGCGAAGCATTTATCTTGTGCTTCAGGGGTTTTTGCTCGTTGAGCGAGCTGCACCTGAAGTTTTAAAGCCGTTAACGGTGTTCGTAGTTCGTGTGCTGCATCCGAGGCGAAGCGTTGCTGCGCGCTTAAACTCTCACCTAGACGCGCTAATAGGCTGTTGATCGCGTTTACAAGACTTGCCAGTTCAGAGGACAAACCTTTTGTAGAAATTGGCTGCAGAGACGTTGGTGATCGCCGTGCGATAGAACGTGCCGTACGTTCCAAAGGTGCCAATCCGCTGCCGACGACAATCCAAACAGCAATAGCAATGAACGGAAGGAGCAGACACAGCGGCTGCAGGATACGAAAGGATGCGGTTGCTGCGAGAGAGGTTCGTACGGCGAGATCTTGTCCGGCAGTTATGACGAGCGGTCCTACTGCTACGGAATAGGTACGCCAATCACGCCCATCCACTTTTGATAATCCAAAACCAGGACCGTCAGGCAGTGGCAAGGCTGGAGTATTCTCACGTTGCCACAGACTATTGTTGGCAGAGTCGTAGACCTGAACGATGATGCGGTAGCTCGGAGCGTCACCGATGATGGTGAGGTGTTCAGGAGCATGCATGGGCATGCTGCTTCTCACAGAGTCAGCCAACGACTCTGCCGTCTCACGCAGGTGCGCATCGAGGAAGTCGTTGAATTCAGCCTGAGCAGAAAAGAAGGTCGCTGCCGCGGCGGAAAACCCCGCCGCAAGCAGAGCGGCCAAAAGCGTGAATAAAAGCTTCCGGCGGATGCTCGTCATGATGTAAATGGCTTTTAAGTTTCGAGCATGTATCCAACTCCGCGTACGGTTTTGATCGCCGAATCAGCGAGTTTCTTACGCAGATGGTGGATATGAACCTCAATTGCATTAGACCCTACAGTGTTGTCCCAGTTGTAGAGCTTTTCCTCAAGCTGTGCACGGCTCCAAACGACCCCCTTGCGTTCGGCAAGAGCTGCAAGAAGAGCGTATTCCTTTGAGGAGAGAATGACGGGCTCTCCTTTATAGGTCACTTCACGAGTGGCCGGAGAAATCTTGAGCTCCCCACGTTCAATTACCGGATCTGCTCGTCCGGCAGACCGGCGTAGTAAGGCGCGAATGCGTGCAGAAAGCTCATCAAGATCATAGGGCTTGATTAAGTAATCATCAGCACCGCTGTCGAGGCCCTTAATACGGTCATCGACCGTATCACGCGCGGTGGTGACAAGAACCGGTGTTGGGTCGCGTCTGCCGCGCATTTCTTTTAAAACTTGCAACCCGTCTTTGCCAGGCAGGCCTAAATCGAGGATGACGAGAGAGTACGGTGTTGTATTGAGTGCGAGAAGTGCTGAGTTGCCATCCCGCACCCAATCGATGGCATGCCCTTCAGTTTCCAGGCCAGCCATGACGCTTTCGCCGATCATGTCGTCGTCTTCAACGAGCAAAATTCTCATGATGGATTACCAAATCGTTCAATCAGGCGCTCGAGCACAATGCGCAACGTTTCCGCCGCCAAGAGCGCGAGCAGGATGAGGCCGGGAAGCGATTGTCGAGCCTCAAAGAGGCCCAGTCCGCCGGGACAGAGCAGGATGAAGAGTCCCCATGCAGCTACTGCACCAAGATAGGCGCAGATAGCTGAGGCAACAGTCAGCCAGGCAAGAAACCGCAGTCTAGGCTGACCACCAGCACCGGCGGCAGCGGCTAGATCCCAGCGGAACAAGTGAAATGATTGTAACCCGACGGCGGTGGCGACTGGCGCCTGGTGAAGTTGTGTTTGAATACTTTTGGGCAGTCGAATCAGTGCCCAGTGTCCGGCAGCCGTCCAAGCGTAAAGTGCTGCATCACGCAGACAACCACCCACTGCAGCCCAAAGCGGCAGCGTCCAGCTGTCAGCCTCAATCCCAATAAAAAGACCCGCCGTCGCAGCTCCCCAACCCGGTGAAGCGAGTGCGGCGAGAAATACCAACGCAGCGTGCCAGCTGATGAAGAACTCAACCATAGAATTGCGGTATGGATAAAGTGCCGTTAACGGCGCAAAGGATTATCAATGACGGAATTTAACAGCGGCCGAGGCGGTCGCGACGATGATATTGTGGATCTGGAAGCGCAGCCAGTGAACGCGACTGGAAACAGTGCAGAAGGATCCTCTCGAGAGCCTATAAAGCAAGAACCGCTTTCAGGTACCGTCACCGTGGCTCACATCGTCTACTGTCTCCACTCGATTTCGATTCTCATCGGGCTTTTAACTGCCGGGCTTTCAATCGCCGGAGCTTTTGTCTTTTCAGCGCCGTCCATCCTAGCGGTCATTATCAACTACATATTCCGTTCGGATGCATCTGGAACTTGGTTGGAGAGTCATTTTTTCCTGGCAAATCCGCACGTTTTGGTATGCCCTGCTTTGGCTCGTTGTGTTGTATTTGGTGAGCCTTCCGTTGGTATTTTTCGGTATCGGGATCTTTGTTTTCATTGCCGGGATGCTTGTGTTGGGTATATGGGTTGCCTGGCGCATTTTGTCAGGGTGGCGCCGTCTCGCGTCGCACCGCGAAATGCCGCTGAGCTGAGCGTTATACTCACAAGCTTTCAAATTTCACCAGGCAGTCTTTCTATGGCCCTCGGCGCTACGGTATATAAAGCTCAGCTTTCCATTTCCGATCTTGACCGGAATTGGTATGGCGAGCCTGTGCTCACGCTTGCGCGACATCCCTCTGAGACGGAAACGAGACTGATGCTTCGAGTGCTCGCTTGGTGTATGCGTGCGGGCCCCAACTCCCGGGGATGCACCTAGTCCCGGAACACCCGCGGTGGCAAGGGCAAA
>ENA-OXEI01000034-OXEI01000034.1-human-gut-metagenome-genome-assembly--contig:-NODE-34-length-54803-cov-18.211569_pt1 | contig 54803 bp, 36 predicted proteins | sample MGYA00249361_ERZ652255 | MGnify/ENA primary metagenome ERZ652255 (study PRJEB26925, sample SAMN05826744) | human gut metagenome | biome: ENVO:2100002; feature: ENVO:00000062; material: ENVO:00002003... | reverse complement strand
CACGTAAGGAGTCGTCGGCAGCGTCAGATGTGTATAAGAGACAGGCTCGCACCGCCAGACCATGATCGACGTGGTCAGCCACACCGCAGAGCAGGTGTTCATCCCGATGACCGTCGGCGGAGGCGTGCGTACTCCCGAGGACGTCGACTCGCTGCTGCGTTGCGGCGCCGACAAGGTGGGCGTCAACACCGCAGCCATCAACGACCCGACGCTGATCAGCCGCGTCGCCGACCGATTCGGCAATCAGGTGCTGGTGCTGTCGGTCGATGCCCGCCGCGAGCAGGGCGAACAGCATACGCAGTCCGGGTTCGAGGTGACCACGATGGGTGGGCGAAAGTCCACCGGCATCGACGCGATCTGGTGGGTCAAGCGGGCCGAGGAACTGGGCGCTGGCGAGATCCTGCTCAACTCGATGGACGCGGACGGCACCCGTGAGGGCTTCGATTTGGAGATGATCAAGGCAGTGCGCCGCGAGGTCAAGATACCGATCATCGCCTCCGGTGGCGCGGGCAAGGCCGCTGATTTTCCCCCGGCCATCGCCGCCGGTGCGGATGCGGTGCTCGCCGCGTCGATCTTCCATTACGGTCTGGTGACCATCCGCGAGGTCAAGCAGGCGCTTCGGTCCGCGGGATACACGGTTCGCCTATGAATCGCGGCGGAACCGGCCGGCGATGATTCGCCGCATGCATGAACACGACTCCATAGGGACATGAACAGGAATATGAAGGACATGACAGATACGCAATCCACCATCGACTATGACAACACCGACGAACTCGACCCGCGCATCGCTGCGCGGCTCAAGCGTGACGCGCGCGGGCTGGTCGCCGCGGTCATCCAGCAGTATGACACGCACGAGGTGCTGATGGTCGGCTACATGAACGACGAGGCGCTGCGGCGCACGTTGACGACCGGTCGCGTGACGTTCTGGTCTCGCTCCCGTCAGGAATACTGGCGCAAGGGGGACACGTCCGGCCATGTGCAGTATGTGAAGTCCCTGGCGCTGGATTGTGACGGCGATGCGATTCTGGTTCAGGTCGACCAGGTGGGTGCCGCCTGCCATACCGGCAAGCGCTCGTGCTTCGAGGAGGGCGGCCCGTTGCCGGTCGTCGTCGGAAACCGTACCGCGGAACAGGAGAATGCGTGATGAGCGAGCGGCGTATTGACGATGCCGGTGTGGCCGGCGGCCTGCACGATGATGGGGCCGCGTGCAGCGTCGAGCCTCTCGAATGGGGCGGCACATGGCCGGACCGCGCCCAGTTCCATCGGCTTGCCGACGCCGGATACCGTGTGGTTCCCATCGTGCGGCGACTGCTCGCCGATTCGTTGACGCCCGTGGGCTTTTACGAGCGTCTCGCCGGGGGCCGTTCGGGAACGTTCATTCTGGAATCGGCGGAATACGGTGGTTCCTGGAGCCGATACAGCTTCATCGGCGTCAATTCGATGGCTCAACTGCGCTCCGATCACGGCAAGGCGAACTGGCTCGGCCAGGTGCCGGCCGGAGTGCCCACTGAGGGTGACGTGATTGAGGTGGCCCATGCCGCGCTCAAGGTGCTCAAGGCGCCGCACGTGGCCGGACTGCCGAACCTGACCAGCGGACTGGTCGGCTCCGTCGGCTGGGATGCCATCCGCCATTGGGAGCCCAAACTGCGCGCCGAGGCGCCGGATGAGACCGGCCAGCCGGAGGTGACGCTGGCCTTGGCCACCGACATCGCAGTGGTCGATCATGTGTCCGGCTCGGTGTGGCTGATAGCCAATGCGGTGAACGTCGACGACCGGCCGACCCGCGCCGATGCCGCGTATGACGAGGCCATCGAACGGCTGGATGCCATGCAGCGCAAGGCCGCCACGCCGGTGGCGGGGGAGGCCCGCGTGAGCGTGCTTGACCGAAGCATGCCCCAGCCCCAGCTGCGGTTCCGCACCGCCAAGGCCGAGTATGAGCGCTGGGTGGAGGAGACGAAGCGGCACATCGTCGACGGCGATGTGTTCCAGACGGTGATATCCCAGCGTCTGGATCTGGATTCGCCAGCTGACCCGTTCGACGTGTACCGTGTGCTGCGCACGCTCAACCCCAGTCCGTACATGTATTTCATGACGCTCACCGACGCCGAGGGACGCGATTTCAACGTGATCGGTTCCAGCCCCGAGACGCTGATCAAGGTCGACAACGGGCATGCGATGACCTTCCCGATCGCCGGTTCCCGTCCGCGCGGCGCCACTCCGGAAGAGGATGAGCGCCTTGCCAAGGAATTGCTCGCCGATCCAAAGGAGCGCAGCGAGCACATCATGCTCGTCGACCTGTCGCGCAACGACTTGAGCAAGGTCTGCCTGCCCAGCAGCGTCGAGGTCGTGCAGCTGATGGACATCAAGCGTTTCAGCCACATCATGCACATCTGCTCGACGGTTACTGGCACGGTCGATCCGAACCTGACCACGTTCGACGTGTTCATGTCGGCGTTCCCGGCGGGCACGCTGTCCGGAGCTCCCAAGCCCCGCGCGATCGAGATCATCGACGAGCTGGAGGCGGCCGACCGAGGCATCTACGGCGGGACAGTCGGCTATTTCGACTTCTCCGGCAATATGGACATGGCCATCGCCATCCGCACCGCCTTCCTGCGCGATCATCAGGCCAGCGTGCAGGCCGGTGCCGGTCTCGTGCTCGATTCGGTGCCCGCCACCGAATGGCAGGAGACGCGAAGCAAGGCCGAAGCCAGTGTCGAGGCCATCCAGATAGCAGCGCAGCTGCGTAGCGTCGAGTAGACGCCCCGCGGTACCGATCGCCTTTGCGCCCCGCCCCGGCGTGTCCTTGATGACACGCCGGGGCGTTTTCCGTATCGTGCCCGGCATTGCGGTCGGCGCGTGAGCAGGATGAAGATGGCTGCGTGACCAGAATGACTCTGGTAATGTGAGGAGTGTCACATTATGAGGATGAGCTTGATTCGAGCGTCGAAGGAATGTACGATACGCCGTATAGGCCGGTGTTCCGTAAGGTTTTTCGCGGGGAGACTCCGTTGTTGTCGATAGGGATGGCCTTGACGACTAGAAGAGAGAAAAATAAATTGTAAACTTTATATACATAAATCTGTCATGCTTACTGGCGGGCGGTGTTGCACGCCGTGGGTTACCATCTGTGTGACCGGTGACACGACACAAATGTTAATGTAGTTGACATTTCCTTGGCATGTCTTTACACTAACTAATTAGTTGCCACGACGAGGAGGCAACATCCATCTCAATGGAGGAGTTAGGAATATGGTAGCTAAGAAACGACTGCTTGCTGGTCTGGCGTCGCTGACTGTCATGGGCATCGCCCTTGCCGGTTGCGGTCCATCCACGAACAACAGCAGCAATACCCCCAAAGACGAAAAGGTGACGATCACCTACATGCATCGCCTGCCGGATAAAGAGGGCATGACGCTGGTCAATGACATCGTGGCCAAGTGGAACAAGGACAACCCGAACATCCAGGTCAAGGCCACCAAGTTCGATGGTGCGGCTCAGGACATGATCAAGAAGCTGGCGACCGACGTCAAGGCCGGCGCCGCTCCTGATCTGGCTCAGGTCGGATACGCCGAGTTGCCTGAGGTCTTCAATCAGGGCCTGTTGCAGGACGTCACCGAAGAGGCCGCGAAGTACAAGGACCACTTCGCTGAGGGTCCGTTCTCCATGATGCAGATCGGTGGCAAGGCCTACGGTCTGCCGCAGGACACCGGCCCCCTGACGTACTTCTACAACGCCAAGGAGTTCGAGAAGCTCGGCATCACCGTGCCGAAGACCGCTGACGAGCTTATCGCGACCGCCAAGAAGACCGCCGCCCAGGGTAAGTACATCATGACGTTCCAGCCCGATGAGGGCATGATGACGATGTCCGGCACTTCCGGCGCTTCCGGCGAGTGGTACAAGACTGAGGGTAATGCCTGGAAGGTCGACACCCAGACTGCAGGCTCCAAGGCCGTGGCCAAGGTGTACCAGCAGCTGCTCGACGACAAGTCCGCGCTCACCAACCCGCGTTGGGATCCGTCCTTCGACGCCTCCATTAACAAGGGTCAGCTGATCGGCACTGTGGCTGCCGCTTGGGAAGCCCCGCTGTTCATCAGCTCCGCCGGTGGCACCGGCAAGGGGGAGTGGAAGGTCGCCCAGCTGCCCGATTGGTTCGGCAACGGCACCAAGACCGGCTCCGACGGTGGTTCCGGCGTGGCTGTGCTCAAGGGCTCGAAGCACCCGGCCGAGGCCATGAAGTTCCTCGACTGGTTCAACACCCAGGTTCCGGATCTGGTCTCCCAGGGTCTGGTCGTGGCCGCCACCACTGAGGCTGCCAAGACTCCGGCTGCGTGGTCCGAGTTCTTCAGCAACCAGGACATCATGGCTGAGTTCAAGAAAGCGAACGACAACATGGCTTCGTTCAGCTACATCCCGGGCTTCTCCGCCGTGGGTTCAGCGATGAACGAGACTGCTGCCAAGGCCGCCACTGGTGACGCCAAGGTCTCCGACATCTTCGACACCGCTCAGACGACTTCCGTCGAAGCGCTGAAGAACGCCAAGCTCCCTGTCAAGGAGTGAACATAACCCGGTCCGGTGATGGATAAGCTGAAAAGTTCCGTCCATCACCCAAGACCCCCGATGCCTCAGGCATCATAAAATGAAAGGCCGGGGATTCGGACTCCGGCCTTTCATATGTCCAAGAGTACATGCTCGTGGAATCGTTTTTCTGTTTTTCGAAAAGACAGGTTTGTATTATGACTGCATCCATTACTCAGGCCAAGGGTGCCGCGCCGAAACGCGCCGCCGCAAAGCCAAAGCGCTCGAAGGCATTCAAGCGCGAGAACCGAACCGGCTGGGCGTTCATGGCGCCGTTCGCAATCTTGTTCGCCTTCGTGTTCCTCCTGCCCATCATCTGGGCCGTCTATTCCAGCTTCTTCCGTCAGGTCAGCCAAGGCGGCGGCCTCTATGGCGGCGGCGAACTGGTCAACGAGTTCGTCGGATTCCAGAACTTCCAATACGTCATCACTTCCGGCAAATTCTGGACTGGTGTCGGCCATGTGCTGCTCTACACCGTCATCCAGGTGCCGATCATGATCATCGCCGCCCTTGCGCTGGCTATGGTCATCGATTCGTTTGTCGTCAAGCACGTTACCGGTTTCCGTCTGGGCTACTTCCTGCCCTACGCCATCCCCGGCGTCGTCGCCTCCATCATCTGGGTCTACCTGTACAACGGTCAGATTTCCCCAATCGTCAAGGGTCTGGAGTCCATCGGCATCCATGTCGACTTCTTTGCCAACAACGTTGTCCTCGGTTCCATGGCCAACATCACGACCTGGACGTTCACCGGTTACAACATGCTGATCTTCCTCGCCGCGCTGCAGGCCATCCCGCACGACCTGTATGAGGCCGCCCGCATCGATGGTGCCAACGGCTTCCAGGTCGCCATGAAGATCAAGCTGCCGAACGTGCGTGGCGCGGCGCTGCTCGCCATGCTGCTGTCCATCGTCGGCACCATCCAGCTGTTCAACGAGCCGCAGATCATGTCCACCGCGGATCCGGGCATCTCCAAGGCGTACACGCCGATGATGATGGCCATGAATACTTCGCAGGGAACGCTTACCCCGTCAGGTGACGGCCCCGCATCAGCCATCGCCATCGTCATGGCACTGATCGCAGGTCTGCTTGCCGTCGTGTACACCCTTGCTGAAAGGAAGGTGAACGAGTAATGAGCTCTGCAACCGCTGAAGCGCGCGCGAACAAGAAGCGCGAACGTCGTTTGGAGAAGCAGCGCGAGGCTGCACAGCACGATCTGCCCCGTTCCATGAGGCCGTCGCCTGCAGTCAAGACACTTACGGTCATCGTACTGGTGTTGGCGCTGATCTACTTCCTGTTCCCGATTTACTGGGCCATCATTGCGTCCACCAAGACGCCCTCCCAGATGACCAGCGGCAATGGCCTGTGGTTCTCCGTGTCGCTCGACCAGATCCCCAACGCCGTGGCCACCAACTACTCCAAGCTGCTCGGCTGGACCCGTGGCAACTTCTGGCGCTGGGTGCTGAACTCGCTGATCTACTCGGGCGTCTCCGCACTCATCGGCACCATCGTGTCCGTCATGGCCGGCTACGCCACCGCGAAGTTCAACTTCCGCGGCAAGAACGTCGCCATCGGCATCATCATGGCCTGCATGCTGATGCCTGCCGCCCTGCTCACCATCCCCCAGTACTCGATCTTCCACGCTCTGAAGCTGACCAACACGATGGCGTCCATCATCATCCCGTGCTGTGTCTCGCCGTTCGGCTTCTTCCTGGGCCGTACGTACGCCCAGAGCTCTGTGCCTGATGAACTGCTTGAAGCCGCCCGCATCGACGGCGCAAGCGAAGCCAGGATTTTCTTCACCATCGTGCTGCGACTTCTCGCCCCGGCAATGGTGACGATCTTCCTGTTCCTGTTCGTCGCCACGTGGAACAACTTCCTGCTGCCGTTGATGATGGTGTCCTCCGACGCCCTCAAGCCGGTGACCCTGGGTCTGTACGGCATGGTGTCGTTGGCCACATTCACCGATCGCGGCGCCCTGATGATGGGCGCACTGCTCGGCGTGCTGCCGGTGATCGTGATCTTCCTCGGTCTCCAGCGCTACTGGCAGTCCGGCCTGGCCGCCGGCGCCGTCAAGGGCTGATGTTTTCTCCCGCCATGTGCGGGAGAAAACCACGAACCGCCGCCCGGCATGATGTGTCACTGAGTGCCGGGCGGTACGGCCATCACCTCGATCAGTGACACGATTACCATCGTCCAGCGTCATCGTAGGCGTCAAGGATTTGCGCAGTCAGGATCCAGCGGGCCTGCGATGATGCCGGCCATTTCATCGGCCTTCGTGATTTCATCACCCATATATCTTTCCCCGATGACTGTTCCCAAGAAGGAGAACCCATGACCAGCACTGGCCGCTTCACATTGCCCAGTGAAGAGAACTTCGCTGAAAAAACCAAGGAACTTGCCGAATTGTGGGGCGCTGATGCCATCCGTAATTCCGATGGCACACACCTTGACGAGTCCGTGCTCGCACTCGGCAAGAAGATCTACAGCGCCTACTTCCCGACCCGTGCACACAACGAGTGGATCACGCTGCACATGGACGAGACCCCGCAGGTGTACCTGCTCACCGGGCGCGTCCTGGCGGAAGCGGACATCGTGGATGTTCCCCTGATGGACGGCTTCTTCGAGGAGCAGCTCAAGCCGAACCGTGACGCCGACCCGCACAAGTACTGGGAAGTCGTGGACCGCACCACCAATGAGGTCGTGGATGCCTCCCTGTGGACGCTTGATGAGGACACCGATACCGTGCATGTCTCCGGCGCGACGCCGATGCACGAGTACACGGTCTCGTTCCTCGCGTACATCATCTGGGATCCGGTCGAGATGTACAACCACCTGACGAACGGGTGGGGCGACAAGGAGCACGAGATTCCGTTCGATATCTACCACCCGGCGACGCGCAAGTTCGTGTTCGACACGTTCGAGCAGTGGCTCAAGGACAACCCGCAGGTGGATGTCGTGCGTTTCACGACGTTCTTCTACCAGTTCACGCTGCTGTTCGACCAGAAGCAGCGCGAGAAGGTCGTGGACTGGTTCGGATGCGCCTGCACCGTGAGCCCGGCCGCGCTTGACGACTTCGAGAAGGAGTATGGCTACCGCCTGCGTCCCGAGGACTTCGTCAACGAGGGCTCGTACAACTCCGCGTGGCGCGTGCCGCGCAAGCCGCAGCGCGACTGGATCGACTTCCTGAGCCATTTCGTACGCGCGAACGTGAAGAAACTCGCATCGCTGTCGCACGAGGCCGGCAAGGAAGCGATGATGTTCCTGGGTGACCAGTGGATCGGTACCGAGCCGTACAAGGATGGTTTCGAGGATCTGGGTCTGGATGCTGTCGTCGGTTCGATCGGTGACGGCACCACGACCCGCATGATCGCGGACATCCCGGGCGTGAAGTACACGGAGGGTCGTTTCCTGCCGTACTTCTTCCCCGACACGTTCTACGAGGGCAACGATCCGAGCATCGAAGGTCTCGACAACTGGCGTAAAGCGCGTCGTGCCATCCTGCGTTCCCCGATTTCGCGTATGGGCTACGGCGGATACCTGTCGCTGGCCGCGAAGTTCCCGAAGTTCGTCGATACCGTCACCCACATCGCCGACGAGTTCCGCGACATCCATGACCGTACCGGTGGAGTCGCCGCCGAAGGCGAGCTCAACGTGGCGATTCTGAACTCGTGGGGCAAGATGCGTTCGTGGATGGCGTTCACGGTCGCCCACGCGCTGCCGAACAAGCAGACGTATTCGTATTACGGCATTCTGGAGTCGCTGTCGGGCATGCGCGTGAACGTGCGGTTCATCAGCTTCGATGATGTGCTGGAGCATGGCGTCGCCGACGACATCGACGTGATCGTGACCGGTGGCCCGGTCGACACCGCGTTCTCCGGTGGCTCGGTGTGGGCCGAGGAGCCGCGCCTTGCGGCGACGCTGCGTGCCTGGGTGCACGGCGGCGGCGCCCTGATTGGCGTGGGCCAGCCGAGCGCCCAGCAGTTCCAGGGTCGTTTCTTCCAGCTGGCCGATGTGCTGGGTGTGGACGAGGAGCGTCACCAGACGCTGTCGGTGGACAAGTACTTCCCGGCCGTCACGCCGGAGCACTTCATCACCGCCGACGTGCATCTGGGCGAAGGTGTGCTGCAGGGCTTCCTCGACGCCGGATACCGCAAGCCCCTGTCGGGCTGCGGCGGCGGTCAGGCGATCGGCGAGCTTGGCGGCATCGACTTCGGCGAGCCGATCGCGGACACGTTCCCGGTCAACGAGGATGTGACGCTGCTGCGCGCCGATGGCGGTCAGGTGCAGCTCGCGGTCAACGAGTACGGCAAGGGCCGCGGCGTATACGTCTCCGGTCTGCCCTACTCGGCCGCGAACGCCCGTCTGCTGGAGCGTGCCCTGTTCTGGGCCTCCCACAACGAGGGCAAGTATGCGGCATACAGCTCGTCGAACCCCGAGTGCGAGGTCGCGGTGTTCGACAAGTCGGGTTGCTACTGCGTTGTCAACAACACGGATCGCGCGCAGTCCACGTATGTGGAGCGTGGCGACGGTCGCATCGAGCGCATCGAACTGGCGCCCAGCGGTATCGCCTGGCGCACCATCTGATCCGGTCGCATCATCGCTCCGGATCGGCGTGAACGAGTGAATATCGGGGTCATCGTCGCCTACTCCTTCGACGATGACCCCGATTTTTCGTGCCGCCTGTCCATTGTGCGTACATGTACGCATCACCGGATGGGCGGCATAGGTATATTTATTACACGGTAAGCGTGCACAAGCGCGTCGCAACGCAGACAATAATCGCGGGAACCCGCGGGGAATGAGGAGTCATGAGCGAGAAGATGGAAGCGGTCGCCACGTCGGAGGCGCCTGTGGCGCTGGGCGCGTACAGCCAGGCGGTAAAGGCCAACGGGTTCGTGTTCGTGTCCGGTCAGCTGGGCATCGACCCCACGACCGGCGAACTGGCCGGAGACACCGCCGGTGAGCAGACCGCCCAGGCGCTGAAGAACATCAAGCAGATTCTCGACACGGCCGGCACCGGCATCGAGCACGTCGTGCGCGCGACGATCTACATGAAGAACGTCGAAGACTTCAAGGAAGTCGATGCCCGGTACGCCGACGTGTTCATCGGCTCCGTCAAGCCCGCCCGCGTTGCCATCGGCGGCAACGACATCCCCAAGGGCGCCCTCGTCGAGATCGACGCCATCGCAGTTTTGTGACGGTTCGCGGGGAATCCGAACAGTAACCCGCCTTCAACCAAAGCCGTAGCAGTGAGCCTCCACCAGATGCATGGTGGAGGCTCACTGCTGTGAGTCGTATTGCATAACCATGTTGCGCCGATGCTGATGGTTCCGTCGGATGTGGCGTATATGAAGGTGATTTGCGTCCGTAAGTGCGCGCCGAAACGACGACTGTGCGCACTTACGGACGCTTTGGGAGCGCCCCCCCAATCTCGCTCCGCTCGACAGCCCCCTGTCAGCGGGAGTACGACCAACGCTCCCGCTGGCGGGGCTGTCGCAAAGCGACTGGGGCGGTTCACACGTGACACGCTATATAGAGTTACCAAACGTGTCTTCCAAATCATCTCCGGCCAATCCACCGCATATGTGATGCGGTGGTGAAGGAGTGACGCGAATCACCCTGATTCTTACCCTCGAATGCCCCGAACACAGCTGCGCGGCCTATGATGACCTGCGCCAATGGAGTTGGCGCGACTATGTCGCGCGGCGAAATATGGAAGCGGGGTGTGAGATGCACGGGCGCGAAGGACGAGGACGGCTGTCCGGATCCGTTGTGGCGGTGGTTTCCGTACTGGCATGTATCGCCATGCTTGCCGGATTGGTGATGGGCACGACGCATGCGGTCGGCTGGGTGTTCGATGCGATCGGACTGGCGTCGCCACAGCATCGCCCGATCGTCATCGCGCATCGTGGCGACACCCGGCATGCTCCCGAGAACTCGCTGGCTTCCATTCGCGCCGCAAAGCAGAACGGCGCCGATTTCGCCGAAATCGACGTGCGGCTGACCAAAGACGGCATACCCGTGGTGTTCCATGACCGCAGAACCGGGCGTCTGGACGCGGGCGGTCGCAACGTGCTGGTGAACAGTATGCCGTTGTCCGCATTGCAGCGCATGATCATGCAGCAACGCGGCATGCGGTATTCGGTTCCCACGCTGCGTCAGGCGTTGGACGACGCTTCCATGTCACGTCCGGGGCAGCGGCGGTTCGGCTTGCTGCTGGACATCAAGACGGACGCGCGGTATGCCCGGAAAGTGGCCGATGCCGTGGTGCGTGTGGTCGAGGATTCCAAATACGCCGGCAATCTGATGGTGATGTCGGCCAACCCGTATGCGGTGATGGTCTTCAAGAGCATGCGTCCGCAGTGGCATGTAGGCCTGTGCGCCAGCGGCAGGCCCGATCTGACGCAATGGGACGATGACGGCACGAGCGAAGCGCGGTTCATGGACGGGGCCGCGCGGGTCGAGACCGTGCGCCGCGAAGTGACGGCGAAGCGCGGCGGAAAGCAGCGAAAGCATCCCATGTTCCGTGGAATGCGCGGCGAGGCCATGGACTTCGTCGTGTTCCGCGCGCGGGACGTCACATCAAGACTGCTGCGGAATGCGCGGCTGCGCAGAATTCCCGTATATGTCGACTCGGTGGATTCATACGATGCCGCGAACGGCTTGCTGCGCCACGGCGTCAGCGGACTGCTCGGCGAGAACATCACGCCGTTGCAGCAGGCTTGTTCGTCATATCACGGGCTTCCCGAACCGTTCTCGTCGCCGGACGATGACGATCGCTCCCAGGCGTGACGCCGGCCGATCCCGCGTCGGTGCATGAACCGGACGTTCGCTGTCAAAGTGCCCGGTACACTAGGGAGAATGAGTCCTGAAGCGCTTAGTGAACTGATTGAAACCATTGCCCACGATCTGGTCGCCGCCGGAAAAGCCGGTACCCTGACCGACGATTTGATTCCTGAAACCACCAAATTCGCCGTGATGCGCCCGAAGGATCGCGCGCACGGCGATTGGGCCTCCAACGCCGCCATGCAGCTGGCCAAGAAGGCCGGCATGAAGCCGCGCGATTTGGCCGAGCTGTTCGCCGAGCGGCTGACCGCCGCCGACGGCATCTCGACCGTCGAGGTGGCGGGGCCCGGCTTCATCAACATCACGCTGGATTCCGCCTCCGCCGCCGCGGTGGTCGACAAGGTGCTGGCCGATGGCGCAGGCTACGGCAAGAACGCGCACCTCGGCGGCAAGACGCTCAACCTGGAGTTCGTCTCCGCCAACCCGACCGGCCCGATTCACATCGGCGGCACCCGTTGGGCCGCCGTCGGCGACTCGATGGCCCGCGTGCTGGAGGCCAACGGTGCCAAGGTTGTGCGCGAATACTACTTCAACGATCACGGCGAGCAGATCAACCGTTTCGCAAAGTCCCTGGTCGCAGCCGCGCACGGCGAGGAGACGCCCATTGACGGATACAAGGGCAAGTACATCAACGAGATCGCCGACCGCGTGATCGCCGAGGCGGAGGCCGATGGCGTGGATGTGCTGGGCCTGCCGCGCGTCGACGGCGGCCTCGACAAGGACGGCAACCCGCTCGGCGAGGGCGATTCCGAGCAGCGCGAGGAGTTCCGCAAGCGTGCCGTGCCGATGATGTTCGACGAGATTCAGCGCTCGATGAAGGAATTCCGAGTCCGCTTCGACGTGTGGTTCCACGAGAACAACCTATACAAGGACGGAGAAGTCAACCGCGCGATTGAGGAGCTGCGCAGTCGCGGCGACATCTTCGAGAAGGATGGAGCCACCTGGTTTGAATCCACCAAGCATGGCGATGACAAGGACCGCGTCATCATCAAGTCGAACGGTGACTTCGCCTACTTCGCTGCCGACATCGCCTACTACTGGAACAAGCGTCACCGCGCTGTGGATCCGGCCGACGTGGCGATTTACATGCTCGGCGCCGACCATCATGGCTATATCGGTCGTATGATGGCCATGTGCGCCGCCTTCGGCGACGAGCCGGGCGTGAACATGCAGATTCTCATCGGCCAGCTGGTCAATGTGATGAAGAACGGCAAGCCCGTACGCATGTCTAAGCGCGCTGGCAACGTCGTCACCATCGACGATCTGGTTGAGGCCGTTGGCGTGGATGCGGCCCGTTACTCGCTGGCCCGTACCGACTACAACACGTCGGTGGATATCGATCTGGATCTGCTGACTTCGCATTCCAATGAGAACCCGGTGTACTACGTGCAGTATGCGCACGCGCGTTCCTGCAATGTGGACCGCAACGCGGCCGCTGCGGGCATCGGTACCGAAGGCGCTGACCTGAGCCTGCTTGACACCGAGGCGGACGGCGAGGTGCTCGCCGCGCTCGCCCAGTGGCCGGCGACTTTGGCTCTGGCCGGCGACCAGCGTGCCCCGCACAAGGTGGCGCACTATCTGGAGGACCTGGCCGGTGCCTACCACAAGTGGTACAACGTCGAGCGCGTGGTTCCGATGGCGCTGACCGACCCCGAGGAGCGTCTGGATGACGCCGCTCGCGAGGCACTGCGCATCGCCAAGAACCCCGAACCGGCACGTGCCGCCGCACGCCTCAAGCTCAACGACGCCGTGCGCACGGTCATCGCCTCCGGTCTCGACCTGCTCGGCGTCACCGCCCCCGACAAGATGTGACCTAGGCTGCCCCTGGTCGCGCGTAGCGCGACTGGGGGCGGTTCTCATTCAGGTACTCTCCGACCGAGCCTCCGCCTTATGGTCGGGAAGTGGTATCACGGTGCCGGTTCTGGCACAATGGCACAGTAATAGGAAAAGCGGCAAGCCCTGAGCGAAAGAGGAGCAATGACTGGATCTGCTGTGCGTGTGGACGGAACGCAAGGTATCACCCCCATCTGGCCGGTGGCGACGGCAGTGAATGCCGAAGGCGCCCTGACATTCCACGGGCGCACCGCCGAGTCGCTGCTTGACGAGTTCGGATCCCCGCTGTATCTGATCGACACTGACGAAGTTTCCGCCCGCGCCAGATATTTCGTGCGCGCGGCGGCCGACGCCTTCACCAACTCCACCACGCACGTGAGTTTCGCCGGTAAGGCGTTCCTCTCCAAAGAAGTCGTGCGGTTGGTGACCGATGCAGGCATGCTCGTCGACACATGCTCGATGGGGGAGATGCGCATCGCGCTCGCCGCAGGCGTCCCCGGCCGTCGTCTGGTGCTGCACGGCAACAACAAGTCCGACGCGGAAATCGAACTCGCCATCGAGCAGGGCTTTGCGAAAATCGTCGTGGACGAGCCGGATGAGCCGTCCCGCATCGCCGCCATCGCGCGACGACTCGGCAAGCGTGCCCGCGTGATGCTGCGCGTGACCGCCGGCATTCACGCCGGTGGCCACGAATACATCTCCACCGCGCATGAGGATCAGAAGTTCGGCGTGCCGCTGCTGCCGGCCGGCGCCGATGCCGCGGCACTCAGCGTACTGGACGAACTCACGGCTGATCCAGCAGGCGTGACGCCGGCTGTTACGAACGCGCACATCGCCGAACGCGATGGTGATGCCGGTGACGGGAACGCGAAGCCCGAGCGCGAACTGCACTACGACGTGAAGTACCCGTACGACCTGAGCCACGAGGAGATCCCCGAAAAGGACAAGGCGCTCGCCGCCGCGATGGAAACCGTGGCGGATGGGCCGGCACTGGCCGTGCTCAAGGACATCCTCACACGGTCCGACGAGTTGGAACTCGTCGGCATTCACTCTCATATCGGTTCCAACATCCATGACGCAGACGCCTTCATCCAGGCCGCCAAGCGCATGATGCTGCTGCGCAAGACTTTCTACGCCACCGACGCCTATACGCTGCCCGAGGTCGACTTGGGCGGCGGCTACTCCGTGGCATACACCGACGGCGAGGATTCGATGGACGTGCGCGTCGAGCTGCGTCGTCTCGCCGAAGCGGTCGGTGCCATCAACCGTGCGCTCGGTGTGCCCGCGCCGGCCATCAGCTTCGAGCCAGGACGATGGATCGTCGCCCCGGCCGGCGTGACCCTGTATCGTGTGGGCACGATCAAGCCGGTGCATCTGTCCGACGCCAAAGACAAGACCGGCAATCCCATCGATGAGCGCGTGTACGTGTCGGTGGACGGCGGCATGAGCGACAATATTCGTCCAGCGCTGTACGGCACCGACTACACGGTCCGGCTGGCCAACCGTCGCGGGTCGGACGAGTCGATGCTGGTGCGCGTAGTCGGCATGCATTGCGAGTCCGGCGACATCATCGTGCACGAGGACAGGCTTCCGGCCGACCTCAGGCGCGGCGACATCCTCGCCGTGCCGGTGACGGGCGCATACGGCCGCACGATGGCGAGCAACTACAATCAGGCGCTGATTCCTGCTGTGGTCGCCGTGAGTGAAGCCGGCGCACATGTGATGATCCGTCGCCAGACCATTGACGACCTGCTGGATCTGGATCAGGGCTGACCGTTCAGCGCCAGCGGCAAGATATAAAAGCAAAAGCAGTAGAACTCAAAAAAAGGAGTCCTCCCCGGCTATCAGGGAGGACTCCTTATTGTTTGTTGCGGTTGTGTCTACCGAATCACTTGGTGACGATGGTGCCAATCGGAGCGCCGGTAGCCACCGCACCCTTGGCGGTGATCGACAGCTTATCGATCTTGGCCGGGTTGGTGAACACGACGATCACGTCGGTGGGCTTTCCAGCGGACTTGACCACATTCCAGTCCACGTCGACCAGCGCGTCTCCGGCGTTCACCTGCTGGCCTTCGCTGACCATCATCGTGAACGGGGATCCGGCGAGCTGTACAGTATCCACGCCGATGTGCACGAGCACTTCCACTCCGGCGGGAGTGGTGATGCCCACTGCATGCTTGGCCTGGGCGACCGTGGTAATCTTGCCGGCCACCGGGGCGACCACACGACCCGACGTGGGAACCACGGCGAATCCGTCGCCAAGGATCTTGGCGGCGAAGGTCTCGTCGGGCACTTCCGTGATCGGCTTGATGGCACCGTCCACAGGGGCGAGCACCGCGTTGTCAGCGGCTTTCACCTTGGGGGCGGGGGCAGCGGCAGCGGGGGCTGCCGTCACGCTTTTGGGGAACCACCACCGATGACGGGCTTGCCGTACAGGGCGGACAGAGCGTCAGCCACGGCCTGCACCTGCGTGCCGACGATGATCTGGACGTTCTTCTTGTCGATCACCTTGACACCGGGGACGCCGGTCTTGCGGATGGCGTCGACGTCGACCTTCGAGGAATCCACGACACCCATGCGCAGACGGGTGATGCAGTTCTCGATTTCGGTGATGTTGTCGTGACCGCCCAGAGCGGCGTACAGCTTGCCGGCGAGGTCGGCGTACTTGTCACCGGTGGACGAGGTCGCGGTGTCGAACGCTGCGGAGGAGGCATCGTCGTTATCGTCATCGCCACGGCCCGGGGTCTTCATGTTGAACTTCTTGATCATGAAGTCGAACACGAAGTAGTAGATGACCGCGAAGACGAGGCCCTGAACGATAAGCATCCACGGCATATGAGCTGCGGGAACCTTCAGCGACAGGAACCAGTCGATGAAGCCTGCGGAGAAGTTGAAGCCTGCGATCCACTGGAACGAAGCGGCGATGAACACCGAGATGGCGGTGAGCAGCGCGTGCACCACGTACAGCGGGAAGGCGGCGAACATGAAGGAGAACTCCAGCGGCTCGGTGACACCGGTGAGGAACGCGGCGAGCGCACCGGCGAGCATCAGGGATCCGGTGGCCTTCTTGTTCTCGGGCTTGGCGTTCTTGTAGATCGCGAGTGCACCGGCCGGCAGGCCGAACATCATGATCGGGAAGAAGCCGGCCTGGTAGATGCCGGTGACGTACACGCCGAACGGGTGGAAGCCGCCGGTGGCGATGACCGCGCCACTGGCCGGGTCGGCGCTGCCCCAGAACTTGCCGATGTCATTGATGTTGGCAAGGTTGAACCAGAACACGTTGTTCAGTGCGTGGTGCAGACCGGTCGGGATAAGCAGACGGTTGAAGAAGGCGTAAATGCCGGCACCGACGGCGCCGAGGCCCATGATGGACTCGCCGAACCAGACCAGCGCACCGTAGACGGCCGGCCAGATGAACAGCAACAGCAGCGAGATGATGGACATGACCGCAGCGGTCAGAATCGGCACGCAACGGCGGCCGGAGAAGAACGCCAGGAAGTCCGGCAGTTTTGTCTTGCCGAACTTGTTGTATAGCGCACCTGCCACGCAGCCGACCAGGATGCCGAAGAACACGTTCTTGTTGCCGATGGCGCCAGCGGCGAATGCCGGGTGCTCGGTGTCGACCTTGGTGGCGTCGAAGCCAAGGAACATGGACGCGGAGCCCATGATCGTGGTGACGGTCAGGAAACCGACCAGTGCGGACAGTGCCGAGGCGCCGTCCTTGTCGCGAGCCATGCCGATGGCGACACCAACGGCGAACAGCAGGCCCAGATTGTCGAGGATCGCGCCGCCGGTCTTGCACAGGTAGGCAGCGACGACGTTACTGCCACCCCAACCGCTCGGGTCGATCCAATAACCGATGCCCAGGAAGAGTGCTGCAGCAGGCAGACACGCAACGGGCAGCATAAGAGCGCGACCAAGGCGCTGGATATATGCTTTCATTCCAACCTCCCTCTGAGGATACGGACGGCGCTTTCTTCCGCCAAAATTCCCGTTCACGTACCATCCCACCATTGGATCGGACGCTCGCGAGTATGTCAGCAACGCCGCTTCAATGAACAATGGTACGTGACTTTTACGATATGAGGCCCGTGTTTCGTTAAGATTATTTGCTAAATAGGCAGGAAACATGGCGGGTGTATAAGGGCTCAGCCTTACGGGAAGCTGGTGTTTCACGATTTCTCTGTTTAAGGCGTTAATTTGTAAATCTACTTTACTGCGGCGTGTCGTTAGCGCTGCTACATAGTGGAAAGCCAAGGGAAACGAGGCCATTGGGAGCTGGATCCGGCCTCCGGGGCGTTGACGGGCGGCGTGTCGGATTCATTCCGTAGGATGGTACACAGTGACGCCGGCCCGGCGACCCTCTATCGGTGAGTGGCGGCCGGGCGCGCCAAACACCGCTGAAGGAAGGAAATCCGTGGCACAGCTGAATGACAACCCCATCCGCGTTGGACTGTTGGGAGCGGGAACCGTCGGATCACAGACCGCACGTCTGCTGGTGGAGCAGAAGGACGAACTCGCTGCCCGCATCGGGCGTCCGATCGAGCTGGTCGGCGTGGCCTGCCTGGATCCCGATGAGGTGGACTTCCCCTGGATCGACAAGTCTCTGCTGACGACCGACACGATGAAGGTCGCCACCAACGCCGACATCGTCGTCGAGCTGATCGGCGGCACCACAGTGGCCCGCACGTTCGTGATGGCCGCGATCGAGTCGGGAGCCTCCGTGGTCACCGCCAACAAGGCGCTGCTTGCCAAGTACGGCCCGGAAATCTACACCGCGGCCGAGGCCAAGGGCGTCGACATCTACTTCGAAGCGGCCGTTGGTGGCGCCATCCCGTTCCTGCTGCCGTTGCGCGAATCCCTGGCGGGCGACAAGGTGACCAGCATGCTGGGCATCGTCAACGGCACCACCAACTACATTCTCGACGAGATGACCACCAAGGGCCTGCAGTTCGATGACGTGCTCAAGGACGCCCAGGCCAAGGGATACGCCGAAGCCGATCCGACCGGCGACATCGAAGGCTACGATGCGGCCAACAAGGCCGCGATTATGGCCACGCTCGGCTTCCACACCAACGTGACGATCGATGACGTGAGCGTCGAGGGCATCACGAAGATCACCGCCGACGACATCGCCGCGGCCGCCGCCGAGCACAAGGTCATCAAGCTGCTCGCCGTCGTGGAGAACGGCGAGGCCGGTGTGTCGGCGCGCGTCTACCCGGCGCTGATTCCCGAATCGCACCCGCTGGCATCCGTGCACGGCTCATTCAACGCCGTGTTCGTCAAGGCCGAGGCGGCCGACGACCTCATGTTCTACGGCCGCGGTGCGGGCGGCGCTCCGACCGCTTCCGCCGTCGTCGGCGACGTGGTCACCGAAGCCCGCCACATCGCTCAAGGCTGCACCGGCCCGTCCATCCCCATGTACCACGAGCTGCCCAAGGCGCCGATCAGCGCCAGCCGCGCCGCGTTCGCCGTGCGGTTCCTCATCCACGACAAGCCGGGCGTGCTCGCCGCCATCGCCAAGGAGTTCGCCGACCACGGCGTGTCGATCAACGGCGTCAATCAGGATCTCAAGCCGACGATGACCGATCCTGGTTATGACGGCGAGATCCAGCAGCTGCGCATCGTCACGCATCTGACCGACGAGGTCACGCTGCGTGAGACTGTCGAAGCCGTCCGCACGCTGGACTTCGTCACCGGAGAGCCGTCCATCCTGCGCGTGCTCGACTAGTCATACGGTTGCCTGCCCCCGCTGTCGGGGGCTGTCGGCAAAGCCGACTGGGGGTGGTTTCGCGGCGTTTCCGCGAAACCACCCCGATCTCACTATCGTTTGCTCCCCTCCCCCATCAGCGGGGACGGAATCGCTGAATCAAGGAATCATGGAACCAATCTGTACACAGGTCAAGGTCCGCGTGCCGGCTACAAGCGCCAATCTGGGCTCCGGCTTCGACACGGTCGGCCTCGCCCTCGATTATCATGACGAACTCACCTTCACGCTCAGCCGTGACCCGTCCAATCGCGCCGCGCAAGTGCTGATCTATGGCGAGGGCGAGGACACGCTGCCGCGCGACGAGACCCATCTGGTCGTCTCCACGTTCCGCAAGGCATGCCAGACCTTCGGCCTGGGCAAGGTCGGGTTCATCCTCGAAGCGCACAACAACATCCCGCAGGCGCGCGGCATGGGGTCGTCCGCCGAAGCCATCGTGGCGGGCATCGCCGCCGCTGCCGCGTTCGCGCAGGAGGGCCGGCTCAACCGCGATTCCATCTTCGAGCTGGCGGCCGCCATCGAAGGCCATCCCGACAACGTGGCGCCGGCGGTGTACGGCGGCATGACCGTCTCATGGAACTTCGACACGGCCGAAGGGGTCGGCTCGGTGCCGATCCCCGGTGGAGACCCGCTGCACGGCGGTTTCCACACGGTCAAGTACGCGGTCGATCCGGGCGTCACGGCGGCCGTGTTCGTGCCCGACTACGAACTGTCCACCGAGAAGGCGCGCGAGGCGCTGCCCGGCGAGGTCGCCTATCGCGACGCGGTGTTTAACGTGTCGCGCGTGGCGCTGATGGCCGCGGCGATGAACCCGCGCGCGCTCGCGTCCGGCGAAGAGCCGAACGCGCTGCTGTACGCTGCCACGCAGGATCGCCTGCACCAGCCGTATCGCAAGGGGCTCATGCAGCCGTCATGGGACCTGATTCAGGCGTTCCGTTCCCGTGGTTTCGCCGCCATGGTGTCCGGCGCCGGCCCGTGCGTGCTGGTGCTGCATCACGGCGACGCCGTGGCGGACATCGATGAGGTCGCGGCGGAACAGCTGGCTTCCGGCCATTGGAAGGTGCTGCACCTGCCCATCGACACGGTCGGCGTGCAGGTCGAGCGTAAGTAGGAATACCGCACGTGCCTCCTCGCCCGCTCTTCGGGCCGGAGATGAGGGGAGCGCGAAGTTGCCGGTTGGGTGATGCGGCAGCTGGTGCGGCGGCAAAAGAAAGGTGACGATCATGTCCATTCCGATGATTCTGGCGTCGAAGTCCCAGCCGCGCCGGGATGTGCTGTATGCGGCCGGCATCTGCCCGACCATCCGCGTGTCCCATGTCGATGAGCCGGCTGCGCTGGAAAAGGCCGCCGCCGAGCGCGGCGTCACCGTTGACCAGCTGAACGTCGAACAGCGCGTGATGATTTTGGCCGAGGCCAAAGCGCAGGCCGTGCATCAGGCGTACCGCGATGTCGCCGACGCGGCCGCGAGCGCGACGGGCGAGCGCGTGATCGCGTACCCGTTGCAGGCCGCGGAGCTTCGCGGCGAGATGAACGTCGCGGACATACCTCGCCAGAGTGGCGCTCCGCTTGACTATTCGAAGGCGCCGATCGCGATGACCCGTGACTTCTCCGGCGTGGACATGCCGACCGTCACCGAGCCGATATCCAATGTGATTGCCATGCAGCCGGGGCTCACTCGGGCGAGCGGCGGCCCGCTGATCGTCGGCTGTGATTCGATGTTCCTGCTTGACGGCGAATGCTACGGCAAACCGCACAGCGTCGAGGTGGCGCGTGAGCGACTGCACCGCATGAGCGGCGCCACCGGCGAGCTGTGGACCGGGCACTGCGTGATCGACTTCGCGTCCGGGCGCGTCGAGCGCGGCGCGAGTCATGCCGTCGTGCGGTTCGGCGAGTTCAGCGACCGCGACATCGAACGATACATCGCCACCGGCGAGCCGCTGGAAGTCGCGGGATCGTTTACGCTGGAAGGTTTCGGCGGCGCGTTCATCGACGGCATCGACGGTGACCCGCACGGCATCATCGGTATCAGTCTGCCGCTGCTTCGCCGACTCGTCGGCAAGCTCGGCGTGGACTGGACCGACCTGTGGAACGTGGCCCGCGGGGAATCGGCGCCCGAAGACAAGACCGGAGGCGGTGGAGTCGTGCCGCCCAAGGAGAACGTGCATCAGCCCGGCGACGGCTGGATCGACTGCGCATGCGGGCGCAAGCACTGGGGATTGAACGGTGCCTCCGGCGTGCTGCTCGCGCGGCGTGACCCCAAGAGCGGCGAAGTGACCAGCGTGGTGATGCAGCATCGCGCCGCGTGGAGCGCGGAAGGCGGCACATGGGGCATTCCCGGCGGCGCGACGGCCGACGGTGAAAGCCCGATCGAGGGTGCGCTGCGCGAGAGCTACGAGGAGGCGAACATCACGCCCGAAGACATCGAGGTGGTCGGGTCCTACCGTGAGGATCACGGGCCATGGGCGTACACCACGGTCTTCGCGTTCGAGAAGCCCGGTCACCGGGTCGTGCCGCGGGCGAACGATGACGAGAGCATGGAAATCGAATGGGTGCCGATCGACGAAGTGCCCGACCGCAAGCTCTTGACCGCGATGCGCACAGACTGGCCGCGCTTCGCCGAGCGCCTGCACGCGCTGGCCGCTGCCGCACGGTGTTCGTGACGGTTACTGCAGTTGCGCCAAACGCTGGTAGATGTCGGATGGAAGGTGGCGGTTTGCGAATCCTTTGACGCGAATTCCCGTGTCGAGGGGCATATACACGATGCGCGTGTCGGCGCGCGACTGTTGGCCTCGTCGATGTTGGAAGTGGAAGGAACGCCACCCGCTGAAACCGTACTTGAGAGGGCTTCCTTCCACGTTGCCCTCCACGAGCTGTGTCAGGGCTCGGTGAACTCTGGCCACCGCCATCTTGAATTCGCCTTCGTCGGGCCAGACATATGCCAGAAGAATCACATCATCCGCAAGTGCATCCGGATCCATATACAGACCGCGGACGGACGAGATGATGGCAATGGCTTGCTCCAATAATGCGTAGTCGGCGGCCATCAGCGACCGCCATCAAGGAACGCGTGAATCTTCTCCTTGCGCCGCTTCAGGCTTTCCTGCGCCGACTGTGACAGTTCGGAGCTGGTCTCCCATTGTTCCTTATCGCCTCGGGCGGTGAACATCTGCTGTATGGTGAGGCGTTCGACCTCGGATTCCAGCGCATTGATGACATCCAGCATCTCGTTGAGAGAGTCCACGGACACCAGATAGCCGGCTGTGTCGGCGCGGTAGACGATTTCCAGCAATCCCCGCTGCTCCAGCGCCTTTCGCCATGCGTTCGAACGGGACAACTCGGTCAACCCGATGCGAGAGCCCGGCGTGGAGATCTCTCGTAACGCCTCCGCACGTTCCTTGATGTCCATGTAAGTCACCACCTTAATCACAACAGAATATGCATTATATTACGCATAGTACTACATGATATAATGCAATATATATTCACGACTGCCGAGCCGTACCGCAGACGAGCGACTGGGGGCCTTAGTCTCGCTTCGCGACAGACCTTCGGGCCCCGCAATCACGGACGCCCTGTGGGCGCTCAGGGTAGTGCCACCACTCTCTTCCCCTAATCCTTCCGGATGAGGGGAGAACCGGTTCGACGCAAGGCTCATACCGCCGCCCGATGGCCGGTCGCGTGCCGCCTGCGTAATCTCGGAGGCATGAACACAGCAACATCGCAATCTCAGTCCCGCGCCCGGTCTCAGTCGTGGACGCCGGTGATCGAGGCCCGTGACCTGGTCATGGACTACACCGCAGGCATGGCCCGTGTGCAGGCGGACCACAGTGTCACCGGCGTGATGCCGCGAGGCGCCGGAACCGGCGGCCCCCATCCGTATGCGGCCGGCGGAACCGGCTACGCCATGCCCGCCGTGCATACGCTAGCGCTCAATCACGTGAACTTCGACTTGGCCCCCGGCGAGACGGTCGCCGTGATGGGACCGTCCGGTTCCGGCAAGTCGACGCTGCTGCACGCGCTCGCCGGCATCATCCGCCCGACGTCGGGCACGGTGACCTTCCAAGGCGCGAATCTGACCGCGATGAGCGACGCGGACCGGACCAAACTGCGCCGCGGTGCGTTCGGCTTCGTGTTCCAATCCGGACAGCTGTTGCCCGAGTTGCCGGCGGTGGAGAACATCGCGTTGCCGATGATGCTGGACGGCGCCGACTACCGTTCCGCCACCGATGCGGCGATGCTGTGGCTGGAACGGCTGGGTTTGCGGCAGCTGGCCTCGCAGCGGCCCGGCGAGATGAGTGGCGGGCAGATGCAGCGCATCGCCATCGCCCGCGCGCTTGCCGTACAGCCGGCGGTCGTCTTCGCCGACGAGCCGACCGGCGCGCTCGACCAGGCCACCGGCCGCGAGGTCATGAGCATTCTCATGGAAGCCGCGCGTGATAATGGCGCTGCTGTGGTGATCGTCACTCATGATCCCAACGTCGCCGGCTTCTGCGGCCGCACGATGACGATGCAGGACGGCCGCCTCAGCCAGACGGCCGAAGCCGGCCTTGCCCCCGCTGGCGGGGTTCGGCATCCGCAGGCTGACTGGGGGCGGCCCGAGAGCGCTGAACCACCCTCAGTCTCGCTGCACCCGGCAGTTCCCGCAGGAGGCGCCCAATGAGCACGTTCGCACTATGGCGGCTGTTCCACCGCCCAGGCCGACGCGGCGGTTCCGGCCACACATCGGCGTTGGCCATCGTCGCGTTCGCGGCGGCGACGGCCATCTTCCTGACCGTGCTGGGCGGCGTGCACGGGTTCATCTGGCGCGCGTCCGCCGACCATACGCTGAAATGCCTGATTGACAGGTCGACCTGCGCGCCGGGCACATGGGAGGTGTGGGCCGGACGGCTCAAGGACCAGCACGACTGGGCGCAATACGCCAGCACGTACGTGATGCTGGCGGCCTTCGCCTGCATACTGCTGATCGTGCCGTTCGTGGCGCTCGCCGGCTCGGCGGCGCGATTGGCGGCATCGCGGCGGGACGCGCGATTGGCGGCACTGCGCCTCGCGGGCGCCACCACCAGTCAGGTGACCAGACTGACCGCGTTGGATGCCGCCGGACAGGCGCTCATTGGCGCGTTGATCGGCATCGTCGGCTATTTCGCGATCATGCCGCTGATCATGCTGCTGAATTTCCAGGATCAGAGGTTCACGTTCGAGCAGTTGTGGGTAGGATCCCTGTCGCTGATCGTCGTGCTGGTGGTGGTCACGGTCCTGGCGCTGATCTCCGCATTGCTGACGCTGCGTCGGGTCGCCATCACCCCGCTGGGCGTTACCGCTCGGACCGCCCAGCCGCTGCCCACGAAGTGGCGCGTAATCGTGTTCCTGGTCGTGCTGGTGGCCGCGATCGTGCTGTTCAAGAACCCGCAGGGCCTGCTGCATTACGGTGAGGTGACGATGTATGCGGTGATTATCGGGTTCATCGCGCTGTGCTTCGCTCTAGTGAACCTGATCGGCTCATGGGTGGTGACCGCACGGGCGAGGTTGCGGTCCCGCCGCCCTAAGGACGCCGCCACGATGATCGCGATGCGGCGCATCCTCGACAATCCCAAGCGGGCATGGCGCAATGTGTCGGGCATCGCGCTGGCGGTGTTCATCGCTGGCATCACCTCGATCTGCGGGTTCATCGGCGCATCGTCGACCGCGCCTGTCGAAGGCGTACCCGAACCGGGACTGGCCTTCATCCGCGACATCGGCACCGGAGGGTTGCTGACGCTCGGATTCGCGGCCGTGCTGGCGGCCGTCAGCTCCGGAGTGATGCAGGCGGGCAGCGTCTACGACCAGGTTTCCGAATACCGCATGCTGGTGTTGGAGGGGACGGACGTGAAAACGTTGAACCGTGCGCGTTTCATCGAGGTGCTGACCCCGCTCAACACGGTGGTGGCCGTTGCCGGCGGCTGCTCGATGCTGCTGATGTTCCCGCTGTTCGCCGCATCCATGACCAAACCCGCCACGCTGCTCAGCTTCTTCGGCGGCATAGCGTTGTGCTACGCGCTGGTCTCCGTCGGCGCATTCGCCTCGAACCGTGTCGCCGCCAGCCTGAATCTCACCGACTGGCGTGCCGACGACTGATCGCACTCTCTCAAAACTCGCAGATAGGGGGGCCTTTTAACGAAAAAGGCCCCCCTATCTGCGAGTTTTGAGAGAGTCAACTCAGCAGAGCGGCGATAACCGCGATGAATATGGGGCTCGTCATCGTGCTCATCAGGATGCCGTCGCGTGCGAACGTAAGTCCAACGTTGTACCGGGCGGCGTAATTGTAGACGTTCTGGCCGGTCGGCAGCGCCGCCAGCACCACGCAGGCGTACAGCGTCGCGCCGCGGAATCCCATGACGAAATAGGAGAGCAGGAAGGCGATGATCGGCATCACGATGTTCTTCAGTACGGCTACGGTGAAGATCGCCGGGCGGTCGCCCTTCTGCTGCAGCGGCTTGGTGCCGTGCAGCGACATGCCGAACGCCATCAGGATCATCGGAACCGCGGAGTCCCCGATCATGTCAATCGGGTCGAAGATGAAGTTCGGCACGGGGAACCAGCCGATCTTCGCGTCGATCGCCGAAACCAGGATGCCGCCCAGGGAGCCGATCAGCAGCGGCTGATGCAGCGGCTGCTTCAGGATTTCCTTGACCGATACCTTGCCCTTGGTGGTCACGTCGAGCACCGTCAGGCCGACCGGCGTGAAGATCGCCTGCTGCATGACCAGGATCGGTGCCACCAGGGCTCCGTTGCCGAGGATGTACGTGGCTATGGGCAGGCCGATGTTGTTCGAGTTCAGATACAGTGAGTTCAGCGCGCCGACGGTCGCGTCCGCCGGCCCCAAGTGGAAGAACAGCTTGTTCAGCACCAGGAACAGCGCGCCGACGAGTACAGCGGAGAAGAACGCCACGATGATCGACGAATGGAAGATCTCGAAGATCGGCTCTTTCGACAGAATTGCGAACATCAGACACGGGCTGGACACGAAGAAGCTGAAACGGTTGAGCACCATCTGGGCGCTCGGCCCGCCTATGCGCATTCGAGCGGCCACATATCCGACTCCTATTACGATGCCGATGACGCAGAAGCCTTCCATCGCGTTTAATAGACCCGGCATATTCCCATCCCTTTTCCGTTTGCTGGCAAACCCCATACTGCCATACGCATGTGTTTCGCGAGGTTCTGTCTCATAACGTAGGCGAAACCCGTCTCGCGAGCCACGGTAGCACGGCATGCTGCGCGTCGCGCGCTTGTTCTCGCCGCCGACGGGGAGTTCGACCGTCTCATTCCGGCCCGGCAACGGGCTCCGACGGGACGTGCTGCCGTTAGGATGGTCAGCATGACTACGACAACGACGATGGCAGCGGCCGGTGCTGACCCGCGCTCGGCGATCGCGCCGATCACCTGCGACACGACCGGCACGCGCGAGAAGGCGCTCGCCTCACTGCTCGAACAGATCATGGACTCGTATTCCGTCAGCGATGACGAGAAGCCGCTGGCCGACGCCGTGGAGGCGTTCCTGCGGTCGAAGCCGCACCTGACGGTGCACAGGCACGGCGACACGGTGGTCGCGTCCACGTCGCTTGGCAGGCCTCGGCGCGTGGTGCTCGCCGGGCACCTTGACACGGTTCCGGTGATCGACAACTTCCCGCCGCGCTGGCTGGCGCCAGGCGACCCGCTGATCCGGGAGGACGTCGCCGCGGCGCACCCCGGCGAGCGGGTGATGTGGGGCCGCGGCGCGACCGACATGAAGGCATCCGACGCGGTGTTCCTGTACCTCGCCGCCACGCTGGTCGACCCGCAATATGACCTGACGTACGTGTTCTACGACCATGAGGAGGTTGCGGCCGAGAAGAACGGTCTGCGGAAGGTGGCCGAGGCGCATCCCGATTGGCTCACCGGCGATTTCGCGATCATCGGCGAGCCGACCGACTGCGGCATCGAGGGCGGCTGCAACGGCACCATGCGGTTCGACGTGGTCACGCACGGGGTCGCGGCGCATTCGGCCAGGGCATGGATGGGGGAGAACGCCATTCACAAGGCCGCCGATGTCCTGAACCGCCTGAACTCCTACGAGCCGCGCACCATCACGGTGGATGGGCTGGATTATCGCGAGGGGCTGAACGCGACGCTGATTTCCGGCGGCAAGGGGACGAATGTCATCCCCGACGAATGCCGTGTCCATGTGAACTACCGGTTCGCGCCCGACAAGACGCTGCCGCAGGCGAAGGCACTGATGATGGGCGCGGATGCCGGCGCGGAGCTCGGCAATGGCGAGCATGTCGCCACCGGTGGCGTGTTCGAGGGCTTCGGCATTGAGATGAAGGACGAGTCGCCGTCCGCCCGGCCGGGCATGGACGCGCCGATGGCGGTGTCGTTGGCGAAGCTGGTGCGTGAGCGTACGGGACGGGAACCGCTGGCGAAGCTCGGGTGGACCGATGTCGCGCGGTTCTCGCTGCTGGGTGTGCCCGCGGTGAACCTGGGCGCGGGGAGCCCGCTGCTTGCGCACAAGCATGACGAGCAGATCGCCGAAAGCGAGTTGGCGACCATGGCCGGCATCCTGGAGGACTGGCTCACCGGCCGCGCGTGAGCGGGGTTCGGGCGCGCGTGTCGGCATCCGTGCCATCGAATAGTGTGCGGACGGCTGCCCGCACAACGCTGTCAGTTGGCGCTGCAGGTTTTGTCGACGATGTCGTCGCCGTCCGCATCGATGACGATGATACGGATCCTGACACCGTTCGCGGAGCGAAAGCGTCTGCATACAAGCATAGGCTGGGCGTTGTCGCCACGCCAAAAGAACGTTGAATATGGTGAGATGGTCATGGCCGGTCAAATTGTGTGCCATACTTAAAGATGGTGGTTCTGCAAACCACCTGAGCGTGAAAGGCGTCGATCCCCTCGCATGCATGAAGATGCGCGAGCGCTGGTGTCCGCCGAAGCACGCACACGGACTTTTGACGGATTTGTTTCCTGCGGGCGCAAGCGTAGCGCGGCCACGGTGAGAGCGTGGTGTGAGACCGCATGAGGCCATGAGTGTGCGACGTGGTGCAGCACGTCGTGAGGAGTATCGTGCCTAGTGTGAACGATAACGGTTTCAGTCGTGACGAAACCGAAGAACAGCAGCCTACCCACGCCGATGCGGCCCAGTCGCCTGATTCGGCCGATAAAACGCCTGCGGCGCCGCGTCGTCGTCGCGGTGGCCGCCGCGTGGTTCGTGGCGCCGGTGCCGCCGGTGCCGCGGTCGCGCTGAAGGTCGAGGACCATTCCGCTCCGCTGTTCGCGGAACCCGTGGTGGAGCAGCCCCTTACCCGTCGTCGCCGCTCGAAGGCGGCCGACGAATCGCCGGAGACCGCCGCATCGGCCGATTCCGAAAAGAAGGATGATGCGCGGCACGCCAAGGCCGACGGCAAGTCTCGGTCCGCGTCGCGCTCCTCGAAAGCGACGAAGCGCCATGACGATGACGCCGATCAGGCCGAACCCCGGCGCACCCGCGTGCGTCGTCGCACCGCCATGTTCTCCTCGCGCGAGGACGCTTCGCCGGCCGTTCCGGGCGAGCCGTCGGATGACGACCTCGGCGTCGATACCGGCACCGATATCATCGTCCGCGATGATTCCGCCGATCTGTCCCGCGCCCTGGATGTCGTTAGCACGCTGCCGCAACCTGCGCCGCGCGCTCACGCGATGACGTCCGTGCTGTTCCAGGAGCCGGTGCTGCCCGTGCCGGGAATCGTGCGCGACGCGCGCGATGACGACCGCGAGGATGACGACCGCGACAGCCGCGGTGGTGGCAAGTCCCGTCGCTCGCGCAATGGTCGTGTGTCACGTGACGGTGCGCAGGGGGACAAGGACAAGAGCGCTTCCTCCCGTCGCGATATCGACGGTCTGAGCCACATCGAGCGCGTCGACAGCTTCGATACCGACGACAGCCGCAGCCGTGACGAATCCGGCGAGGCCGACGAGCCGGTGCGTTCGTCGCGCCGCAACCGTCGCCTGAACGCGCAGGAGCGCCGTGCGGCCGCCGAAGTGGAGCAGATCGAGGAGGACCTGGAGCTCGACGGCATCTCCTATACGCCGGTCGACGACGAGGAGCCCTCCGAGGATTCGGGCACGAGATCCCGTCGCCGTCGTCGCTCCCGTCAGAACCGTGCCGACGACAGCCGTGGCAACGGCGAGTCGGACAGCAGCCAGTCCGCGGCGCAGCAGGACGAGCCGGCCAAGCCGTCGTCCCGCCGCACACGCGACGAGGAAGAAGACGATGACTCCAACGTCACCCGTCGCCGTCGCCGTCGCCGCTCCCGCGCGTCCGACGAGCAGGGTGACGATGAGATGACCGTGCGCCGCTCGCGCAAGCAGCAGTACATCGACGAGATCACCGACGTCGAGGGCTCCACCCGACTGGAGGCGAAGAAGCAGCGCCGCCGCGACAACCGCCGCGAGCGCAGCCGCCAGAGCCAGCTGGTCGAGCAGGACTTCCTCGCGCGCCGCGAGCACGTGAACCGTCTCATGGTGGTGCGCGAACGCGGCCATCACACGCAGATCTCCGTCATCGAGGACAACGTGCTCGTCGAGCATTACGTCTCCGACATCCAGGAGGTCGCCACGGTCGGCAACATCTACCTCGGCCGCGTGCAGAACGTGCTGCCGAGCATGGAGGCGGCGTTCGTCGACATCGGCCAGTCCCGCAACGGCGTGCTGTATGCCGGTGAGGTGAACTGGGACGCGACCCGCCTCGAGGGGCAGCCGCGCCGCATCGAGCTGGCGTTCAAATCTGGCGACCCGGTGCTCGTGCAGGTCACCAAGGATCCGATCGGCCACAAGGGCGCTCGCCTGACTTCGCAGGTCACGCTCGCCGGGCGTTTCCTGGTGCTCGTGCCGTCCGGCGGCATGACCGGCGTGAGCCGCAAGCTGAGCGAGCGCGAGCGTTCGCGCCTCAAGGGCATTGTCTCGAAGATCGCGCCGAAGGATATGGGCGTGATTATCCGCACCGCGGCCGAAGGTGCCAAGGAGGAGGCGATCGTCAAGGATCTGGAGAGCCTGGTCCGCCAGTGGGAGCGCATCAACGCCAAGCGCGAGGAGTTCTGGCACGGCAAGCGGCCGAAGCTGCTGCAGGGCGAGCCGGACGTCGCGATCCGCGTGGTGCGCGACATCTTCAACGACAATTTCGGCGAGCTGATCGTCGAGGGCGACAAGGTGTACGAGCGCATCGAGGAATACCTCGACACGATGGCACCCGATCTCAAGGAGAAGTTGTCCAAGTGGGATCCGTCCGAGCATCAGGGCAAGGACGTGTTCGACAAGTGGCAGATCGACGCGCAGCTCAGGAAGGGCATGGAGCGTCAGGTGTACCTGCCTTCCGGCGGGTCGATCGTCATCGATCGCACCGAGGCCATGACCACGATCGACGTGAACACCGGCCGGTTCATCGGCCGCGGCAAGAGCCTTGAGGAGACGGTGACGCGATGCAACCTGGAGGCGGCCGAGGAGATCGCGCGCCAGCTGCGTCTGCGCGATATCGGCGGCATGGTCATGATCGATTTCGTCGACATGGTGATGCCCGCCAACCGCGATCTGGTGCTGCGGCGTCTGGTCGAATGCCTGGCGCGTGACCGCACCAAGCATCAGGTGGCGGAGGTCACGTCGCTGGGTCTGGTGCAGATGACGCGCAAGCGCATCGGCCAGGGCCTGGTCGAAGCGTTCTCCGAGGAGTGCCCGACCTGCCATGGCCGCGGGTTCATCCTGCATGACGAGCCGACCGTCAGCGCGGATTACGACGATCCGTATGCGCTCAAGGGCGGCGATCCGTTCATCAAGACCAACAAGCACGGCCGCGGTACGGATGTGCAGGTGCCGCAGGGCTCCTCGCCGGATATCAAGGCCAAGCTCGCGCAGATCGCCGCCGCGGCGGTCGCCGCGAACGGCACCGACGAGGATGAGTGACCCGACGCGCTGAATGAATCATATTTCCGGCGTGTCAACCTGACACGCCGGAAATATGATTTGCGTTAGTACATGGGTCAGTGTAGATTAGATTGCTGGTGTCTGACCAGCGGCTTGCGTGCGTCAGGCAAGTAGCTTTTATAACACCATAGCAAGGAACGAAGCATGTACGCGATTGTGAAGGCCGGTGGCCATCAGGAAAAGGTCGAGGTCGGTGACGTGATTCTCGTCAACCGTCTTGAGGCGAAGAAAGGCGAGACCGTCGAATTCCCGGTCGCGCTGGTTGTGGATGGTGCCAAGGTGACGCTGGGTGCCAAGGATCTCGCCGCGGTGTCCGCCAAGGGTGAAGTCATTGACGACGAGGCCAAGGGCCCCAAGATCAACATCATGAAGTACAAGAACAAGACCGGCGTGACTCGTCGCAAGGGTCACCGTCAGAAGCTGACCGCCGTGAAGATCACGGCGATCGCCTGAGCCAATACAGGAAGGATCTGAATCATGGCACATAAGAAGGGTGCTTCCAGCTCGCGCAACGGTCGCGATTCGAAGCCTCAGTACCTCGGCGTCAAGAAGTTCGGCGGCGAAGCCGTCGTCGCCGGCAACATCATCATTCGTCAGCGTGGCACCAACTTCCACCCTGGCCAGAACGTCGGCATGGGCAAGGATCACACCCTGTTCGCGCTGACCGACGGCAGCGTGAAGTTCGGCGTCCGTCACGACCGCAAGGTCGTCGATGTCATCGCCGCCTGAGCGATACCGCATTAAGTGTCAAGCCGCATCCCACCCGGGTGCGGCTTTTTCGTTTGCCGCCCTAGCATTCCCGGCATGCCCGCACCGCACGACGCATCCCCACAGAGCCGTCACGCCTGTGCCATGCGATGTCACGCCTCCCTCATCAGACACCACATCACTCTCCGAGGAGCCCCCCCCAAACTCCTCTGGTACACCGGTACATTACGGGTTGAAATAGCCGATTCCGGCAATTCCCCGTGTGAAATCGCCGTTTTCAGGCCCCAAAACGACCATTTGGCACGGGGAATTCCGGATAACGGCTATTTCAACCCGTGTTTTGGCGCATGGCGGCGCTTATCGGGGCTTGGAATGGTGTCGCTGCGATCACGGTCGGCCTTTCCGGGCTTATGCCTGCTGGCCCACATGTGTGGGTTACGAGTGCGGCGCGCGGCCCGACATCACGCGTGTCATGGTTGTATGCCCATATCTCTGAGCTGCCGGACGATTCGTCCCGGATTGTCAAGATCCCTGTAGTACATGCGCACCATGCCGATCGCATACTGCGACATGCATTGCTGGCGTTTCCGTTCCTCATCCACTACTTCGCGAATTTCCCGGCCTGAAGTCATATGCGGATCCACATACTTGCGAACGCCATCGAATTCCCCGACGATTACCGAGCCGTCTTCACGCTTCCAGAGAAAATCACTGCGATGCTTACGACCGGGATGATCGAGACAGGGGAATTCCACCTGAATGTCGTCAGGAGGGCAGCCGGCATCATGCAACATGCCGCGGGCCTCGGATTCGCCGCCGTTCTCGGCACGCCGATCTGCAAGCGCGAACGCGCGCTCGACGGCGGCGCGGTTGCGTGAGTATTTCACGCTGGAGGGATACGCCCGGAGCGCGGATTCGCTCACGAGGCCGTTGCGGAGCGCACAATCCGCCGGCCCGAGGGAGTAGCGCAGAGGCTGGCATGCCGCGAGGTCGAACAGTGTTTGCAGCAAGCTGATGACCTTCACTCCCTGAACCACGGTGATGTCCGGATGCGTGATCGCGTGATGCGATATGTGCCTGGTGTCCTGATGATGCGCACCGGGGCTCGCGACGATGCAGATTGGGAATGCCAGCCGATAGGAGCAGTCGAGCCCGTGCATGATGGCGGCCGTAGGACCGCAGAACACCCAATCAGGATGTTGGATGGCGAGCGCTCGTACGATATGGCGAACCTGTTCATGCGGATCAAGCGATTCCCAATACGTGGGCTCTGCGTACAGGCCGCGGAAGACTCTCAGCACGGCGCCGGTCTTCACTCTCCTGCGTATTGCCTGTATGTCCGTGTTGGTGGAGGGAATGGCGCAGCGTCGCTCCTGCCGTGCAACGGCGAAAAGTCTGTCCAGCGAATGATGCATCCCCATATGCCAAGTGTAGGGGGTCTGGGCTCGCGACATCTGCGAATTCGCGATGAGCCTATTCCGCCGGGAAATCCGGATGATGGCGGAGCATACGGTGGAGTGCAAGGCATCCATTCGATTGCGCATAGGCGGCGACGGCCCGCATTCGCGCGCCATGTGCCGTGCCCTCTCATCATGTATCGTGTTTCCCGCGTCATGTGTTGTAACCCCCGTGCGTCCCCTCCGGTACCGCACCTCCCTCATCAGGCACCACATCACTCTCCGAGGAGCCACCCCACCCTCCTCTGGTACACCGGTACATTACGGGGTGAAATAGCCGTTATCCGGAATTCCCCGTGCCAAATGGTCGTTCTGGGGCCTGAAAACGGCGATTTCACACGGGGAATTGCCGGAATCGGCTATTTCAACCCGTAATTTGAGCACTTGTGAAGACCTCCGCACGGATTGGGGGGGGGCAGAGCGACCGGGGCTGCTCCGCTGCGGGCGGAGTGAGAGAACCTGGGGAGAACCGGGGGTCAAGGTAAGGTAGAGCGTTATGAGTGATTTTGTGGATAGAGTGACCGTTCATGTCAAGGGCGGCGACGGCGGCAATGGATCCGCCGGCATCAGGCGCGAGAAGTACAAGCCGTTGGCAGGCCCGAACGGCGGCAACGGCGGCAACGGTGGTTCCGTGGTGTTCGTGGCCGACACGAACGCCACCAGCCTGCTGGACTACCGGTTCATGCCGCATCGCAACGCCGGCGACGGCACGATGGGTCTGGGCGACGTCAAGGACGGCTCCAAGGGCGCCGACCTGATCCTGCCGGTGCCGCTCGGCACTGTGATCTTCGCCGCGGTCGGCGCTCAAGGCCGTCCCAAGCGTCCGGGCGAGCAGCTGGCTGATCTGCGCCATAACGGCGACAAGTTCGTCGCGGCTGCGGGCGGCGCGGGCGGTCTGGGCAACGCGGCGCTGGCCAACAAGACCCGCCGCGCTCCGGGTTTCGCTCTGCTGGGCGAACCGGGCGAGGAACGTGACGTGATCCTGGAGCTCAAATCCATCGCCGATGTAGCGCTGGTAGGCTTCCCGTCGGCCGGCAAGTCGAGCCTGATCGCCGCGATGAGCGCCGCCAAGCCGAAGATCGCCGACTACCCGTTCACCACGCTGGTGCCTAACCTGGGTGTCGTCGTCGCGGGCGATCACCGCTATACCATCGCCGACGTGCCCGGCCTGATTCCCGGCGCATCGCAGGGCAAGGGGCTGGGACTGGAGTTCCTGCGCCACATCGAGCGCACGGAGATCATCGCCCACGTCATCGACTGCGCGACGCTGGAGCCTGGCCGCGACCCGGTTTCCGACTACCATGCGCTGGAGCATGAGCTCGCCGAATACGCCGACAAGCTGGAACTGCCGCTGGGCGCCATCCCGATTCCGGAACGCCCGCGCATCATCGTGCTCAACAAGGTGGATGTGCCGGAGGCCAAGGAGCTCGCCGATTTCGTGCGCCCGGACTTCGAACGTATGGGATTGAAGGTGTTCGAGATCTCCACGGCTTCTCATGAGGGGCTGAAGGAGCTGAACTTTGCGCTGGCGGCCATGGTCGCCGACATGCGGCAGGAGGTCGCCAGTCGCGAGCAGGCCGAGGAGGAGGCGCGCGTCGTCATCAATCCGTTGGAGAACCGGTCGAATCGTCGCCGTGCGGCTGCGAACGGCACTGCCGATTTCGCCGTGGCCCGCAAGGAGGGCGATGGCGGTTTCTGGTACGAGGTGACCGGCGTGAAGCCCGAACGTTGGGTGGTGCAGACCAATTTCGACAATGACGAGGCCGTCGGCTATCTGGCCGACCGACTCGCCAAGCTTGGCGTCGAGGACGAGCTGCGCCGGCTGGGAGCGAAGCCGGGTGACGAGGTGCGTATCGGCAAGGGGCAGCGTGCCGTGTCGTTTGATTGGGATCCGACCATCGCCGCCGGCGCGGAGATGCTTGACGGCGCTCAGCTGGGTGCCCGCGGCCGCGATCTGCGTCTTGAGGATCAGGAGCCGGGCGGCCGTCGCCGTACCAATGCGGAGCGTCGTCGTCAGTACCACGAGATGATGGACGCCAAGGCCGCGGTGCGCGAGGCCATGATGGCCGAACGTCAGGCCGGTCACTGGGCCGATCCGAGCGTCGACGACGACCGTCACGACGAGCAGAGCCTGTTCGGTCGCGGCGAGGACGGCGACGAGAATGACGGCGGTCTGGCCTGACACCTGACCATCCCCAGTCAGCTTCGCTGCCAGCCCACGCCAGCGGGGGGGGGCTGGCGCGGAGCGACTGAGGATGGCTGGCACATTCGTCTGCGGTTCCACCAGCGCGGCGGCCGCAGCGTGGAACGGCGGCGTCCTATGACACCGGCGTCTGCGATGATTCAAGATATACGTGATCGGGAAGGGAGTGCGTGTTGTCCGTCACTGAATCGGATGTGCGCCGCGCCATCGCAGGCGCACGGACCATGGTCGTCAAAGTCGGTTCGAGCTCGTTGACGCAGCCGTCCGGGCATCTGGATGTCAAGAAGCTGAACTCCCTGGTGGCCGCGCTGTCCGCCGCCTCGGCGCAGGGCGCCCGCGTGGTGCTGGTGTCGTCGGGCGCCATCGCCGCGGGTTTCGGCCCGCTCGGCTTCGAGAGCCGTCCGAGTGACGTGGCGACGCAGCAGGCCGTCGCCGCGGTCGGCCAGGGGCTGCTGATGGCGCAGTATGAGGCCGCGTTCGGTCGTTTCGGCGTTCGGGTCGGCCAGATTCTGATCACTGCCGAAGACACGATCCGCGCGGTCCAGTACCGAAACGTGCAGCGCACGCTGAACCGTCTGCTGGAACTCGGCGTGGTGCCGATCGTCAACGAGAACGATTCGCTGGCGAGCAACGAGATCCGTTTCGGCGACAACGACCGGCTTTCGGCACTGGTGGCAAACCTCGTCCGGGCCGATGCGCTGGTGCTGCTCACGGATGTGGACGGCCTGTATACAGCTCCGCCGAGCACGCCGGGCGCCCGCCGCATCGGCTTTGTGCCGAATGTGATCGACACGATCGGCGACGTGCAGGTCGCCGGTTCGTCGTCCGGGGTCGGCACGGGCGGCATGGTCACCAAACTGGATGCCGCCCGCGTGGCGGCCGTGTCGGGCATTCCCGCCGTGCTGACGAGCGCGACGAACACCGGCCCGGCGCTGATGGGCGATCCGGTCGGCACGGTGTTCGCGCCGGTGAAGCACCGCGGTTCATCGCGTCGGCTGTGGATCGGCTTCGCGTCCGACCCGCGTGGAGCCTTGGTGGCGGATGCCGGTGCGGCCAAGGCGGTTCGAGGCGGGCGCGCGAGTCTGCTCGCCGCCGGCGTCGTGGAGGTTCACGGCGAATTCTCCGCCGGAGACCCGGTGTGGATTGATGACGAGGCGGGCGCGCATCTGGCTCGCGGGCTCGCGGGCTTCGACTCCGAGGAGATCCCGCAGATGCTCGGCCGCAACACCGCGCAGCTCAGGCGGTTCCTGGGCGACGAGTTCGCTCACCCCGTGGTGCACCGCGACAATCTCGTGCTGGTCTGATTCGTCGCGCAACGAGAGCCGCCGTGCCGAGCGTAGTCGGGGTCTGTTGTTTTTTCGTGCTCTGGGTTTAGCATGGATGGCATGACTATGGCTGACTGGCAGACTTTTTCCGACCGTATCAACAATGTGGCACCGAGCGCGACTCTTGCCGTCGATTCTAAGGCGAAGGCGATGAAGGCCGCCGGCGTCGACGTGATTGGCTTCGGCGCGGGAGAACCCGATTTCCCGACTCCCGCGGATGTCGTGGATGCCGCCGTCAAGGCGTGCAACGACCCGCGCAACTACAAGTACACGCCCACCGCCGGCTTGCCCGAGCTGCGCGAGGCGATTGCGGCCAAGGTGCTGCGTGACTCCGGCTACGAGGTGACCGCCGATCAGGTCGTGGTGACCAACGGCGGCAAGCAGGCCGTGTACGAATCCTTCCAGGTGCTGCTCAATGACGGCGACGAGGTCATCATTCCCACGCCGTTCTGGACGAGCTATCCGGAGGCCGTCAAGCTGGCCGGCGGCAAACCGGTCGAGGTGTTCGCTGGCGCCGACCGTGGTTTCGAGCCCGACATCGCCGCCATCGAGGCCGCCCGGACCGAGCGCACGAAGGCCATCATCATCACCTCCCCGAACAACCCGACCGGTGCCGTGTGGAGTCGCGAGGCGATCCGCGCGATCGGCGAGTGGGCCGTGGAGCACCACGTGTGGGTCATCTCCGACGAGATCTACGAGCACCTCAACTATGACGGCGCCAAGACCGCATACGTCGGCGTCGAGGTCCCCGAATGCCGCGACCAGCTGCTGGTGCTCAACGGCGTCGCCAAGACCTACGCGATGCCTGGCTGGCGAGTTGGCTGGATGGTCGCCCCCGCGCCCGTCGCCAAGGCCGTCGCCAAGCTGCAGGGCCATTTGAGCTCCAACGTTTCCAACGTTCCGCAGCGAGCGGCGCTCGCCGCCGTCGCGGGTTCGCTCGACGAGGTGCATATGATGCGCGAGGCATTCGACGCCCGCCGCAAGGCCATTGTCGCCGCCCTGAACGATATCCCCGGCGTCCACTGCCCGACGCCCACCGGTGCGTTCTATGCGTTCCCCGATGTGACCGGCCTGCTGGGCAAGCCGCTCGGCGAGAACGGCACCGTCGTGAACACGTCTTCCGAACTCGCCGCGGCGCTGCTGGACGAGGCCCATGTCGCCGCGGTTCCGGGCGAGGCGTTCGGCGCCCCCGGATACCTGCGTTTCTCGTATGCGCTGGCCGATGACCAGCTCGCTGAGGGCATGCGCCGGTTCCGCCGCTGGGTCGGCTGAAACCGTTGCAAGAGGTCGTGCGCGGTATCTGCCGCGCACGCCGCGGCACGCCGATTACGCGCCGGTCGAGACACGCGATTGGACGAAATCGGCAATCCCCGCTAATATGGCCTCTTGGCGGTTTTGCCAAGTAACGGACACGTAGTCTTGCGTGCCGGGTACAGTGGGCAAAGTTCACCTAGGGAAGTGGCGCAATTGGTAGCGCAACGGTCTCCAAAACCGTAGGTTGTGGGTTCGAGTCCCGCCTTCCCTGCCAAGTATTTGCAACCAACACACAAAAGGATGAACATGGCGAAGGCAAGCAATGCGGAGAAAGCGGTCAAGCCGAATGTATTCATGCGCATCGGCCTGTTCATCAAGCAGATTATCGATGAGCTTCGCAAGGTGGTCACCCCCACTGCGAAGGAACTGTTCTTCTGGTCTCTTGGCGTGTTCATCTTTGTCGTGTTGCTGATGCTCCTCGTCACGGGCATGGATTTCGGTCTGGGCAAGCTCGTGCTGTGGGTGTTCGGCTGATCCATCGACCCTGAAGGTGAAAGTTACGCATGACTGATGAAGTGAATCTCGATAACCTCGACGCACTGGCGGATCTTCCCGATTCGGCCGACACGGCCGTTGAAGCCGATCCGGTTGCGGACGCGGCGGTTGATTCCATCAATGACAATGCCGAAGAACAGCCCGCCGCGGCTGATGACGCCGTTGAATCCGACACCGCCGAAAACGATGCGGAAGCGTCCGGCGACGCCGACGAGCAGGAATCCGAAGAACTCGATGCGGGCGCAAAGGCCGTTGAGGAGTTCTCAAAGTCGCTGCGCACCCTGGAAGGCAAGTGGTATGTGCTCCACACCTATTCCGGTTACGAGAAGCGCGTGAAGACGAACGTCGAATCCCGTGTCACTAGCTTTGGCCTGGAAGACAAGATCTTCCAGATCGAAGTGCCGATGGAGGAAGTCGACAAGCACACTGACAAGGGCAAGAAGGTCATCACCCGCGTCCGCATTCCCGGCTACGTGCTCATCCGCATGTGGCCCGACGAGGATGCCCGTCGTATCGTGCGCGAGACCGAAGGCGTGACCGGCTTTGTCGGCCCGACCAAGGATCCGGCGCCGCTGTCCCGCAAGGAAGTCGTCGCCATGCTGGCGCCGATGATCGCCTCCGAAGCGCTCAAGAAGGCCGGCGATAAGCCTGCCGCGGCCAAGAAGCGCGTTGTCGAGGTGTCCTACGCCGTCGGCGATCAGGTCACCGTCATCGACGGGCCGTTCGCCACGATGGCCGCCGTCGTCTCCGATGTCGAACCCACCACACAGAAGCTCACCGTGCTGGTTTCCATCTTCGGGCGCGACACGCCGGTGGAACTCGGCTTCCATCAGGTGGAGAAGCTTCAGTAAGTCGTCAGACGTTGTTTGCATGAACGGCGGTCGGTTTTCCGGCCGCCGTTTTGCGTTGCCGGCACCATTTGTGCCACGACATGCCACGCACGTACAATGGCTCTCATGGCATCCAAAGGAAAACCGTCACCGCGTTCCGCGGTCAAGCCGCTGTCCAATGCACAAGTGAGCAGGCTCGCCAAGGCGCACACGCTCGTCGATCCGATGCACGACCTGCCGACCGGCCCGGATCGCACGATCAACGAGGCCGAAATCGCCGCGCAGAACCCCAAGGGCACCTCACGGCTGCTCAAGGGCGTCGATGTCGTGTTCCGCGCAAGCTGCAGGACGTACGCCTGGGGGCTCGACAACATCCCTGAAACCGGCCCGTTCATCACCGCGGCCACGCATGTGACCATGTTCGACGTGTTCGTGCCGATGGCGTCGCTGTTCCACATGGGCCGTCGCCCGCGCTACATGGCGAAGGCCGAGATGGCGCACTGGCCTCTGATCGGCAAGTGGTTCCAGATTGTAGGCATGCAGCCGGTTCAGCGCCGGTCCGGCAAGGCACGAGCCATCGAGGAGACCTCGGTCGAGATTCTGACGAGCGGCCGCCCGCTGACCGTCTGGCCGGAGGGCACGGTGACCCGCGACCCGAAGAAATGGCCGATGAGCATGAAGAACGGCGTCGGCGTGATCGCACTGGAGGCATCGCGCCGACTCGGATACCAGGTGCCGCTGTTCTGTGCGGTGACGTGGGGTGCGGCGAGCATCAACCACTGGTGGCCGTGGCCGCGCAAGAACGTCGTCATGTGCTACGACGCGCAGCTGGATTACGCTGATTTGCTGGTCGACAGCGAGTCGTGGGGCGATGAGCCGCCCGTGGAGCTCGCCGACGAGCTGACCCGCCGGGTACGTGTGCGCATGACGCAGGTCATGGCGGAGATCCGCGGCGAGCGTGCTCCCTCCGGCTACTGGGATTACCGTACGATGAGCCGCGTTACCGACTGATTCCCGAACACGACGGACATCCGAGACGCCCGCGCAGCGCCATGCCGCGCGGGCGCGTTCATACCTGCGCGACGTGCGCATGGAGGTCTCGTATCCGGGGCTGGAGTAGGGTAGTGGGTTATGAAATGTACTGTATTGGGTGCCGGCGCATGGGGCACCACTTTTGGCCAAGTGATGGCGGACGCGGGCAATGACGTGACGATGTGGGCCATCGAGCCCGAAATCGTGGAGGGCATCCGCGACCGGCACCACAATGCCGTTCGTCTGCCGTCCGTCGCCAAGCTGCCCGACAACATGACCGCCACGGGCGACCGGGCGCAGGCCGTCAAGGACGCCGATATCATCGTCGTCGCCATCGCCGCCCAGTTCGCGCGCGTGGCGCTCGCCGAGTTCAAGGACCTGATTCCCGATACCGCCGTCGTCGTCAGCCTGATGAAGGGCATCGAGCGGAACACCAAGAAGCGCATGGATGAAGTGGTCCGCGAGGCCCTCGACCTGCCGGCTGAGCGTTTCGCCGCGGTTTCCGGACCGAACCTGAGCAAGGAGATCGCCGACCGTCAGCCGGCCGCCACGGTCGTCGCCTGCGAGAATCTGGACAATGCGCGCAAGGTGGCGTCCGCCTGCACGACCAGTTACTTCAAGGCGTTCATCACTTCCGACGTGATCGGACTGGAGATGTGCGGGTCGTTGAAGAACGTCGTCGCGCTCGCAGTCGGCATGGCCCGTGGAGCCGGATACGGCGAGAACACCGCCGCGATGATCGAGACGCGTGGACTGGCGGAGCTGACCGCGCTCGGCAAGGCCGCAGGTGCCGATCCGAAGACGTTCGCCGGTCTCGCCGGCGTGGGCGATCTGACCGCCACCTGCGGCTCGCCCCTGAGCCGCAATTACACGTTCGGCGCGAATCTGGGCAAGGGCCTGAGCGTCGAGGAGGCCACGAAGGTGAGCAACGGCGTCGCCGAGGGCGTGCCGACCACCGATGCCGTGGTCGCGCTCGGCGACGAGCTCGACGTGCCGACTCCGCTCGCCTACGCGATGAGCCGCGTGCTGAACGAAGGCATATCCTGCCAGCAGATGCTCTCCGAACTACTCGGCACCGAGATCACCGAGGAGTAGGCTGCATTAACCCCCCCCAGTCTCGCTGCGCTCGACAGCCCCCGCCAGCGGAGGCGTTAGCATATGCCCCGCAGCGAGACGGGGTGGTTCGCGCCATCGGCAAAGCTAATCTCACCGGTGCCCACCCTGCTGAGTTTGGCGGGTTTTGCAAGAGGCGAATTGTTACGGGGCGGTGCGCCATCGCACGTATTAGGCTATGACCCAGTATGTGCAAAACATGGCATGGGAGGAAGACATGGCTGAAACGGCCAAGATTCGCGTTGTGGTGATGTATGGCGGCAAGGCCGACGAGCATTCGATTTCCTGCATTTCGACTGCCGGCGTGCTGCGCGCGCTTGACACCGACCGGTTCGAGCCGGTGCCGGTGGGCATCACCAAGCAGGGCCAGTGGATCGTGGACGGCGAGGACCCGCGCGGATGGGATATGGCCGACGGTCTGCCGGTCGTCGAGAAGACTCCCGGCTCGCGCGACGTCGTGCTGGACGTGGCGCTCGGGCAGGATGGCTTCTTCGCCCGCAATGACGACGGCACGCTGAGCTCGCTGGGGCACGTGGATGCGGTGCTGCCGGTTCTGCACGGCCCGTATGGCGAGGACGGCACGATTCAGGGTCTGCTGGAGATGATGGATGTGCCGTACGTCGGTTGCGGCGTGCTCGCGTCCGCCGCGTGCATGGACAAGCATTACACGAAGGTGCTGCTGGCCGCCGCCGGCATTCCGGTCGCTCCCGGCATCACCGTGGACGCGCGCGGCTTCGACGCGGCGTCTCGGTTCGCCGCTGATGCCGATGGTCTGCTCGCTCAGGTCGAGGAGGCCGGACTGGCGTACCCGCTGTTCGTCAAGCCGTCCCGCGCCGGATCGAGCTTCGGCGTGACCAAGGTGGAGCATGCCGGTGACGCCGCCGAGCTGGCCGCCGCCGTGTTCGAGGCGAGCCATCATGATTGGCGAATCCTGATCGAGCAGGGCATCGACGCGCGTGAGATCGAGTGCGCGGTGCTGTGCCCGAAGGCCGGCAGCGAGCCGCAGGCCAGCTGGCCGGGCGAGATCGTGCTCGACAAGCGCAACAGCGGCGACGACCAGTTCTACGACTTCGACAGCAAGTACATGGATTCGTCGGCGAGCCATGTGGAGGTGCCGGCGAATCTGCCTCAGGAGACTCTGCAGCAGGTGCGCGAGACCGCGGTCAAGGCGTTCAAGGCGGTGGATGGCGCCGGCCTGAGCCGCGTGGACACGTTCGTGACGCCGGACGGCGAGGTGATGGTCAATGAGATCAACACGATGCCCGGTTTCACGCCGATCTCCATGTATCCGAAGGCATGGGAGGCGACCGGCATCGGCTATACCGACCTGATCACCAAGCTGATCGACGGCGTGCTGCGATAGAAACCGACGGCACGGTTAGGAGAAACACTATGGGAAAACATGTTGGCGGCAAGCTGGTGCTTGCCGGAGCCGTAGCCGCGGGCGCCGCGGTCTGGGCCATCAAGCCGCGTTCGTTCAGCGACAAGCAGCGTCATTTCGTGCCGTCGGTTCCGGACGTATGGTATGCGCATCGTGGCCTGCATGACGCGGGATCGGGACTGACGCCGGAGTATGCGGCGCACAGCGGCGAGTATGTGGCGCTGGCGCGTCGCTGCGCATTGCGCGCGGGATACGGGACAGCTGACTTCAGCGGCTCTATCGCCCCGGAGAATTCGCTGGCTGCGTTCGCCGCCGCCTGTGAGGCCGGATTCGGCATCGAATTGGACGTGCAGCTCACCAAGGACGGCCGCGTGGTGGTCGTGCATGACGATAACCTGTTGCGCGTGGCCGGAGATCCGCGCAAGATCGCCGACCTGACGTATGAGGAGCTGTCGCGCATCCCGCTGTTCCCTGCGCCCGCGAAGCCGGGGGATGCCGAGGCGGCGCCCGTCGCCGACCCGGTGGCTGCCGCACAGTTCGCTCCGCAGGGCTACTACCAGCACGTGCCGCTGTTCGTCGACGTGCTGCGCGTGATCGCGGGACGTGTACCGGTGATCGTGGAGTACAAGTTCACCGACAACGCCGCGTGGGGCGAGCGGGCGGACGAGCTGATGGAGAAGGGCGACCAACTGCTGCAGGCGTATGACGGCCCGTATGTGATCGAGTCGTTCCATCCGGGCGCGGTCAACTGGTACAAGGAGCACCGTCCGGGGGTGTGCCGCGGCCAGTTGGCAGAGCCGGCGTCGCTCACCGGTACCGGGGCCAAGGAGTGGCTGGCCGGGCTGTTGGCGTTCGATTGGATCTCCCGTCCGGACTTCGTGGCGTTCGACTGGCATGGCGGCCCCTCTCCGCAGCTGCGGGCCGCACGCTGGATGGGCGCGATACCGGTGTCGTGGACGGTTCGCAGCGCGGACGAACTCGCCGAATGCGACCAGTATTTCGACCGCCACATCTTCGAGTCGTTCGTTCCGGATAGCAAATAGTCCTTTTATATAGTGCGTGCCCCCGTCGCGAAGCGACTGGGGGCATTAGCGTCCGTAAGTGCGCGCCGAAACGACAAGTGCGCGCACTTACGGACGCAAACAGACCCATTTGTGTCCGTAAGTGCGCAGGATCGTCGTTTCGGCGCGAACATATGAACGCAAATCACCTCCAGTGAGCATCGCATCGGCCAGTTGGCTCTTCCAGCGCTCCAATAAGTAAGGTAAGTTAACAAATAGCGGAAAACTTCCGCGAGACAGTGTTGTCGCGACGGGGAAAAATCACTGTTCTTTGAGGGGATTTGCACAGGTTTTTTCACGCATACCCATTGGTATATGGCGAAAATTTCTATTTTCCTTGGAAATTAATAATGTTAACAACACACGTTCTTGTATTTTGTTAAGAGTGTTATCATAGAAAACTGAGACGCGCGTGTCGGGCTTCCGTCATGCGTATCCGCTCAAGGTTAAACCTTAGTGCTCCATGATGAAGGTAAGGAAATATGAGAAAACGAGTGGTTTCAGTGGCCCTTGCGGTTGCACTCGCTGTCGCCCCACTGGGGGTGGGCAGCACAGCGTCCGCCGCGCCGCTTTCTGCAAGTGATTTGCAGACTCTCGCGCTCCGTTCAGCGGCTAGCTCCAATGACGCGAACGCCAACGATGTCGCCACCGTCGCGGACGATGCTGCCGTGAACGGCTGGACGATTGACCGCAACACCGCCAAAGGCGGCGAAATTCTTGCAGCCGGCACTGGCGATTATGCGGGATGGACTCATTTCAAGTCCACCTCCGCCAACGGCAATGCCACCAGCAGCAGTGGCTATCCGGCTGTCGCCATTAGCGGCAAGACGATTGACCTGACTCGGGCTGGAGAGTTCTCCATCAAGGTCAAGTCCCCGCAGGCTGGTTCCGCGAACCGTTTTGGCTTCTACCTCGGCTACAAGGATCCGGGCAACGCCCTGTTCCTGGGCTATGACAAGGGGGGCTGGTTCTGGCAGAAGTATGTCGGCGGCAATGGCGATTGGTACAACGGCACACGTGTCGCTGCCCCTGCCGCGAACGCTGAAATCACCGTCAACGTCTCCTGGACTGCCGCCAAGGTTGCCACGCTGACTATTGACGGACAGAAGGCGTTCGATGTGGATTACTCCTCGATGACCGCGCTGACCGACAAGCTCGCCATGAAGGCCGGCTCTTACTCCGGCACCAGCGAAGTCACTGATGTCTACTTCAAAAACTTCACCGTGGGTGAAGTCGCCAAGCACAACGTGACCGGCAAGGTCGTCGACGCCAGCGGCGCCGCCATCGCCGGCGCCGAAGTCGTCACCGGCAAGAACTCCGCCACCACCGCGGCGGACGGCACCTTCACCCTCACCGGCCTCGCCGCCGGCGACTACACGCTGACCGTGTCCGCCGAAGGCTACGATGACGCCACCAAGACCGTCACCGTCGCCGATGGCAATGCCTCAGTCGGCAACATCACGCTGAACAAGTCGGCCGAAGTCGCCACTGAGACGCTCTCCACCGCCGCCATGGACGTGCGCGTGAAGAAGAACTTCCCGTCCGTGTACGACTACACGATGAAGAAGCTCGACGGCAAGATCATGTACGGCCAGCCGAAGGACGTGCGCGTCATCACCATCAACGGCACCGACGTGACGCTGAAGGACTCCGACGTGACCTTCAAGAAGGTCAGCGCGACCGAGGCCCAGTACACGCTGAACGTCAAGAGCGGCAACAAGATCAACGCGGTCGTCACCGCGCAGATCAAGGTCGTCGACAATACGCTCAAGCTCAACGTCACCAAGATCGTGAACAAGGCGGATGACACCAAGACCGAGGCCGAGGAGAACCCGGTCCAGACGATTGCGTTCCCGAACCAGAGCCTCATCTCCGTGCGCTCCGGTCAGGACGGTGCCCAGTTCACCGGCGCCCGCATGTCGTCCGACACTGCCAGGCCCGGTGACACCAACTTCGGCATCACCGCCGACACCACGGTCGGCAATGCGAACGACTACACCTACGGCTTCGTCTCGGGCAATGGCCTGAGCGCCGGCCTGTGGTCCAACTCCGAGCACGACGGCACCACCGTCGGCAACACCGTCGCCGGCGGTGCGAGGAACACCCGCGTGCTCACCTCCACCCAGAAGGTCGGCAAGGCCACCTCCTTCGGTCTGGGCACTGCACCGTGGTACTACCACCGCGTCGTGACCGACACGAAGAAGCGCACCTACACCGTCGAAGAGACCGACATGCCGAAGATGGCCGTCGCCATCGCTGGTGACGAGAACGAGGACGGCACGGTCAACTGGGAAGATGGCGCGATCGCATACCGCGACATCATGAACAACCCATACAAGTCAGAGGAAGTGCCCGAGCTGGTCGCATGGCGCATCGCCATGAACTTCGGCTCCCAGGCGCAGAACCCGTTCCTGACCACGCTTGACAACGTCAAGAAGGTCGCCCTCAACACCGACGGCCTCGGCCAGTCCGTGCTGCTCAAGGGCTACGGCAACGAAGGCCACGACTCCGGCCATCCGGACTACGGCGACATCAACACCCGCGCCGGCGGCGCCGCGGACATGAACACCCTGATGGAGAAGGGCACCGAGTACGGCGCCCGCTTCGGCGTGCACGTCAACGCGTCCGAAATGTACCCGGAAGCCAGGGCCTTCAGCGAGGACATGGTGCGTCGCAACTCCAGTGGCGGCCTGAGCTACGGCTGGAACTGGCTGGATCAGGGCATCGGCATCGACGGCATCTACGATCTCGCCTCCGGCATGCGCAAGTCCCGCTTCGCTGACCTCAAGAGCAAGGTCGGCGACAACATGGACTTCATCTACCTCGACGTGTGGGGCAACAACACCTCCGGCGCCGAGGACTCGTGGGAAACCCGCAAGATGAGCCAAATGATCAATCAGAACGGCTGGCGTATGACCACCGAATGGGGTGCCGGCAACGAGTATGACGCAACCTTCCAGCACTGGGCCGCCGACCTTACCTACGGTGGTTCCGGCATGAAGGGCGAGAATTCTCAGGTCATGCGCTTCCTGCGCAACCACCAGAAGGACAGCTGGGTCGGCGACTACCCGTCGTACGGCCAGGCCGCGAACGCCCCGCTGCTCGGCGGCTACAGTATGAAGGACTTCGAAGGCTGGCAGGGACGCAACGACTACGCCGCGTACATCAGGAACCTGTACACGCACGATGTGTCCACCAAGTTCATCCAGCACTTCAAGGTCGTCCGCTGGGTCAACAGCCCGCTCGACGCCACCTCCGTGAAGGATGCCTCCGTCAACAACGGCAACGAGCAGATCACGCTGAAGGACGACCACGGCAACGTCGTCGTCCTGTCCCGTGGCTCCAACGACACCAACAACGGCGCGTACCGCAACCGCACCATCACGCTCAACGGCATCACCGTGGCGTCCGGCGCGGTCTCCCCGGGCAACAGCAACACCGTCAAGGGCACTGAGTCCTACCTGCTGCCGTGGCTGTGGGACGTGAACACCGGCAAGCTCGTCAAGTCCTCCGATGAGAAGCTGTACCACTGGAATACCCAGGGCGGCACCACCGAGTGGACCCTGCCGAAGGATTGGCAGAACCTCGCCTCCGTCAAGGTGTACCAGCTCACCGACCAGGGCAAGACCAACGAGAAGACCGTCGCCGTCTCCGGCGGCAAGATCTCGCTGACCGCCGAGGCCGAGACCCCGTACGTCGTGACCAAGGGCTCCGAGAAGCAGATCTCCGTCAAGTGGAGCGAAGGCATGCACGTCGTGGACGCCGGCTTCAACGGCGGCCAGAACACCCTCAAGGACAACTGGGCCGTCTCCGGCACCGGCAAGGCCGAAGTCGAAGGCACCAACAACGCCATGCTGCGCCTGACCGGTGACGTGAAGGTCTCCCAGAAGCTCACCGACCTGACCGCGGGCAAGCGTTACGCGATCTACGTGGGCGTGGACAACCGCACCAACTCCCCGGCCAAGATCACCGTGACCAACGGCACCAAGGTCCTCGCCACCAACGAGACCGGCAAGTCGATCGCCAAGAACTACATCAAGGCGTACGGCCACAACACGTACTCGAACACTGAAGGCGGCAGCAGCTACTTCCAGAACATGTACGTGTGGTTCGTGGCTCCGGAAAGCGGCGACGTCAAGGTGACGCTCTCGCACTCCGGCGCATGCGACAACACCGACCATGTGTACTTCGATGACGTGCGCGTGCTTGAGAACGGTTACAAGGGCCTGACGCTCAACGCTGACGGCACCCTGAAGACGCTCACCAACGACTTCGAGGACAATGCCCAGGGCATCTGGCCGTTCGTGGTCTCCGGCTCCGAAGGCGTCGAGGACAACCGTATCCACCTGTCCGAGCTGCATGCCCCGTTCACGCAGGCCGGCTGGGATGTCAAGAAGATGGACGACGTGCTCGACGGCAAGTGGTCCGTCAAGGCCAACGGCCTGATCCAGAAGGGCACGCTGATCTACCAGACGATCCCGCAGAACGTCAAGCTGGAACCGGGCGAGACCTACAAGGTGTCGTTCAAGTACCAGTCCGGCTCCGACGACATCTACGCCATCGCCACCGGTGACGGCGAGTACAACGCCAGCACCGTCAAGCTCACCAACCTGAAGAAGGCCCTGGGCGAGGACGGCACGGCCGAGTTCGAGATCACCGGTTCCATCACCGGCGACAGCTGGTTCGGCATCTACTCGACCTCCACCGCTCCCGACCTGCAGAACACGTCCGATTCCGCCGCCGCCTTCGGTGGCTACAAGGACTTCGTCCTCGATGACCTGAAGGTCGAGCACGTGGCATCCGCCGAGCGCACCAAGGCCGACGCCGAGGCCAAGCTCAAGGAAGTCAAGGACACCTACAACGGCAAGAGCGGCGACTACTCCGCCGAAGTCTGGACCACGTACGTGAACACGGTGGCCGAGATCGAGGCGCTCATCGCCAAGGATAAGCCCGACTACACCACCGCCTACAACAAGGCTGTGGCGCTGGCCGAGTACATGAAGAACGCACCGGGCGACGACTCGAACGATGCGTACGACGTGGCGACCGACGCCTACACCGTCGAGGCGGGCAGCCAGCAGGCACTGTCGGGCGGCAATGAGGGCCCGGTAAGCCTCGCCCAGGACGGCAATGCCGGCACCCACTGGCACACCTCCTGGAGCGCCAACGCGGTGTCCGCCGGTACCGCCTGGTATCAGTTCAACCTGAACGAGCCGACGACCATCGACGGCCTGCGCTACATGGCCCGCAGCGGCAGCGCGAACGCGAACGGCAAGATCAAGAAGTACAAGATTACGCTGACGCTGTCCGACGGCACCACCAAGGACGTCGTCACCAATGGCACGTTCACCACGACCAGCGGTGTCTGGCAGAAGGTCAAGTTCGACGCGGTCAAGAACGTCACCAAGGTGCGCATCACCGCTCTCGAAACCGCGGGACAGTCCGCGGGCGAGGTGAACACGTACGCCTCCGCTGCCGAGCTGCGTGTCACCACGGTTCGCGACGTGCCGAGCACCGAGGTCAAGGTCAACAAGTGCGATCTGCAGAACCTGTACGATGACGCTTCCGCCCTGACCGAGGCCACCTACACCGCCGACACCTGGAAGGTGCTCGTCGCCAAGCGCGACGCCGCCAAGAAGGTGCTGGACGACGAGAACGCCACCGCGTACGACGTGGCTCTCGCCTACCAGAACCTGAAGGACGCCATCGCCGCTCTGGAAGAGCGCGTGGACACCTCCAAGCTCGCCGGCCTGGTCGCCGATGCCGAGAAGCTCAAGGAATCCGCGTACACCAAGGATTCGTGGGCCGCGTTCAAGAAGGCTCTGGATGCCGCCAAGGCCGTCCTGAACAATGCGAACGCCACCAAGGCTGACGTCGATGCCGCGTATAACGCGCTGAACGCCGCGATGAAGGCCCTGAAGCCCGCCTCCTCCAAGCCGACTCCGAACCCGGAGACGACCGACAAGAGCAAGCTGCAGGCCACCATCGATCAGGCCAAGGCCCTGGATCTGAGCGGTTACACGAAGAAGTCCGCCCAGGCCGTGCGTGACGCCCTCGCCAAGGCCCAGAGCGTCCTCGCCGATGACAACGCCACCCAGGCTGACATCGACGCCGCGCAGAAGGCCCTCGCCGACGCGATCGCCGCACTGGAGAAGGCCGATGCCAACGGCAACGCCATCTCCAAGACGGGTGCGAACGTCGCCGTCATCGGCATGGCCGGCATGATGCTGGTCGCCGCCGCTGGCGTGGTGTTCATCGCCCGCAAGCGCGCCGAGTGATATAAGTAAATAGAAATAGGGAGGTCGCCCTGTGGCGGCCTCCCTTTTTGTGTTTGGCGCACCACGACTCTCTACCCTGCCCCGCTGGCGTGGGCAGGGTCGTGCATACCGTTTGTTTGGTTTGTCGTCGAGGGGGCGTTGGTTTTTCGAGGGGTTAAGTTTCCGGGTAGGTCGTGCGAGGGTCGCGCGGGAGGAAGGGAAGCGGCCGTGATGAGCCGCATCTATGAGAGGACGGTCATGTCGTTGACCGCGTTCGACAATCGGGACATCATCTCATGCGTGAGTTGTCTCATGCGGGCGTATACAGATGACAGCATGATTGACGTTGCTACCGGGAAGCGGATAGCGGATAGCACGTTCTATATGCCTGGCACGGCGGATCAAGTGAATGGTTTCGTGTCTCCACATGTTCCTATATATCAGTTGACATCTGATCCTCTTAAGCCGCCTCTTCTACTTAAGCAAATCGGAACTACAAGTGGCAAAGAAAACGAATGCCATGATGTCGCTTGATTCTGCCGCGTCCCGCTTGCGAGTGTGACGGATGGTGTTTGAACACAAAAGGGGAGGGCGCCCTCCCCTTTTGTGTTCAAACCGTTATGGATGGCCAGGATCGCGTCATTCTGCCCCCGTCAGCGGGGGGGGGGCAAATATGTAGTCCCTTGTGTTATATTTCAGGCGTAGATGTTTCTCGGGCGCATGTCCTCCGGCAGGCCCTCCAGCAGTGTCGCCACGGAGCCTTCCTCGAAGACGGAGCGGATGCCTGCGGCCAGCAGCGGCGCCACCGACAGCACGGTCATGTTATCCAGGCGCTTCTCCTGCGGCACTGGCACAGTGTCCATCAGGATGATTTCGCGGGCGCCGCAATCGCGCAGGCGCTCCACGGCCGGGCCAGACAGCAGACCATGCGTGGCGACCAGAGTCACCGAGGCGGCGCCGGAGTTGCGCAGCGTGCGCACGGCCTCGCAGATTGTGCCGGCGGTGTCGATCATGTCGTCCACCACCACGCAGTCGCGCCCCTGCACGTCGCCGATGATGCCATGCGCTTCGGCATGGTTCGGGCGCGTGATGTCGCGAGTCTTGTGGATGAACGCGAGCGGGAGCCCGCCCAGCTTGGCGGCCCACTGCTCGGAAACCTTGATGCGGCCGGCGTCGGGGGAGACGATCGTCGCCTTGTCCATAGGCACGTGGCTGCGCACGTAGTCGATCAGCACGGGCATGGCGGTCAAATGGTCGACCGGGCCATCGAAGAAGCCCTGCTCCTGCGCGGCATGCAGGTCGACGGTGACCAGACGATTCGCTCCCGCGGTGCGGAACAGGTCGAACATCAGGCGGGCGGTGATCGGCTCGCGGCCCTGATGTTTCTTGTCCTGACGGGAGTAGCCGAGGAACGGTGCCACGACGGTGATGGACTTGGCGGAGGCGCGCTTGAGGGCGTCGATCATCAGCAGTTGCTCCATCACCCACTTGTTGATCGGGTTGGTGTGGCACTGCAGCACAAACACGTCGGCGCCTCGAACCGGCTCCGCGAACCGCACATACATCTCACCGTTGGCGAAGTCGTATGCGGTGGTGGGCAGCACGTTGATGCCGAGATATTGAGCCACTTCATTGGCAAGCTCAGGGTATGCGCGGCCCGTCACCAAGGCCAGTCGCTTATCGGGTGTGCCCTCAAGGATCGCCGACATGTTTTTCCGCTCTTTCCGTCGATAGTTTCGTTACCGTTCACCGTGGTGATACGTTGCCGTACACAAACCTTATCCAATATACAAGAACCCGCCGTCCCAAGAGGAACGGCGGGTTGCGATGCTCACGGATTCTTCCACTTACGGCACGGTGCGCGCAGCAGGTGCCCCGTGCCGGGCGAAATCATTCCGATCAGTCGTCGTCCAGCGTGATGTCCAGCTTGTCGCCGTCCAGCGTGAACTGTCCGCTGATGCTGAAGCTGGTGGAACTGTCCGTCGGCTCCCAGGAGTCGTCATAGTTCTTGTACTCGTACGCCACCTTGGCTTCGCCGCCGTACACGTAGAAGCTTCCCGAGTCGATGCTGAGGTCATCAGTGGTGACGGTCGGGTATTCGGTGATGTTCCACGCGATGTTGCGGTAGTCGTCATCGGAACCGTACATGCTGAACGGGCAGCCTTCAGGCTGTGCATCCGTGGACTTGGCGCAGGTATCCAGCTTGTCCTTGATCTTCGCGTTGATCTCGTCTGCCAGAGCGTCGGTCGGCTCGGCAGAGATCGAGGCGGAGGATTCGGAGGAGGTGGTCAGCGTCGTCGAATCCGCGGTCAGATACTTCGACGTGACCGGTTCCACCGTGTACGAGCCCGGATACACCTTGAAGGTGTAGGTGCCGGAATCGGATGCTGTGGCGTTCTTCGCGCCGACCTTGACACCGTTGACGGTGAAGTTGGTGATGGCCGGTGACGCGTAGACGGAGATCTCCTTGACCAGCGGCGTCGTGATGTTCCAGTTCTTGAAGATCAGGAACTTGGATCCGTTCGGCGCGACCGTCAGAATGTCGGTCATGGATTTGCCACCCAGCGTGTACGAGATCCGCATCGTGCGGGAGCCGTCCGCGTTGTCGGTGGCGGAGATGATGCGCTGGTTGCTGATCGTGGTCTTGTCGCCCTTGGAAGCCGCATTGGTGAGCAGCGTGCGCTTGCCGTTGGCGACCTGCGGGTCGGAGATGCCGTTGGCCTTGTCATAGTCGCCGGACGCGATGGCCGACAGGTAGCTCTTCGCGGTGTTATCGGCGCTGAACACGGTGGAGTTGACCACTGCGTAAGCGATACCGAGCAGGGCAAGCACGCCGACGATGGCGCTGATGATGATGGCCAGCTTCTTCTGCTGCGGGGTCATGGCCTTGGCTGCAGCCGGGGCGGCGGGAGCAGCCACCGGAGCGGGGGCGACAGGTGCAGCTGCAGGAGCGGCAGGAGCGCCGGCAGGAACTTGGACAGTCGGGGCACCACCTTGGGCCTGAAAGGCCGCGGCGTCGGTGCCGGCAGCGGGAACCCCCTGAACCGGAGCACCGGGAACCGGGGCGCCCTGAACGGGAACGCCCTGAACGGGAACGCCAGCTGCGGGCGCGGTCGGCGCTCCGGTGCCGGCGCCAGGCTGTCCGCCGAAGGACTGCTGCGGGCCGGTGTAGCCGTCGGCCTCGGCGACCTGTGACGGGAAGCGACCAAAGTGCGCTCCGCATGCCGCCGCATACGCGGTGACCTCGGCGGGCGTCGGGCGGACCGTGCCGCCGACGAACAGCTTCCATGCGCCGCCCATCGACAGCACCATGGCCGGGCCGAATGTCAGCGCCACCACCTCGATCAGGAACGACCATACGGCCGCGACGAGGAAGTACCATGCCGCGATGTTCAGCGACACGTCAGAGGTATCGGACTGCATGGTGTAACCCAGCGTCGCGGACGTGAACAGGAACGTGACGATCAGCCAGATCACCAGCGTGGCGACCGGAGACTTCCACGAGTGCTGCCATCCCGCATATGCCGGATCATAGATGTTGCGTGCCGCGGCGCGCAACGCAATGTAGAACGTGGTGATAAGGAACACCACGAATACCAGCCACAGCTGCCACGGTGCGCTGATGGAGCCGCCGTACTGGTTCGAGATGCCGAACAGCGACAGGTTAGCGACATAGCCGGGGACGTCGATGCCGACCGCGCCGAACGAGCCGAGCGCGAACGTCAGGAACGAAAGGTACGGCAGCAGAATCGGGAACAGCATGAACATCTGGCCGTTGTGCAGGCTGCTGGACAGCATGATCAGGCAAATGAAGCCGATCACCGTGAACACGACCGCGTAGATGAACGCCGCATCAAGCAGCGTGCGCACGAAGCCGCGCGTGCGGTGAGCCCACTTCCAGGCCGCGGTGAACACGTTGTTGGAATCCGAGGCGTACTGGGCGAGCAGATAGCCGAAGAACGCGCCGATCGCGGCGAGCAGCAGCGTCATGAAATACGTACGGGCGGAGACGCCGGTCAGGATGGCCTTGGCCTGAATGCCGCCCATGCTGCCGGCTCCCAGCGTCAGCGGGAAGATCGCGGCGAGAATCAGATAGACGAATCCCATCACGACGCCGACGATGACGCTGCTGACGATGCCGGTCCACTTGAACCGGATGGCGAACTTACGCGCGAACCAGTATGCGCCGAACGCGGTGCCGAGAACCAGCGCCACGCCGGAAAGACCGACAGGCATCCATAGATGGCCGGACACGCCGAAGGACGACAGGGAGAGGTTGCCTCCGGTGATGCTGGGCGACAGTTGACCGGATACGCCCAGAACCATCACCAGAATCAGGAACTGGAAGAAGTTCGGCGTCACCGTGCCGGAACCGCTGGCGTCACTCATCATGCCGGACAGGCCGGGGACCATGCTCAGCTTGGACGCCCATGATGAGCCGGCCGACAAGAAGAAGATGGAGCCGATCAGGGCCAGCGCCATCGCGCCGATCAAGCCGAAGGCAAGGCTGATTGCGGCGGTCTGCAGCGAACGCGCGGAGAACAGCTCCTTGAACATCGGGTTGGGGACGAACTGCTGCGGAGCTGTCTCTTATACACATCTCCGAGCCCACGAGACTAGGCATGATCTC